>OCTW011616133.1_pt1 | contig 32118 bp, 30 predicted proteins | sample 1539671 | NCBI WGS metagenome assembly OCTW01 (sample SAMN02144230, study PRJEB22623) | gut metagenome | biome: sheep rumen | host: Ovis aries | place: New Zealand | reverse complement strand
TAGCCACTCCCCTCCCTTCAAGGGGAGGGGTTGGGGGTGGGGTCTGTATCTTCTTTTGCAGCAGTATCAGCTAATCCTTGTTCATCATCATCAGATGACTATTTTGATGCGTCCTCAGTAGGCGTGGTCGGACGTGATCTCCTCGCGGGTCAACTTGCGGGCGTCGATCTTGCGCCAGCAGTAGACGATGTAGGCCAGGACAAAGGGGATGAGGAGGGAGACGTAGAACATGGTGCTGAGGGTGAAGTAGCTCGACGAGGCGTTCTCGATGGTGAGCGACGACTGGAGGTCGGCCGTCGAGGGATAGAAGGCCGTATGGTTCCAGCCGGCGGTGAGCAGCAGGCAGAGCACGGTGAGGACGGTGCCGACGCCGGCGTGCCAGATGCCGTCGTTCTTGTTCTGGAACGTGTTGCGGGCGATGCCCCAGAGGACGAGCACGACGCCCAGCAGGAGGACAGCCGCGACGAGGGGCATGTCGAGCAGGTTGTGCAGATACTTCATGGGCTCGACGACGATGGTGCCGTCGGGCGTGTAGGCATAGCCGTCCTTGAGGAGCAGGTGGACGAGGTAGGCGACGAAGAGGAGCACGAAGGGCACGGCGGTGCCGACGAGGCGGACGGAGCCTCGCGAGCGGATGTCCTCGTCGGCCACGTTGTTCATCACGTAGAGCGTGCCGAGGGTGCGGGCGAGGAAGACGACGGCGAGTCCGAAGACGAGCACCCAGGGGTTGAGCAGGGCGTCGAGTCCGTGGGAGGCGTTGGCCCACCGGCTGATGATGGGCGTCACGGCTGCCGCGTCGATGATGTTGCCTTTCTCGACGATGAAGTTGGAGCCTTCGAAGAAGGTGGCCACGGCGCCGCCGAGGAGCAGCGGTCCGACGAGGCCGTTGAGCACGAGGAAGAACTGGAAGGTGCGGGGACCGAGCAGGTTGCCCAGCTTGTTCTGGAACTCATAGCTGACGGCCTGGAGCACGAAGGTGAAGAGGATGATCATCCAGAGCCAGTAGGCACCGCCGAAGGAGGTCGAGTAGAACAGGGGGAAGGAGGCGAAGAAGGCGCCTCCGAAGGTGACGAGTGTGGTGAACGTGAACTCCCACTTGCGTCCCGTGGAGTTGATGACGAGCCGACGTCCCTCGTCGGTCCAGCCGAGTGAGCGTATCATGGAGTTGGCTCCCTGAACGAACATCAGGAAGACGAGCAGTGCGCCGAGCAGCGACACGATGAACCACCAGTAGTGTTGCAGGAATGTGTAGGTCATAATTTGGAAGGTATAAGTGAATAGTGAAAAGTGAAAAATTTGCTTCCGCTCTTCTTGCTACTCATGTTTTCAAGTTAATAATCTTTTGAATTGAGGTGCCAGTGAATCGTGAATAGTGAAGAGTGAGAATTGTTGCGGTAGCAAATTTTTCACTTTTCACTATTCACTTTTCCCTTAATTCTCCTCGTCCGGCCCCCGTTTGATCTGCTTCAGCAGGATGTTGATCTCGACGGCCAGCATCGTGGTGAAGAGGATGAGGAAGAGGACGAACGTCAGCATGACGCTCCCGGAGTGGAGATCGCTGACGGCAGCCCACGTGGGCAGCATGTCCTGGATGGTCCAGGGCTGGCGGCCGAACTCGGCGACGAGCCATCCGCTCTCAGAGCAGACGTAGGCCAGGGGCACCAGGGCGATGGCCACCCAGCAGAGCCAGCGGGGCAGCGACCCGGCGCCATGGACGTCGCTGTCGGCCTCGTCCATCAGTCCGAAGGCGGAGAGCAGCCGGCGCGTGATGACCGACAGCAGGGGCACGCGGAAGGCGAGCAGGGCGACGACGGCAAAGAAGAGGATGAACAGGCAGCCCAGGCCGACCATCAGTCGGAAGGCCCAGAAGTTGATGGGGATGAAGGGCACGAGCTCCGACTTGTCGCGGATGTAGCCATAGCCGAAGTACTGGAAGTTGTCCTTGAGCGTGGACAGGAGGGCGCTGACGGTGGCCTCGTCGGCACCGTCGGCCTTGGCCTTGCGATAGTCGGCCAGGGCCTGGATGGCCATCTTGCCGCGCTCTATCTTCTCGTCGGCCGCGGGCTCGCGGGTGCCGTCAGGCCGGGTGTAGCCACCCAGCAGGTCGTTGACGCCCGGGACGTAGCCGTGCGGGTCGTTGGTGGCCATGACCGACAGGGCGTAGGGCATGTCGAGCTTCAGGGCCGGCGACGCCTCGTTGGCATAGTCGGGCTGACGGAGCGGGTTGACCCATGCCAGGGCGGTCAGCCCCTGATCGGTGCCGCCGTTGTAGAGGGCCTCCATGGCTGCCAGCTTCATCGGCTGGGCCTTGGCCACCTGCTGGCCGCTGATGTGGCCGGTGAAGGCGGCACCGAGGGCGGCGACGAGGCCCACGATGGTGCCGATCTTGATACTCTCGGTGGCCAGCCGCGTCTCGCGCTTGCGGAGCAGATACCAGGCGCAGACGGCGACGCAGAAGACGGCGCCGATGATCCACGAGGAGACGACGGTGTGGAAGAACTTGCCCACGGCGAAGGGCGAGAAGGCCACGGCCCAGAAGTCGACCATCTCGGTGCGCATCGTGTCGGGATTGAACTCGCAGCCGACGGGGTTCTGCATCCACGCGTTGGCCACGAGGATCCACCAGGCTGAGATGGTGGCGCCGAGGCCGGTGAGCCACGTGGAGGCGAGGTGGAAGCCGCGGCTCACTTTCTTCCAGCCGAAGTACATCACGGCGACGAACGTCGACTCCATGAAGAAGGCCACGATGCCCTCGATGGCCAAGGGGGCACCGAAGATGTCGCCCACGAACCATGAGTAGTTCGACCAGTTGGTGCCGAACTCAAACTCGAGGATGATGCCCGTGGCGACGCCCATGGCGAAGTTGACGCCGAAGAGCTTCTGCCAGAACTTGGCGACCCGCTTCCAGAACGCGTCGCCATGCTTGTAATAGATGGTCTCGGCGATGCCCATGATGATGGCCAGTCCGAGTGTCAGCGGCACGAAGAGCCAGTGGTAGATGGCTGTCAAGGCGAACTGCGCCCTCGACCAGTTGATGGTGCCTGCATCAATGTCTAAAAGGATGTTGTACATAGTGAATATTTAGGATTGTTAAACTTTTGCTTCTTTTAGGAGTTTAGGAGTTTGGGAGTCTAGGAGTTTAGACGATAGTCTTGTCGCTGCTTGCAATGGCTTAAAACTAACGTCTAAACTCCTATACTCCCAAACTCCTAAACTCCATATCTTCATTGTATAAATCTTGTTTTACTTTGATCGGTTGATGAGCTCCGTGGCCACGTAGTCGTCCTCCTGGCCCTCAGCGGCATGCTGCCCCAGGAAGTTGGGGAAGAAGAACACCTTGAGGATGGCGAACATGATGAAGAGCTTAATGAGGATGATGGCCCAAAGAGTGCGCCCCAGCGTCATACTGCGGAATCCGTCGTAGTAGAGATAGAAGGCTCGGCCGAGAAAGCTGTCCTTTCGCATAGGCTTATGGTTTATTGGTTGTTGATGGTACGGCGGCAAAGATAGGTAAAAGTTGTCAAAACTCCAAACTTTCAGCCACTTATTTTTTGTCGTTTCGTGGAAAAACAGTAATTTTGCAGCGCCAATTTATTTTTATGTCAAAAAACTGCATTACGATATGAAGAGAAACACACTCGTCTTCGGTCTGCTCGCCATCGCGATGGGAGCTATGGGCCAAGTGAAACTGTCGCCGCAGGCGCAGATGAGCATTGCCCGCCATCAGGCCAAGGCCGTCAAGGCTGCAGCACGGGCCAACGTTGCGGGACAGCAGCCGGACGAAGAGAAAGAAGTGACGCTGGTGGTGACCACCGACGGTGAGCCGACGCCGCAGACCTTCGGCAGTCTCAGGGCTGCCGGCGCTAAGGTGCTGTCGAGGCTGGGCCGTCAGGCTGTGGTCAGCGTGCCGGTCGACAGCGTCGCATCGCTGGCCCGCATTCAGGGCCTGAAGCGCATCGACAGTGGCCACAAGGGACGGCTGAAGACCGACATCGCCCGGCGTGAGACGGGCGTGAGCCAGCTTAACGGCCCCACCGTGGCCGACGGCGACATGACCTATACGGGCAAGGGCGTCAACGTGTGTATGATCGACGCTGGCTTCGACTTCCAGCATGCCGCCTTCAAGGATGCTGAGGGCCGCTCGCGCATCAAGTGCGTCTATCTGATGGGCGACGAGGGCGGACGCAAGTTCACCGTCAACGACCCCATCCTCGGCGAATACACCTTCCCCGGCAGCGTCTATGACACGCCCGAGCTCATCGCCCAGCTGACCACTGACATGGCCGACGAATACCACGGCTCGCACACCACAGCCATCGCAGCCGGCAGCCTCTCGCCGCAGGGCTTTGGCGGCATGGCGCCTGAGGCCGACCTCGTACTCATACCCCTGAATGAGGTGAAGGTCGAGGGCCTCGACGAGGACAACGAGGTCGGCTATGTCGAGCTGGCGCTGGCCTTTGCCGCCGCCTATGCCGACCAGAGCGAGCAGCCCACCGTGCTGAGCGCCAGCATGAACAGCCACGGCGGTCCGCACGACGGCACAGGCACCGTCGTGCAGGCTATCGAGAGCGTCGCCGACCACCTCATCCCTGTCTTCTCGGCAGGCAACGAGGGCAGCTTCCCCATCCACCTCTATCAGAAGTTCACTTCGACTAAGAAGTCCATCAAGACCCTCCTCGGCGCCATGGCTGAGGACGAGACAGGCAAATATGTATTCAACGTCATGGCCGGCGTCAACGGCTATACCCGCCCAGGCACCACGCCTGGCGAGGTCGGCGTGAAGCTGAGCCTGATGACGGTCAACTACATGATGGGCCGCCTGCAGCAGGTGTGGTCGTCTGATGCCTGCACGACTACCCTGGGCGGTGAGACCAGCATGCAGATGATCTCGAGCGATGACAATACGACACTGGCCAAATACTTCGAAGGCGACATCGCCCTCTCGGCTGCCGACAATGGCGACGGACGCCTCACGGTCTCGGCCGAAGTCATGGGCGGATGCAAGTCGACATGCTTCTTCATGCTCACCGTCACTGGCGCCGACGGCACCGAGATCGACCTCTGGGACGAGTTGTACGGATTCATCGGCACCAAGGATCTCGGCCTCTCAGGCTATGCCGACGGCGACAGCGAGATGTCGGCCGGCGACTGGACCTCCACTCCCAGCGTCATCAGCGTCGGCGCCTACTGCACCAACACCTCGCTGCGCAACTACGACGGCAGCGTCACCGACACGTCGGTCGCCCAGGATGAGGAGGAGGACTTCGTCGACGTGATGGACGACATCGCCTTCTTCTCGAGCTACGGAACGTCCTTCAACGGCGTCACCCAGCCCACCATCTGTGCCCCTGGCGTCAACATCGTCTCTGCCGTCAGCAGCTCTGCCGTCGACGATCCTGAGAACGTCGACGAGGGGATGCAGTGGCAGGGCTCGCCCTACGCCGCTGAGAGCGGCACGTCGATGGCATGTCCCGTCGTCAGCGGCATCGTGGCCCTATGGCTGCAGGCCGACCCGACGCTCACCCTCGAAGGCGTGAAGGCGGTCATGCGTGAGTCGGCCGTCAGCGATGACTTCACCGCTGCCGACGACACCCGCTGGGGCTTCGGCAAGATCAATGCCAAGCGTGGCATCGACTATATCCAGAGTCAGAGTCAGGGCATCCGCGGCGTGCGCACTGTCAGTCATGCCGACGAGACCGTCTACGACCTCCAGGGCCGTCCCGTCAGCTCTGTCCGGATGGCTCCGGGCTTATACATTTATAAAGGTAAAAAGATTTTAAAGTAAAAACAGGATTATGAGGAAATACCTATTGCCGCTGTTGGCGGTAGCCGTTCTGGCGCTTATCGGCGTGCTCATCTACATGTCGATGAACGTGAAGCAGCTGGAACAGGAGAAACAGGAGATGCAGGAGTTGGCCGAACTCGACAAACAGGAGATGGAGAACGAGTATGAACGGTTCACCCTGCAGTATGGCGAGATGATGACGCAGATCAACAACGACTCCATCATCGCCCAGCTGACGCAGGAGCAGATGCGCACCAAGCAGCTGCTCGAAGAGCTGAAGCAGGTGAAGGCCAGCGACGCCCGCGAGATCACCCGACTGAAGAAGGAGCTGGCCGCCGTGCGCGAGGTGCTGCGGTCGTATATCCGTCAGGTCGACTCGCTCAATCAGATCAATCAGCAGCTGCGTCAGGAGAACGAGCGCGTCAGCACGGAGCTGGCCGAGACCAACCGCGAGAAGCAGGGCCTGCAGCAGGAGAAGCAGACGCTGACCGAGAAGGTGGCCATCGCCGCCCAGCTCGATGCTACGGGCATTCAGATGACGCCGCTCAACAAGCGCTCGAAGGCTGCCAAGAAGATGAAGGACGCCAAGACGCTGCAGGTCGGCTTCACCATCGCCCGCAACGTGACGGCACAGAACGGCAACCGCACCCTATACGTGCGCATCCAGACGCCGGCCGGCACGGTGCTGAACGGCGGCGGCACGTTTGCCTATGAGAACCGCCAGCTGGAGTATTCGATGAAGAAGACCGTCGAATACAGTGGTGAGGAGACGCCCGTGACCGTCTACTGGCAGGTCAACGAGTTCCTCGAGGCCGGCGACTATCGCGTCAGCATCTTCGCCGACGGCAACATGATTGGAACAAGAACGTTCTCGTTTAAGTGATTACGTTATGATGAATAGATCAAAAAGAATGGCCGTGCTGGGCTCTGTGTTCATTGCACAATGTGCATTGTTCATCACCCCCGCCATGGCACAGCAGCTGCTCACGCTCGACTCATGCCGGGCCATGGCGCTGCGCAACAACAAGCAGGTGAGCGCCGACCAGCTCAAACAGCAGGTGGCTGCCAACCTGAGGCGCTCGGCCCGCACGAAGTATCTGCCCCATGTCTCCGCACTGGGCACCTATCAGTGGACGAGCGAGGAGCTGTCGCTGCTCAACGATGAGCAGAAGACAAGCTTGTCGAACTTAGGCACCTCGATGGCCGGACCTATGCAGACCCTCGGAACGGGGCTGCAGACGCAGCTCGGACAGCTTGGGCAGATGCTCGGCCAAATGGGCATGCCCATGGATGCCTTCCAGCAGATGGCCGGCCAGATGCAGCAGCAGATGGGACAGACCATGACGGGCGTCACCGGCCTGCTCAACACGGAGGGACAGAAGATTGTCGACGCCTTCCGGACCGACACCCGCAATATCTTCGCCGGATCCATCGTCGTCACTCAGCCGCTCTTCCTGGGCGGCTCCATCGTGGCCCTCAACCGCATGGCCGACCTCAACGAACAGCTGGCCGGCAATCGCGCCGAGGCGGGCCGTCAGGCTGTCATCTACGGCACTGACCAGGTCTACTGGCAGGTTGTCTCGCTGAAGCACAAGAAACGGCTGGCTGAGAGCTTCCTCGAGGTAGTGAAGAAGCTTGACGACGATGTGCAGAAGATGATCACCGAGGGCGTGGCCACCCGTAGCGAGGGGCTCAGCGTCAGCGTCAAGGTCAGCGAGGCCGAGATGGCCGTCCAGCAGGTCGACGACGGCCTGACGCTGTCGAAGATGCTGCTCTGCCAGATGATAGGCCTGCCCATGAACGAGCCCATCACGCTGGCTGATGAGGACAGCGAACAGATCGTCACGTCTGTTGCCTTGCCAGCGCAACCCGCCGTCGAACAGGCCATGACGCAACGCCCCGAGCTGAAGATGCTCGAGAATACGGTCGAGATGGCCCATCAGGCTACGAATATCCTCAAGGCGGCCAACCTGCCGCAGCTGGCCTTGACGGGCGGCTATGCCGTCAGCAACCCCAACGTGCTCAACGGCTTTGAGAAGAAGTTCGCCGGCTTCTGGAACGTCGGCGTCTTGCTGCGCATTCCCATCTGGAACTGGGGCGACAATATGTACAAGGTGCGCGCCTCGAAGGGGGCGGCTGCCATTGCCTCGCTCGAGCTGGAGGAGGCTCGCGAGAAGATTGAGCTGCAGGTGAACCAGACCTCGTTCAAGGTGACTGAGGCCCAGAAGCGCCTCGCCATGGCCCAGGCCAACATTGCCAAGGCCGAGGAAAACCTGCGCACGGCCAACGTAGGATTCCGCGAGGGCGTCATCAACGCCACCACCGTCATGGAGGCACAGACGGCCTGGCTGCAGGCCCAGTCGCAGAAGATTGACGCCGAGATCAGCGTCCGCCTGGCGCAGGTCGACCTCGAGAAGGCCATGGGCGTCCTGCGATGAGCCGCCGGCCTCGCCGTCCTCGTTTTCCCGAGAATCGAAATATCGAAATAACGTTATAACGAGATTTTCGAAAAACGAGATTCAAGAAAAGCGAAATCCCAGAATAATCGTTACATTAAAGAAGAAAAGAACAATGACAAGTCAAGCAAAGAAACAACATAACAATATCCTGCTGGCCATCGTGGGCTTCGCAGCAGTGGTCGCTATCGTCGCCATCATCGGATTCTTCGCCATCGATCGCGACCCCGAAATCATTCAAGGACAAGTGGAGGTCTCAGAGTATCGCGTGTCGAGCAAGGTGCCCGGCCGTATCCTCGAGTTGCGCGTCAAGGAGGGCGACTTCGTCCATGCCGGCGACACGCTGGCCATTCTCGATGCCCCCGAGGTGAGGGCCAAGATGACGCAGGCCCGTGGCGCCGAGGACGGAGCTGCCGCCCTGGAGCAGATGGCTAAGGCCGGTGCCCGCAAGGAGCAGATTCAGGGTGCCTATCAGTTGCTGCAGCAGGCCAAGGCCGGACTGGAGATCGCCGAAAAGTCCTACAACCGCGTGCAGCGGCTCTACGACGAGGGCGTCATGAGTGCCCAGAAGCGCGATGAGGCCCTGGCCAACTATAAGGCTCTGCAGGCACAGGTGAAGGCAGCCCAGAGTCAGTATGAGATGGCTGTCAACGGTGCCCGTCAGGAGGAGAAACTGGCCGCTGCGGCTCAAGTGAACCGCGCCAAAGGCGCCGTCGAGGAGGTCACGGCCTACATCGGCGAGACCGTTCAGACGGCTCAGATGGACGGCGAGGTCAGCTCGGTCTATCCCAAGGTGGGCGAGCTCGTCGGCACGGGCAGCCCCATTATGACCATCTCGCTGATGGACGACATGTGGGGCACGTTCAATGTGCGTGAGGACCAGCTGGAGGATATGCAGGTCGGCAAGGAGTTCACGGCCTTCGTCCCTGCCTTCAACAAGGACATCCGCATGAAGGTCTACCACCTGAAGGACGAGGGCTCGTATGCCGTCTGGAAGGCCACGAAGGCCAACGGCCAGTACGACCTGAAGACCTTCGAGGTGAAGGCCCGTCCGCTGGATAAGATCGAAGGACTGCGTCCTGGCATGAGCCTGGTGGTCAAATAAATCAGCCATGAACTGGATCAGGCAAATCCTCTGTATCAGTCTGCGCGAGTGCAGGATCCTGAAGATGAATCACATCTACGGCTTCTGCATGGTCGTCTTCCCCATCCTCGTCATGTTCTTCTTTACGTCGCTGATGAGGGAGGGCCAGCCGATAGACTTGCCCGTAGGCATCGTCGACCTCGACAACACGTCGACCACACGGGCCCTGGTGCGCAATCTCGATGCGTTCCAGAACTCCGAGGTCGTCGCCCGCTATCCCAGTGTCAGCGAGGCTCGGCAAGCCATCCAGCAGAACCAGATCTACGGATTCCTCTACCTGCCGAAGGGCACGACTGAGAAGCTGCTGGCCCAGCGTCAGCCGAAGATCTCATTCTATTATTCTCTGGCCTCCATCACGGGCGGATCGCTCCTCTTCAAGGACATGAAGACGGTCAGCACGCTGGGCTCGGCCGCCGTCGGCCAGGCCACGATGCGGGCCCGCGGCTTCACCGACAAGCAGATACAGACCTTCCTGCAGCCCATCCGTATCGACCTCCACCAGGTGGCCAACCCATGGACCAACTATAACGTCTATCTGACGACGATGATCGTGCCGGGCATACTGATGCTCTTTATGTTTCTCATCACGGCCTACAGCATCGGCGCCGAGCTGAAGTTCGGCTCCTCGCGCGAGTGGCTCTCCATGGCCGACAACAACATCTTCGTCGCACTGCTGGGCAAGCTGCTGCCGCAGACCGTCATCTGGCTCCTCATCGTCTTCGTCTACGACTACTACGTCTTTGGCATCCTGCGCTTCCCCCATCCGGGCGGCGCACCCATGATCGTGCTGCTCAGCGTGCTCCAGGTGCTCGCCTCTCAGGGCTTCGGCGTCTTCGCCTTCGGACTGATGCCGTCGCTGCGCATGTCGATGAGTATCTGTGCGCTGTGGGGCATGCTCAGCTTCTCCATGTCCGGCTCGGCCTTCCCCGTCATGGCCATGGACTCGCCCGTCCAGGCCCTGTCGTGGCTCTTCCCCCTGCGCCACTATTTCATGATCTATCAGACGTGCGTCTTCAACGGCTTCCCCCTGCTCGAGTCGTGGTTCCACTTTGCGGCCCTGACGGCCTTCACGCTGTTGCCATGGCTGGTGGTCAGTAAAATTAAAAACGCAATGCTCACCTATGTCTATATTCCATAACCTACGCGAGGCCTTCCAGGATGCTGCCTTCATCTGGCGGCAGGAGATGGGGCAGGTGGTGCGCGACGAAGGCGTGCTCATCTTCTTCATCCTCGTGCCCTTGTTCTATCCGCTGCTCTATTCGTGGATATACAATAACGAGGTGGTGCGCGAGGTGCCCGTCGTCGTCGTCGACCAGAGCCATTCCTCACTCTCGCGCGAGTTCATCCATAAGTGCGACGCCTCGCCCGACGTGCGCGTGCTCTGCTATGCCAACGACCTCGACGAGGCCCGCTCGCTCGTCAGCCGTCAGCTGGCCAAGGGCGTCTACTTCATCCCCTCCGACTTCGACGTCCGCATCAACCGCCTCGAACAGGCCACCATCAGCGTCTATTGCGACATGTCGCTCATGCTGGCCTATAAGGCCGTCTTCCAGACGGCGCAGACCGTCAGCCAGCTCATGGGCAGCGAGATACAGACGAAGCTGGGCCAGCACTACACGGCCCGCGAGGAGCAGATTGCGGCCCGTCCGCTCGACTTCGACGAGGTGGCCGTCTTCAATCCGACGGGCGGTTACGGCTCGTTCATCATCCCCGCCGTCCTGATGCTCATCATCCAGCAGACACTCGTGCTCGGCATCGGACTGTCGGCCGGCACGGCCCGCGAGGACAACCGCTACCAGATGCTCATCCCCATCTCGCGCCACTACAACGGCATGCTGCGCATCGTCTTCGGCAAGGCCATGGCCTATTTCATGATCTATGCCGTCATGACCGCCTACCTCGTGCTCATCGTGCCGCGACTGTTCGGATTCACGGCCATAGGCCATTGGCAGGACCTGCTCCTCTTCCTCCTGCCATACGTCATTGCCTGCATCTTCTTCGGCATGACCGTCTCGTGTATCATCCGTTATCGCGAGAACGTCATCCTGCTCATCGTCTTCGTCACCCTGCCATTGCTCTTCCTCAGTGGCATCAGCTGGCCCCAGTCCGACATCCCCGGCTTCTGGCAGGGCATATCGTGGCTGTTCCCCTCGACGTTCGGCGTGCGCGGCTACGTCCGCATCAACGAGATGGGGGGCACGCTCGGCGACGTCTTGCCCGAGCTGCGCTTCCTGTGGCTCCAGACGGCCGTCTATTTCGCCGCCGCCTGCCTGGTCTATCGCTATCAAATCTACCTGTCGCGGCAGGTGGCTACGGAGCGTCTGGACGAGATGCGCGCCAAGACGGCCGCCGCAGCAGACTGATCGCGGCTTCGGACCGAAAAAAACAAAGCGGTACTTTACACCTCGTAAAGTACCGCTTTTCTTTTCTTGAAGCACCGCTTCCCGTATGTCAAAGTACCGCTTTGTATGGCGCGAAGCACACCCCGGAATCTTTTCGCCCCGACGTGGCGGCATGGCGTCACGGCGTGACGGCATGAAATCACGACGTGACGGCATGCCGTCACGACGTGACGAAAGTTTCTTATTGCGCCGTCTTCGTCTTCACGATCTGCGTCTTGGGCTGTTCCTTGTTGCGGCGGTTGACCATCGTGACGACGGCCTGGGCCAGCGAGAGGAACGACTGTCCCGTCATCGTGTCGGCATTGAGGGCGGCGGGTGTGCCCTGGTCGCCGTTGTCGCAGATGCTCTGCACCAGCGGGATCTGTGCCAGCAGGGGCAGCCCCATCTCCTCGGCCAGCTGCTTGCAGCCCTCGCGGCCGAAGATGTAGTAGCGGTTCTGGGGCAGTTCGGCGGGCGTGAACCACGCCATGTTCTCAATCAGTCCGAGGATGGGAACGTTGACCTTGTCGTTGCGATACATGTCGATGCCCTTGCGGGCGTCGGCCAGTGCCACCTGCTGAGGCGTCGAGACGATGACGGCGCCCGTGATGGCCAGCGTCTGCAGCAGGGTCAGATGGATGTCGCTCGTGCCCGGCGGCGTGTCGAGGATGAGGTAGTCGAGCTCGCCCCAGTCGGCGTCGGCGATGAGCTGCTTCAGGGCGTTGGAGGCCATGCCGCCGCGCCACAGTGTCGCCGTCTCAGGCGAGACGAAGAATCCGATGGACAGCATCTTCAGCCCGTACTGCTCGATGGGCTCGATGAGGTCGCGGCCGTCGACGTTGACGGCATAGGGGCGGGCGTCCTCGACGTGGAACATCTTGGGAATCGAGGGACCGAAGATGTCGCAGTCGAGCAGTCCGACGCTGTAGCCCAGACGGGCCAGCGCGATGGCCAGGTTGGCCGCGACGGTAGACTTGCCGACGCCGCCCTTGCCCGACGAGACGGCCACGATGTTCTTCACGCCCGGCAGCAGCTTCTCCAGCTCGGGCCGTGGCTTCGACTTGAACTCTGTCTGTATCTCCACCTCGACGTCCTGCGAGACGTGGTAGTGGATGGCTGCCTCGGCGGCCTTGACGGTCGACTTGAGGAACGGGTCGGTGTCGCGCGGAAACTCGAGCACCACGCGCACCTTCATGCCGTTGATCGAGGGCGTGTCGGCCACCATGCCGCTCTCCACCAGATTCTTCTTCGTGCCCGCATACGTCACCGTGGCGAGCGCGTCCATGATGAGTTTCGGATAGAGTGTCATTTCCTCTTCTCCTCCTTCTTCTCCTGCTTCACGACCTGCCGGACTTCGTAGCCTATCTTCTTAAAGCCTTTCTTGATGTTCTCCGTGGTGGTCTTGTCAGCATCATATTCGATGGTGACGGTCTGTTGCTCGACGTTGGTCTCAATCTTCTTGACACCCTTGACGAAGCGCACGCCGTTCTTGATGCGGTTCTCGCAGTTCTGGCAGTGCATCTGCGGCTGGGTGGTGAAGACCACGGTCTTGATGTCCTTGGCGCCGACGGCCAGCACGTTGGCGGCCAGAGCGGCAATGATGACTAATCTTTTCATATTCGTTCGAAATTATATCTGAGTCCGATGTAGAAGATGGGTCCGTGGACGGGACCCCATACGAGGGTGGCGTCGAAGTCGCGGCCCCAAGGGTCGGCATAGCCGCGGATGGGGTGGTGCTGCCGGCGGTTGGTCAGGTTCTCGCCGCCGACGTAGACTGACAGGTGGCGGAAGTCGCGCGTCACCTGGGCCTGCAGCTGTTCGAAGGCGTGGAACCGCTCGTCGCCGACGATGCGGCCGCCGCCGTTGAGCTGCAGCGTCGTGTCGAAATGCCAGATGCCCAGGCCGGGCGCATAGCTGAGCGACAGGAGCCCTTTGTAGCGCGGGGTGAGGGGCCGCTCCATCATCTGTCCGTGGTAGCGGCTCTTGACGTCGTTCCATCGCCAGGCGGCCGTGGCGGTCAGTCCGTCGACGACAGGGTAGGTCGCATCGATCTGGAAGGTGTGCGAATAGCCCTTGTCGGCGTTATAGACGTTGATGTTGTCCTGATAGTAGTCGACAACCAATTGGCTGCCGAAGTGGGTGTAGTAGTATTCGGCATTCAGCTTCAGCGTCCGGCCGCCGAGCGGAATGTTCCATGCCGTGTTGAGGCCGTAGTTCCATGCCTTCTCCTGGCCGAGCGGGCTGAGGAACCGGATGGGCCGGCTGCTGGCCATGAGGAAGTGGTTCTCGGCAAAGAAGTGGGGGGTGCGGTAGCCCTTGCCGGCCGAGAGGCGGAAGCTGACGAGGTCGCTGGGCGCGTACTTCAGGTGGAGGCGGGGCGTCAGGAACCAGTGGTAGCTGCTGCTGTGGTCGGCGCGCAGGCCGGCCATGAGCGTCAGCCGGTCGAGCGTCAGCGTGTATTGTGCGTAGGCGCCGCCCGTGGTCTCCTGTTCCTTGATGTGGGTCTGGCCGAGGTGCTGGTGGCTGTAGTAGTGGTTGAGGCTGGTGCCGAGGGATAGTTGGTGGGCATCGCCGAGGTTGGTCTCATACATCAGCTGGGCGGCGAGCGTCTTCTCGTTGTTGTCGTAGAGCTGATGACCGTATTGGGCGTCCTGCAGGTGGAGCGAGCCGTTGGCCATGAGGGCGATGTTCTCCTGCCGCTCGGGGCGCAGGATGAAGGCATGCTTCATGTAGGCCTCGTAGCGGTCGGCCTCGGTGGTGATGGTGTAGAGGTGGGGCTGTCCCGTGTCCTGCGGCAATGTGGCAGGATAATGGGAATGTAGGTGGGTGCTCTGTCCGCCCTCGCGCTTCTCCTTGAGCAGGCTGAGGCCGGCGTGCATGATGTAGCGGTCGGTGACGAGCTTCCAGCGGTTCTGCAGGTTCATCTGCTGGCGGCGGGGCATGTCGAGAAATCCGTCGTCGTTGTCGTCATGGTGGCCGAAGTTCTTCTCGCCGTGCAGGAGCAGGATGGTGCTCAGCTGTTCGCTGAGGTGGATGTTGGCGTCGGCGTTGGCCTCGAGGCGGCTCTTGGAGTCGGCGTAGAGGTTGGCGTTGACCTGCTCCATGTCGTTGGGCTTCTTGTATTCGATGTCAATCTGGCCCGTCATCGACTCGTAGCCGTTCTTCACGGTCGAGGCGCCCTTCGACACCTGAATGCTCTGCATCCACGGGCCGGGCACGTAGTCGAGCGAGTAGGGCAGGGCCGCACCGCGCAGGGCCGGCAGTTGCTCGGTGAGCATCTGCACGTAGGTGCCTGAGAGTCCGAGTAGCTTGATCTGCTTGGCGCCCGTGGCGGCATCGCTGTAGCTGACGTCGACTGAAGGATTGGTGGTGAAGCTCTCGCCCAGGTTACAGCAGGCGGCCTTGAAGAGCTCCTGGCGGCCGATGGTGACGCCGTTGACTGCTCCGCCCATGCGGCGCAGTCCTGCCGACGACGTGACGGTCACTTCGCTGACTGTCGCCTGCTTATCGATGCTGTCGGCCGCGGTCTGTCCTGCGGCCATGACAGTCGCCAGCGCAAAGAATAAAAGTATGGCTTGTCTCATCCCTGGCATTCTCTCAACTCTCAGTTCTCAGTTCTCAACTCTCAGCTCTCCGGCCTACTGCTGCTCAACGATCTGCGGCATCTTGGCCCACGACTTGTCGTTGCGGTAGTTGCTCTTGGCTCCTTTGGGGACGATGACGCGACAGGCACTCATGACCACGCCCTTGAACGACGAATGCGTGATGCTCGGGGGCAGGGGCGAGCCCAGTACCAGTTCGCGCAGCGACACGCATTTCGTGAACGCGTTGCCGCCGATCTTCTTCATGGCGGCGGGCAGTTCCAGACGCGTCAGGCCGCTGCATTCGCGGAACGAGGCGCTGCCGATGGTGGTGCAGGCGGCCGGGATGATCATCGTGTGGAGCGAGGCGCACTTCTCAAAGGCGTTGTCGCCGATGCTGGTCACCGAGATGGGCAGCGTGATGGCCGACAGCGTCGAACATTCCTGGAAGGCGTTGTCGCCGATGCTCTTGATGCTGACCGGCAGGATGATGGTGCGCAGGGAGTGGCAGTAGCGGAAGACGTCGCTCTCCAGTTTCTCGACGAAGCCCTGGATGTTGACGCTGTCGAGCGACGTGCAGTTCTCGAAGGTGTCGCTGCCCATCTGCTTCACCAGGTTGGGGATGGTGATGTGCTTCAGGCTGGCGCAACCCTCGAAGGCATGGTCGTTGATGCGTGTCACGCCGTCGGGCAGGTCGATGCTGACGAGCGACTTGCATTCGTAGAAAGCGCGTATGCCGATGGTCTTCACTGTCGATGGCAACGACACGGCAGTCAGGTTGGTGCACCCGGCAAAGGTCTCGGTCCCGATGGCTTGCAGGTTGCCGTCGATGGTGACTGTCTGCAGGCCGCTGCAGTTTTGGAAGGCTGCGTTGCCGATGCGGTTGGCCGTCTCTATCTCAACCGACTGCAGGTTAGAGCACCCCTTGAAGGCGTCGCTACCGATGCGGGCGGCTGTCGTCATCTCGATGGAGCGCAGGTTGATGCAGCCTTCGAAGGCACTGTTGCCAATCTCGCTGATGGCGTCGGGCATCTGGATCGACTCCATGGCGGCGCATCCCTTGAAGGCGTCGCTCCCGATGAGGGTGACCGACTGGGGCAGTGCGAGTTCGCGCAGTTGCGAACAGCCTGTGAACGTGGAGCTGCTGATGCGGTTGATCTCGCATTCCAGGTCGACCTTGGCCAGAGACGAGCAGTTGTTGAAGGCAAAGACGTCGATGAGCGTCACTCCCTCGGGCACGTCGATGGACTCGAGCGAGCGGCAGCCGTCGAAGGCATGGTTCTCGATGATGGTGAGGTCGAGGGGCAGCCGGATCTCCTTCAGGGCCGTGCAGCCGTTGAAGGCATAGTCGGAGATCTGCGTGCAGCCGTCGGGGATGACCACCTCCTTCAGACTGACGCAGCCGTTGAAGCAGCTGCGGCTCACTTCGAGCGTGCCGTCAGGCAGGACGATGCGCTCCAGAGCCTTGCAGTTCAGGAACATAGCGGCTGGCAGCACGTCGGCCCGCGTGCGGTAGTTGCCTTTCCCTTCGATGATGGTCGCCTCCGACAGGTCGAGCGACGTCAGCACCTGGTCGGTGGGTTTCTTCGGCTTCAGCCTGTTGGTGATGAGCTGTATGATCTTCAGGTCGTTGCCGTTGAGCGGACCGCTGATCTTGAGCTCCTGCATGGTGTAGCGGATGCTGTCGGGCAGCTGCTTGCCAAGCTGTCCGACGGAGTCGGTCGTGACGGTCATCTGCTGGGCCGCCACGCCTATGGGGAGGAGGACCAAGAGGAGCGCGATGAGTCTGATGCGTATAGTCATGAATACTTATTTGCTGGTTTCGAGTGAACTGCGTTTTGAGCGATGATAGCTGCGATAGTCGTCGAGCGGGATTTCTACATCGGGCTCTTCCAGTGCACCTTCATGGGGCAGATGGAATCGGATGTACTTGATGCTGAGGCCGCGGTCGAGCCACATCCGTTCGTAGTAGGTCTGGATGCTGACCTCAATGCTGTCGCTGTCGGCGTGGGTCGCATAGAGGTCGTCCGTCTGAACGTCGACGGGCAGGCCGTTCTTCCCGGCCATGAGCCGCGTGTAGGTATAAAGGAAGTTCGAATCGGTCTTCAGGTGGATGAGGCCCTGGTCGATGAGGAAGCGGCGATAGCGCTGCATGAAGTAGGTCGACGTCAGGCGCTTGCGGGGGTTCTTCATCTGCGGGTCGCTGAAGGTGAGCCATATCTCCTCCACCTCATCCTCGGCGAAGAAGCGGTCGATGATCTCGATGTTGGTGCGCAGGAAGGCAACGTTCTTCAGGCCTTGCTGCAGGGCCAGCGTGGCGCCGGTCCACATGCGGGCTCCCTTGATGTCGACGCCGATGAAGTTGCGGTCGGGGTGGCGCTTGGCCAGCTCGACGGTGTATTCGCCCTTGCCGCATCCCAGTTCAAGGACGATGGGGTTCTCGTTGTTGAAGTATTGCTCGTGCCAACGTCCGCGCATGGCAAACGGAACGTCGCTCACCACCGAATAGGGGTACTGGAAGACGTTCTCGTAGGTTTCCATGTCGGCAAACTTGGCCAGTTTTCCTTTGCTCATTTCGCACGTATGTATTTGGGTGCAAAATTACGAAAAAGAATCGACACAGCCAAAAACTTGCTGATATTTCAACGTTTTCTAACAAATGTTAGATTCCAAGCAGATTGCGGGCCACAAACCATAAGGGGACGGCTGCGGCCAGCGACAGGCATGCCGTGCGCCCTTCGACGACCTCGCGCAGCCGCGTCTGGCCCTTTCCTGTCAGCACGAGGCGCTCAAGCGCGAACAGCAGGACGTAGATGATGACGAGCGGGAGGAAGGCGTTGTAGGAGATGGCTTCCATCGGGTGGCCGTTGGCCAGTGCATGCACGAAGCGCTGCATGCCGCAGCCAGGGCAGCTGAGCCCCGTCAGCCGATGGAACAGGCATGGCGGAAACAACTGATACTCCGCAGGGTTGAACCTGCGGAGTATCGCTATGACCATCAAGATGATGATGACTGTAATGGAAAGTCTCAGTCTCAAATAGCAGTCAGCTTACTTCGCCATCATGTTCTGAAGCATCTCCTGATACATCTCCATGCCGCCCATGGCGTAGAACCAGACGGCCTGGAAAATCATGCTGGCGACCAGGACGCCGATGGAAATCCATCCGAACAGGCCGGCCCGACGGCCTGATTGCCAGGCCATTTCCTGCTGGCCCATCATCATGTATTTCCGGACGTCGCTCGACTTCACTATTGCGATGATGGCAAAGACAATCGAGAGGATGTTGCAGCACAGGATCGACAGCACCAGTGCCACGATGGCCAGCGCCTTGTGATCCTCGACGGGCAACATGTTGCTGGAGCTGCCCGCATTTTGATTCTGAAAGTATTCCATTTTGTTTCTTTGTTGTTATAATATGCATTATTCGATGACGACGCGCGTCCAGCCGTGACGGTCCTCGATGGTGCCGTACTGAATGCCGCGCAGCGTGTCGTAGAGCTTCTTCGACAGGGGGCCGGGATTCGGGCCGAAGTCGTAGCGCTTGCCCGTGTCGAGGTCGTCGATGTAGGAGATGGGCGAGATGACGGCTGCCGTGCCGCAGGCGCCGGCCTCCTCGAAGGTCTCCAGCTCCTCTTCGGGCACGGGCCGACGCTCGACCTTCATGCCGAGGTCCTCGGCAATCTGCATGAGCGAGCGGTTGGTGATGGAGGGCAGGATAGAGGTCGACTTCGGGGTGATGTACGTGTTGTTCTTGATGCCGAAGAAGTTGGCAGCGCCACATTCGTCGATGTATTTCTTCTCCTTGGCGTCGAGGTAGAACTCACTGGCGTAGCCCTTGTCGTGGGCAATCTGGTGGGCAAAGAGCGAGGCAGCGTAGTTGCCGCCCACTTTATACTTACCCGTGCCGAGAGGTGCCGAGCGGTCATAGTCGCGCATGATGGCATAGGGGTTGCCGGCGAAGCCTCCCTTGAAGTATGGGCCGACGGGGGTGACGAAGATGAGGAACAGGTATTCGTGAGCCGGCGACACACCCACCTGCGGGTTGATGCCGATGAGCAGCGGGCGCAGATAGAGCGTGGCTCCGCTCTCGTAGGTCGGGATCCATTCCTGATTCAGCCGCACCACCTTCTCGCACATCTCGATGAAGCGCTCAGTGGGCAGTTCGGGCATGCAGATGCCGCGGCAGGTCGACTGCAGGCGCTCGGCATTGGCGTCCGGGCGGAACAGGCGCACCTTGCCGTCGGGGCAGCGATAGGCCTTCAGGCCCTCGAAGGCTTCCTGTCCGTAGTGCAGGCAGGCAGCCGCCATGTGCATCTTGATGTACTCGTCGGAGCAGACTTCAATCTCGCCCCACTTGCCGTCGCGATAGTAGCAACGGACGTTGTAGCTGGTCTTGATGTAACCAAACGGGAGTTTTCCCCAGTCCAAGTCTTTCATATATTATATAAGTTTAAAGGTTAAAACTTTTGCATCGTTTTCCTTTTTGTGCGTGGTTCTTCTGAACCATGGTGCAAAGATAAGCAGAAAAACTGACAGGTGCAAATTTTTTTCGCCTTATTTGCCTTTTTCCAGGATTTTCTTTATCTCACTGTCTGTCTTGACGAGCTTGTCCTTACACTGTTTGATGAGGCTTTGGGCTGTTTTCAGTTGCTGGGCGAGCTCGTCGACAGAGACGTCGCCCTGTTCCATTTTCTCAACGATGGACTCGAGTTGTCGGAGGGATTCTTCGTAGGTCATATTACTTTTGATTTGAGGGTTCCTTTTTCCAGTTGGGTCAGCAGCAGGTCGCCGGGCCTGACCTGCGAGGGATCGCGCAGGGCGACGCCTCCGACCGTGGTGATGCTGTAGCCCCGGCGGAGCATCAGGGCCGGGTCGAGCGAGCGGGTGCGCTGTTCGAGCAGTTCGAGGCGGTGGCGTTCGCGCTCGATGCGCTGGGTGCTCATCGTGGCGCACTGCATCTGATGGAGTTCGATCCGTTGCTGCTCGCGGTCCAGCCGGCGCTGGATGAGGGCCGTCAGGTGCTGGCCGAGGCGGTCGAGGCGTGCCTCCTGTCGGGTGCGGACGAGTGAGAAGAGTGGGGGGATGCGCTCGGCGAGCCGGCTGAGCCGCATCTGCTCCAGCTCCATGCGGCTCTGTGCGTAGCGCGTGAGGCGCTCCTCGGAGAGCTCGATGCGCTGCAGCAGTTGTTCGGCCTGGTCGATGAGGTGTTGTGCGGCGGCCGTGGGCGTCTTCACGCGCAGATGGCTCACCATGTCGAGGATGCTCTCGTCGCGGTCGTGGCCGATGCCGGTGATGATGGGCAGCGGGAACTGTGCGACGTTCTCGGCCAGGGCCAGCGTGTCGAATCCTGAGAGGTCGGCCGTGGCGCCTCCGCCGCGGATGATGACGACGCAGTCGAACATGTCGAGCGACGAGTAGATGTCGTTCAGCGCCTTGATGATGCTCTGTTCCACCTGTTCGCCCTGCATCGTGGCGGGGAACAGCCGGGTCTGGAAGGCGAAGGGCGTGTCGGCCAGCTGAGCCGCGAAGTCGCCATAGCCGGCCGCCGACTCGCTGCTGATGACGGCGATGCGCAGGCAGGGCAGGGGCAGGCGCAGCTCCTTCTGCAGGTCGAAGATGCCTTCCTCGCGCAGCTGCCGGATGATCTCCTGGCGACGGCGTGCCATGTCGCCGAGGGTGAAGTTGGGGTCGATGTCGGTGACGATCCATGCGAAGCCGTAGGCCTCGTGGAACTGTGCGTAGACCTTCAGCCGCACCTTCATCCCGGCGTGCAGCTGCTGGCCGGTGATGCGCGTGAAGTAGGGGCCCGCCATGGCCCATGTCGACCGCCAGCACTTGGCTTGTGCGCGGGCCACGGGCGTGTTCGAGTGCTCATCTTTCTGGATGAGCTCCATGTAGCAATGCCCTTTCGACTCGCGGCATTCCGACAGCTCCGCCTCCACCCAGTATTCGCGGTTGAGTGTCCGCTCGATGGTCATGCGCACCAGCGAGTTCAGTTCCAGTAGTGTCAGTGTCTCGTCTCTCATTATCTTTTATCGGCACGCTTCGCGTGGAAATTGTTCAAAATTTATTATAGTAATCGTTAAAGAGTAACTCGGAATAGAAAAGATAGAGACCCCACCCCCAGCCCCTCCCCTTGAAGGGAGGGGAGAAGCCTCCCCCGACCCCTCCGAAGGAGGGGAGTGGCTGCCGCACTGCTCGTCGTGGATGACGGCGCAGCTGCTCCCCTCCCTTCAAGGGGAGGGGTTGGGGGTGGGGTCTCTATCTTTTTCACACCGAAGTCGTTCATTATCTGTTACTTTAACTGTTGTGCTTTTATTTCTGAATAATTCTCACGCAAAGCGTGCCGTCTTATAAATCCGTTGTCATGGACGCCTTGCTGAAGTCAGGCACGCCGTAGCCGAAGATGTTGGTGGGCTCGGCATAGTCAGAGGCGGAGCGGCGCACGAGGTCGATGATCTCGAGGGCCGTCTTCGTGGGGAGGGCCTGCCAGAGACAGGCGGTGAGGCCGCAGACGATGGGCGTGGAGAACGAGGTGCCCATGTCGCGCACCAGCGTGCCGCGGCCGGAGATGAGCACTGCGGGGGCTCCCTGCGCTACGACGTCGGGCTTGACGCGGCCGTCCTGCGAGGGCCCGACGCTGGAGAACGTTGCCAGCCGTCGGTCGGGCGTGATGGCGCCGACGGTCAGTATGTCAGGGGCATCGGCCGGCACGCCGATTTTCTTCCATTGTCCCATGCCCGAGTTGCCGGCCGAGTTGCAGAGCACGATGCCCTTGCGGGCCAGCAGGGCGGCCTCGCGGGATATGTGGGCCGTGCGGCCATCGAGCTCCTGCAGACGGTAGCTGCCACGGTCGTCGTCGTAGGTGTAGTAGCCGAGACTCGAGTTGATCACGTCGACGCCCAGCGAGTCGGCCAGCTCGGCCGCCATGGCCCAGAAGTCCTCCTCGATGGGCTGCTCGAAGCTCGGCTCCTCGCAGCGCAGCAGCCAGTAGGCCGCCTCGGGGGCCGACCCCATGACCACCTCGGGCGCCTGTGCGGCCATGGCCGAGAGCACCTTGGTGCCGTGGTCGATCCGGCGGGCAGCGATGGCGTCGGCTGCCTTGCCGGGGGTGCTGATGGCCGCAGGCACGACGTCGCGCAGCCCCAGGATGCGCGTCGCGCGGAAGGCGGGGATGCGGTCGTAGTTCTGGAATCCGCCGTCGAGGATGGCTATGGTCATGCTGCGTCCGCGATAGCCGGCCTCATGCAGGCGGTCGCCGCCGAGCATCTCCAGCTGCGGGCGGGCCATGCCGAGCGGGTCGTTCTTGACGGAGTCCCATTTGTTGAAATTTTCGTGCACCGTCCAGCGGATGTTCTCCTGCTTCTCTATGGAGTCGGGGGCGACGAAGACGCAGCGGGCCCCGGCGACGCAGGGCAGCTGGGCCAGGCGGGCCAGGGCCAGGGAGTCGGCCGACAGGGCCAGCACCGTGTTCTGCCATCGACTGGTGCCAATGACCTCTACGTCCTCCGTCTCGAACTGCCTGAGATAATGGCGGCTGACGGGCAGGTCGGTCGAGTCGAGGCTGAGGCCCTGGCGCTGTCGCCGCTCCAGACTCTTGCGCGAGAGGAATCGGTGGGGCTTGTCGAGCGAGTAGGGCGATCCCTTCTTGTCGACCAGCTGATAGCGGTAGGCGTAGGTCTTCGGTCCGGGCCGTTTCACCTTGGCGGCGCTTGCCGCGAGGGCGGCCGAGAGCAGCATGATGATGCAGAATATGCGGGTCATTTCTTTCGGGTTTTCAGTTTGAGCCTACAAAATTACGAATAAAAAACGAAACGGCCAAATATTCCGGGTAAAAGAGTTGGCGGGCGTAATGCCTGTTTTGATGCTGATAATGTAATAAAAAGTGACAATATTTTGCATTTATGTTATAATCGTTTGATTTCTAAGTAGATAAAACTTTGCAGAAAAAGAAGCGGTGCTTTTTGATTGAAAAAGCGGCACTTCTCGTGTCAAGAAGCGGTCCTTTTTGCCCCGAGAAGCGGTGCTTTTTCAAAAGGCGCTTGGCGGATGTCGTGATTTTTCGTAGTCGCCGCGGGTGGTCTTTTCTTTTTTTTAATCCGCAAAATTTGGCCGTATCGGAAAAACGTTGTAACTTTGCAAACGAAATATGGATAACAAGCAGAGAGCACTTGAGCTGGGCCAGAAGCCTGTGGGCGGATTGCTGTTGCAGTATGCCCTCCCGGCCATCGTGGCCATGTCGGCCTCCTCCTTATATAGTATTATCGACCGCGCCTTCATCGGCCAGGTCGTAGGCCCTGACGCCATTGCCGGCCTCGGCATCACTTTCCCCTTCATGAACCTCAGCGGAGCCTTCGGCGCGGCCGTCGGCGTCGGAGCCTCGACGTGCATCAGCGTCAAGCTGGGTCAGCGCGACTATCGCACGGCGGAGCACCTGCTGGGCAACACCGTCACGCTCAACCTCATCATCGGCCTGCTCTTCATGGTCGTCTGCTTCGTCTTCCTCGACCCCGTCCTGCGATTCTTTGGCGCCAGTGACGTGACGCTGCCCTACGCCCGCGAGTTCATGCAGGTCATCCTGGCCGGCAACATCATCACCCACATGTATTTCGGCATGAACGCCGTGCTGCGGGCCGCCGGCAAGCCCCGCCACGCGATGTACGCCACGCTCTTCACCGTCGGGATGAACATCCTGCTCGTCATCGCCTTCGTCTGGTGGTTCCGCTGGGGCATACGCGGGGCGGCCCTCGCCACGGTCACCTCGCAGACGATGGCCCTCTGCTGGCAGATGTGGATCCTCAGCGACCGCCGCGAGCTGCTCCACCTGAAGCGGGGCATCTACCGGCTCAGGGCCGACCTCGTGCGCAACATCCTCTCGATCGGCATCTCGCCCTTCCTGATGAACGTCACGTCCTGCGTCATCGTCATCTTCATGAACAACCAGTTCGTGCGCTATGGCGGCGACATGGCCGTTGGAGCCTACTCGATAGCCAACACCATCGCAATGGTCTTCTTCATGTTCGTCATCGGCGTCAACCAGGGCATGCAGCCCATCGCCGGCTATAACTACGGCGCACACAAGTACGACCGCATGTGGCGATGCCTGTGGCTGGCCATCGCCTCGGCCACCGCCATCCTCTTCGTCGGCTGGCTGCTGGCCATGCTCTTCCCAGTGCAGTTGGCCCGCATCTTCACCACCGACCCGACCCTCATCCAGATGTCGGCGCGGGGTATACGGCTCAACATGCTGGTCTTCGTCGTCGTCGCGTCGCAGGCAGTCATCACCAACTTCTTCCAGTGCATCGGCAAGGTGCGCATCAGCATCTTCCTATCGCTCACACGACAGCTCATCCTGCTCCTGCCGCTGGCCCTCGCCCTCCCCTTGTGGTGGGGACTCGACGGCGTGTGGTACTCCATGCCCGTGAGCGACTTCCTCTCGTTCATCATGACGATTCCCTTCCTGCTCTGGTTTATGCGTAAATTTAAAGCGCACCCCCAACCCCTCCCCGAGGGAGGGGAAGTCAGGTAGTTTTGGCGTAGTTGTAATATAGTAGAGGCATGACTAACAAAGATAATAGCAGTAAAAGTATGGAACAAGATATGAATGCTTTGTCTAACCAGCTCCCCTCCCTTGGGGAGGGGCAGGGGGTGGGCCTCATCATCAACGTGGGCCGGCAGATAGGCTCCGGCGGACGCGTCATCGCACGACAGCTGGCCGACCGCTTCGGGGCGCAGTTCTACGACAAGGAGCTGCTGCAGCTGGCCGCACAGGAGAGCGGCTTCGCACCGGAGTTCTTCGAAAAGAACGACGAGCACCGCGGATTCCTCCGCGCACTCTTCAACCTGCAGATGCCCCACATGAGCGACCAGTCGGTCGTGACGAGCAACTTCTCGCAGGAGGCGCTCTTCAAGTTTCAGAGCGATGCCATCCGCCGCGCCGCCGAACAGAACGACTGCTGCGTCTTCGTAGGCCGCTGTGCCGACTACGTGCTGCGCGACCTGCCCCAGTGCGTCAACATCTTCATCACGGCCCCGATGGACTTCCGCATCGACCACGTCGCCGAGCGCCACCAGTGCTCGCGCGACGAGGCACGCCACCTCATCGAGAAGGGCGAGGCCCAGCGCGCCTCCTATTATAATTATTATACGGGCAAGCGCTGGGGCGCGGCCGAGGGCTATCACCTCTGCGTCGACGCCTCGCTGCTCGGACTCGACCGCACGGCCGACTATATCGCCGGATTCATCAACAGATGGAGGGAAAAATGAAAGAATGGCTCGTAGAACTGCTTGTCGACACAATAGTTGCGGCAGTCGTTACGTTATTATTCTATATCATACGCCTCGACCACTCGTGGGACGACGCCATGCGCACCTATGCCATGAGCTTCGCCATCATGCTGGTGCTCGGCATCTATCGTAAAATAAAAAGAAAAAAAGAATAGCACGTATGAAAACTATCGTCATCACCGGAGGCGCTGGCTTCATCGGAAGCCATGTCGTCAGACTCTTTGTCAATAAATATCCTGACTACCACATCATCAACCTCGACAAACTGACCTACGCCGGCAACCTGGCCAACCTGAAGGACATCGAAGACCGGCCCAACTACGAGTTTGTCCGCATGGACATCTGCGACTTCGACGCTTTCTATCAGCTCATGCAGGACCGCCATGTCGACGGCATCATCCATCTGGCGGCTGAGAGCCACGTCGACCGCTCCATCAAGGACCCCTTCACCTTCGCACGCACCAACGTCATGGGCACCCTCTCGCTCCTCCAGGCCGCCAAGCTCTACTGGGAGTCGCTGCCAGAGCGATATGAGGGCAAGCGCTTCTATCACATCTCCACCGACGAGGTCTACGGCGCGCTGGAGCTGACGCACCCCGAGGGCATCGAGCCCCCGTTCACCACGACGGCATCGTCGGCCAAGCATCATCTGGCCTATGGCGACCAGTTCTTCCTCGAGACGACGAAATATAATCCGCACAGCCCGTACAGCGCTGCTAAGGCATCGAGCGACCACTTCGTGCGCGCCTTCCACGACACCTACGGCATGCCCGTCGTCGTGACCAACTGCTCCAACAACTACGGGCCCTATCAGTTCCCCGAGAAGCTCATCCCGCTGTTCATCAACAACATCCGCCATCGCAAGCCGCTGCCCGTCTACGGCAAGGGCGAGAACGTGCGCGACTGGCTCTACGTCGAGGACCACGCACGTGCCATCGACCTCATCTTCCATCAGGGCAAGGTGGCCGAGACCTACAATATCGGAGGCTTCAACGAGTGGAAGAACATCGACATCATCCGCGTACTGATCAACACCGTCGACCGACTCCTCGGGCGCCCAGAGGGCGAGGACATGAACCTCATCACCTACGTCACCGACCGCGCCGGCCACGACCTCCGCTATGCCATCGACTCCACCAAGCTGCAGCGCGAGCTCGGATGGGAGCCCTCGCTACAGTTCGAGGAGGGCATCGAGCGCACCGTCCGCTGGTATCTCGACAATCAGGACTGGCTCGACAACGTCACCTCCGGCGCCTACCAGCAGTATTACGAGACGATGTACGCCAACCGCTAGCAGCCCCCCGGAGCCCGGCCCGCCGGCCCCATTCTCAATAACGAAGCCCGGCCCTCCGGCTTGGCAATGTCACAAAGCCCGGCCCGCCGGCCGCAGTCTTCCCGTCCCCGTGTGGCGCGGCATTGCCGCGCCATCAAGGAATAGCCCGCCTCGGCGCGATCCCCTCGCCCCCTCAGAATATGGACCCTATCAGTCATTCACTTCACGCCCACCTCGTCGCCATGGCCTACCAAGGCGCCACCCACGAGCAGGAGCACCAGATGGAGCACCTGCTCGCACTCCTCGACCCCGACGACGAGGAGCTCATCCTCCACTACTACGGCCTCTTCGGCCATGAGCGCCGCTCGCTCGACGCCCTCGCCGCCGGCCGCCACGAACAGCCCGACGCGACCCTGGCAGCCGTCTCCCGGCTGCTGCGCCGCATCGCCGTCACCCCTGAGTGGCAGATGATAAAACCACAACCCAACGTATGACCGTCGACTCCCGCTTCAACTTCAAGGTGCTGCGCCACGACCTCCTCGCGGCCGTCTTCGGCGTCGTCGCCTTCTTATGGTCGTTCGTCAAGAGCGACATCAGTTGGGCTCTGGCCCTGGCCGTCCTGGCTGGTGTGGCCCTCATCGTCGCGATCGGATGGCTTGCGCGCCTCAAGCGCATCTCCATCTGGAACGACGGGCTCGAGGTGACGCCACTGCTCTTCCCCTTCGCCCGGCGCAACTATCGCTTCGCAGAGTTCGACTATCTGCTCGTCTCCGGCACCGAGACGGCACCCAAACTCATGCTCATTCGCGACTTCCAGCCTGTGTTGACGCTCAAGTCGTCCGTCTATGCCAATTTCGACGAGCTGCGGCAGGCCTTGCGCATACCCGAGCGCAGCAAGATGACGGTCGATCCGACCCGCGAGGTGAAGTCGCGCTTCGTCTGGTGGTATCCCCTGCTGGCCGTGGCCGCCGTCGCCCTTGTGGCCATCGGCGTTGCCGTTCCGCTATCCGAATATCTGGAGGAGGGCGCGGTCACGATGTCCTCACTGCTGCTCGGAGCCGTCTTGACAATGCCGTTCCTGATTTGCTCACTGCTCGTGCTGAATGAGTTCCGCCGCATCACCGTCTGGCAGGGACGCATCGACGTGCAGCCGGTGCTGTGGCCTTTTGCCAGACGCCACTACCGCCTCGCAGACTTCGACGGCGTCTATTATGTCACCAATGAGACGGATTCTGACTACAAGATCAGCACTCGCGAGCGATGGTATATGAAGAACGGACGGCGCAAGCTCTGCATCGCCGAGAACGTCTATGCCAACTTCGAGGAACTGGCCAGCGCCACACGAACCAACTACCTCGGAGAGATGCGTGTCGGACCCATCGAACAGATCAGGGCCGCCCTCGGAAAGACTTACTACACCCCTCATAATAATTCGTGAATATGAAGAAAATTTTGCTTTTGGGCTCAGGTGAACTGGGCAAGGAGGTCGTCATCGCCGCCAAACGAGCCGGCCAGTATGTCATCGCTTGCGACCGATACGCAGGTGCACCGGCCATGCAGGTGGCCGACGAGTATGAGGTCTTCTCCATGCTCGACGGCGATGCCCTCGAAGCCGTCGTGCGCAAGCATCAGCCCGATATCATCGTGCCTGAAATCGAGGCCATCCGCACGGAGAGGCTCTTCAAGTTCGAGGAGGAAGGCATACAGGTCGTCCCGTCTGCTCGCGCCGTCAACTACACCATGAACCGACGCGCCATACGCGACCTCGCTTCTAAGGAGCTGGGACTGCGCACAGCCAAGTATTTCTATGCCAAGACCTTCGATGAGTTCAAACGCGCTGCCGACGAGATCGGATTCCCCTGCGTGGTCAAGCCCCTCATGTCGTCGAGCGGTCACGGACAGAGCTATGTCCACAACGACGACGAGCTGGCTGAGGCCTTCCGTGAGGCCATGGAGGGCTCGCGCGGCGACGTCAAGGAGGTCATCATCGAGGAGTTCATCGATTTTGAGTCTGAGTTCACGCTCTTGACCGTCACCCAGCAGCATGGATGGCCCACCATCTTCTGCCCGCCCATCGGACACGTGCAGAAGGGTGGCGACTATCGTGAGTCGTGGCAGCCCTACAAGATCAGCGACGAGGCGTTGAAGCAGGCTCAGATGATGGCCGACAAGGTGACCAAAGCGCTCACCGGTGCCGGCATCTGGGGCGTCGAGTTCTTCCTCACACGCCAGGGCGAGGTCATCTTCTCGGAGCTGTCGCCCCGGCCACACGACACGGGCATGGTCACGCTGGGGCACACCACGAACCTATCGGAGTTTGAACTCCATTTCCGCGCCGTCATGGGCTTGCCCATTGCCGGCATCCACCTCGAGCATGCCGGCGCCTCCGCCGTCATCCTTGCGCCCACCGACGTGTCCAGCGCTTCTTCGCTGGATTACAACCTCACCGAAGCCCTCATGGAAGACCGCACCCGCATCCGTATCTTCGGCAAGCCTGAAGCCCACAAAGGTCGCCGCATGGGCGTCGTGCTCTGCTACGGCGAGGTGGGCGACGATGTCGTGGCCCTGCGCGATAAAGCCAAGCGGTTGGCTAAGACCGTCTTGGGTACTGACCCTTATATGAAGAAATGATAGGAAAGATTATTGAACTGCCTAAGCACGTCGACCCCAGGGGCAATCTGACTGTGGCCGAACAGATGAAGAACGTCCCGTTCGACATCGCACGGGTCTATTGGACTTACGATATCCCGGCAGGCGAGCGGAGGGGTGGACATGCACATCGCACCTGCCAGGAGATCATCATCGCCGTCAGCGGCTCGTTCGACGTCACACTCGACGACGGGAGCGGGCAAAAGGAGACGCACCACCTCAACCACCCCTATCAGGGACTCTACGTCGGAACGGGCGTATGGCGCACGCTGGAGGACTTCTCCAGCGGGGCCGTATGCCTCGTGCTGGCTTCTGAGCTCTTCGACGAGGATGAGTATTGGTACGATTACGATGAATTCCTGAACGACGTCAACTGATGTTTACCATTAAGAGATACTCACCACAGGACAGACAACTATGGGACGACTATGTCCGTAGGGCCCGCAATGCCACGTTCCTGTTCTTGAGAGGATACATGGACTATCATGCCGACCGGTTCCAAGACCATTCGCTCTTGTTCTTTGTGGGGCGTAAGCTGCATTCGGTATTGCCCGCTCACGAGGATGGGACAATCTTTGCCTCGCACATGGGACTGACCTATGGCGGATTGATTATGGATGTTGACGTGACAACGGCCGACGTCGTACAGCTGTTTGTCGAGTTGAACGACTACCTGAGTCAACAGGGCTTTACGCGGGTGGTATATAAGCCTGTGCCATGGGTCTACCATCGACTGCCGGCGGAGGAGGACCTCTATGCCATGTTCTGGAAGTGCAAAGCCCGATTGCTGCGACGCATGTCGGGGACGGTCATCGCCCTCGACCAGCACTTGACTTGGCGGAAGGACCACCGTAGAAGGCTTAAAAGCGCGCTACAGATGGGGGTCAGGGTGGTTGCCGATGACAGACTGGAGGCTTTCTGGCCGGTTTTGGAGGAGAACCTCAATGTCCGCTTTGGTGCTCGTCCCGTTCACTCTCTTGAGGAGATAATGTTGCTCAAGAGCCGCTTCCCGCAGCAAATCGTACAATATAATGCGTACGTCGGAGACGTTGTCGTCGGGGGCATCACCTTCTACGTCATGGGACATGTGCTCCACGGACAGTATAGCGCTACGAATGACGAAGGAAAGATGTGCGGAGCCATGGAGGCGATCTATCAGAGGGTGATGTACGAAGATTTCGCTTCTCTGCGCTTTCTTGACTTCGGCACTTCCAACGAACAAGGGGGGCTGGTCCTTAACGAAGGACTCATTGCTCATAAGGAAGGATATGGAGGCAGAACGGTCTGCTACGACACCTACGAGTGGGAAGTCGCCACTGCGCTTTGAGCTTTTTTAAGCTAAAAAATGTAGCATTCCTGGCGTCTCTCACTTTTTTATTTTTATCTTTGCAACCGAAATGTATTTTATTAATTTTGTTACAACATGGATTATCAAGAATTAGACTACCAATCGACGTCTCGCAATCGAGAACTCGAAATCGCATCGGCCTTCCCGGTGCTCATGCGCAAAGTATACACATGGATGACAATGGCACTGCTCATCACGGGCTTCACAGCTTATCTCGTGGCCTCTAATCAGGCCGCCATTACTTTCCTTTATAGCCATACGGCGTTCATTTGGGTCCTCTTCGGGGCAGAACTGCTGATCGTCTTCGGGCTGAGTGCCGCCATCGAACGGCTGTCTCTGCCCTTGGCTACCGCGCTCTTTGTCTTCTATTCCGTCATCAACGGAGTCGTCTTCTCATCCATCTTCCTTGCCTATACTCTGACTAGCATCGCCACCGTCTTCTTCATCACTGCCGGAACTTTCGCGGCCATGTCCGTCTTCGGATATTTCACAACGGCCGACCTCTCCTCATGGGGAAAGATATTGCTGATGGCTCTCATTGGACTCATCATCGCTACGATTGTCAATATCTTCGTGAAAAGCTCTGGATTGGAAATGATTTTAAGTTATGTCGGCGTGCTCATCTTCGTGGGACTGACTGCTTACGACACACAAAAGATTAAAATGATGTTCCTCCAGGCACCTGATGCAGGTGAGCATACCCAAAAATACGCTCTGCTTGGAGCTCTTTCCCTCTATCTTGACTTTATCAATCTGTTCATCTACTTATTGAGAATCTTTGGACGGAGAGAGTGATTCTATATTATATAATAAGGTGTAAATGGACTGACCTGTAAGAAAAGAAGAAAAAAACAGCTTTTTTTGGAAAAAGTTTCAGGAAATGTTTGCAGGTTCCAAAAAAGTCCGTACCTTTGCATCCGCTTTCGCTTCAAAACGGCGATTGCAACAAAAAGAAAGAGTTCTTTGAAAGATTTACATAGACAGAAGAAGTAGTACAAGAAGCGATTGTCTGCCCTATCTTCAGTGTTAGTGCAGTCAATCGGGTAATGAGAATACGAACCGTCGATTCTGACTTCCATCTTGAATGGGAGTACGGATGAGAAAAGGCCCAGTATAACGAAACTACGGAGAGTCGTTCTGAGTACAGACAAAAGAAAAATTCATATATACAATGAAGAGTTTGATCCTGGCTCAGGATGAACGCTAGCTACAG
>OCTW013378450.1_pt1 | contig 32119 bp, 62 predicted proteins | sample 1539671 | NCBI WGS metagenome assembly OCTW01 (sample SAMN02144230, study PRJEB22623) | gut metagenome | biome: sheep rumen | host: Ovis aries | place: New Zealand | reverse complement strand
AGATGATCCACGACCGCATTGAGCAGGCGAAGAGGTCAGAGGCGAAAAAATTCGAGGGATATATCTCCCCGACAGACGTCGAAGCTCTCAACAAACAGATCGCAGATCTCAATGCGGCAGCGGAAAACAATGCAAAGAAATATGCAGAGTATGACAAGACTCTCGCGGAACGGGATGCGCAGATCAAGAAATACGAAACTGCCTCGGTTAAGAGCAGGATAGCGCACGACATGGGTCTCCCCTATGGAATGGCGGAAAGACTTAGCGGAGAGGACGAGGAAGCAATCAAAAAGGACGCGGAAGCGCTTAAGGCAATCCTCGGAAATCAGCCCAAGAAGACCACGCCGCTCGCAGGGACAGAAAGCACCGGAAAAGATGATAAATATAAGAATATGCTCTCAAAATTAAAAGGAGAATAATCATGGCAGTATATAACACTGGAGTAGTATCAAAGGGAACATTATTCCCGGCGGAACTCGTTACAGAAATGTTTAATAAAGTTAAGGGACATAGCTCCATCGCAAAACTCGCAGCTCAGACTCCCATTGCATTCAATGGCAACGACATCATGACCTTTTCGATGGATGACGAAGTTGCTCTGCTGGGCGAAAATGAAAGCAAGAGCGCCGGAAGATTGACACTCATGCCGGTGCAGATGAAGCCTGTAAAGGTCGAGTATGGTGCAAGAGTATCCGACGAATTTCTTATCGCATCCGAAGAAAAGCAGATCGACATGCTCAAGGAATTTTCGGAAGGATATGTAAAGAAGGTTGCACGCGGTCTCGACATCATGATCATGCACGGCGTAAATCCTAGAAGTGGAAGCGCTGCAACTCAGATCGGCACCAACTCACTCGACACCAACACCGACGTGACTGCTGTCACAGCGACAAGTGCTCCGCTCGCGGATCTCGAGTCCGCAATCACAGCAATCGGTGATGCAGAGGTGACGGGATATGCGCTTGGCAGGGCATTCGCATCATCCCTGGCACCCGTGCAGGTAGGTCAGACAGTTCCGTTTGCTGCATTTATGCTCGGCGGCAATCCGGGAGCGCTGAATGGAGTACCTGCTGACGTCAACAACACCGTTGAATTCAACAACTCAGGCGTATCTGCATACGTCGGCGATTTCACCAATGCATTAAAGTGGGGATATGCCAAAGAGATTCCGCTCGAGATCATTCCATACGGCGATCCGGACAACACAGGTCACGATCTTAAGGGACACAATCAGGTATACCTGAGAGCTGAGACCTTTGTCGGCTGGGGAATCCTCGACGGCACAGCATTCGCTCGTATCGCGTGATGATCAAGTATAAAAATACAGTAACCGGGGCAGTTATCTCAGTGAGCTCAGAGCTCAGAGGAGGAAGATGGGAGCGCATCCCTGAGGCGGACGCTCCTGTCTCCTCCGAAAAAACTGAGAAAAAGAAGAGAAAGGCGGTGAAGACTCGTGAATAACTACGCGACAGTTGACGATATGGTAGCGCTCTACAACCTAACGGGCGAAGAGCTGGAGAGAGCTGCCCAGCTGATCCCTGTAGTTAGCGCGAGTTTGAGAATCGAAGCGCGAAAGAGGAGCAGAGACCTCGACGCCATGCTCGCAAGCGATCCTGATCTTAAGACCGTAGCCACATCCGTGACGTGCGATATCGTCAACAGGCAACTGGAGCAGCAGAGCTCGCTGGGAGCGTCAACGCTCACGCAGGAGTCAGGGTCAGCAATCGGATATTCCTGGTCGGGCACCTATACCAACACGGGCGGAGGACTAGCCATCCTTAACAAAGATCTAAAGCGGTTAGGCCTGACGCGCCCAAGGTATGGAGCATGGGACGCCTTGGAGGGAGGTCACGCATGAGAATTAAAGGCGAGACCGTTATCCTCGTAGTTAAAGAGCAGGTCGATACGGATCCAATGGGAGCGCCAATCTACGGCGAACCGGAATATATTCCAGTTGATAACGTATGCGTGGGTAATCCTGCAGCTGATCCTCTCGTCGAAACAAATGACTTAAACGGTCGCCGGACTGCATTCGTTCTCGGAATCCCCAAGGGCGACACGCACAACTGGACAGACGTCGAGGTCATCATCCGAGGAGACAGATACCGGACATATGGCGCACCTTTGATCCAGACTGACGCCAATATTCCCGCGCGGATACCGTGGAACGCTCAGGTTAAGGTGGAACGCTATGAGTAATGTCAAGATAGAGTTAAATAGCGAGGGAATCGTCGGGATGATGAATTCCAACTCGATGATGTCAGTCTTATGGGCATATGCAGAGAGAGTCGCCGCCAATGCTGGTATTGAGACAGAGATAACTGTCCAGGAGGGCAAGACCCGAGCGTCGGCAAGAGTCGCGACTGCATCAGCAGAAGCCTATAAGGAAAATTCGGAAAACAATACGCTATTGAGGGCACTCATATGATCGAAGTTTATCTAAGAGATTATTTTAGCGACAAATTGGACGTGCCCGTCTGCCTAGAAAAGCCGGACGGACTCGTTCAACCGTTTGTTGTGATAGACGTGACAGGTGTCCGCAAGATCAACGAGGGCGTATATATCGCAACCGCAGCCCTGCAGAGTTACTCCCACTCAAAATATGAGGCGGAGCAATTAAATAGGGTAGTGATGCGGGCAGCGGATGAGCTCGTCGAGCGGATGGAGATAGGCAGCGCGTCCCTTGATACCTACACGCCATTCAACGACTTGACGCGCAAGATGTACAGATACCAAGCGGTTTACATAATTGTATTTTACGATAACTAACTAAGGAGGCAAAAATGTCAGCAGATGCAACGAAAGTTACTGTCGGCAAGCCTAAGATCGCGGGCGCGATTTTTCGTGCACCACTGGGCACGGCTCTCCCGACAGACGTCGAGACAGCTCTGGGCTCTGAATATGTATCTTTGGGATATATCTCAGATGCAGGTCTGACAAATAGCCAGGCACGCACATCCAATGAGATTAAAGCATGGGGCGGCGCTGTCATCATGACCACTCAGACAGATAAGACGGATACCTTTAAATTCGTAGCAGTTGAAGCACTCAACACAGAGGTTCAAAAAATGACTTTCGGTGCTAACAATGTCAGCACCAATGCTCAGACGGGCATTACCACAGTCAGAGCTAACGCTAACGAGCTGGAGGCGGCTGTCTATGTGATTGAACTCGCACTCAACGGCGCATATCGCCGGATTATTGTTCCAAACGGCAAGGTGAGTGCAACAGGTGATATCGTCTATAGCGATGGCGACGTAGTCGGCTACGACACGACCATCACAGCTCTGCCGTATGCAGGATATGACGGAGATACTCACAGAGAGCTGACTCAGGCAGCATGAGGTGACGAATGATAGAAGTTGAGACCAAAAGCGGATTCAAATGGCACGTAAAAGAAAATTCTCTGAGGGACTGGCGTTTTGTCCATGCCCTCAGGGACATGCAGATGGCAGATCCACTCCTCCGGATGCAAGGCGTTTATAACATGATCCTGCTCGTACTAGGCGAGGAAGGAGAAAAGCGACTGAGCGAGCATGTAGCAGACGAGGAAGGCTTTGTGGATGCTACAAAGATGGCAGCGGAAGTCAACGAGATCGTGCTCCTCGCAGAAGAAAAAAGTACAGACCTAAAAAACTCATGATCCTGGCGAGCATGCTCGACTACAGGGACGAGCTGACATGTGACTTTGTCGAGTATTATCAAGTATTTGATATATATAGCCTTGAGTGCGGCATGGCGGCAACTCTAGCAGCAGGACTTCGTCAGGATTCGCGGGTCAAGTCCAAGATGGCAGGACTAAAAGCTCCAATGAGCACCGTACTGTTAGCGGCAGCAGTCGACAGATTATCACAACTCATCTGGAAAGATCCGAAAAAGATCGTTGACACGCTTATCGACTCGCCGGAAAGCTCGGAAAATGTTGTTGGATTTGACTCCATCGAAGAATTTGAAGCATATCGAAAAACAGTAGTAAAGAGGTAACAGGATGGAAGAGAATACGATCGGAACCGCATACGTGCAGATCATTCCCTCGTCTGAGGGAATCTCCGGAAGTCTGTCGAACGTCCTGGACGGCGAGGCAGCGAGCGCCGGAGAGTCTGCAGGTAAGACTCTCGGCGGCAGTCTCTCCGGAACCCTCACAAGCGCATTATCGGGAGCCGGACAGGTGGCGGCTGGAGCAGTAGCAGCAGCAACGACAGCAGTCACAGGGCTGGCGACCGGAATAATGAGCGCAGCGTCAAAAACTGCGGAATATGGCGACACTATAGATAAGATGAGCCAAAAGCTCGGAATGAGCGCGGAAGGTTATCAAGAGTGGGACTTTATTCTGCAGCATTCAGGAACTTCAATATCTGCGTTAAAGCCTGCGATGAGGACGCTCACCAAGGAACTGGCGTCTGGAAGTGAAGCGTTTGCTGAGCTAGGGCTCAGCACCAAAGAGCTCGAGGGACTCGACAAAGAGACGCAGTTCAACAAGGTTATTGCAGGATTGCAGGGTGTAGCCGACGAAGCGGAACGGTCAAGGCTTGCAACAGAGCTCTTTGGACGTGGCGCGATGGAATTGGGGCCGCTCCTCAATACCAGCGCGGAAGACACGGAAGCGATGCGACAGCAAGTCCATGATCTCGGCGGAGTAATGTCCGACGAAGCAGTCAAAAACTCGGCAGCGTTTCAGGATTCCCTGCAAAATTTGCAGTATTCCCTCCAGGGACTGACGAATGGTGCAGTTGCTGAGTTTTTGCCGTCCATAACGACGATAATGGACGGACTCAGCGCAGCTTTTTCCGGCGACGATGGCGGCATTAACATGGTCGCCGACGGACTTATGTCCATGTTCGAGAGTGCGGGAGAGATCCTCCCGGAACTCATAGATAAAGGCACAAGTCTGATAACCCAAATAGTTAGTGGGGTGGCAGATAACGCAGAAGCGATCGGAGAAGGAGCAGCAAAGATCATCATGCAGCTTGGATCTGCTCTGACCGAGCTCGCGCCGACTCTCCTGGAGGCTGCAGTCTCACTCACGACATCCCTCGTCGAGGGACTTGCATCCGGTATCAACGACGCAAGCAGTGATATCGGGACGAGCGGCATGGATATCGTCAATTTCGTAATCGAGGGTATCACGACAGGAATCCCTGAGCTTCTGACGCAGGCGGCGATCATGGTCGACGAATTTACGGCAGGACTCTCCGAGTCACTTCCGGGGCTCTTAGAAAGCGGCACAGAGATCGTGATGGAAATCGTTAGCGGAATTTTGTCGTCGGGGCTCCCCGAGATGATCACGGCAGCAGGTGAGCTCGTCAGCTCTCTGCTAGAGTCACTGATCACGCTTGCCCCTCAGATCCTGACGGCGGGCGTACAGATGATCGTGCAGCTCGCGCAGGGTATCTCTCAGAGTCTGCCGGATATCGTAACGGCAGCAACTGAGGTATTCCAAAAGCTCCTCACAACGCTCCTCGAGCATCTGCCGGAACTCATCACAGCAGGAATTCAGCTCGTCGGAGAGCTCGCCGCAGGACTCCTCCAGGCATTGCCCGACATAGTGAGCGCAGCTATCACCCTTATGGGTGGAGTGGTTGACGCAATCCTGTCGGTCGACTGGGTTAAAGTCGGCGTCGACATAATAAAGGCTATCATCGAGGGTCTGAAAAGTATGGCAGAAACGATCCTAAAGACTCTTATGGATATCTTTGGAAAAGCCTGGGAAGGTATCAAAGACATGTTTAAGGGCGGCGGCGGAGACAACAAGAAAAAGAAGAGCTCGAGCATGTCGGTCATGACAGCAGACGACGAAAGCGTCAAAAGCGTGCGCTCAAGTCTCCGCAATCTGCAGAATGATAATGTTGAGAAAAATAAAAGCACGGAAATACTTGCGAGAATGGATGCAATGCTCACTATGATGAGTAGATATTATCCAGAAATGGCGGAAAAAGTTGTGGTTAACGGAGTGAGCTCAGATGATATCAACAGGGTGCTTGGATTGGCGGTGATCTAATGGACTATAGACAATTTAATCTCGTCAATGATCTGGGCGAGACCTATCGCCTGACTCTCGCAGACAGATACGGCGCAGCATTCCTCTACGACGTGAATGGAATGGGCTCGGAAGAGACGGCGACATATCAGCAGATCGGTAACCGTTTCGACATCACGACAAGAAAAATAAATCAACAGAAGATTAGCGGGATGATTAAATTCGTCAATCCGTATGCCTATCAAAATTATGATCGGTTCGTGCTTTTTTGTCAGCACAAACCATTAAAAATCTATTATCGGATACCGACAGGCGAGTTTTGGCGGGATGGAATAGTCTCAAGTATAGAAAAAAGTGAGGACAGCAACAGCCTTGTAGCAACAATTAGTTTCACGGCGACGTCACTCTGGTATCAGCCGGTTGTATCGAGTGGGACAACGTCGGCGTCAATAATATCAAAATCGAAAAATGCATCCGGCTGTCATATCAAGATACAGGGGCAGATGACATCCCCGACATGGTCACAGTCTGTTAACGGCGTGAATAGAGTCACGGGAAAACTTGAACAGAAGACGCTCCCAGACGGTCGAACAGTCTCGGCAGCTCTCGCATCCGGAGAAACTCTGCATATAAGAACGGATACGATGCCGTACGAGATTTATAAGACAAACAGCAACAACGTAAAAACTGACATGTATATATGCTCAAAGTGGGATACACATAGATTCTGTCTTATCGAATATGGAGAAAACACGATCGCATGCTCAGGAGCAAGCAACATAGAAGTAGAAGGGCGGTTAGAATATGAGACCGTATAGTGTAGAGCTTTTTTCGCCGCAATTTGAATTTAAATATCACTCACTATTAGATGCGGATGAGTTTTCATTTTCTGAGGATGCTATATCCTCGGAAAAAAATACCGTAAAACTCCCGCGTGACTTCGATCCGTCCGGAGCGGATCCTGAAAACTGGTATATCAGAATCGTAAGAAATAACGAGGAATATAGCGGAGTTATCACGGAATTCAGCCGGGGCGAAAACTATAACACGGTCACATATCAAGATCCTGTTTGTTTATTTAACGCAAATACGCTTGTGGGCACGCTGGATATAACTCGGGGAAGTATTGAAAACTATATAAAAACGCTGATAGCTCAGGAGTATATCAATATAGACGACCCCAAGCAGGTAATAACAGGATTACAGACTCCGACAACGTCAGGAAGTACAACAGGGACGCTGCCATTCAACGAAACGACGGAAGAAAAGACGTCTATCAATCTTCTCGATGACCTTATTATTCCGGCATTTGATAGTTATTCCATTCTTACGAAAGTCAGTATAGATTTTGAAAATAAGAGATTATACGTGGAGATCGGTAAAGTGAGCGTCTCGAATCCCAAGACCATAGAAGCAGACCTCCCTAATGCGATTCGACCATCGTTTTTATTCACGCAAGCGAAAAATATCAACAAAGCGGATATTTATGACATATATCCGTCACCTGCGACAAAAGTCAGTTACTACCTGCATCAAAATGGGACATATGATACTAATAAAAATTCGAGCCGGCTTACACCTGTAAAAAATAAGATCCAGACGGTAAACGGCTGGAGCCTGGCGGAGACGATGATCAACGAGTTCCTTGATAGACAGATCGCGAGATTTAAAGAAATCGCTATGCTCGCAAGAGACCTAACAAATGACGAATACACAGAATTGACAGCATATGCATCGAAATTCATGCCGCCGTACGCGGCTCAGCATCAGCTCACAGCACCGAATATCCAAGGATCAGACAGTGGAAGCATCACTATCGGAGCGACGGACTACAAAAAGAAAAAACAAAATTTTGAAGAGTACGTGGACGGAGGAGAATGGGAGGATGACGTAATCACAGATCGGTCATGGTTACATTCAACCTATAGAAATTTTAACGGTCATGTACTACTGCAGGCAACCGTTAGCGCGACAAGGACAATCAACGGAACCGTTAACAACGGTAGCATCGACTATCAGCAGCCAGTCACTGCCGATAACATCCAGCAATCACTTGCGAGCTATAAAAAGACAGTTAGATATGAGCAGGAAGTCCAAAGCGCATATGAATCAGCAGTATCGAGCGCAAGAAGCCAGCGAGCGGCGCAGATATTCTCAAAAAATCAGTATAGTAATCTGATAGAGCTCTCAGCATTGGAATCAGATTCCCTTATTGATCCGTTATCAATAAAGATAGGACAGCCTGTCGATATCATCCATCAGGGCTCGACATATGAATCAATGTTGACAGGTCGGCAGATCTCGCAGGGAATGGTCAAGCTGACTTTTGGAAAAGTAAGAATTGAACTAACAAAGCTCCTTAAAGGAGGTTTGAAATGAATGCACAAAAAATCAAATTAAATCTCATCCCTGGCGGAATCATTCCGGTGATATACGTGTCGCAATATGACGCAGGCCGGCCGCTCCAGTTTGAAATTTACGACGGACAAAGTGCAGCGACGATCGAGTCAGGGACAACGATCAAGATCCGAGGCACGAAAGCCGACGGGCATGGCGTTGAGTACGCATGCACGTACTCCGGCAATGTCGTCTCAGCGTCGACCACGCAGCAGATGACGGCAGCACCCGGATCAATGACGTGCGAGCTCAGACTTACGAAAAACAGCGCGGTCATTGGAACAGCGAATTTTATTCTGGAAGTCGAAGAGTCCGCCCTGAGGGATGGGACTGATCTATCCGGATCAGAGCTGCCATTCTTAGAAGATCTCGGGCGGACATACGCAACGCAAGCAGCAGCATCTGCAACTGCGGCGGCTACATCTGCAACCAATGCGGCTAACAGCGCAACGGCAGCGGCAGCAAGCGCAACGGCAGCGGCAGCAAGCGCAGCAACGGCTGAGACACGCGTCAACAATGCCGTAAGCAATGCGCGAACAATGCTCAATAATGCAGTAGCAGACGCCACTGCATCGGCTAACAGTTCAGCGGCGCAGGCACGGGCGAGCGCCAACAATTCAAGGGCGAGCGCGGAAGCTGCGGAGCAGGCAGCGGAAAACGGCAGAGCTTGGGCGAAGTCGTGGGCAGTCTACTCGAGCAATACGAGTGAATACGGTACAGATTACAGCTGTTCACAGTACTGGGCGGATAGATCACATATATGGTTTGACAAATCAATGGCGCTATACGGAGCAATGCAGTCAAGAATTGATACCGTCACAGCGCTCTTGCATTTGCTACTAGGGTCGATCTATCTCGACACCCAGAGCGGTGACAGGCTCGTCACCCAGAACGGCGACAATCTGGTGATGAGTTTCGGTGAAAAACTATACCTGACCACAGAAAATAATAAACACATCCTGACGCAAGTCGGAAATACGATATCAGTAACTCGATAATGCGAGAGGAAGGAGATTAGAAAGAAATGGCAGATTTAAAGATAACTGATCTGGGCTCGGCAGCAACTGTCGACGAGTCGGACTATTTTGTGGTCGATACGGGTATCGACACACTCAAAGCTACAGGCGCAACGGTAAGAAATGCGCTCGTGGGAGACATATCACAGCTGAGGACAACTGCAAGCAATGATGTGGTTGATGCAATCAACGAAGTCGACACGCATACAGATGCCAATACAGAAGCTGTAGCAAAGTGTGAATGCCTGGTGCTCTCATCGGCTGGAGTATCATCGTTACCACTCACGATCAACAATAACGCTGTGGAAACTGACATGGTATGCATAAACGCAACCTTATCGAATGAGAGCGCTCAGATCAGTGATTGGACAGTCAACACGGACACCGCCGGGGCATGTACCATCTCCGGATCGATTAGTGGAACCACAGATATCACACTGTATCTGATGAAATCAAGATAATAATAAAGGAGGTCAAAAATGTTTTATACAGTAATTAGACAGTGTTTCAAGGGCGATTCTGAAACTCACAGCATGGAAATTAAGGAAAACCGCACAGAAGCGATTCAGAGGTATTTCAATATTTTGGCGGCTGACTTGCAGAATGCAGAAATTACATGGAATGCAGCATACATCATCGACAGCACAGGGCTGATGATAGAGGGCAGAGTTTTCAACAGAACAATCACAGAAAGCGAGGTAACAGAATGATAATATATACAATCGGGGGACAGAGCGCTTCCACAGAAATCAAAAAAGAAGGCAAGGCGCTAAACTTGTTTCCAGCGACTTCCGTGAAAGGGAGGTGAACTCCCGTGTCTAGAAGCAAGATAAAGGCTAATTATAGCATAGTTAACAGAAAAAGAATCTTAAATGTTGAAGGAACGGGATATGATTCAAATGCTATTATGAGCGATATCCTAAATCATGTGGGGACGCTATCTACAAATATCCTCGTAGAAGGAACGCACAGCTACAATGGAATGCGGTACTTTACAGGATTCTTGTACAAAGAAAAGAGCCATGGTTTTCTTCTTGTTGGTGAGTACACGGGCAAATCAAGAGTAATATTCCTAAAAGAAGGTGTGGTCACCAGCACAAATCTCACAACATAAGGCAACTAGCCAACTCGCCGATAATATTTGCATATTAAAAAGGAGGGCAAGACGTTGACCGTATCGGAAGTGGTTGTGGTAGCGGCCGGAATTTTAACACTATTGAATTTAATAGACAAAATTGCTGCGCTTTTCAAAAAAGCTAACAGCCCGACCGAGGCGCGGTTAACGTCGATCGAGGCGACACTGATCCGGATAGACCAGCAGATCAGCAACCATGACAAAACCCTGGAAGCTCATGCCGTGTTTTTCGACAATGACAAAAGACGGCTGGATCTCATGGAGACAGGGAGCAGAGTCACAAGCAAGGCTCTGCTCGCACTCCTTGGACACGCAAACGCGGGCAATAACTACGAAGAGATGCGAGAAGCAGAAAAAGAACTGAGGGATTATCTGATCGCAAGGTAGTATCGATCTGAGGAGGGTCAGATGGATGTACTGGCAAGATATCGTCAACGACGTAAGAAATGGAGCTAAAGCTCGTCGGATCAAGTGGAAGCCGGGGGAATATGTGAGATATTCGGGAAGTGAAAAAAGATACTATTACGCTCGAAAGCATAAAGAAAAACCGTGGTATTCCAAAAAGGACGAGCTGACAGATGTTAGTGATTGGACATTAATATAAAGGGGATAATTCATGAAGAAAAAAATGGAAAAGAGGTCGTTATTATGAGCAATAAAATGTACAATATACTTAAATGGATTGCTCAGATCGTCCTCCCTGCTCTTGGGACTTTGTATTTTGCTCTTGCACAAATATGGGGGCTGCCCCTCGGTGCTGAGATCGTCGGTACAATAACGGCGATAGACGCTTTTTTGGGCGCGTTGCTCGGAATAAGCACGATACAATATAAAAAGGAGCAGGAAAATGGCGACGAAAGCACAGATTAACAGCTTTATCGCGGAGATTGCTCCGCATGCTCAGGAAGCATTTAAAAAACTTGGTAAAGTCCATCCGTCCGTCTGTATCGCGATGGCATGCGTCGAGTCCGGATATGGGACGACCCTCACAATGCGCAAGCATAACGCTTTTTTAGGTCAAAAAGTTGGAACAGGAAAAACCGCGACAAAATACTGGGATGGGACATTTTTCAAAACTAAGACAAAAGAGGAATATGTCATTGGACAGCACAGCGTGATAGTTGATGCATTCCGGTCATATAGCAGCGCTCGGCAATGTATTTTAAATTATTACGAGCTCTTAAATACGTCGCTCTACAAAAAAGTGACAGCGACAGCGTCGCCAAAGATCCAGATGCTGCAGATAAAAGCTGCCGGGTATATGACAAGCTCCACAGAGGTCAACACAGTTTTAAAACTGATCGATAAATACAACCTGACAAAGTACGACTATCAGGATGCAAGTCAGATCTGCATATATGACGAGCCTAGAACCGTGCAAAAAATAGGTGCCAAAGGTGACGGAGTCCGCTGGGTGCAGTGGATGCTATGTGCTGCAGGATACAAGGTGGATATTGATGGGATATATGGGGATAAGACTCATAATGCTGTCGTGACATTTCAAGTCGACAAAAATCTCGACGCCGACGGAATCGTTGGGAAGTACACGCGCGAAGCACTCAAGGCGGCAATTTGATGTTTATCAAATACAATGAAAATCCCTGTCATATACGCACTATTGACTGTACAGTGAGAGCATTGTCGACGCTCCTGGGAAAAGATTGGCACGAGATATATATCCGGCTATGCATGGAAGGATATAAAAGATGCGACATGCCATCATCCAAGGCGGTCGTCAATGCATTTCTGGAGTCAGAAGGATACGAAAGACATATCGCGACAGCGAGATCCGTGGAGGAATTCTCTGAGGATCATCCACGAGGACGGTATCTCCTGGCAACTGACAGCCACGTCGTTCCTATAATTTTAGGAAGCTATGTAGATACTTGGGACAGCGGACAGGAGACCCCGCTATTTTATTGGGAGGATAAAAATGCCATATAATCCGTATATGTATGGGCAGACGTATCAGCAGCCACAAATGTATAACAATCAGACCCCTATGAACCCGATTCAGCCGTCTCAGATGCAGCAGTCAATGCAGATCCAGGACGGAGGACTCGTCCGACTCAGATCAATTGACGAGGCACGCAATTATCCGGTAGCTCCGGGCAACTGCGTGACCGCAATCATTGGCAATAAATATCTATGCTCTAAGACCGTCGGATTCTCTCCGCTGGATCCGGAGCAATTTGATATGTATAAGCTTGAAAAAGTCACGGACGAAAAAGAGGAAAAAACCGAGACTCCTCCGGAAGTCTATGCGACAAAAGAAGAGCAGGACAACGTGATCCAAAAAATCGACAAGCTCACAGGCTCACAGGACGAGCTCACTCAGCAGATTCAAAAGCTGCAGGAAGAGGTCGAAAAATTGAAAGCACGACCAAAGAAACGCCCAAGAGCCAGAGAAGAGGAAGAGTATGACGATGAATGAAATTCAGACATTTCTGCAGAGATTTCAGCAAATAATGAAAAATCCCGCGCAGTACGTTATGCAGAATTATGGGATAGATTCTAGCATTGCCAATGATCCCGACACGATCATCAAGAAATTCATGAGAGAGGGAAGACTCTCACAAGCACAGTATAACTATGCGCGTCAGATGGCTATGCAAATGCAAAATAATCCCATGTTTTCACAATTTTTTAAATGATATTGAGTCCAATAAAACGGACTTGATATAAACCGGGTCGCCAATAGGGCCCGCTCACCTTTAAAAGTTGAAGGAGGTACAAAAATGTCACTAACAGACGACAGCAACATGGTCATGCCCGTAAGCCCGATGGGTAACGGCAACGCGAACGGATTCGGAGGAGATTGGGGCTCCTGGATCATCCTGTTCTTGATTTTCGGAATGTTTTCCGGAAATTGGGGTGGATTCGGTGGAGCTGCCAATGGCGCAATGGGATACGACTTCCCGTGGCTCCTCAACGGACAGAATGGCATCAATGCCAACACTAACAACGGATTCGCACAGGCGGCAACTCAGAGCGCTATCTCAGGATTGCAGGGCTCTGTGACATCCGGATTCGGTGACGTTCAGACTGCCTTATGCGGAGGATTCGCGGGCGTGAACGCGTCGATCAATAATGCTCAGAATGCAGTCGCTCAGCAGCTCTATACTAACCAGATTGCTGACCTCGAGAGGTCATATGCTGCACAGACTGCAAATACTCAGGGTATGACGGCGCTCCAGGGACAGCTCGCACAGTGTTGCTGCGACAACCGTCTCGCAACTGCTCAGACTCAGGCACTCGTACAGAGCGAAAACTGCGCAGATCGTGCAGCGATCTCGGAAGGACTGCGCGATGTCATCACGAATCAGAATGCTGGCATCCAGAAAGTGCTCGACACCATCTGCCAGAATCAGATCGAGCAGAAAAATGACACCATTGCACAACTCAGATCTGAGCTCATGTATGCCCGAGGACAAGCGTCTCAGGACGTTCAGACGGCAGCCATCCAGGCAGGCCAGAGAGCCCTCGCGAATGAGGTAGAACAATACGTTGCTCCTCGTCCGATCCCGAGCTATCCTGTCCAGAATCCTAACTGCTGCAGTCAGAATTATGGTTGTGGTTGTGGATGCGGGAATTTCTGAGGAGGTGAACTATGGCAGCCGAGTATAGTGCTAATGCGGTGCAGACCGTGCCCGTTGGCGGCAGCGTGATATTCACGGAGTCCCCTGTCCCTTGCAATCGTGGTCTTGTCTATCACAGGGACGGCTCCGGACTCTTCCGTCTTGCCAATCGTTTCATCCGCCAGAATATATGCAACTGTTGGCGTCGTCACACAAATTATGAGGTCGAATTCCATGCCAACATCCTCATCCCTGAGGGTCAGACAGCTCCGGCAGAGGGAATATCGTTAGCAGTCGTGATCGACGGTGAAGTAGATCCGTCGAGCATTATGACGTCAGATGTGACAGTCGTCGGCACTCCGGACAATGTCGGCGCTGACGTGATCGTGACAGTGCCTGCAGTATGCGGGTGCTCTGCGGTATCCGTGAGAAATGTGAGCACAATCCCGATCGAAGTGCAGAACGCTAACATTGTTTTTCGATAAGGAGAAAAGGGCATGAGAAATATTTGTGATTTTATAGACGGCGAGCTCAAAGAGCTCGACCGGAAAGCAGGATCCGGAAAGCTGTCGCTCCAGGAGATCGAATACGCTGAGAGACTGTCACGGGTAAAAAAGAACCTGTTGACCATCGAAGCGATGGAAGATTCCGGAAGTTATGGAGCAAGGGGACGCGACGGCAGATATGCCGACAATAGATATATCTATGATCCTAACAGATATATGGACGACGGCATGAGAATGGACGGGAATCGTTATTCCCGAAGCTACAGAGATAACGGCGACATGATCAGCGAGCTCGAGGAGCTCAAGAGGATGGCGCCAAACGAGCAGGTTAGACGTCGTTATGAGAGCTTTTTGAATGACGTCAAAAGTATGATGTGATATAATAAGATAGCTTAAGAAGTGCATTATAGCACACAAGCCCCCGGGGACTATAAAAAGCCCCCGGGGGCTTTTTGCGTTTTAAATTAATGTTTTTAAATAAGTACCTTATAGGGGTAGACATATAAATAATATAGGGGTATACTTATATCAAGTTAAGAGAAACCCAACACGAAAGGAGATAAGTACATGACAAAAAGATACGAAAGAGAAGAGCTAATACACGCTTATGCTAGACATCTTTTCGATGAATTTGGAGTTGAATGTGGACTATATCACGAAGCAAGTGATCTCGATCTGAACTTTGAAGATTTCGACGAATGCATCAGAAATACACCAGAAGATCAGTTGAATACAGATTACTATAGATATACTATTGCAGATTTTGTGGAAGAATATTTTTCAGAAAACTATAGAGTAGAACTTTATCACTGGGCTAACGGATCAGGTTTTCAGTGCAATGAGACGTTTGACCATCTCGATGAATATTGTACAGCAGAAGAATATGTAAAAAGTTTAGATACCTCCCCAGAAGATTTAATTAGAGATGATGCAACAAAAGTTGTTGTTTTCGATAAAGACGGCAACGAGCTTTCTAGCTACTGGATTAACAAAGAAAATTAAAGGATTTTCACATAACAATGAGCAGGCGAGGGGCGCAAGCCCCTCCGGAAAGGGGAATAATATGAAAGCAAACTTTAACCGGGAAACATGGACGGCACGGCTCGATGGTGACGCAATAAAGGCGATTCGATTTGTTTTAGGATTTAACACCGATCTACGCGTCAAATTAACAACAGCAAATAGAGAATCACTTTTTGGCTGGATACAAAATAATGAAATAGGTATATTTGGATTCGATATCGTTCCGCGCCCAGATCCGACGACCGACGAATGGGATAAATACGAAAAAATGATAAAAAATGTAGTTGGGCAGATCGTAAAATAAAAATCCACCCGCCCCGGAGGTTACGAGGGTAAAAGTGAGGAACTATGTGGCGAGTTAAAATCCATTATTGGAAAATAGGGAAAGGGTACACGCACATAGAGGAGTTTGAGATCCTCGACGCGATCATGACTGCAGAGGAGTGGTTTAATCTGCATCAGAAATCAGAGACGCCATTTACTGCGAAAGATATCGACGACGGGATTAACGTCGAAATATATTCGGATTCCGCATTAGTATCGGAGTTTTTTGTCACAGAGGAGGATTTAAAATGGTGAGTGAAGCCCAGAAAAAAGCATCAGCAAAATATGAGGCGGCGAACGTTAAAAAAATCATGTTAAAGTTGAATTTCAAAACAGACATGGACATCCTCGAGAAACTTGACGAGGTTGATAATGTTAACGGATATATAAAAAGGCTGATCCGGGAGGACATAAAGGGATCATATATTCTTGACGAGCACAATGCAGAAAAGGAACAATGAGAAATGACAAGATTTGAAGAAAATGAAATGATTATCAAGAAAATGGTTGAAACAATGGAAAATAAGCCGACTGGGACTTATGAGGAAATGGTGGCATTTCAGCTTGGCACAATCGCTACAATGCTTACAGATATATCCAAGAGCCTTGCAATTCTTGCTGACAAGGTAGAAATCGAGGGCAAAGGAAATGAAAGAAACTGAATTAAAATTACATCCTTGCTACTGTGGGGGTGAAATGGAAATAAAAAAAGTAGCTCAAAATGGTGGAATGGATGGAACGTATTGGGACTGGGAATTAACTTGTAAAAAATGTGGTTTGACTATGACATATGCTGCGGATGGTTTCTATGGCAGAAAATATAAAACATTTGAAGAAGTTATAGATGATTGGAATCGGAACAAGGCAGGGTGAGAAAACATGATACAGATAAATGACAGTGATTTGCCAATTACGGCGGCAGAGAAAATTATAAATGGCACTAAACCTTATAACCCTACGGAAATGATAAAAGCTTTATCAAAAGCTATTACAGGGAATGAATGTGATACACAGGATATGTTTGATCTGGAAGAAATCAAAGAGATTGCAGATTATCTCATAGTATACTATGAGTCGCATAAAAACGGAGATTAAGGCAGAAAGTGGGGAAGAAGCTTGATCCGGAGAGATATCGCCAAAGAATATCGGGTCATCTTTTGGGTCATCCTTATCGGTTAACAGTGCTTTTTATCGGCTATACAAGAACGAAAACGGTCAAATGTGAACGAAATAAAACCCCGTATTTTCGGGAATATCCAAAAATACGGGGTTAAATATGTAATGCCGGCAGTGGGACTTGAACTCACTGCCTTATATTAATTTATGCCGATTTTATGCATATCTTAAAACGGCGGGTCATCTTTTGGGTCATCCTTTTTTAACATCTCAGAAAAGTAGTTATTGAGCTGTGCAGAAAATTGTCTGTCCTGCTCGCGAATAACATTCTGATAGACATCTTTTAAGACACCCGTAGACGACCAGCCGCCTCGGCGCTGGGCATATATGTCGGAGATTCCAAGCGCTGCCATAATAGATGCGCAATATCCTCGTAAGTCGTGGTAACGAATGGAAAGTCCGAGGCGCTTTTTCAGCTCATAAAATCTATCAGATATTGAGCCGGGAGTCAAGCCGACCACATAAGCGTCAGGATCTCCTGTCCCCAGCTCTGCGATGATCTCCGCAGGAAGCTCCACCGTCCTAAAAGATTTATCTGTTTTTGGGTGATCCTTAAAAACCCACTCGCCGCTCGGATCCATGACAATATCAGCATGGACAGTCACGGTATTTTTTATCAAATCCACGTCGGAGAATTTTAAAGCTGCAGCTTCGCCTCTCCGGAGAGAGCCAAAAGCAGCGAGATAGATCGCGCGTCTGAGTCTCGGCGATGCCTCGTTGATAAGTTGGACGATGTGAGCATCCGACGGGGCGTCCTTGGGCGGTCGGTGGATTTTGGGGAGCTTTACTCTAAAACGCACATCACTATATTGTGATACGGATGACATGAGGAGGGAGTGGGTGCTCCTGATCGTCTTGGCGGAAAGACCTCTCCTTTGCATTATTCTAACAAAACCTTGTAAGTCCTCATCACACAGCGAATTAATTCGCACTGAGGCGATCGCGTCGGCGTCAATCCTTTTTTGAATTGCTCGATAACCTCGCAAGGTTGACGGAGATGTATCGTCTGGGAGTCCGTCGATATATTGAGACACTGCCTCGCTGATCGAGAGGTCATGCCGCCTCACTCTTTTTTTCTTCTGGTTAAATTGTGCGGCTTTTTGCTCGGCGAGAGCCTTGGTTGGCTCTGTAAAACTCACATAGTGTTTCTTTTTATGTTCATCAGTATACGCAAGGCAGCGTATTTTCCAATTGCCCGATGGCTGTTTTTTCGCAGTAGCCATAATTTTCTCCTATATATCATTTTAAAAACTGCATAAAAATGGTATACTTAGAGAGATATAAGGCACGGGTTCACACCTCGTGATATAGTATCTCTCTCAAAAATAAAGTCGTGGTCTCTCCAGGATCGAACGGCTTTATTTTTTTGTCTTATTTTCCAAATCCTGTTTTAATCTATCAATCTCTTGGAGCTCTTGAGCTCGTTCTGAGAGCCTTTTAATCGATTCGTCCGAAAGATTCTCTAAAAATTTGTTAAAATATGCCGAGAGGCGACGGACGCGAGCATTTTCAAATTGATCCAAATCTAAAATTTTATCAATGATTTTTTTAATAGAATCATCAGAGTTTCTATAAAAGACGATAACAAGCTCCTCATGCTTAGATAAATAGCCAAAAGGTAAAACGGGGCTATCCTCGACAAGTGCAGCCTTAGAAACACCAAAATAATTAGCCATCATTTCTATTTTGTCGATTCTTGGGTAAGATTTTGCATTTACCCAGTCAGAAAAAGTATTTGATTTAATTCCCAAATCTTTGCATAAATCCGCAGCGGTCAAACCTTGCTCGTTAAGATATTTTAAAATATTTCGAGCCATAACTTTTTTATTTTCTACCATATTCGACTAAACCTCCCGCTTATACATTATCGGACACGCAGAACAAAAATTCAATAAAAACGAATTTAAATATTGACTAGTTCGTTAAAATCGACTATTTTAAAGATAAGTTCGGTAAAACCGAGAAAGGAGGAAAGATGCCGTTTACATTAAGAGCATTAAGAATAAACAAAGGATACAGCCAAAGAGAGGCAGCTGCACGACTTGAAATAACACCGGAAACACTCTGCAAATGGGAGCAGGCGAAAAGGTTCCCGAATGTAAAACAAATCAGTAAAATAGAAAAACTCTATGATGTTAAGTATGCAGACATCAATTTTATGTTAGATACAAATCCGATTAAACCGAAAATGAGGTGATTTCTGTGAGAAAAAACAAAGATGAGCCAAGCCAGGCGACCATGATCCGAACGGCAGCGGCAAATCGGAGCATGTATTCGGTCGCGGCACTTGCTAACGAGACAGGCATCCCTGAGACAACACTCAGGAGAAAATTAAAACACTTTGAAATGCTCACAGTTGGGGAACTGAGTGCGATCATGAGAGCATTACCGTCAATTACTGACGAAATGATGGGGAAAGCCGTAAGGGAAGCGGCAAGATAAAGGGGAAGAAATGAAAAAAAGAATAGTTTGTGTTATGTTAACTTGTTTTATTCTGGGCTCTGTCAGCGTGGAGGCTGCGGAGTCCGGAAGCGTAAGGAACTGCGGAGTGGAGTCCGTCGGTAATCCTTGGCTTGCTCAGGTCACTGCCTATTGTGAGCCTGGGCGATTGACTGCGACAGGTTCCAATGCGCAGGAGGGAATCGTCGCAGGTGCGCCGGAATGGATCGGGCGTATTGCTGCAGTCTATCGGGTGGAGACCGATGGCAGCATTGGAGATTTTATCGGGTTATTCCCGATAGAAGATACCGGATACGGTCACGAGATCGCGGCATCTGGTTATAATTCTGAAATTTTGAAAAATAAAAAGCCCGGAACTGTGGAGACGGGCATCACTTTGGACTTTCGCCAAAAGTCCGAGGACGCATGCGTGGAGTTTATGCGTGAGACTTTTACCGGATCCGGAACGACCGGGTCGCAGGTATGGGTTCAAATTATTAAAGGGGAGGGCTAACAAATGGTTACACTGGAAGATGTCTACGGCAATGCAGACCTTGATTTAATTATGCTTATGCATCCGACTTGGGATTTTTACCGGAACGAGCACGGTTTTTTGTGTTGCCGCATAAAAAGTCAAACTAAAAGAGAAGCAGGCGACAGCCGTCGTCGCCAAACTTCTCCCCAAAAATAATCCGAGAGCAAGTATATCACTAAAAGTGCGGAGGCGTCAATATTTACGCCTCTTATCTGCTCGATAAACCAATTAACAATTCAACGGGAGATTTTAAAACATGCCTTATATCAGAGAGAGATGCGAGGCAGGTGGAACAGTTGAGATCAGAAAATATTATGCTCCAAGATTTGGGGTCAAAGGTGAGAAGAGGATAAAGAGATCCAAGCCATCCGAGGAGACAGTCCGAAAGGCAAATCTAAGGAGAGCAGAGAAAGAGCTCCGACTCCTAATGAATACAAACTTTGATAAATCATCCTGGAGCATAACCCTCACGTTCAAGATCCAACCCACGCTCGAGCATCTCAAGGAATCCGTGACTAAATATGTCCGGAAGCTCCGAGACATAGCAAAAAGAAAAAAAGCCACACTTAAATATATCTATGTGTATGGCATCGGAAAAAAGAGAAGACATGCTCACATGATCGTGTCGGGACTCCCTGCGGATGTGATCGCGGATGCCTGGACAGAAGGGCATATGTCCCAAACAAAAATTTATACTGAAAATTTAAGAGAATTAGCCTCATATTTCATAAAAAACGCTGAAAATTCTCGCGAGATCATGAAAAAAGAGGGAATTAAGCCGGGCAGACGATGGAACGCATCAAGAAATTTAGAAAAGCCAAAAATAAAAAAAGAAATAATCAAGGCGAATGTATTCAAGACTGACATAAATGTCCCTAAAGGATATTACATCGATAAAGATACAATATTCGAGGGTATCTCAGATTTTACGGGACTGCCATTTTTTGAATACACCTTGATAAAGATGGAGGAAGCAAGATGCGGATAGACATATATATGGATTCGGATGCCAGAGGAACCCAGACGAAAAACTACGGGCATACATGGTACATCATGGAATCGATTTATAAAGGGAAACCGATTTCTAGAAAAAAATCAATTACATGGATGGAGCATAACCGCAATGGAGCTATTGTCGAGGGTCTGCTCTATGCCCTGACTCAGATCAAGGCAGCGGGTGCGGAAGTCTGCCTCTATACGGAAAACGTTTACACGGCTGGCAGATTCTCTCCGGATCAGATCCGAGAGTGGGATATTTCCGGATACAGAAATAAAGATGGTACAAAAATAAAATATCGGGAGCTCTGGAGCAAGATCGGGGACATAGTTATCAGTCAGTCCCTCAATATTGTCTCGATGGATAAAATTCCAGAAGAGAAAAAAGAGGAAATTTTTAAAATTGGCGAACGGCTCAAACACGCATGACTGCTATCCAAAAGTATCATTTAAATAACACATGTATAGCAAAATCAATACTTTGCGCGATTTTAAAAAGCGGAAATCCGCATTTCTGCTATGCAAATGATACTTTTTAAAACTAAAAATCCCGTATTTATGGGATTTTTGGAAATGGAAAACGCGGAAACCCGCATAAATGCTATTCAAAAAAGGAGAAGAGATGGAAAAGGAAAAAGAGGAGAAAAAGAGAACAGAGAGACTCGGGACCTGCAGATTCTGTCAGCAGCAGAGATGGGTCGAGCATATTGAGGAGGATGCATCACAGGAGACCATTAACGAGATTGCATCCCTTGAGTGCGACTGCATCGATGCCAGAAGAGCGAGAGAACTGAGCAACAGTGTGGCAGCGGTCAAGATGAACATTGACCGAAATATGGAGCTCCTCAGCCCTGTCAAGGATGCACTAAAAGCATGCCTGGAACCGATAGCAGCAGGCGAGATGGTCAAAGCATCATTTCGTATTGATGATCTGACTACTGCCAACGTTTGCATCAAACAGGGACGTCTGACCTGCACGCAGACGAAAAAAGAGGACATTATCGTGGACGAAGCTGGAGGGAGATAATGAGCAAGTCGATAGTGACGAAGTATGAGGGTATCTCCGTCATGTCGGGATTTCTGAGGGAGTGCCGTCATCATTTAATTTTCGGTAGCGGAAAAAGGGAAAAAGCGGAAGAGGACGGACTGTGGATCCCGCTCAGAAATTGCGAGCACAACATGGCAGCGGAGCGGGCAAGTCAGATCCACGACAATCCTGCAGCTGAGTATCTCAGTAAGATGGCAGGAGAGCTCGCATGGGAAAAAGAATATTACAGGCGACAGCTCTATAGCTTCGACCAAGATCCGGCGCGCGAAGCATTCCGGAGCCGGTATGGAGAATGTTACATGTAGCCAACCGTGGCACAGTTGGGGGATATATCACACAGTGCTTTTTGTGCCGCCGAGGCGCCCCGAAAAACCAAAGGCGGCACATATAGAGGAGAAAAAAGCAGACAGAACTATAGAAAAAAAGGGAAATCTATGGAACTTTTGGAATTATCGCGAAGCGTCAAAGAATTATTCAAAATCGAAAAGATAGAAGACCTCGGGGAAGCGTTGATGGATTCAGTAAATGATGATCAAAAGAAAGATGCGTTTCTGCGACTTATAGAAAATGATCTGTCAAAGGATTGGCTTCAAATGATCTTCCAATATTACAGGGCAGATCGTAAAGAGAATAAACAGGATTTCACGCCGGCGACGCTTGCAAAATTATGTTCGCGATTAATTGGCGATTCGGATGAAGTAATTGATATGTGCGCCGGAAGTGGGGCGCTGAGTATTCAATATTGGCAAGATAATCCAAACGCAAAAATGATACTGTATGAAATTGATTCGGAAGTAATTCCGTACTTGCTCTTTAATCTATCAATCAGAAACATGGATGCTGATGTTATCCAGACCAATATTCTAACGCAGGAAGTTAAAGCGATGTATACATGCAGAAAAGGGGGGAAATATGGCAAAGTCGCTATTATCTAATCCACCGTATAACGTCAAATGGGTGCCTGATCCCATGGCGGCGTTCGATTCTCGATTTATGGGGTACGGAGTACCTCCAGCAAGTAACGCCAACTATGCGTTTATACTTTCGGGATTAGATGCGATTGACGCGAAAGCTGCATTTATATTACCAAATACAGTTTTAGAAAACTCTAATAAAACAGAAAAACAAATTGCCGTCAGTCTTATAGAGGAAAATGTGATTGATACAATAATCATATTACCGGATCGTATGTTTGAAGCCACAAGCATTTCGACCTGCATATTGCTTTTAAACAAAACCAAAGAAACGCGCACCGTCGAAATGATCGACTTAAGAAATAAGGCAAATGTTGAAACAAGAGAACAAAAAGGACAATTCGGAGGTAAATCACACGAAAACAGGACATACAAGAAAAAGGTGAACGTTATCCCGGACAGCGTTATTAACGAGGTCATTGAAGCCATAGCTGAACGAAAGAGCATTAAAAATCTATGCAAAGCGGTAACGATAGAAGAGCTTAGAAAAAGTGATTATTGTTTGAAACCAACGCGATACATTGAAACACCGGAAGAAGAGGTTAAACATCGTCCATATAAAGATATAGCTGATGATTACAATAGAATTATCAAAAAGAAAAACCAAATAAAAATAACTATCAACGAAACATTAGCAAAGGCTACCGGGCTAATAGCATTTAAGCATGACAATGTAGACCTTCAAAAGAGCTTTGAAGTGACTGGTCAAAAGGCAGAAAAAGAAAATTTTATTCAATTTACGAGAAACGCAGAATTCAAGATCGAAATGAGGTCGAATGAAACATTGCCGGAAGTAATAGCGATCTTTCTAGCAATGTATAAACAAATGATGATGTCGTTAAACAATGAAGAAAACAGAATTCTTGTCGAGTATAGAGATGCATTGATACCGGAGTTAATGAGCGGAAAAATCGAAGTGTGTACAGAAGAGCGTCAGAAAGAGAAAATAAAAGGCGACACGTATAGAGGTTAAGTATGACAGATCAAGAAAAAATAGAAAGCCTCAGGGAGATCATGAGCGACTTTGAATCCAAAGACAATCCCGAGGAAATAAATGAGGACTTTGAAGAGTTAAGCATCGGAGAGCTGAGAGAGACGTTCCACGAAATCGATGGGCTGATATCGGCGATAAAAAGCATCCTGGAGGAATGAGAAAAAATGATGAAGGGCGACATTAAACTTTTATATGGTCATCCAATTCACATTGCCACCATAGAGCTCCAGCGGAGAAAAGAATTAATAAAAAGTGGCTTAAAAGATACGGATGCGAGGAGTGTGACCTGATGCCGCATGGGCAGATTTACGCAATGGGTGACGGCATTTTTTGGATGACCAAAAGAACATATCAAAGATTTAAAAAGCAAATCACGTCATCGAGTGAGCTTTCGAGTGCACTCGAAAAACGGAAGGAGATAAGAATGGAGAAAGATGGGAATGACACTTGATGAAGCTATAAAGCATTGCGAGGAAGTATGAAACTGCACGATTTTCAATTACAGACGTTTACTAAATGGATAACTTTCATCCCCACAATAGAAATACACATAGATAATCCTATGTATCGGGAGAAAAACGTAGCCTTAATACTGAATGTCTTTATTTGGCATTTTAGATGGTTATTTATCAAGGAAAGTGAGGGATAAGGGATGAATACAGATTGCGTTAATTGTAAACACGCAAGGTTATGGACAGATAAAGAACAGTTTGAATACATTGAAAAGATGTATAACATTTTAGGTCGTATGCCTTGCAGAGCAGACCATTATATCTGTGACAAGATACCAAAGGGTGCAGAGTGGATAGATGACGGAAAAACATACACCTACGATGGATATAGTCTTGACGGAGAGAATTACGATGAAGTATTCCATTGTTTTGAGCCACAGGAAAGTGAGGTGGAAGAATGAATTATTGTGAAGAAAAATGTATAAGTACATCTAAGCTAAATGAAGCACAAAGGACACTGTACTATATTGCTGAAAATATGAAGATGGATAAATCCATAAGTAAAGAGGGATATGAACATTTTCAACAGGCAATTAAAGCTTTAGAAGAACAAAATGATTGGATACCGTGTTCAGAACGGATGCCTAAAGAACGTGAATGGATAGGGACAAAGCGTTTCGGAACTACTATATCTGACGAAGTCTATGTGACTTTTGAAACTTGGGATGGTCAGCGATTTTGTGAACATTGTAGATTCCAGAATGGCGAAATAAGTTTGTCAAAACGAATGGAAGTAGATGCTATTTCAAAAGGTGCAAAACCTGTAGCATGGTGTGAACTACCGCAACCGTGGAAAGGGGATAAGGATGGAAAGTAAATCAGAAATGCAAAAAACTAGATTGAAATTAAATCCTTGCTCCTGCGGCGGTGAAATGGAAATAAAAAAGGTAGCCCAAAATGGTGGCATGGATGGAACGTATTGGGATTGGAAATTAACTTGTAATAAATGTGGTTTGACTAGGATATATGCTGCAGACAATTTTTATGGCAGAAAGTACAAAACATTTGACGAAGTTGTAAATGATTGGAACAAGGAAAAAGAGAAAATTATTAAAATGACAATTGAAAAAACAGAAACATTTATTGAGCATGATATCATTGTGCATGGTACAAAGGTAGGCACTGTGGAGCTGTGCCCCGAACGGGATGAAATAGCAAGGTTGATTATTTTTGAACCGTATCAGAATAAAGGTTATGGTACACAGGTAGTACAGGAACTAGTGGCACAGGGGTATAAATCCTTGTGGGTACGTTCTGATAACCCTAGAGCGATCCACGTTTATGAAAAGTGTGGCTTTAAAAAGGGTGATACGCATATGTTTGAAATGGTAACGGATAAGGTAGAAAGTGAGAGACAGGCGAATTGAAGAAATGGGAAGAACGCTTGGAAAAAATGAATGACTATGATAAAGGATATTTAATAACAGGTATAGAAGATGGATGGATTGACCCAAACATGGATGATTGGCATATATATTGTAAGCTAAAAGGTATTGATGAACATCCAATATTAACATGGTTTAAGAAGATAGTAGGAGTATTTGGCAGAAAGTGAGGAAACATGAACCTATTAGAACATTATATCGTTGAAATAATAAGCGAACAGAAAATCCAAAATCCCGAAAGTAAGCGAGGGTATTATAGAGTAAACGCTATTGTTGATTGCTACGGACAAAAAGAACAGATTAATAGATTATTCTTGATTAACGAGTGGGAACAGGCAAAGGCTAAAGGCTATTATATGGCATAACAGAAAGAAGTTAGGTAAAAATGAAGTTTGTTGAATGATGGGAATGTGTGAAGTGAGGATAAGGATGCGTGAATAAACGACAAGTAAAAAAATATACTAAGAAACAAATAAAGGCTCTTGAAGAAGCAGTAAAAGAGATAAATTCTGTGGATTGGCAAAGAGTCGGTGAAATTATAGTTGAAGGAACAAAAGAGGTTCTAAAAGAGTTTGAATTATACATGAAAGAACTTGCGGAAGGGGATAAGGAATGATGAAAGAAGACTTTGAAAAGCGAGTACATGACTGTACAGGTTTACACAGAGGGGTATGAGGAAGGGCGTGAACAAGCAGAAATGGACACAAAAACACGCGTTGTAAGTGTTTATGAGAAAGGGCTTGATTTTTAAACGAGGATTTGATTTTCCGGACAAATGATGAAAGTGGAGACGATTCTCCGCAACATAAAAAATAAAAACGCTGCGTTTTCGCAGCAAAAAGGAAATAAAAATGCTGCGTTTTCGCAGCAAAAAGGGAACTGTAAAGGGGAAGGGTATGAGATTAAGGAATGAGCATAGTACGCGCAACAAGTGGTATCTGCCTAAACATAAATTCATGACAGCATATCACTATGCGCTGCAGTACCAAGAGTGGAAAAACGAATATAAAACTATAAGCGACACGAGCAAGGCGATCCGGTATGATATCGATCATGTGCAAGAAACAGGAGACAGTAACCTGACGGAGGACGTGGCAGTTAAGCGAGCAGAGATCCTCAAGCGCATGAATGACATCAAAAAAATAGCCATCGAGGCAGCGGGAGAAGATTTAGCAAAGTATATCCTGATCGGAGCAACGCAGGAAGGAGCGTCATACACGTATCTGCATACATCATTGGGCATGCCGTGCAGCCGGAATACTTATAGCGATAGGCGCGGAAAGTTTTATTTTAAATTATCGAAATACCTCGAAAAAAAATAGGGTACATCCAGAAGAGCAGGGACGGCTGTCTCTGCTCTTTTTGGCACTTCGAGGGACAGTAGTTTTTGTTACCCTATTAGGTAACAAAAAACAAGAAAGGAGGATAGGTATGACACTAGCCGAATTCGCAGCAGCTCTCAAGGATGACAGCCTCATCCAGGTATCGCAGGGCACCACATCACTCCTTGCGTTTTACAGTAAGGGCTATGCAAGCATCGATGCAACACTGCAGGCAGCAGTTGTCACCGAGGTGGCAGCGGCTAAGACTAACACCGGAATCAAGTACGACGTGACGCTTGAATCTGGTGGCGAAGGATAAAGGCACTACAGGGGACAGCTTGATTGGTTAATATGTAAGCGGAAGCAATTAACCCACCTATACACTTTACCCCTCAAATAGCAGGACTATTCCCCCAGAGTGTCCTGCTATTATCATACCCACCCCACCCCGTGGAGGTGATCACAATGACAAATAGCCGCCCCGATCATGATGGCGCCCACCGTCGTCAGTTTGACATCAACAAAAAAAGAATCTATGCATCACAGGAGCTATGTGGAATATGTGGGCAGCCTGTTGATAAGTCGCTCAAGTTTCCACATCCTCTGGCTCCAACGATTGACCATATTATTCCAGTGAGTCTAGGCGGTCATCCGTCAGCAATAAATAACTTGCAACTGGCGCATTGGTATTGCAACCGACAGAAGTCAAATAAACTTATAAAAGAAAATACCCCCACCCCAGAAGAAAATAAAAATGTAGGCAATAGGAATCTGCCGCAGTCCATGGACTGGACTAAGTACAAGGGGGGGTGAGGCACCCGCCCCACCCCTCGTCGGAGATCCACCCGCCGTACTGGGAAAATATCTCGCGGAGAAGTATATAAAGAACAAAAGGAGTACAAAAATGCTCAAAGGAATCGAGTATTTAAGGAAGAAACTTACCATAAAACGTTCTTGGGTCGAACAAAAATATACATTTTATGACATGAAAAATGTAACTGTTGACCTCGGGATCTCTACTCCTCCGGTTCTCAGAGAATGGAACTCAGTAGTCGGATGGAGCGCGAAAGCAGTCGACGCCATCGCCGACCGTTTAGTTTTTCGTGGATTCGCGGGGGATGACATAAGTAATATCTGGGAGATATTCCGTTTAAATAATGCGGATGTGCTTTTTGACTCTGCAATTCTCGGCGCTCTGATCAGCGCATGCGACTTTATCTATATATCCGAGGATGAAAATGGGTTTCCGAGACTCCAGGCACTCGACGGGAAGGATGCAACGGGCATCATTGAGCCGATTACCAACATGCTCCAAGAAGGATATGCAGTTCTTGAGCGTGATGATACGGATAGAGCTGTTGTTGAGGCGCATTTTATTCCGGGGCAGACTGAGATATATCGCAAGGGAGAAAAGGATCCGGAAATCTTTATTAATTCGGCACCTTATCCGTTATTAGTACCAATCATCCATAAACCGGATGCAACGCATCCTTTTGGGCGATCAGTCATATCCAGAGCATGCATGAGTTACACGAGCGGAGCAGTTCGCACAATCAAGCGCTCCGAGATATCGGCAGAGTTTTACTCATTCCCGCAAAAATATATTCTCGGTACGGATCCGGAAGCTGAGCAGATGGATACGTGGCGAGCAGCTATGTCGGCGATGCTGCAGTTTGATCGAGACGAAAATGGAAATATCCCGACGCTCGGGCAGTTTGCGCAGCAAAGTATGCAGCCACACACGGATCAGCTCAGGACATTCGCAGCGTTATTTGCGGGTGAATCAGGGCTCACGCTCGACGATCTCGGATTCCCGACAGCTAATCCGTCGAGCTCCGATGCCATCAAAGCATCGCATGAAAGTCTCAGACTCAAGGCGAAAAAAGCACAGCGCTCATTCGGGAACGGATTCAAAAATGTTGGATACCTCGCTGCATGCGTAAGAGATGATATCGCATATGATCGCAGCGTATTCGCTGACGAGCGTCCTCTCTGGGAGCCAATTTTTGAAGCTGACATCAGTCAGCTCTCAGGAATCGGCGACGCGATCAATAAAATCCAGCAGTCCTTCCCGGATTATTTCGATGAGGAAAAGCTGAGAGATCTGACGGGCATCTGAGGAGGGGCACATGGAATTAAATGACGAAGCGGTAAAGCTCGAGCGAGAATTTGCTGCGGAAATGCGGAAAGATCCAAAGATTTCCGCGCTATATAAAAAAGTAAGAGATGGAACTGCTACGACTGAGGATGTAACAGAGTATGCATCACTCTCAGCGAAAAAGATGGCGGAGCGGATCCGAAAAAGACTCCTTGAGCTCTATCCAGAGAAAAAAGTGAGCTACGAGGATGTGACGGAGCTCCTGCCACCAACAGAAAAGAGAAACTATAAAAATATCGCTGAATTATACAAAGCGCTGCAGACAGCACTCAACCGACAGAATGGATTAAATCTTGGCGCGGCAGCGGCAGACTATCCAGAGGATAGATATGACGGACTCAACAGGCTCATATCTGAGATGGACGATATTGAGGAGGAATTTAGCAGCGTTGAGCTCAGCTTTGAAAGTGCGAGCATGTCAACAGTGGACGACTCAATCCACGACAACGCAGACTATCAGAGCCGGCTCGGACTCAAGACGACAGTGATCAGGGAATTCCATCCGGAAGAGACTGACCAAAGCGCTCATCATGAGAAAGGATACTGGGAGTGCCCTTGGTGCAAAGAAGTCGCAGGCGAGTATGACTACGACGAAGTAAAGGGCTCAGGAAACGATGTGTGGCGTCGACATGACGGATGCCACTGCGTTATTACGTTTAAGGCAGAAAAACGGACAGAGACCGTATATAACGGTATTCGTCCGAGAGCACCGGACAGAAACATCATAGAGAAAAGACAAAGGCAGGGAATACGGAGGTAAAAAATGGAGAAGCGGTACGGGCGACAGACTCCGACCACTTCCGTGATACTTCCGTACAAATCAACGTTCGGACAAGAGGCGATCGATCTCTATGAGAAATCCGGACGGACAGCATTCCCGTGGCAAATCCAGCTAGAATATGACATCATGGCGGTTAATGATGACGGATTGTGGATCCATCAGCAATTCGGGTATTCCGTACCACGCCGCAACGGAAAGTCTGAGGACGTCCTCGGGCGAATGTTCTGGGGTTACATGCACGGGGAGCGAATTTTATATACTGCACATCTGACATCGACATCGCATTCTATGTGGGAGCGTTTCACGCAGCTCCTGTCATCCGCTGGAATGAATGAGATAAGCCGCATAAAAAACGGAGAAATTTACGACGAGAACACGTTTAAAACGACCAAGCAATTTGGACTTGAGCGAGTCGAGCACGCAGATGGCTCTCGCGGACTTGTCAATTTCAGAACACGGACAAGCTCCGGAGGACTAGGCGAAGGATATGACCTTCTTATCATCGATGAGGCTCAGGAGTATACAACAGATCAGGAGACAGCACTCAAGTATGTCGTAACAGACTCAGACAATCCTCAGACGATCATGCTCGGGACGCCACCGACAGCGGTGTCATCCGGTACAGTTTTCAGCACATACCGAGATGATGTGCTCCACGGAGTTAAAGAAGACAGCGGATGGGCTGAGTGGTCTGTTGAAAAGCAGCAGGATCCACATGACCGCGAATGGTGGTACGAAACTAATCCGTCATTAGGTTATAAGCTCGCAGAGAGAAGAATCCAAGCCGAGATATCTGGCGATAATGTGGATTTTAACATCCAGCGTCTCGGGCTGTGGCTCAGATATAACCAAAAGTCGGCCATAAGTCGGGCGGAATGGCTGCAGATGCAGACTGTCGGACTGCCTAAGTTGCACGGCGACATGTGTGTCGGAATCCGATACGGGCATGACGGTGTCAATGTTGCGTTATCTGTGGGAATAAAGACTATAGATGGCAAGATATTCGTCGAGACTGTTGACTGTCGTCCGATCAGAGAAGGAAGCGACTGGATCCTTGCATTCCTCAAGGCGGCACAATGTAAGCATGTGGCAGCGGATGGAGCTCCGGCGAATCTTCTCGCGGAGGAAATGAAAAAAGAGAGATTGAAGCCTCTTACGATCCTCAAGACGCAGGAAGTTATCGCAGCATGTCAGATCTGGGATCAGGCGATCGCAGCGCAGACGATCCAGCACGCGGCTCAGCCGTCGCTTGTGCAGTCAGTATCAAATTGCGATAAAAGAACCATCGGTTCAAACGGCGGATTTGGCTACAGATCCATACGTGACGATGTGGATGTTGCCTTGATGGATAGTGCGATAATAGCGCACTGGCAGTGTACAAATCTTAAAGAGCGGAAAAAACAACGAATCAGTTATTAGTGCGAAAGCATTAATAATATATACGTTACGCCACGGAAAAGGCGGAGGAGATAACATGGCAGATTTTACACCAATAGAGACACAGGAACAGTTCAACGAGATGATCCACGACCGCATTGAGCAGGCGAAGAGGTCAGAGGCGAAAAAATTCGAGGGATATATCTCCCCGACAGACGTCGAAGCTCTCAACAAACAGATCGCAGATCTCAATGCGGCAGCGGAAAACAATGCAAAGAAATATGCAGAGTATGACAAGACTCTCGCGGAACGGGATGCGCAGATCAAGAAATACGAAACTGCCTCGGTTAAGAGCAGGATAGCGCACGACATGGGTCTCCCCTATGGAATGGCGGAAAGACTTAGCGGAGAGGACGAGGAAGCAATCAAAAAGGACGCGGAAGCGCTTAAGGCAATCCTCGGAAAT
>OCTW011603858.1_pt1 | contig 32185 bp, 22 predicted proteins | sample 1539671 | NCBI WGS metagenome assembly OCTW01 (sample SAMN02144230, study PRJEB22623) | gut metagenome | biome: sheep rumen | host: Ovis aries | place: New Zealand | reverse complement strand
ATTACAACGTGATGCACACGCTGTCGGTTGAAGAGAACATCCAGACCTTGCGGGAATACTGCCAAAGGAGGGGCGGAAACCTATGAAACTTTATCATGGTTCAACCGTTGAGATTCCTCATGTTGACTTAGCGAAGTCTAAGCCCAACAAGGATTTTGGCAGGGCATTCTATCTGTCAGATGATGAACAGCAGGCACTGGAGATGGCGCAGTTCCGTGCAGAATTTGAAGATGCTGCTCCTGTAGTCAACGTGTATGAGTTTGACGAGTCGCTTTACGAGCAGTTTCAAATCAAGCGGTTTGAGGATTATACTGAGGAGTGGGCACACTTTGTCTATGACCATCGAACAGAACCAAACGGCAGGACACTGCATGATTACGATATTGTGTATGGTCCTATCGCTAACGACCGCATTGGTGCCCAGATAACACGTTATAAACAAGGTTACATTTCCTTTGAGGAATTCCTGAAGCGCATCCAGTATATCAAGGGTATCACATTCCAGTATGCTTTCTGTACTCAGAGAGCTGTTGACAAATTGATAAAGCAAACAAGCAGATGAAGGTATCACAGGCGGAATTTCAGAATATGAAAGAGGAGATAGTCAAAGACCTTATCTCCCGGCTGATGGACGAGCGTGGTCTCTCTATGGAGCAGGCTTTTGACGCTGTCTATACCTCTCGTCTGTTTGAGAAATTGAGCAATCCTAAGACAGGGCTTTTCTTTCAGTCTTCGGGCTATGTGTATAGTTTTCTGACAGATGAATTGCAACCTGCATAAATATTAGTGTGTGATATGAATATGGGGATGTGCCGACATTTGGTTGGTACATCCCCATTTCCGTTAAATGTTGTAAAAAAATGTGCGCACTTGATAAATAATAAGAAAAAAATATTAAATTTGCAGTAAAGCTAAATCAATCTACATAAAACTAACAATTACAATACAAAATTAATAATATGAATAACACAAAGGAGAAACTCTTCTCGGAGTTTCAGGCACCCTCTACTCAGGAGTGGCTTGACAAGATTCAAGTGGACCTGAAGGGCGCCGATTTTCAAAAACGTTTAGTATGGCGTACTCCGGAAGGATTCAACGTACAGCCTTTTTACCGTAGGGAGGATGTGGAGAAACTGCAGACTCCCAATGCCCTGCCTGGCGAGTTTCCGTTTGTCAGGGGCAACAAGAAGGATGACAACACATGGTACATCAGGCAGGAGATAAAAGCCGATGATGCCAAGGAGGCTAATGCACATGCCCTTGATATATTGAACAAGGGTATTGACTCGCTGTCATTCAAGATTCCTGGCAAGAAGGTGAGCGCCGAGTTCGTGGAGCAGCTGCTCGAAGGAATATACTGTGACATCGTGGAGGTGAACTTCAGCACCTGCAAGCGCCATTCCCTCGAGCTGGCACAGATACTTGTGGAGTACTTTGAGAAGAAAGGCTACGACAAGGAAAAGGTCGTGGGTTCTATAGACTGGGACCCTATGGAGAAGATGGTGATGCAGGGCAAGGCTGTGGAGCCGATACTGCAGTTTGCCAAACCTATAGTTGAGACACTGCGTGATTATCCTAATTTCCGCTGCATAACGGTAAATGCCGCATCGCTGAACAATGCGGGTGCATACATCGTGCAGGAGTTAGGCTATGCGCTGGCATGGGGTAATGAATATCTGCAGCAGTTGACTGATGCCGGTGTTGACGCAACGCTTGCCGCACGCAAGATAAAGTTTAATATGGGCGTGTCGGAAAATTATTTCATGGAGATAGCAAAATTCCGTGCAGCCAGACTGCTGTGGGCAAACATAGTAAAGCAGTATGAGCCAAAGTGTGACTGCGCTTGCCAGATGTGTGTCAATGCCGTGACGACTACTTACAATATGACACTGTTTGATGCACATGTCAACCTCTTGCGCTCACAGACAGAGACCATGTCGGCTGCGCTGGGAGGTGTGCACTCTATAGTAGTGACACCGTTTGACGTGACATACGAGACACCGAATGACTTCTCAGAGCGCATAGCACGCAACCAACAACTGCTGTTGAAGGAGGAGTGTCATTTCAATACCGTGGTTGACCCGGGAGCAGGCTCCTATTATATAGAGGAGCTGACCACATCGCTCGCCGCAGAGGCATGGAAGATATTCCTGAAGGTGGAAGACGAAGGCGGATTCCTCGCTGCGGTGAAGGCCGGCACGGTGCAGGATGATATAAACGCTACTAACGAGAAGCGCCACACACTGGCGGCACAGCGCAGAGAGTTCATACTCGGTACGAACCAGTTCCCTAACTTTACAGAGAAATCTGACGGCAAGCGCCCGTTGGAGCACAGTTGTGGCTGCGGACATAAGGACGAGACGGCATATAAGGCAATAAACGCTACACGCCTTGCTGCAGACTTCGAGCAGTTACGTCTTGCAACAGAGCAGGCTCCTAAGCAGCCAGTGGCATTTATGCTTACCATAGGCAACCTCGTATGGAGACAGGCTCGAGCACAGTTCTCATGCAACTTCCTCGCATCTGCAGGCTATAAGGTTATGGATAATCTCGGCTTCGGTTCTGTAGAGGAAGGCGTTGATGCTGCCCTTGCTGCCAATGCAGATATTGTGGTTCTCTGTTCTTCAGACGATGAATATGCGGAATATGCTATTCCTGCATTCAAGTACCTTGACGGCAGGGCAATGTTCGTCGTAGCAGGTGCTCCGGCATGTGCCGACGAGCTGAAAGCTGCAGGTATAGAAAACTTCATACACGTGAAGGTAAACCAACTTGAGACATTAAAAGAGTATAATCACAAATTAGGAATAGAGTAAGATTATGACCAGAAAAGATTTTAAAAACATAGATGTCTTCTCTGGCATAGAGAAGGCTGATGGAGCCAAGTGGCAAAAAGATAATGATATACAATATGTATGGAAGACACCTGAGCACATACAGGTGAAGCCAGTATATACAAAGGAAGACCTTGAGGGCATGGAGCATCTGGACTTCGTGGCAGGCATACCGCCATACCTTCGTGGCCCGTATTCAATGATGTATCCGTTCCGTCCGTGGACCATACGTCAGTATGCGGGATTCTCTACGGCAGAGGAGTCAAATGCGTTCTATCGCCGTAACCTCGCCGCTGGTCAGAAAGGTCTTTCTGTGGCCTTTGACCTTCCTACACACCGTGGCTATGACCCTGACAACCTGCGCGTTGTCGGTGATGTGGGTAAGGCTGGCGTGTCTATCTGTTCTGTAGAGAACATGAAGGTGCTGTTTGATGGTATTCCGCTCAACAAGATGTCAGTCTCAATGACTATGAACGGTGCTGTGCTGCCTATCATGGCATTCTACATCGTGGCAGGCCTTGAGCAGGGTGCCAAGCTTGAGGAGATGGCTGGTACCATTCAGAATGATATCCTTAAGGAGTTCATGGTGCGTAATACCTATATATACCCACCAGCATTCTCAATGCGTATCATTGCCGACATCTTCGAATATACCTCACAGAAGATGCCTAAGTTCAATAGCATCTCCATCTCAGGCTATCACATGCAGGAGGCTGGTGCTACGGCAGACATCGAGTTGGCATATACCCTTGCTGATGGTTTGGAGTATCTTCGTGCCGGTGTCAACGCCGGTATCGACATTGATGCCTTCGCACCTCGTCTGTCATTCTTCTGGGCTATCGGTGTGAACCACTTCATGGAGATAGCCAAGATGCGTGCCGGTCGTCTGTTGTGGGCAAAGATAGTGAAGAGCTTCGGGGCAAAGAACCCTAAGTCAATGGCTCTTCGTACTCACTCACAGACATCAGGCTGGTCACTGACAGAGCAGGACCCGTTCAATAATGTAGGCCGCACATGTATCGAGGCTATGGGTGCCGTGCTCGGACATACACAGTCCTTGCACACCAACTCTCTTGATGAGGCTATCGCACTGCCAACGGATTTCTCAGCACGTATAGCACGTAACACACAGATATACATACAGAACGAGACGAAGGTATGCAAGGAGATAGACCCTTGGGCAGGCTCTTATTATGTAGAATATCTTACCGACCAGTTAGTGCATAAGGCATGGGCTCTCATTCAGGAAATCGAAGAGCTCGGTGGCATGGCTAAGGCTATTGAGACTGGTGTGCCTAAGATGCGTATTGAGGAGGCTGCTGCTCGTACTCAGGCTCGTATAGACTGCGGTCAGCAGACTATCGTGGGTACCAACAAGTATCGTCTTGACCATGAAGATCCTATAGATATTCTTGAAGTGGACAATACCACTGTGCGCAAGCAGCAGGAAGAGGCACTGAAGGAACTGAGGGCTAACCGCGACGAGCAGAAAGTGAAAGAAACACTGGACGCACTGACAAAGGTGGTTGAGACTGGTGAAGGTAACCTTCTTGAGGCAGCCGTGGAGTGTGCCAAGGTGCGCTGTACGCTCGGAGAGATATCCGATGCGTGCGAGAAGATAGTAGGACGTTATAAAGCAGTAATTAGAACAATATCAGGCGTGTATAAATCAGAGACAAACAACGATAAGGACTTTGAGTTGGCTTGCCAGCTGACTCAGAAGTTTGCAGAGCGAGAAGGTCGCCGTCCGCGTATCTTTATCGCCAAGATGGGACAGGATGGTCATGACCGTGGTGCCAAGGTGGTTGCTACGGGATATGCAGACTGTGGTTACGACGTGGATATGGGACCGTTGTTCCAGACTCCGGCTGAGGCCGCACGTGAGGCAGTGGAGAATGACGTGCACATAGTAGGTGTGTCATCACTTGCCGCTGGTCATAAGACACTCATTCCACAGTTGTTTGAGGAGCTGAAGAAACTTGGTCGTGAGGATATTATGGTTATTGCCGGCGGTGTGATTCCAGCACAGGACTATGACTTCCTCTACAAGGCCGGAGTGGCCGCAATCTTCGGTCCTGGCACCCCTGTAGCCAAGTCGGCTATAGAGATGATGCGCATACTGCTTGACGAGGAATAGAAGGGAGCAGAGGTTAACCTGTTACAGGGTTAATAAAAGTTAAATAATCGACTGTAAGGCTACTGATAATTGAGAAATTATTAGTAACTTTGCAGTCGATTTCTTATTCGTAGGTTCTAAGGACAGGGCTGAAGACAATAGGAAGTCGGTATTTTTTAGTGCAAGGCAGGATAATAACAAAATTTTATTTCATTTATGGGTAACACATTAAAACTGTGCTGCTTAACCGTGGGTTTAGTGGCATGGGGAAGTAGTGTGTGCGCTGAATCTATTGCGGACAGGTTGCAAGAGCTGTTTCGCATAGCTGATGAGCATAACACAAGTATTAGTAGTCAGCGGACGCTGACGGAGAAGGCAGAGGCAGATGTCAAGGCGGCGAAGGCGCAGCTGCTGCCCGACGTGGGGGCGTCGTTGTCATTCTCGTATCTGGGTAACGGACAGATATGGGACAGGGATTTCACAAACTATGTGAAGGCGCCGATACCTCACTGGGGTAACAGCTTCTCGCTGGAGGCATCGCAGGTGGTGTATAGCGGCGGAGCGCTGACGAGTGCCGTGCGTATGGCTGAGCTGGGTAAGAGCCAGTCGCAGTATTCTTATGACAACAGTCGTAAACGTGTGCATATACAGATAGCGGCGCTATACCTTCAGCAGTGTAAGTTGTCTAACCGCCTTGAGGTGGTGAGGAAGAACATAGTGCTGGCCGACACGCTGATAGCGCGTACACAGAGCAGACATGAGGAGGGCGTAGTGCTGCGTAACGACGTGACACGCTATGAGCTGCTGCGTGAGCAGATGGTGCTGCAGCAGACGACAATCCTTGACAGAATGAAGGTGGTGAGCCGACAACTGGCTACCGCACTGGGGACTGACGCTGTTGCAGCGTGTGGTGAGGTGCGGCTGTCAGAGGCGAGGCTGCTGATGGAAAAGCCGGAGAGCTACTGGCAGATGCTGGCATTGACAGAGAATACCGGCCTGCAGCAGAGCGTCACGGCGGTAGACATGAGCCGTCAGCAGGAGCGCATTGTCAAGGCGGCGTCGTTGCCAAAGGTGGCGGTGGTGGCGCAGGATCATCTCAACGGACCTGTTACCATAGATATACCAGCCATAGACAAGAACTTCAACTATTGGTTTGTAGGGGTAGGGGTGAGCTATGATGTGTCGTCACTGTATAAGAACAAGAAGAAGCGTGTGGCGGCATCGAAAGCGACGCAGCAGGCGGAGTTGGAACACCAGGCTGTGAAGGAGAATGTGGGCGACGCAGTGCATGAGGCCTACATGGCGTTGTGTACGGCGCAGTCGGAGTTGCGTACGAGGGAGAAAAGCATAGAATTGGCACGTCAGAATTATGATGTCATTGTACATAGGTACAATAACGGTCTGGCACTCGTGACAGACATGATTGACGCGGCAAACGTGCGTCTTGACGCGGAACTGCAACATGCTGACGCGAACATAGGTGTCATGCTCGCGTTGTATAATCTGAGATATGTCTGCGGAGACATTTAGGTAATTCATAATTCATAATGCATAATTCATAATTCATAATGCATAATTCATAATTCATAACTCATAACTTTGAAAAACAATGACAAATAACAAACTGATACGTATATCATATAATGTGATAATAGGAATGCTGCTGTTGGGCGGTGTTATTTTGGTAATAAAGAACTTTTGGCACTTCGGTGATGTGGAGTTTACAGACAATGCCCATATAGAGCAGCATATTACTCCCGTTAACGTGCGCGTGCCTGGATATATCAAGGAGATACGCTTTGAGGAATACAGTAAGGTGCATAAGGGTGACACCCTGGTGATAATAGAAGATGCAGAGTTCCGTCTTGCGTTGGCTCAGGCACGCGCAGGACTGGCCAATGCGCAGGCAGGCTCATCGGCTACGGATGCCGGTATCAATGCTACCAGTGCGAGCATCAGTCAGGCGCAGGCTGGCATAGAAGAGGTGCGCGTGCAGATGGAGAATGCCAAGCGTGAGGATGACCGCTATGCCGCATTGCTGAAGAAAGATGCGGTGACACGTCAGCAGTATGACGGTGTGCATACAGCATATCTTGCTGCCAAGGCGCGTTATGAGGCGGTAAGCCATCAGAAGGCATCGCTAAGCAATGTGAAGAATGAGCAGGGACACCGGTTGTCTCAGTCGCGTGCCGGTATAGAGGCAGCAGAGGCGGCAGTGCGACTGGCAGAGCTGAACCTGTCATATACGGTTATCGTGGCAACGGCAGATGGTGTGATAGGACACAAGGACATACATGTAGGTCAGTTGGTGCAGCCGGGACAGACAATGTGTAATATAGTTGATGGCTCAGAGATGTGGGTGGTGGCTAACTACCGTGAGACGCAGATGTCAAACATAGCAGTGGGTAGCAAGGTGAGAATGAAGGTTGACGCCGTGCCTGACGTGAAGTTCACAGGAGAGGTGGAGCGTATAAGCGATGCGACGGGGGCTGCCTATTCCATGATTCCACAGGACAATGCCACGGGTAACTTCGTGAAGATAGAGCAGCGCATACCTGTGCGCATACGTCTGGACAAGAACAAGAGTATGGGAAAACTTCGTGCAGGAATGAATGTGGAGTGTGAAGTGGAGTATAAGTAAGAACCATATATATAAATATGAGTAACAATAAACATACAGGTCATGACGCTCCTCCACCGTTTGCCATGCCGATGTTCCATGACTGGGTGCCGGAGGGGATACGTCCGTGGATATACCTGTTGCAGGCCTTCTGCTTTCAGTTCAGTGGCGGTATATACATGGGTGCCATGAACGATATGATAGGCGAACATGCGTGGATGAGGGAAGATATATTGTTTCTGCTCTGCTGTACGTTGGCAGGTATGGCTATATGGTTCCCGGTGCTGTTTCGCATGAAGTTTCATTTCTCTAATAAGTTCCTTCTGATAACCTCGGCGCTGGTGCTGATAGTGTGTAATCTGCTCACTATGCACCGCTTGCCGTTGCCTGTGATGTGGGTGGTGTGCATCTTGGCTGGCATAGCGAAGATACAGGGAACGTTTGAGAATATGTCGAACATCCAGTTGTGGATGACACCAAAGCGTGACTTTGCCGTGTTCTTCCCCTTGCTGCACATAGTGCTGCTGACAGCTATAGAGGTTACTGGGTGGCTGTCTGCCGCCTTTGCCTTTTATATGCATTGGACTATGATGCACTGGCTTGTCATCGGTTTGATGCTGTTGGTGATAGCATTGCAGGTGTTGCTGACAAGGCCTTTCTGTCCGATGCCGCCTGACAAACGAGTGCCACTGCGCGGAATAGACTGGCTGTCGGCAGTGGGGTGGGTGACATTCTTCCTGGTGTTGGCATATATACTCAACTATGGCGACTGGCTGCAGTGGTGGCATTCACGTACCATCCAGCTGCTTGTGGCGGCCGACTGCATCGTGCTTGCCGGACTGATGCTGCGTATGAAGACAAACCGCCAGGCTTACATAGAGTGGCGTATCATGAGATTTCGCTACTTCCGCCCCATACTTCTCTTTATGGCGTTGTTTGAGGTTATAATGTCTGTGGAGCATGTGCTTGAGATGGTGTATTATGAGGAGGTGATGCACTACAGTGATTTGACATACGAGACTCTCAATCAGTGGTCGTTGATAGGCGTCTATTGTGGATGCCTGTTCTCACTCGTATGGCTGAAGGTAGTAAGGTGGAGTCAGTTCAGGCTTATAGCGGTAGGCATGTTCTTTATCTTACTTTATTGCATGGGCTTCTACCTGTTGGTCAATCCAGAGATAGGTTATTACCAGCTTGTGCCGCCACTTATATGCCGCGGATTCGGATATGCCACGTTGTGCATCGTGTTTATGTGGTGCCTTCATGAGGTGATGGACTTTATGCACTTCTTCCAGGCTTTGTGCATATTCAATTTCCTCCACATGTTTGGTGGTGGAGACATAGGAGCAGCGATACTCTCCCGTGGATTGGGTTATTATGTGGCAGACGGTTTCGCGCGATATAACGGCTATATAAATATGGTGTCGTTCACAGCCATGCCGTTTGACTTAGGTCCGTATATGGAGAAGATGGTGGAGGCGCTGCTGGCTCAGTCTGTCAAGATACTCTATGGCTGGATGGTATGGGCGTGTCTGCTGTTTATCGCGGTGTTCCTTGTGTGGGACCAGCCTACGGTGCGCCGTCGCGTGAAGAGAATGCCAGCATGGTCAACCGTTGGCGTGTGGTCTTTGCGCAGCGTTGTTAAAGGTGGAGAAATGACAAAGAAAGGAATCAAAAAAGTATTTCGTTGATGCGTGTCATTTTGTTTGAATAAAGGTCTTTTATATGACAAAAAGTAAGTAAAAGTAGAAAAAACAAACATTTTTGTGATTTTTTTTACTTTTTTCTTGGTAGAATGAAATATTATTGCTAATTTTGCATCGTCATAAGAAAGAAAGCCGTTTGAGATATATCGGCGCATTATAAACTCTTAATAAAAAAGGTAAAAGAAAATGAACGCACAGAAAGTGATTGAGAACCTCAAGATGAGATTCCCTAACGAGCCAGAGTACATTCAGGCTGTTTCACAGGTGCTTCCTACCATCGAGGAGGAGTACAACAAGCACCCAGAGTTTGAGAAGGCAAACCTTATTGAGCGTCTCTGCATTCCAGATCGCGTAATCGAGTTCCGTGTATCTTGGGTTGACGACAAGGGTAACGTACAGACCAACATGGGTTATCGTATCCAGCACAACAACGTGATTGGCCCTTACAAAGGCGGTATCCGTTTCCACAAGAGTGTGAACCTCGGTATCCTGAAGTTCCTCGCTTTCGAGCAGACATTTAAGAACTCTCTGACTACTCTCCCAATGGGTGGTGCAAAGGGTGGTTCTGACTTCTCACCACGTGGTAAGTCTGACGCTGAGGTAATGCGTTTCTGCCAGGCATTCATGACTGAGCTCTATCGTCACGTAGGTGCTGACGAGGACGTTCCAGCAGGTGATATCGGCGTAGGTGGCCGTGAGGTAGGTTACATGTTCGGTATGTACAAGAAGCTCACACACCAGTTCACTGGTATGCTGACAGGTAAGGGTCTTGAGTTCGGTGGTTCACTCATCCGTCCTGAGGCTACAGGTTACGGTAACGTTTACTTCCTCGTTAACATGCTGAAGACTCGTGGTATTGAGCTCGCAGGTAAGACTGTTCTCGTATCAGGTTCAGGTAACGTTGCTCAGTACACAACTGAGAAGTGTATCCAGCTCGGCGCTAAGGTCGTTACACTTTCTGACTCTAACGGTTATATCTACGATCCAGACGGCATCACACGTGAGAAGCTCGACTACGTTATGGAGCTCAAGAACGTACAGCGTGGCCGTATCAAGGAGTACGCAGAGAAGTACGGTTGTAAGTATGTTGAGGGTAAGAAGCCTTGGGGTGAGAAGGCTGACATCGCTCTTCCATCAGCTACTCAGAACGAGATCAACGAGGAGGCAGCTAAGACTCTCGTAGCAAACGGCGTAATCGCAGTTTCTGAGGGTGCTAACATGCCTACAACTCCAGAGGCTATCAAGGTGTTCCAGGACGCTAAGATCCTCTACTCTCCAGGTAAGGCAGCTAACGCTGGTGGTGTATCTGTATCAGGTCTTGAGATGTCACAGAACTCAGAGCGTCTCCGTTGGACATCTGAGGAGGTTGACAACTACCTGCACAAGATCATGAACGACATTCACGACAACTGCGTGAAGTACGGTACAGAGGCTGACGGCTACATCAACTACGTGAAGGGTGCTAACGTAGCAGGCTTCATGAAAGTGGCTAAGGCTATGATGGCTCAGGGTATCGTTTAATAGATACTTATAAGTATAATAAGATAATAAGAACCGCATGGAGATTTCCATGCGGTTCTTTTTTTTGTTTTTTTATTCTTTCGTTAAGAAAAATATTATTACCTTTGTAAACAGACAATATTTATAGATATCAATAGATATCAGATAACCTTTGTAGATATATTACTTTGGTAACCATATAATGACTATAAATATATGAGAAAGAAAATCAACGCATTAGTTCTTATGCTTCTGTTGGCACTGTCAGCATCAGCGCAGTTTACGGTGCAACATCCTTGGGCTGGTAAGAAAGTAGCTTATTTTGGCGATTCGATAACAGACCCACGAAATAAGGCTTCCAAAAACAAATACTGGAGTTTAATAGAACAATGGTTGGGTGTTACCCCATACGTCTATGCCGTCAGTGGCCGTCAGTGGGATGACATACCGCGTCAGGCAGATTTGTTACAGGCCCAGCATGGTGACACCGTTGATGCCATCATTATACTTATGGGAACCAATGACTATAACAATGGAGTGCCACTTGGTAAGTGGTATGAGGAGAAAGAAGAAGAGGTGATGTATGGTCATGGCAAACCTAAACAGATGACCTTACGCAAGAGGCAGTATATGTGCATGGATAAGGATACCTACCGTGGACGTATAAATATAGCAATGGAAAAGGTTAAGAAGATGTATCCACGCAAACAGATTGTTGTGATGACCCCGATACACCGTCAGAACTTCCATGCAAACGAAAAGAACTGGCAATGCTCTGAGGACTATACCAATCAGTGCGGAGAGTATCTGCAGGCATATATTGACGCTACAAAGGAAGTGGCAAACGTATGGGCTGTGCCGGTGATAGACATGAATTCCCTGTGTGGGTTGTATCCTATGCTTGACGAGTATGCACAGTTCTTCCGTGATGCTGACACAGACCGCCTCCATCCTAACGATGCAGGGCATGAGCGTATGGCAAAAGCGCTTATGTATCAGCTCCTGACCATCCCCGTCTTTTAAGAGTTCTGTGAGAAAGGGAGGCATGGGGAGACAGAGTGCCTCTTATGTATCAAGGCATACGAAGATAGTGAAAGTAAAAAAGATAATTAAAAAGGCTTGACATTATGCAACTGGGTAATATATCAAAATACAGAGGAGAGTTGATGGGTTTCGCCATCATCATCGTGATGCTCTTTCATGTAGGGCTGCCACGTAGCAGCGCATTCTTCGGACTGAGGCGCATGGGCAATCTCGGAGTTGATATCTTCTTCTTCCTCTCAGGCATAGGCTTGTGGTACTCATGGGCCAAGCAGCAGAATTGGAAGCAGTTCTATCTGAACAGGGCATTGCGTATATATCCGGCTTGGCTTATTATCGCGGGCTATTTCTATGTCAGCCGTTATATTGCCTTACCAGTGAAGACAACAGCCAACACCGTTGACTTGTTTGGCGATGTGCTTATAAACTGGGATTTCTGGTTACATGACGAGCTTACGTTCTGGTATGTTCCTGCAACCATGATGCTTTATCTGTTTGCTCCGCCTTACATGGAGTTGATACGTCGTCATCCTGTGTATCGGTGGCTGGTGGTGTTGCCCTTGATGTGGTGTATCGTGGTGCAGTATGTTACACCGGTAAACCATGCCGTAGGTCATATTGAGATATTCTGGAGCAGGGTGCCAATCTTCTTCCTTGGTATCAACTGTGCTGAGTCAATAAGACAGAAGCGTGTGGTTGACGCTCAGGCATGGTGGATGGTGATAGGAATGTTCGCCCTCAGTCTGTGGGCCTGTGTGTGGCTTGAGCAGATGCGTCACGGTAAATTCCCGCTCTATACCGAGCGTATGCTTTACATAGTGCTTGCCATAACCACTATTATGATAATGACAAAGCTGTTTGACAAAATGTCAAACAGCCTCGCATATATAAATCGTTTCTTCTCTTTCGTAGGTGGTATCTCTCTTGAGATATACCTGTTGCACGCTCAGTTTGTGCTTATACCGTTGGAGAGGTTACATTTAGGCTATTGGCCTACATTCCTGCTCACCTTCTGTATCTCCGTGCCGATAGCATGGGTTATAGGTAAGGTGTGCGGATACGTGATAAATTACCTCAAGGGCTTTATTTGTGCTTCTGGTAATACTCCAAAGCAGCCTTCACATTCTGCTGCACAGCCTTAGTGCTGTAGGTGGCGCCGGTGCATCCGTCCACCTTCTTCTCGGCAGCCAACTTCTTTGCTTTTGCCAACTTCAGGTCGGCAAACTTCTTCACCAGGTTCTTCTCGACCTTGGCATAGTAGTTCTTTGTCTCCTGGTTAGGCAGTGACACTACTTTTACTACCTTGCCGTTCTTTATGTGTACCTCCACGGGAGTGGTGCCTTTGTAGCCGCGTGTCTTGCACAGCGTGGTGGTGTTTACCACGTATGTACCGTCGGCCTTTTTCTTCATTACGTTGTCGGCGTTGGCAGTCATCGTCAGCAGCAGCATGGCTGCAAGTGTCATGATGTTTTTCTTCATTTTGTTGTGTGTTGTGTTGTTAAGTGTTATTATTTTATTAGAAAAGGTAGAAACGAACCACCATAATTATAACAAGTTACGGTGATTCGTTTCTTTTTGTATATCAGTGTGTCTGACAGATGTTTAGCACTTAGCCAGTTTGCCGTCAGAACCCAGTACATTCACAATCTTGTGGATATACATCTTCTTCATGTTCTCGCGTGCAGGCTTCAGGTATTGACGTGGGTCGAAGTCTCCGGGGTGCTCAGCAAGGTGCTTGCGGATGGCAGCAGTCATAGCAAGACGTGAGTCAGAGTCGATGTTGATCTTACATACGGCAGACTTAGAAGCCTCGCGGAGCTGCTCCTCAGGGATACCGATGGCAGCCTCGAGCTTACCACCGTACTTGTTGATAGTGTTAACCTCCTCCATAGGAACAGAAGAAGAACCGTGGAGAACGATTGGGAATCCAGGGAGCTTCTTCTCAATCTCGTGCAGGATGTCGAATGCCAATGGTGGTGGAACGAGCACGCCGTTAACGAGTGTGCACTGCTCTGGAGTGAACTTGTGTGCACCGTGTGATGTGCCGATAGAGATAGCGAGAGAGTCGCAACCAGTACGTGTAGCGAAGTCGATAACCTCCTCAGGCTTTGTATAGTGTGACTCAGCGGCAGCAACCTCATCCTCAACACCAGCGAGTACGCCGAGCTCAGCCTCAACGGTAACGTCGAACTGGTGAGCATACTCTACAACCTTCTTAGCCAATGCTACGTTCTCCTCGTATGGCAGTGAAGAACCGTCAATCATGACAGAAGAGAAACCGTTGTCAATACAATCTTTACAGAGCTCGAAAGTATCACCGTGGTCAAGGTGAAGCACAATCTCAGGATTCTCACATCCCAGCTCCTTTGCATACTCTACTGCACCCTTAGCAAGGTTGCGCAGAATGGTACCGTTGGCATAGTTGCGAGCACCTTTAGACACCTGCATGATAACTGGAGACTTTGTCTCTACTGCAGCCTGAACGATAGCCTGCATCTGCTCCATAGTGTTAAAGTTGAAAGCCGGAATGGCATAGCCACCAGCAACGGCACGCTTGAACATCTCACGAGTGTTCACCAAGCCAAGGTCTTTGTAATTTACCATAGTTTTTTTTTGTGTTTTATATTGTGTTAATCAGTTATAATCCAGTGGACAAAGGTATCGCTTTATTTCTTAACAGACAAATAAATCAGGTAAAATGTCAAAAGTTGGGAGATAATAGTTTTTTTTTGCAAACTGCGGTTTGCATTTGCAGAATATAGGTTTGCGGTGGTGTCTGTATAGCTCCCACAAGATGAATATTAAATTTGGCAGTATAGATTTTTATTAGTAACTTTGCCTTCTAAAATAAGACATTTTGGATTACAGATATCTTAATGACATAAAATATCCGGCGGATTTACGTCGGCTTGGAGTTGACGCTCTGCCCACGGTCTGCGCCGAGTTGCGCGATGACATTGTCAAGGAGTTGTCGGTTAACCCCGGACACCTGGCTTCCAGTCTTGGTGTCACGGAACTTACCGTGGCATTACATTATGTATATAACACTCCCAAGGACCTTATAGTATGGGATGTAGGCCACCAGGCTTACGGCCATAAGATATTGACTGGCAGACGCGAGAGCTTCTCTACAAACAGGAAGTTGGGCGGGCTCCATCCGTTCCCTACGCCTGCAGAGAGTGAGTATGACACCTTTACCTGCGGACACGCCTCAAACAGTATATCGGCGGCGCTGGGTATGGCTGTGGCAGAGGCTTTGCGTGGTAAGTGCGATGGTGGTGACGCTCCCCATGTCGTGGCAGTGATAGGCGACGGCTCAATGAGTGGAGGATTGGCTTTTGAGGGACTCAACAATGTGTCCTCCTCTCCCAATGACCTTCTCATCATTCTGAATGACAACAACATGTCCATCGACCGCAGTGTGGGTGGAATGAAACAATACCTTCTGAAGCTCAACACTACCGAGAGTTATAACCGTTGGCGTGACCGTGTGGCACAGTGGATGCGCGGCCACGGGTTGCTCAATGAGAACCGTCGCAGAAAGACCATAAGGTTTAGCAATGCTGTGAAGTCAGCCCTGTCTCCTCAGGCTAATATCTTTGAGGGCATGGATATACGCTATTTCGGTCCGGTTGACGGTCATGACGTGAAGGAACTGGTGCGTGTGCTCCGACAGTTGAAGAACATGCGCGGTCCTAAGCTCCTGCATATACATACAGTGAAGGGTAAGGGCTATAAGCCGGCAGAGAAGGCCGCCACTATATGGCATGCACCGGGAAAGTTTGACCCGGAGACGGGAGAGCGTAAGACCGACTCCACAGACGGACTGCCGCCAAAGTATCAGGATGTGTTCGGCGAGACGTTGGTGGAACTGGCTAAGGCCAACGACAAGATAGTGGGTGTGACGCCTGCCATGCCTACAGGATGCAGCATGAACAAGCTGATGCAAGTGATGCCGGAGCGTGCCTTTGATGTGGGAATAGCCGAGGGCCATGCCGTCACCTTCTCTGGAGGTATGGCTAAGGAGGGACTCATACCATTCTGTAACATATACAGCGCCTTTGCACAGCGTGCATACGACAATATAATACATGACGTGGCTATAGCTCGTCATCATGTGGTGTTCTGCTTTGACCGCGCCGGTATAGTAGGCGAGGACGGTGCCACCCACCATGGTGCGTTTGACCTGGCGGCGCTGCGCCCCGTACCTCATCTCACCATCTGTGCGCCGATGAACGAGCATGAGTTGCGTTGGATGATGTACACTGCACAACTGCCTGATATGGGACCGTTCGTTATACGCTATCCACGTGGACGAGGCGTGTTGCCAGACTGGCGTTGCCCGTTCTCAGAACTGCCGGTAGGCAAGGGCCGCCGCTTGCGTGAAGGAAACGATGTGGCGGTGCTTTCCATAGGCCATATAGGCAATAATGTAGTTAAGGCAATAGAAGAGGCGCAAGGCGTCTCGGTGGCTCACTATGATATGCGTTTCCTCTGTCCTATAGATACAGAGATACTTGATGAGGTGGGCAGCCGCTTCAGTCATGTCATAACAGTGGAGGACGGTGTGCGCAACGGAGGCTTGGGCTCGGCAGTGCTTGAGTATTTCGCCGACCATGGCATGACACCCCGTGTTACTCGTCTCGGACTTCCCTCTGATGAGTTCGTGGAGCATGGCACTGTGGCACAGTTGCAACATATAGTAGGAATAGACGTGGAGGGTATAAGGAAAAGCATAGAGCAATGCGCCCATAACAGTTAATGTTGGACCTGTTAAATAGCTTTGCTATATTTACGGGTTTAAGAAAACAGACAGTATAAATAACGAAGCCTTCCAGCTTCCTCGCACAGAGGGTAGGAGAGGGCACTTAAACGACCAGATATGAAGATAATAATTGCCGGTGCGTATGCCATAGGTAACTATCTGGCATCACTGCTAAACCGTACTAATGAGGACATAACGATAATCGATGACAACGAGGAGGCTCTTGACAATCTGAACTCCGACCTTGACGTGCTTACCATGAATGCTTCACCAGTAAGCATCAAGGCACTGAGGGAGATAGGTACATCGCAGGCAGACCTCTTCATCGCCGTTACGCTCAATCAGGATGTGAACATCACATCATGTGCGTTGGCAAAGTCGCTCGGCGCCAGGCATACCGTGGCTCGTGTAGAGGAATACGAGTATGCCAAGCCACAGAATAAGGATGTGTTGCAGCGCATGGGGGTTGACTCTGTCATTTACCCCGAACTGTTGGCGGCGCAGGATATTATCAATGGACTGAAGATGTCGTGGGTGCGCCAGCGCTGGGACGTGCATGACGGTGCCTTGGTGATGCTCGGCATCAAACTGCGTGAGAAGTGCCAGATACTCAATCGCCCGCTGAAAGAGCTGATAGGCCCGGAAGACCCTTATCATATCGTGGCTGTCAAGCGTGGCAATGAGACGATAATACCGGGAGGCGACGACACCTTGCAGCTGTATGACCTGGCATATTTCATGACAACTAAGGAGGCTATTCCCTTTGTGCGCAGCATAGTGGGCAAGGAAGACTATGCCGACGTCAGCAATGTGATGATTATGGGAGGTGGTAAGACCACGGTGCGCGTGGCACATACCATGCCTGAATATATGAGCTATAAGATAATAGAGATTGATGCCGCACGCTGTGAGCGCCTTGGCGACCTGTTGCCGCAGAAGAATAATCTCGTTATCAACGGTGATGCCCGTAACACTTCACTGCTGGTGGAGGAAGGCATACGCAGCACACAGGCGTTTGTGGCTCTCACCGGAAGCAGTGAGGCTAATATCCTGGCTTGTCTTACAGCCAAGCGCTATGGTGTGCGTAAGACGGTGGCGGTGGTAGAGAACCTGGACTATGTTGACATGGCAGAGAGCCTTGACATAGGCACCATAATAAACAAGAAGGCCATAGCTGCCTCACGTATCTATGAGACACTGCTTGAGGGCAAGGCCAATAATGTGCGTTTCCTTATGCAGGCCAAGGCCGATGTGGCGGAGTTTACGGCTATGGCTGGCTCGCGCATTACCAAAAAGAGAATCTATGAGCTGGGACTGCCTAAGGGTGTCACCTTCGGTGGATTGGTAAGAAACGGCGAGGGCATACTTGTCTCAGGAGGTACGCAGGTGGAGGCTGGCGATATCGTTGTGGTGTTCTGCGCCGGTGCAGACATGAAACGCATAGAGAAGTTGTTTAACTGACAGGCATGATTGGCTGATATTCTCTTGTCCAGTCTCTTATTCTTACTATAGGTGGGTTCTCTTAATTCCCACCGTAATTGAAATGTCGTTTTGTCATTATATTCCGTAAATAAATAGCAAAGTGTCAAAATCGATTGATTCTTGCCAATAATCAAAGTAGAGCGAAAATCAGGGTGGGGGTGAGGGAAAATAGTTGAGATTTGTGGATTATTGTAAGAGTGGGCTGCCCGTAGTATCATTTTTTTGCTCAAAAAAGTGGTGTGAAAGTATAACTATTGCAGTGTCATTCGATAGCTTTCATGCCGTAAAAGCATAGCTTTCACAGCGTGAAAAGATAGCTTTTACATCAGTGAATATATTTAATATGTCGGGCGTTCTTGTTAATAGACTGATTGGCAGATGGTTATATTGACTACGTAAAAATCTGCATATTTGTGGTCAAAACAACTGTTGCTTATTGAGAAAGCCTGTATTTTTAGTTTGTAAAAATCAAAGTGTAAGCAAAATCGTTGAAATTGTGACAAAGTGTAACAGTGTCTATCCTGGGTGTAATACCTTATTTGTTTTCGCAATGTTACGAAAAAATTTTGATATGTGAAAGAACATTAGTATATTTGTAGGCAAAATGGTAAACACGTACGTACACGGCAAAAAGACACAAGAAAAAAAGTTATGAAGAGAAGTTTACTAATGATTATTATGCTGGGCGCAGCTATGACGGCTGGAGCACAGAAGATTGACAGCAGACTGACGGAGATTATCAAGAAATCAGCTGTGACGACTGTCGCCTCAAAGGCCGGCGGGCGGAGCTGTGGAGCTGAAGAGGCTTACCAGACGAGGGTGAAGGAACTATACAGCGTGGATTATAATGCTGACGGCAGCGTGAAGGCGCTGGGCGTGACGGCATACCTGAGGGATGGTGCGAAATGTCCTACGGAGAGACTGGAACAGATGGGCATAAGGGTGAGCTCCACCTTTGACAACGTGGCACTGCTGAGTGTACCTGCCGAGAGGCTGGCTGCGCTGGAGAGCGTGGAGGAGATAATACTGGTTGTGCCAGACGGCAAGGTAAAGCCCATGAACATAGATGCTTGTGCGGCTACTAAGGTTGACAAGGTTGGCGATGCTACTGAGGCTGCAGCGGCAGGTCTGCCACAGGCTTATACGGGCAAGGGTGTAGTGCTGGGCATCATAGACGTGGGCATAGACTTCAACCATGTGGCATTCAAGGATGCGCAGGGCAACTCGCGCGTGAAGAAGGCACTGGTAGCTCTTCCCGGCACGAGCTTGCAATTTCTGGAGTATGATACAGAGACAGTCAGCGAGGTGTCATCAGACTCATACAATGAATCTCATGGCACTCACACGGCAGGTATTGCCGCAGGTTCGGTGGTGACAGACGGCACGTGGAAATGGCAGGGAGTAGCGCCTGAAGCTGAAATAGTGCTGGTGGGTATAGCGCAGAACTGCAGGCAGACAACGGTGAGTAACGCCATAGAGCAGGTGTTCAACTATGCTACCGAGGTAGGCAAGCCGGCAGTGGTAAGCATAAGCCTGGGCAACATGGATCGACTGCATGACGGCAGCGACGTAACGGTGAAGAAAATCAAGGCACTTACAGAGGGTGGCACCAAGCAGGGGCGCGTAGTAGTGGTAGCAGCGGCTAATGCAGCAGATAACGATATGTCGATATTTAAGCAGATGGGCACTGCGGCAGCGGACGGCTGGCAGATGAAAGCGGTCATGGGTATAACAAGAAAGGCTGACGGGCTGCTGATACCATATAACGCTTATTCAAATGCGGACATGATAGTGTATGCCTCGGACGGTAAGGACTTCACCGCCAGGATAGGAATGGTTAACATCAAGACAGGTGAACTGATAACTGACGATACGGAGATGAATAAGCACTGGGGATTGGATGACCCTCTTGATGATGATCCAGAACTCATGTTACGCTACCAGCTGACAAAGAGTAACGCAATAAACATCGATGGCAACTCAGTGGTGACATACGTCACGGGCTTGAATAACAGTGCCTTTCTGGACAGCGATGACCTGAGACTGGTACTGCTGGTGAAGGGCGTGACGGAGGGAACGCACATCAACGTGATACGTACCGATGACTATGCGGCGGAGTTTGGCTTCTACATACCTGACGCACTGACTGACAAGGGATATACCGCCGGTATGCCTGACATAGCCTTCAATGCCGGCACATGTGACCAGTCGGTAATCAGTGTGGGCTCATACATCACACGTCTGGACTGGACCAACTACAAGGGGGAGGAACAGGACTACAGCACCACGCCATCAAAGATAACGAAGAAAGCACAGATGACAGGGGCTATATCAGACTTCTCCAGCTTCGGACTGAGCGACACAGGACTGGCAGTGCCCACAACGGTGGCTCCCGGTCACTTCATGCTCTCAGGATGTAACAGCCATGACGGAAATTATTTTGAGGACAATGGCAACATGGTGTCTGAGTCAGCCAATACCAGCAGCTTAGCAAAGAGCGTAAGCCACGGCGGCAGAAAGAGCTGGTTTGCATACGAGCAAGGCACATCAATGTCAACACCTCACGCGGCAGGCATCATAGCACTGTGGATGCAGGCAGATCCTACGCTGACGGTAAACAAGATAAAAGAGATACTACAGGAAACCTGCGTCAAGGACCAGTACATCACTGACCCGCTGCTGATACCATCAGGCAACGTGATTCAGGCTGGATATGGTAAGATTGACGCTCTGGCAGGACTGAAGAAAATAAAGGACGTAACGGCGATAGACATGGTAGGCGCTGACGGTGAACGAAAAGCTACCCCCGCTACCATGTATAGTGTGGATGCTCCTGTATATAACATAATGGGACAGAGGGTTGAGAAATATTCCCCGGGACTGGTGATATACAAGGGGAAAAAATACCTGAACAAGTAACAATAGGCTGATAGGTTATTTAGCTTTTGTGATTTCGTAATCTTTCAACGTTGACAATACTCGTTGCCTCGCTATTGATGGTGAGTTCCGTAGGCAGGCTGGTGGCTCCGTAGGTAGGTACGAAATAGCAGCGGAACGACTGATAGTCAGGATTGCGATTAGAATACCTATTATGGTAAACCATTAAAAACTTGGCTGCACCAAGAGAACTGAAACTGCCCACAAAAACAAAAGGAAAGATCCTCCATGCATACGATTGGTATCAGCATTATGTACATTCCTAGCTTCATTATATTATATTTTTAATATAAACAAACAAATTTTACTCCCATTCTGTATTCATTGTTCCCATTTATAACATCATATATTATAAATGTTATATCAGATATGGATATACCGGCATTAAAGAATAAAAGCGCAATCACAGCAGTTAGTCTGTTATGATTGCGCTTTGTCGTGTATGTCTGTTTATGTTCGTCAGATATGCGTGCAAAATTCTGTAATACTAACTTTTTTCGGTTTTATTCGTTTAATAAAAAAAAATATAGTAACTTTGCAGCCAAAAATATAATATAAAATCATGCCTTTAATATCAAATCGTGGTGTGGAAATGCCAGAGTCGCCAATACGTAAACTCGCTCCTTTAGCTGCACAGGCAAAGAAGCGCGGTACGAAGGTGTATCATTTGAACATAGGTCAGCCAGATCTGCCTACACCACAGGTGGGACTCGATGCCTTAAAGAATATAGATAGGAATATCTTGGAGTATTCACCGTCACAGGGTTATCTCTCATATCGTGAGAAACTGGTGGGGTATTATGCGAAATATAATATCAACGTCAGTCCTGACGATATCATCATTACCAGTGGCGGCTCTGAGGCTATTCTCTTTGCTTTTATGGCATGTCTTAATCCTGGAGACGAGATAATCGTTCCAGAGCCAGCATACGCCAACTATATGGCGTTTGCCATCTCGGCAGGTGCAAAGATACGTACTATCGCCACGACCATTGATGAGGGTTTCTCGCTGCCGAAGGTTGAGAAGTTTGAGGAGCTTATCAACAGTCGTACGCGTGCCATCATGATATGTAACCCTAACAACCCTACGGGATATCTATATACACGCAGGGAGATGAACCAGATACGCGACCTCGTGAAGAAGTATGACTTGTACCTCTTCTCTGACGAGGTGTACCGCGAATATATCTATACCGGCAGTCCGTATATCTCTGTTTGTCACCTTGAAGGAATAGAGAAGAATGTTGTTCTTATCGACTCAGTGTCAAAGCGTTATTCAGAGTGCGGCATACGTATCGGAGCCTTGATAACGAAGAATGAGGAGATACGTAAGGCGGTGATGAAATTCTGTCAGGCACGTCTTTCTCCACCTCTTATTGGTCAGATAGTGGCTGAGGCTTCTCTCGATGCTCCTGAGGAATACTATCGTGACGTATATGACGAGTATGTAGAGCGTCGTAAGGTGCTCATTGACGGACTGAATCGCATACCTGGTGTCTATTCTCCTATACCTATGGGCGCATTCTATACCATGGCACAGTTGCCAGTGGATGATGCGGAGAAGTTCTGCCGCTGGTGTCTGGAGAAATTTGAATACGAAGGCGAGACAGTGATGATGGCTCCTGGTGCAGGTTTCTATACCACGCCGGGTGCGGGAATCAACCAAGTGCGCATAGCATACGTATTGAAGAAGCCAGACCTTGAGCGTGCCTTGGTGGTATTGCGTAAGGCACTGGAGGCTTACCCGGGTAGGGTAGAGGGATAATGAATAGAACGCCCTCAGGTTATATGATGTAAAGGAAAAAAGAAAGCAAGAAGTTGAACCTGCCATTCTACATAGCAAGACACCTGTATGCCGTGGGCGGCGACGCACAGAAGATAAGTCGGCCGGCGGTAAGGATTGCCACGCTGGGTATTATCGTCGGTATGGCGGTGATGATAGCGTCAGTCTGCGTAGTGTTGGGGTTCAAACATTCTGTGAGAGACAAGATAGTAGGCTTTAACAGCCATATCATCGTGTCTAACTATATGACGCTGCAGACGTCTGACCAGACACAGCCGATAAATGCCAATGACAGTTTGGTAAAAGCAATAGGCAAGTTGGACGGTGTGAGGCATGTGCAGCGATATGCTACCAAACAGGGAGTGCTGAAAACCAACAAGGACTTCCTCGGAGTGATGTTCAAGGGCATAGGAGAGGACTATGATACCACGTTTATATCAGAGAGCCTCGTAGAGGGAAAGATACCACAGATGAGTGCGGAGCGTTCCGGACAGAAGATATTGGTGTCTAAATCCATAGCAGATAAGCTGCGGTTGTCATTGAACAGTAAGGTATATGGCTATTTCTTTTGTGACGGCGATGTAAAGATACGTCCGTTTACGGTGGAAGGAATATACCAGACTAACATGGGTAAGTTTGATGACGTTATATGCTTCACAGACTTGAAGACAGTCAGCAAACTGAACGGGTGGGAGTGTGACAAGGAAAGTAACCGCTATGAGGTGACAGGATGTGAGGTGGCTATTGACGACTTCGACCAGCTGAATGTGGTGGAGGACGGCGTTATAGATAATATAAACAAGACCTATGACAGTGATGAGAATCCGTTGTCGTCGGTAACGGTGTATGACGTGGCTCCGCAGACATTCTCATGGTTAGAACTGCTCGACCTTAATGTGTGGATAATACTGATACTTATGATATGTGTATCAGGATTCACCATTATCAGCGGACTGCTTATAATAACATTGGAGCGTACGCCGATGATAGGCTTGCTGAAGTCGCTTGGAGCGCGTAATGCTATGGTGCGCCGCACGTTCAGGTGGCTCACTATGTTTATAGTATTGAAAGGCATGGCATGGGGCAATGTGATAGGCATAGGCCTCTGTCTGATACAGAAATATACAGGTGTGATAAAGCTGGATGCCTCGGTATATTACGTTAGTGAGGCACCGGTGGAGATAAACATACCGTTGATAATATTGTTGAATGTGGTAACGCTGTTGATAACATCCTTGATATTGATTTTACCAAGCTACTATGTGTCAACAATACAGCCTGCACGTATAATGAGAATAGAATAAACAAAAGAATATGAAGTTTACAGAGCATAAAGGTTTGAACCTCGTGAAGGTAAATGAAGAGGTACTGGCGGATTGGGAGAAGAATGATGTGTTCCACAAAAGCATTGACGAGCGCGAGGGCGCTCCGAAGTTCATCTTCTTTGAGGGACCTCCGTCAGCCAACGGACATCCGGGTATTCACCATGTGATGGGACGTACCATAAAGGATACCATCCTGCGATATAAGACGATGAAAGGCTTTCAGGTAAACAGAAAGGCCGGATGGGATACACACGGATTGCCAGTGGAGCTGTCTGTGGAGAAATCGCTCGGTATTACTAAAGAGGATATAGGAAAGAAAATTTCCGTTGACGACTATAACAGGGCTTGTCGTGAGAATGTGATGATGTACACAAACGAGTGGACGGAACTCACAAACAAGATGGGCTACTGGGTTGACCTTGAGCATCCGTATATCACATACGATATAAAGTATATAGAGACACTGTGGTATCTGCTTAAGAAGCTGTATGAGAAGGGCTTGCTGTATAAGGGATATACCATTCAGCCATATTCTCCAGCTGCCGGTACAGGCTTGTCATCACATGAGCTGAACCAGCCTGGATGCTATCGTGACGTTAAGGACACCACGGTGACGGCACAGTTCTCTGTAACAGAGCGCAGCGCAGCACTGAAGTCGCTGGACTCTACATTACCTTTATATATACTGGCATGGACAACCACACCGTGGACACTGCCTTCAAACACCGCACTCTGTGTAGGTCCGAAGATAGACTATGTTGCAGTGAAAGGTCAGAACCCATATAACGGCAAGGAGGGCGTATTCGTAGTAGCTGAGGCTCGCCTGTCAGCTTATTTCCAGGCCGAGGAAGGCAAGGAACTGGAGATACTGTGGCGCGGTAAGGGTACAGACCTCGTTGGTACACGCTATGAGCAGCTCTTCCCATGGGTAAAGCCATGTGACCTGGAGGGCGACAAGATAGTAAACAAGGAGGCTGAGGCATTCAGGGTAATTCCTGGTGACTATGTCACAACAGAAGATGGTACCGGCGTGGTACATATCGCTCCTACCTTCGGTGCTGATGACGCCAAGGTGGCAAAAGATGCTGGCATACCTTCACTCTTTGTCATAGACAAGGCTGGAGATACCCGTCCTATGGTTGATTTTCAGGGTAAGTATTTCGTAAAGGCTGACATGAATCCTGAGTTTGAGCAGTTGTGTGTCAACGAGGGCTATTGGAAGCACTCTGGTGATTATGTGAAGAATGCATACGACCCGAAATATAATGTTGACGGAAAGTACGACGAGAAGGCAGCATCCAAGGATATGGACCTTAATGTGGTTATCTGTCTGGAGATGAAGGAAGAGGGTACGGCTTTCAAGATTGAGAAGCACGTGCACAACTATCCACACTGCTGGCGCACCGACAAGCCAGTGCTCTATTACCCTCTCGACTCTTGGTTCATACGTTCTACTGCATGCAAGGAGCGCATGGCAGAACTGAACAAGACCATACGGTGGAAGCCGGAGTCAACAGGTACCGGACGCTTCGGCAAGTGGCTTGAGAACCTGAACGACTGGAACCTCTCACGCTCACGCTATTGGGGTACTCCGTTGCCAATATGGAGAAACCGCGACACAAAGGAAGAGATATGCATAGGTTCTCTGGAGGAACTGTATAACGAGATAGAGAAGGCCGTGGCAGCAGGTGTTATGCAGAGTAACCCGCTGAAGGACAAAGGCTTCGTCCCTGGCGATATGTCACAGGAGAACTATGACCGTATAGACATACACCGTCCATACGTTGACGACATAAAGCTGGTAGGCAAGGACGGCTCAGTGCTTACGCGTGAGCTCGACCTTATCGACGTGTGGTTTGACTCAGGTGCAATGCCATACGCACAGATACACTATCCGTTTGAGAACAAGGAACTCATCGACGATCGCAAGGCTTATCCTGCAGATTTCATTGCAGAGGGCGTTGACCAGACACGTGGATGGTTCTTTACACTGCATGCCATCGGAACAATGGCATTTGATTCTGTAGCGTTCAAGAACGTGATATCTAATGGCTTGGTGCTTGACAAGAACGGCATCAAGATGTCAAAGCGTCTCGGAAATGTCATCAATCCTTTTGAGTGCATAGCAAAATACGGTACTGATGCAGTACGCTGGTATATGATGACCAACTCTGCACCATGGGATAACCTGTCTTTTGACCCAGATGGCGTCAAGGAGGTTACATCGTCATTCTTCGTGAAACTGTATCAGGCATATTCATTCTTTACTATGTATGCCAACGTTGACGGCTTTGAGTACAAGGAGGCTGACGTACCATTCAATGAGCGTCCGGACTTCGACCGCTGGCTGTTGTCAGAGCTTAACACTCTGGTTAAGGAAGTGGACAATACACTCTCAATATACGAGCCAACACCGGCAGGCCGTCTGATACAGACATTTGTCATCGACAAATTGTCTAACTGGTACATACGTCTGAACAAGAAACGTTTCTGGGGCGGTGGCATGACACAGGATAAGCTGTCTGCATATCAGACCTTATATATCTGTCTTGACACGCTTTCAAGACTGATAGCACCAATCTCTCCGTTCTATGCAGACCAGCTGTTCAGAGACCTCAACAGCGTGACAGGCAAGGACAATGCTCTCAGCGTACACCTTGCAAACTTCCCACAGGCAGATGAGAAGAAAATAGACACCGAGTTGGAGCAGGCTATGCAGGTAGCCATGCAGGTTACATCAATGGTGCTCTCACTGCGTAAGAAGGTGAAGATACCAGTGATACAGGCTCTGCAGGCCATTTCTATACCAGCCGGCGACAAGCAGTTGCGTGAGCGCATAGAGCGCATGGCATCGGTAATCCTTGCCGAGACTAATGTCAAGGAACTGACATTCATCGAGGAAGGCTCAGGTATGCAGCTGGTTAAGAAGGTGAAGTGTAACTTCCGCACTATGGGTAAGAAATATGGTAAGCTGATGAAGGCTGTGAATGCAGCTGTCATGGGCATCAGCCAGGAGCAGATAGCTGAACTGGAAGCTAATGGCTCTATTACCCTCGATGTAGAAGGAAACAGCACTGTGATAGAGGCCGTTGACGTGGAAATCATATCAGAGGACATCCCTGGATGGACAATCGCTCAGGAAGGAAAGATAACTGTGGCTCTTGATATTGATATTACACCAGAACTGAGAAACGAGGGTATGGCGCGTCTTATCATCAAGCGCATACAGAATCTCCGTAAGGAGACAGGCCTTGAGATAACAGACCGCATCAGCGTGGTAATAGAGAATCGTCAGGAACTGGTACAGGCAGTGGATGCATTCAAGGAGCATATTGCAGCTCAGGTGCTGGCTAATGCCCTGACAACAGGTGAGGTAACTGACGGCGTTGATACAGATTTCGGAGAATTCACTGCAAAGATAAGTATTAATAAAGACTAACAATAAAATCTAAACAATTATGGCAGAAATAAAAAAACGCTACAGCGACGAGGACCTTGCAGAGTTCAAGGAGATTATAGAACAAAAATTAGTGTTGGCGCGTCGTGACTATAACGATATGATGAAGTCGTTGCGTAATGACGAGGGTAATGATGTGGCAGACACATCTCCTACATACAAGATACTGGAGGAGGGTTCTACAACTCAGAATCGTCAGGAGACCATAATGCTTGCACAGCGCCAGCAGAAGTTCATACAGGGACTGGAGGCTGCTCTGATAAGAATAGCCAATAAGACTTACGGAGTGGACAGAATGACCGGAGAACTGATTCCGAAGGAGCGTCTCCGTGCTGTTCCTCATGCTACGCTCTCAGTAGAGTCAAAGATGAAGAAAGACCACTGATTTGCCTAACGATTAAGAAGTTAACAGCGGATAGAAGTATGACAAAGTGCGTGAAACAAGGAATAATGTATTCCCTGTTTGTAATAGTATTGCTGATAATAGACCAGTCAATAAAGATTTGGGTAAAGACAAATATGTGTCTGCATGAGAGCATTCACATAACAGACTGGTTCTATCTGTCGTTTGTGGAAAATAACGGCATGGCATACGGTATGACGTTTATTCCGAAATATGCCCTGAGTACCTTCAGGCTTGTAGCTTGCTGCGTAGGTGTGTGGTATATTTGGAAGCAGATAAAGAGCAATGCCCGCACATTGTGGATTCTGTTATTGTCAATGACACTTGCCGGGGCTGCAGGAAATCTGATAGACTGTATGTTCTATGGCATGATGTTCAGTGGCGCATCTCCTTACTATGCCTCTTTCTTCGTTGACTTCGGTACAGGCTACGCTCCTTTCTTGCAGGGAAGGGTGGTGGATATGTTCTACTTCCCTTTGATTGTGACGGATTATCCAGACTGGTTCCCGGTATGGGGAGGACAACCTTTCATCTTCTTCTCGCCTGTGTTCAATTTTGCTGATGCCTGCATCTCTGTCAGTGTGGTGGCATTATTGCTATTTTGTAAGAAAGAATTATCAGGGATAGTCCATTGAAAAAGAGTCTGTCTTTCATAGTGTTGATGCTCATGTTTATGGCATGTGCTCCCTCCCTTCCTTCTGGCGTGCTCAGCGAGGATGATATGGAGGATGTGTTGTATGACATGCATGTGGCACAGGCTGTCTATGAGAATGCGCCCCAGGAGCAGAATGTCATAACGTTGAGGGCAAGTGTGCTGAAGAAATATGACATCAGCCAGGAGGAATGGGATTCCTCGTTTAACTATTATTGTCGTAATGCCGATAAACTGCATGGCATATATAAAAGGCTGAATGAGCGTATCCAGCAAGATGTGGTGGCGCTTGGAGGAAAGGTTGACGGCATGATGGACGATGGGGCTGACACCACCAATGTGTGGAAGAACGAGTCTGCGTTCATCCTTATGCAACAGTCTCCGTTTAACCTCCTGACTTATGCTGTAGAGCCAGACTCCACTTTTGAGGATGGTGACCGCTTGACCTTGCAGTTTGATGTGCAGTATATATTCCAGGACGGCTATCGTGATGTGACAGCGGTGATGAATGTATATTATGATAATGACAGCATATCAACAAATGTAACTCACGTCAATGTTGACGGTCATGGTGTCATAACGGTTAACAATGAGGTGCAGAGGTTGCATGTCAAAGAGATAAAGGGATATTTTATCTTGGGAAGGAACCTGAATTCTGATTCCTCAGACCCTTATTCTACGACGTTGCGCCTGGCTGCCGTACGTAACGTGAAGTTGTTACATACGCATACCACACCTCCGGCAAAGAGGGAAGAGACTGAGAAACCAGACAGCTTGTCTGTTGATTCCCTTAGGAAAGACAGTTTGATTAAGACTAAACAACAATCCATGGTGATAAAGAATATATGATGAAAAGCATTATAACATCAATACTATTAGTAGTCTGTATCTCGGCTAACGCGCAGTCTATAGACCGCAAGGCCGTGGTGACACGTAATAACCCCGTAGTGACACAGTTTGATGCCCTCAACTCACTGAGTGTGGGCAACGGCCACTTCGCCGTCACTGTTGATGTCACCGGACTGCAGTCTTTTCCTAAGGAATGTGAGAATGGCGTGCCGCTCTGTGCCATGTCAGACTGGGGATGGCACTCGTTCCCTAACACCAAGGGACTCAAGCCTGAGGATACACAAAAGACCATGAACCTCGGTCATGGCCATGAAGAGGTGTATGCCGTAGAGTATAAGACGGAGGGAAAGAACAAGGATGCTACGGAGTATTTCCGCGTAAACCCTCATCGCCAGAACCTCGGCAACGTAGGCTTCGTATTTACTGACGGTGGCAGGGAACTGCCCGTCACTGCCGTTAAGGATATCAACCAGACACTCAACCTATATGACGGCGTCATCACGTCGAAATTCAGCGTGGGTGGCGAGGCTTATACGGTGAATACCGCTGCAGATGCCTATTCTTCTGCAATGCTCTTCAATGTAAAGACAAAAGCCTTTAAGAAAGGTAACGCATATATCTGTCTTTCACTGCCATACGTTACTGGTAAGCATGCTGACGCGGCGTCAGATTGGGGTAATGCCGACAAGCACAGTTCTAAAATAGAAAAGAGAAATTCTAACTGTGTGGAAATCAAACATGTCATAGATAATACCGTCTATTATGTCGTGATGTCATGGACGGGTAAGGCCTCTGTCACAGAGATAAAGCCACATACCTATGCACTCGTTCCAAAGTCTGATGACGTGACGGTAAGGGTTAGCTATGTGGAAAGTGGTGACTTGGCTGGCGCCGTTGACACAAAGAACCTGAAGAAGGGTTTTGCCGATGTGGCAGCCTTCTGGAACAAATGGTGGAATGAGGGTGCCATCGTTGATTTCTCAGAGTGCACAGACGCAAGGGCAAAGGAACTTGAGCGTCGCGTGGTACTGTCGCAGTATCTTACCTTTATCAACTGCGCTAACGATACACCTCCACAGGAGACAGGTCTTACATATAACTCATGGTTCGGACGCCCGCATCTTGAGATGACGTGGTGGCACATGGTCGATTTCTCACTGTGGAACCGTCCTGAGGTCATGGAGAAGATACTTGAGTGGTACGACAATAGGGCATATCCTTATGCTAAGCAGATAGCCCAGCGCCAGCACTTCAAGGGCATACGCTGGATGAAGATGACAGACCCGTGGGTGGGTGAGTCCCCGTCTAACGTGGGCTCGTTCCTCACATGGCAGCAGCCGCATTATATCTACATGGCTGAGGAGATGTACCGCCATAACCCTTCTACCGCCACCGTGGCGAAGTATGCAAAGCACGTGGAGGAGACTGCCGAGTTCATGGCTGACTTCGCCCTTTCGTGCGCCACCGGCAACGGTCCTATACGTCTCTATGGACAGACAGCCATGCAGGAGTCAATGTCTAAGGATTTCTCTTACTGTCACCCCTTTGAGCAGGCTTACTGGGTTTACGGACTCACCACCGCACAGACATGGCGCGAGCGCCAGGGACTGCCACGCCATGCCGAGTGGGACGACATCATAAAGCGTATGGCTTCGCTGCCTGAACATGACGGCATATATACCGCTGGCATGCCTACGCAGCCTTTCCTCGCTACTGACACCACACAGGCTGTAGCCTTCGATCCGTTCAACTATGGCGGCGATACAGGCAAGAAGCAACTGTCAGAGGATGAGTTCTACCTCAAGTGCCGCTCTGACCATCCTGCGGTGCTCGGTGCCTGCGGCTTGCTGCCTGACTACGGACTCTATGACCGTGCTGAGATGCAGCGTACGTTGTCATGGGTTATGGACAACTGGAACTGGGACACTACATGGGGCTGGGACTATGGCATGACAGCCATGTGTGCGGCGCGTCTCGGTGATGGTGAGAATGCCGTCAAGGCTCTCCTCATTGACAAGGGTAAGAACACATACCTCGTTTCAGGTCATAACTATCAGGAACCAAAGCGCCTGCGCCTCTATCTTCCTGGCAATGGGGCCCTGCTCGATGCAGTGGCTATGATGTGTGCCGGATGGGACGGCTGTCCTGACATTAAGAATCCGGGATTCCCACGCAATGGCAAATGGAACGTGAAGTGGGAAGGATTGAAGAAAATGCAGTAAGTTTCTTATGCCATCAACACTGTTAGATAATGCTGTGTCGCAGTTTTCAAGGCTCCCTGGCATAGGGCGCAAGACTGCGTTACGCCTGGTGCTGCACATGTTGCGTCAGGATGATGCTGACGTCACTGCTTTTACTGACGCACTCACCACTCTCAAGCGCAACGTCAAGTACTGTCAGGTGTGTTATAACATATCAGATACCGATGTGTGTCCCATCTGTTCAGACAAGCGCCGCGACGTCACTACTGTCTGTGTGGTGGAAAATATACAGGATGTCATGGCTATTGAGCAGACGCAGCAGTATCATGGCGTGTACCACGTCCTCGGCGGTGTCATCTCACCTATGGATGGAATAGGTCCCGGCGATATCCGCATCGACGAGCTTGTTGACCGCATCGCAGCGTCTCATGACATGCCCGACAGTAATGACTCTGCAAAGGTGAAGGAGGTTATCTTCGCACTTGCCAGTACCATGGAGGGTGATACCACAAAT
>OCTW011586777.1_pt1 | contig 32192 bp, 22 predicted proteins | sample 1539671 | NCBI WGS metagenome assembly OCTW01 (sample SAMN02144230, study PRJEB22623) | gut metagenome | biome: sheep rumen | host: Ovis aries | place: New Zealand | reverse complement strand
ATTTTTAATCCGCTAAAAGCGCATTGCAAATGCTTTCACTCAATGCGGCCGGATTGCAAATCCGCCCGAACAAATGCAAATCCGCCCGAATAAATGCAAATCCACCCGAATGGCTATGCTTACTTAGGTGCTGAGTAATTACGACCCACTGCGTATATGTTAAATTTTTTAAATTTAGCAGGTAAAGTAGCTCTGCTATGAATTTTTTTCTTACCTTTGCAGCCGCAAAACGGGTAAGTCTTGCACGACCAGCTCCCTGCGAATCCTCCAGGACGGGAACGTAGCAAAGGTAGTAGGTTGAGCGGTGCGATGTAAGTAGCTTACCCACCCGCCTCTTTAGCTCAGTTGGCCAGAGCACGTGATTTGTAATCTCGGGGTCGTTGGTTCGAATCCGACAAGAGGCTCTCAAGAAAACGATTTTTCTCACATAAAAGAGTTTTACGATTTATTCTGCTTCAGCTCTTTATCCCCCTTTACATATTTTAACGCTTCGTAGTCCTATATTTATGCCAAAATAGTTTAATTTTGCACGAAATATAGTAAACATGCTTTTTCAATCTATGAAAATTAATCAAGTAACGAGTGCCGTATGCTTATTCATGGTGTCGGCAATGACTGCTTCGCTGTCGGGATGTATCGAGAAAGACTATGATCTCGGCGATGTAGACACAACGATCGGATTGGGCGCAGGAATGACATTGCCCAGCAACAACAGTACACAAGACATTTGTCTCGATGATGTGCTTGACCTTGGGGACAATAATTTCCTTGCAGTCGGCACGGACGGCGAATACAATATTGACGTGATGGACGATGATATTTTCACTGCCCACATGTGGGTGGATGAATTCGCAGTGCCCTCCAAAACCTATAAAGGCACATACACCATCAACTTGGGTGACTTCGCCCCGAAATCCCCGAAAAGACATGTGAGATTGGCCGATGACGACATCAATTTCAATGCGCCGATGGTGGATATGGATTTCACCTATCCTTATAAATCCTCTCAAATCTCGCGGCTGGAATATGTGGGCGTGAAAGACGGCAAGCTCACCATCTCTTTCGCCTTCTCCAATGACTTGAAAGCATGCTTGTCGAACATCACACAGCTGCGGGTCTCGATGCCACAATGCATTGTTTGCGGAAAAGCAGCTTACAAAGGAGACTCCATCGCCCTGAGTGCGGACAACATGTTGGTGCTCAATAATGTGAATCCGGCAGAGGGAGCCACTTTCGCCATCACGATCAAGGGCATCGACCTCACGTCCAAAAAGTCAGATGGCAGTTATATGACATTCACCAAGGGTGAGGGATTAGCATTCCATGGCTCACTTCTTATCGGCGTGACGGTCAAGGAATCGGCCGTCGACTTTGACAAGGTGGCCGAATCCAAGGACTTGTCGGTCAGCGGTAATGCCGTGCTGAGCCGTATGCTGGTGAAATCAGCCAGGGGAGGTTTCACCCCGAAACGTGAGTTCGGACGAGTGGGTGGTGTCTCTTTGAGGAACGCTCCGTCGTTTCTTCGTGACGATGAAGTCAACCTCGACCTCTACGACCCCCAGCTCAACATCAATATTCTGAGTAACGTTCCCTTCGCCAATAAGATGACGGGCGCCATCGTGTCGAAAGACATGACAGGAAAAGTCATCCACAGAATTGACGTTCCTGAGTTCAGCTATAAAGCCAACGGCGAGAGTGTGATCAGCGTGAGACGACGTCCTGCCAGCACACCCAGTGACACGACCGTCATCGTGATTCCCGACATTTGCGATGTGATCCGCAATTTGCCCGACAGCATCGCCCTTATCGACCTTGTGGGTGTCGGAGATGACAGTCAAACGGCCGACATCGAACTCGATAAGAATTATCGTGGAACCATCCGGCTCTCGGTGGCATCAGGAATAGCCCTGGCAGATGATGCCGTCGTCGTATACAAGGATGACTACTCTGGCTGGAATGACCAGTTCAAGGACATCAGTTTCGTGGAGACGGTAACCGACGGAACCAAGAAGATCGAGGGGTATCTGAAAGTGATTTCTCATGTAGAGAATAAGATTCCAGCCTATCTCAACCTGACTGCGTCAGGTATCGACATCACCGGCAATATCATACCCCGTGACCGCCTGGAGGTGGAGGTGGAGAATGCCATCAAGGCCTCGCATGATGGGAAAACACCTGTGGAAACAGAATTGGTGATCTATGTCAGGCCAAAGGACAATGAGGTCTTCAAGACGCTTGACGGACTGACTTTCCGCATCACCATGACAGCCCAAGACAAGAAGACCAGCGAGAAAGTGACAGGAGTGAAACTCAATGCTTACCATCAGACGGTCAAGGTGAAAGACCTCAAGATCCAGAAATACGGTAAGGTGGCGATAGACCTTAATTAACCAATCATCAATTACTTACATCGACTATGAGATTATCAATCAAATATATGGCGGCTGCCTTCCTCGCATGTACAGCAGGCAGCATCGCAGCACAAGAGTTAAGGACTGGTTATTTCACGGATAGTTACCTCTATCGTCATAACCTCAACCCAGCATTCGGCAACGACCGTGGGTATTTCTCCATTCCCGTAGTGGGCAGCGTCAATGTAGACATGATGGGAAATTTCGGCTACGAGGAACTTGTCCGCAAAAATCCCCTATACCCTGACCGTAGCACCAAGAAGATGACTTCGTTCATGAACCCATACCTGAACAACTCCTTGAGGGGATTCAGTTCGGGCGACAACAAGATCAATGGGCAAGTGAAGGTGCCCGTGGCATCAGTAGGATTCTCCCAATGGGGTGGTTACAACACCATAGAACTCAATGTCAAGGCCCAAACCAATGTGAGAGCCCCCTACAAACTGTTTCAGTTTGCTGCCGAAGCGACCAACAACAGATATGATATCGGTGATGTCAACCTCAGTGCTCAGGCCTACACGGAAATCGGATTGGGCCATTCGCGTCAGATCGATGACAAACTGCGCGTTGGTGCCAAGTTCAAACTGCTTGTCGGTGTTGCAGATATGAATGTGGCGATGAAAGACGTCGTGGCCGACATGGCCGGCACAGACAAATGGACGATTTCGGGTGATGCCCAGTCGCATGTGAGCATGAAAGGATTCAAGTATCTGAGCAAGACAAAGGACTACAACAGCAAGCAAGGCACATGCGATCATGTCAATGACGTCGACTTCGACAGTCCGGGTGTCAGCGGAATCGGAGCCGCCATCGATTTCGGTGCCATTTACAAAGTCAACGATGAACTCACCTTGAGTGCCGCCATCCAGGATCTCGGTGCCATCATGTGGACTAATGACTATTATGCCACTAATGATGCGAAATCTTTCACTTTTGATGGTTTTCACGACGTATCTGTCGACTCCAGTTCTCCTGACAAGCTGGATAACAAAGCCGACCAGTATACCGACCAGATGCTCGACTTCGCCAATCTGCGTGACAAGGGAGACGATGGTTCGAGAATCACCGGTGTCGGTGCCACAGTATCTGCTGGATGTGAGTATGTCATACCGACTTACAGGCAGTTGAAACTCGGTTTGCTCGGTACAGCACGCATCAATGGTCCCTATTCCTGGGCAGAGGCAAGATTGAGTGGCAATATCAAGCCAGCCAACTGGTTTGACGGAGCGCTGAGTTTTGCAGTGAACAACTATACAGCCAATTTCGGTTTCCTCGCCAACTTCCATACTCCAGCCAAAGGACTCAATTTCTTCATCGGTATGGACAGATTGATTGGCAAGGTCAGTTCTGAAATGATACCACTTTCATCCAACGGAAGCATCTCCTTCGGATTCAACATCATGTTGTAGGCCGAAGACCAGTCTTACTCCAGTTCCACTACCGTGATGCCAGCACCGCCGAATTGCACGTGCTCATCACGGTAGTTTGTTACTGCGGGCACCGTGGCAAGATATTGGCGGATAAGTTGGCGAAGGATGCCAGACCCTGTCCCGTGAAGGATGCGCACCCGACTCATGCCCACCAGTATGGCATCATCGATAAAATAAGTCACGGCATTAATCGCCTCGTCGCCACGCATGCCACGCACGTCGATATCTTGGCGGAAATTCAGTTTCCTGTCATCTATGGTCTCACGGGTTTGTCTTCCCACAGAGAGGTAGGTGGCAGGCTGTTCTTTCTGAGGCATGGCTGCCCGTTCCAGCCGTTCACTCCGCATTTTGGTACGCATGTCACCGAAGATGACAGTGGCCATTTTACCTTGGAGACTCTCTATGCGGCCAACCGTAGTAAGACCCTTGATCCTCACTGTGTCACCCACTGACAGCTTTTCAGGCTCTTGTGGTGGTTTTTGCCCGGTTTTTACAGGCTCGGCCATCTTTGATTTCTCTTTCCGGCGTTTTTCCTTGCGCTCCTTCCTCTCCTGAATCTGCCGGATTTTCTTTGACACCAGTTCATCAGCCTCCTCTGTGTCTATTTCCAGCACCTCGCGTTTGAAGTCGGTGAGCTGTTCCCTGATACGGCGAGTCTCTTCTTTCTCAGCTTGGCTCTCTCTGATCTCGCGTATGGTGTTCTCTATCCTGCGGTTGCTCTCGTTGAGCAGTTCCTCAGCCTGTTGTTTGGCCTTGGCGATGATGGTCTTACGGCTTTCCTGCAACTGACGTATTTCCTCTTCATAACGGGCAATGGTTTGTTCCATAGCTTTCTCCCGTTGATGGATGGTCTGCCGTTTGCCCTCCCAATACCGCTTGTCACGAACGATGTCCTGCAGGTATTTGTCGCTTTGAATATAGTCGCTGCCTACGATTTCCGAAGCATCGTGAATGACCTCTTCCGGAATGCCTGTCTTACGGGCGATCTCGATGGCAAACGAACTGCCAGGCTGTCCGATCTGCAATTGGAAAAGAGCTTTCATCTCATGCCGATCATAAAGCATGGCGCCGTTGACCACACCTTCGTGATCCTCAGCGAAATGCTTCAAGTTCTGGTAATGTGTGGTGATCACTCCCCATGCATGATGCTTCCAGAACTGACGGAGCACCGACTCGGCGATAGCACCACCAATCTGTGGTTCTGTACCTGTGCCGAACTCATCGATCAGCAATAGTGTCCGGCGATTAGAATACCGCATCATCATCTTCATGTTGAGCAGATGACTGCTGTATGTACTAAGGTCGTTCTCAATGCTCTGCTCGTCGCCGATATCAATCATGATATGCTCGAACATGCCAGCCTTCGATCGGTCACCGATAGGGATGGACAGTCCGCACTGGAGCATGTATTGCAACAGTCCAACGGTTTTCAGGCACACGGACTTGCCTCCCGCATTCGGTCCGGAAATGATAAGAATATGTTTCTCCTTGGTCAACATGATGTCAAGAGGCACCACTTGTTTGCCTTGTTTTGACAATGAATGCTGCAAAAGGGGGTGGACAGCTCTGATCCAGTCGATATAAGGTTGATCAATCACCTCTGGTTCGAAGCAGTTGAAAGTACGGCTCAGCTCGGCTTTCGCCCTGATCAGATCAATAGCAGCCATCAGAAGATAGGAGCGAAGCATGTCGGGCACATGGGGACGCAATGACTTGGCGAGTTCTGTCAGGATACGGATGATCTCCCTACGTTCTTCCGATTCCAATTCCCGTATCTTGTTATTGGCTTCCACCACCTCAGCCGGTTCGATGAACACGGTTTTCCCTGTAGCGCTTTCGTCATGTACGATACCACGTAGTTTCCGTTTCATGGCAGGTGCCACAGGCAGCACGAGTCTTCCGTCACGCAGGGTGGGGGAGGCGTCTTTTTCCACCAGTCCCTCACTCTGTGCAGCCTTTAGAATGGAATACAAGGTACGAGAAACAGACCCCTCGGTTCGGGAAAGTTCACGTCGAATCTCCAGCAATTTCGCAGAGGCATTGTCACGTATCTTGCCATATTTGTCGAGGAGCTGATCAATCTGTTGTATTATCAAGGGGAAGGTCTTCACGTCACGAGTCAAATCGTGAAGGGTCGGGTAGGCATATTCCACATTCTCGTCCTCTTCATCCGATGCACCGCCACCTGTCGTTCGGCCGAGAAATCTCACGATATTGCTGATGGTCTCCAGGGAGCGACGCAAGTCGAACAGTTCATTCTCATCCAAATGAGTTCCTTCCAGTCTGAGACGAGCAACACTCGGCCTCACATCAAAGAAATACTGCAAAGGGAAATCCTCGGCAGTCTCCTGTATGAGCCTGAACTCCTTGATTTCCTTCAACCATCGATTCACCTCTTCTGCATTAGTAGAGAAATGAAGCGAGTCCACCCCTTCTTTGCCCAATGTGGAAAGGCAACGCTCACGGAGCATTTGGCGAATATCGGTAAAACCTATTTTCTGCTCAAAATTCTTGGGATATATCATGAATAAAAAATCGTATTATGGTGCAAAGGTACGTGAATAATTTGAGATGCGAATCATTCAACAACGCTTTTTTGACTTCTTCCATACCAACCAGCATCGCAGGCGGCATGAACTAAATTTGTATAAGACTCCCGAATATTTCAGTTCAGTGCATAAGTCAACCAAATAAAATTAGTAACTTTGCACACAAAAGGTGGTACCAGAAGTTGCTGAAGCCACATACCAACAAAGTTCCCTTGACGCATCGACGTATGAAGCAGAATGTAATCGTAGCAATAGACTCTTTCAAAGGTTGCTTGACCTCTCTGGAGGCAAATCAGGCAGCCGAAGAGGGTGTCCTCGCAGTCAAGCCAGATGCCAGAGTGATTCAAGTACCTGTGAGCGATGGTGGTGAAGGCTGGTTGGAGGCTTTTGAAACGAGTGTCGGTGGTGAGAAAAGAGAACTGACAGTTCGTGATCCGCTGATGCGCCCCATTACCACTTATTACCTTATCCATGAAGACAAGGCCATCATAGAGATAGCCAAAGCCAGTGGGCTCACGCTTCTCAAACCAGAAGAGCGCAATCCCATGAGAGCCACCAGTTATGGTACGGGGCAGCTCATCTCAGATGCAGTGAGGCAGGGATGTCGTCATATTATAGTGGGGCTTGGTGGCAGTGCCACAAGCGACTGTGGTATAGGCATGATCCGTGCAATCATTGATCATTTTGCCCCTAATGGCAATTGGGACGACATTCAAGCCCTGAAGAACGTCCGATTCATCATCGCCTCAGATGTGACCAACCCACTATGTGGCCAGAGCGGTGCAGCCCATATCTTCGCCCCTCAAAAGGGAGCTACACCTGAAATGGTTCTTTCTCTGGATGAACGTGCCAGGCGATTTGCGGAAGTCTCAGCCCGTCATTTCGGATACGACCGGCAAAACGAGCCAGGCGCAGGTGCTGCAGGAGGACTCGGTTACGCATTCCTCCAGTATCTGGGAGCTACATGCCGTTCTGGGATAGACCTTTTGCTCGATGCCATTCACTTTGATGACCTGTTGGGTAATGCGGCTCTTGTCATAACCGGTGAAGGCTCCGCAGACCGACAGACACTAATGGGAAAGCTGCCCTACGGCATTCTTCAACACGCTCAGAAACAAGATGTTCCTGTATTCCTGATTGCCGGACACATATCTGACCGCCAAACATTACTCGATGCGGGTTTTGCCTCTGTAGAATGTATCAATCCGCCCTTACTTCCACTTTCTGAAGCGATGAAGCCCAATATTGCCCAAAAAAATCTTTCCACAACTGTCAGTCATTTAATGGAGTAGCAGAAGAGATACGTTCTGGTCTATTCCAGACAAATAACACCAATGCATTACGATGAGAGGAAAAAGCCAATGAGCCGAATAAAAAACCACCCAAATCCGACATCAGAGCGAGAACGATATGCTATACTGGATGTTCTGCGGGGAACAGCCTTGCTTGGGATAGCCTTAGCAAATTATCCGGAATTTGGCTTATGGACGTTTCTTTCTCCAGAACAGCAGTCAGCCATGCCCACAGCAGGAATCGACAAAGTCGTGAGATACCTTCAGTATTTGCTGATAGATGGTAAGTTCTACACCATTTTCTCGGTGCTGTTCGGTATCGGATTCTCGTTGATCTTATCACGCCATAGCCTGTCGCTCTTTATCCGTCGCATGATGATTCTGGCCGCGATCGGCTTTTGCCACATGATGTTTGTGTGGAGTGGTGACATACTCTTACTTTATGCCATCGGTGGTTTGCTGCTTCCTTTGTTCATCAAACTGAGTGACAAGGCACTGCTATGGACAGCATCCCTTCTTATTCTTCTCCCTGTCGGTCTGGATGCCCTCACGGAATACGCAGATGTGGATTTCGCCGCTCCTTTCTACAATGCATGGTGGGCTAAAGCGTCGGAACAAGGTATCACCGAAGAGAATTTTGCTTCATGGCTACGTGATGCAGACCGTTATCCTCAGATGTTTGCCTTTCTCGTCCAAGGTGCATACGAACGCCTATGGGAATTTGTCAACGGCCATCGGCTGCCCAAAGTCGTGGGTCTTTTCGTTTTCGGTTATCTGATCAGCAAACATCAATATTTTAAACGACTTGACACACTACCATTAAAGGAAACCTTCAGGGTGGCGCTTGCCATCGGATTCCCCACTTCTTTGCTGTATGCATGGAGTGCTACTCAAGGACACCCATGGGGACTGACCATCCACTCGATGCTATATGCGGTGAGCGTTATTCCTCTTTCCCTTGTCTATATCACAGGGATTTGCATGCTCTATACTCGCTGGCATACAGGCTTGAGACCCATCTACACCTCAATAGCCGCATCGGGGCGTATGGCGTTGACAAATTATATCTCCCAGTCACTCATCGACATACTCCTTTTCTATGGTCTCGGGATGGGGTGGGGTACCTCGATGGGGCTTGTCAGCATTGAGCTGACAGCTCTTACAGCCTTTCTTTTCCTGATATTCTTGAGCAGAATGTGGCTCCGCCGTTTTCATTTCGGGCCATTGGAATGGATATGGCGCATGTTGACATATGGCCGTTATTTCAAGATCATGAAGTAAACGAACTTGGCATTCAATCATCTATTTTTAATATGGCAAGCAATCCAGACTTTGTACAATACATTGCGGACCAGTGTTCGGAAGCTGGTGAGATCATGGTCAAGAAGATGTTCGGCGACTATGGCATTTATTGCGATGGCAAGATTTTTGGTCTTATCTGTGATGACCATTTCTTCGTGAAACCCACAGAAGCAGGCAGATCTATGCTCAGGATCATCGATCTGCGTCCACCATACGAAGGGGCTAAAGACTATTTCTACATCGCTGACGTGGATGATCATGAATATCTTTCTACCCTTGTACGCGAAACTTGCAGAGAACTTCCTTTGCCCAAAAACAAGAACAAGGGAAAGTGTTAGAACAGAAGAGAGAATTAACCCAATAGCAATCATGTCCAACACGAATCATGCAGACAAAAGAGTTAACGATATCAGGGAAAAGGTGTTATCTTTATGAACAAAAAGAGGCTGTTTCCGTTCTTATCCAACCTGTTGACGAGCACGACCTTGAGATACTGAATCAGGAAATCGATGCTATCAGGGCTCTAACAAGCCATCCTTTTAACCTTATTGCTTTTGAAATTGAAGATTGGCAACGGGAATTGACGCCATGGTCAGCTCCTGCAGCTTTTGGGAAAATTCCTTTCGGGGATGGAGCAAAGGATACGCTTTCTTTTCTGACAGACAAGCTATTACCCTATCTGAAAGAAAGCGGTTCTTACTCACCTGAACAAATGCAGCTTTTGCTTGGAGGATACTCTTTGGCCGGCCTGTTTGCTTTATGGTCTGCGTATAACACAGGCTTGTTTTGTGGTATAGCAGCCGTTTCACCATCGGTATGGTTCCCGGGATGGATCACGTACGCATCCTCCAATACACCCAATGCCCCATTTATCTATCTTAGTTTGGGCGACAAGGAGGAACGAACGAAAAACCGAATGATGGCACAAGTGGGTGATGCCATACGAAAGCAATACACCCTGTTGGAAGAGCAAGGCCATCATACCGTTCTGGAATGGAATCCAGGCAATCATTTCGTTGATTCCGCAAAACGGATGGCGAAAGGTTTTGCTTGGTTGATCAATTACTGACTCTATACCAGGTGAAAGTGCTGCATCGCATTCCATATACCGTCATCATCCACAGAAGTGGTGGTGTAGTCAGCCTCTTGCTTCAGCGAATCGAGGGCATTCCCCATCGCTATGCCTATGCCTGCAGCTTTGATCATCGCAGTATCATTGCCACCGTCGCCGAAGGCCATCGTCAACTGAGGGTCGAGACCAAGGTGATCAGCCATTGCAAGAATGCCTTTCCCTTTATCTGCACCATGTGCCGTAATATCAGTGAAGGCAGGATGCCAGCGTCCGGAAATACATCCGGGAATACATGGCATGAAACGGTCCTCATAATCTTTTGTGAAGAATGCCGTAAGCTGCAGAATATTTTGTTTTAGAACGATTTCCAGAGGTTTTGCCTGATTGAGGTTTCCTACTGCGAGTTCTTGTCGGAAAATCCTGTCCACCTCTCCATGCGGATCCAACACGGCGACATCTTTTTCTCCAATCACTATCAGTCCATAGCCCTTGTCCTGCGCATCTTTCACGGCGAATCGCACATTTTCCAGTGCAATGTCCTTGCACCTTACCGTTTCGCCGCCAATGAAGCACAATGCGCCATTGATCGTCACATAACCGTCGATCAGGTTTTCGACGGGTCCAAGATTGGTGATAATCAGAGGTGGCCGTCCAGTGGCAATAAATAATTTGTGACCATTGGCCTTGGCTCGAGTCATGGCATGTATCGTGGATAATGGAATGTGGTGCGTCTTGAAACTCACCAATGTACCATCAATATCAAAAAACAAGGCGTATTTTTTCATTAATATTCTGTTGATCTTGCATCAGTAGCTGTAAGTGTCATCTCTTCCTGGTTTTTTCATCACTCAGACAGAAAAAATCTGCTATGCAAATTTACACTTTTTATTCATTTCGAGGGCTTTTACTCTATAAAAAACATGATTTACTTTGTTTTTTGGGGTATATTTAGCCGATAAATCAAATTTTTTAACTACATTTGGAGCGTGATCAAGAAGAGAGGCGTGCACTCCTTCTTTTCTACAATCAAGTGAGAAACGTTCTACATGAATACAAAGTCTGTAACCATAACTGATTAAAATGATTTGGATATGAGAAAACTGGCAATGATGATGGCTGCACTCTTGTCGATAAGCCTGAGCGCATGCACAAAAGTTAGTGAGCAAAAAGCATCCATGGACAAAAGCAAGAAAGTGTTGGTGGCTTATTTCTCAGCTTCCGGCGTGACGAAAGCGGCTGCACAGCAGTTGGCAGAAGCGGCCGGTGCCGACTTGTATGAGATTACACCAGCCCAGCCTTATACAGATGCCGACCTTGACTGGCGTAACAAGCAAAGCCGCAGCAGTGTGGAAATGCAGAACAAGGCTTCCCGCCCAGCCATCTCTGGTAAGTTGGAAAAAATGAGTGACTATGATGTAGTTTATGTAGGTTTTCCGATTTGGTGGTACACCTGCCCCACAATCATCAACACCTTTATGGAAGCGTATGATTTCAAGGGCAAAGTGGTCATCCCCTTCGCGACATCTGGCGGCAGTGACATCAAGAAAGCATGTGAAGATCTGAAAGAAGCTTATCCCGGTGTCGACTGGAAAGACGGAAAATTGCTAAACCATACAAGCAAGAACGATTTGGAGAATTGGGTAAAGAAACAACAATAAACGATTGGATATGAAAAAGATGATTTCTCTTTTGCTCTTGGCATTGCTGTTCCACGTAGCGGCCTCGGCACAGGTAAAAACATACCAGATGGTGACGAACGATGATTCGAAGATTGTGAATGCCAGCGACTGCGTGGACAGGCGGCCCAACAGCTACCTGATGTGGGTGCGTTATGACTACGTCAACAAAAAAGCATGCAAGAAGGAGGCAAGAATCGATGGCGTGTACGGAAAACCCGTTCGGGCAGAGGTGCTCTATGAATTTGACAGCCCACTGCTCACTTATCGTATTATTTCCAAGAAATATTTCGACAAAAACGGAGTGCTCTTGAAAGAACTCATCTATTATAATGCCCCGTGGAATCAAGTAGGCGATAGCGACTACTCTCTCAAGTTAGGCATATACATGACAGAGGCTTTCAATATTACAGCCGGATGATGAATCCCAAGACAGCGCGCATTTAGCATTTCCACACCTCTCCCCTAATGGGGCCAGGTGGTATTATGTCATCTGCGTGCCTCAAGAAGAAGGTTGAGTTTTCCGTCGTCGATGAGTTTCAGGATCAGCTCACCGAAAAGGGTGTTTTGCCAGGCAAACCAAGGTCTGGTGTAGTCAGATGCGTCGTCTTTGTTGAACGACTCATGGATAAAGCCTGTGTGGTTGTCGGTGCGCATGAGCATCTCGATTCCAGCCTTGATCTCAGCATCATCTTGGCTGGTGAAGACATTCATCATGATGCTCATAGGCCAAACCATGTCATACCCCACATGGGGACCACCGATGCCCTCACCGGCTTTACCACGGAAGAATGAAGGGTTGTCCTCACTCCACACGAATCGGCGCGTATTCTGGTAGATAGGATCCTCCATGGGTACGTCGCCCAGATAACCCATTGCCAGCAAGGATGGTACATTTGCGTCGTCCATGAGCAGTTGACTGCCGAAACCATCCACCTCAAAAGCATAGATTTTGCCATATTTGGGATGGTCTACCACAGCATATTTCTGCAGTGCAGTCTCCACCTCACGGGCGAGTTGCTCGCATTCCGTAGCCAGTGAGACGTTATAATTCACTTTACTAAGAATCTGCGCTGCTTTTCGCAGAGAGGTAACGGCCATGAAATTGGAGGGAACAAGGAACGGGAAAATGGTGGCATCGTCGCTCGGGCGGAATACGGATGCGATGAGGCCCACAGGCCGGACAGGGTGCCCCCAACCGTCCCATCCCACGGTGTCGAAGGCTCTGTCGGTGCGGCGTCTGAACCGATAAGGACCAAGTCCTGTGCGGCGTTGTTGCTCACGGAAAGTCTTCACCGTCAGGGCAATGGCTTCCTCCCATAGGTGACCGAAGATGGAACTGTCGCCCGTCACACGCCAATACTCATGAGCCAGGCGGATGACATAGCAGTGAGAGTCGATCTCATATTTTCGCTCATGCAGTTCAGGTTTCATGTCGGTCATGTCACTCTGCCATTCTCCACCCACCGGACCGTCGTTGAACGCATTGGCATAGGGGTCGATGACAAGACAGCGCAACTGCCTCAGGATCACCCCCCGGAGCATATGGGCCAGTTCCGGGTCTTCGTTGGCAAAACGCACATAAGGCCACACCTGTGCACCTGAGTCACGCAGCCACATGGCATGGATGTCGCCCGTATAAACAAAAGTGTCATCATCGCCATTGGTTTTCCTGTAGTGGACGGTGGTCTCAAGAGTATTCGGGAAACAATTCTCAAACATCCATGCCAGATAGGGGTTTCCTTTCAGCAACCGTTTCACCTCTTTTATTTTGTTGTCGATCGCTTTCGAGCGGAACAACCGATCGGCTTCGGCCGGACGTTTCGATTTCAGAACCATTGAGGTGTCGGCAGTCATGCTGATATACTCCCGGCCATATTCGATGTGTTGAGCCACAGCATAGCCACAGCACATGAACGTAAAAGGAATGATAAGGAAGCGTTTCATCGATGAAGTCGTTCTACGTATTTCACGGGTTTGGCATCTTGCTTGATGGCAGCAGCGAACTGCTGTGGCTTGATCGTCACAGGTCCTCGCATCAATTCGGGCACGTTATAGCTTTTCAGGAACTGACGGTGGTGGTCGGGATCGGCGCAGGGCAGTTCAAACGGTTTGCTGCCACGTCCGTTGCTATCGATGTGCGCAATAAACGGGCGGGTATAGTTGCCATCATAGCGTCGGCTGCTGAAAACGACCCACCGTCCGTTGCTTGACCATGAATGGTAGCTCTCGGTGTCGGGAGAATTAAGCTCTTCCATGACACGCATCTTACCACTCCTCAGGTCGATCATCCAAAGGTCGGCATCGTGATGCCAGATGTGGAAGACTCCCGATTTGGCCAAGGTGAACATCAAGAATTGTCCGTCGGGTGAGATACGCGGCAGAGTAGCGCTCTTGTCAAGAGAATCCGCAGCGAACACCAGTTCACGAGGTCCGAATTGCATGGTCTCAGGGTCAAAACTTTTCCTGTAGAGGTTGTATTTCACTTCCTCTGTGCGTGAGAGGAACTCCGTCCCTTTCCCCACGGTGTCTTTATATTCGAAGTGTGCGCTGCAATAATAAAGAGTCTTTCCATCGGGAGCCCAGAAGGGGAAACACTCCAATTCTGTAGGGTCGTTCTCAATGTTGGTCACTTCGTTCTTCTCCACATCGTAGGCAATCAGATCACTTTCGGTGTCAAACACCTCTATCTTGTTAGGATCCACAGAATGGAAAATCTGGCCGGTCGTGTTCGTGGAATAGACAATCAGTTTTAGCCAAGGATGCCAGGTAGGGTAGACGCCAGCAGACAAGATGGAATCATTGGCCATGCCGATTTTCTGGATGTTCCCATCGTAAGCGATGATGGTGCCTCCCAGGTTTTGGCGGGCATGAAACTGCATTCTATTGGGGTTATAATGCTGGTAGTTATGGCAGTTGATACATTGTCCGTCGGCCCCTTTCGAGCAGAGCATGTTGTCGTAAATGACACTTTCCTCATAGTTCTCCAGACAACGCTGATTGATGGTCAGTTCCTCGTAAGTGACATAGGATGGCGAGATAAGGCGATAGCTGATATACGGATCGATGGAGTCGGGCGACACATAGATGTTGAAAGGCTTGTAGCGCTTCCATTGACTATCCTTCTCAACATAGACCTCCACTTTGATGGCATTGCCCTTGGCACTCTCTGACAACCGTTTCCAGTCATCGGCATCGGGCTGTATCTTGTTCCCCCCACAAATGATTTCTTCGTTGCCAGCCGTCAGTCTGGCAACCATGTTGTCGGCCTTTCCGTCAATCTCGAAGGTCAGTGGAGCGATATTGATCGGCACCGTGACGTTGGCATAGTCGGGATATATGTTGGGAAGTTCATCAGAATCCCAATATTTCTCAGGTATTTCGTTGCCGCATGACATCAGGAAGACGGTTGCTGCGGTGAGAAAAAGGTATTTTTTCATATCAATAATAAGTTATGTTTCTTAAAAAGAAGAAATCAAAATAATAGGTGTTGCCGAATCTCTCTTTCAGCCATTGCTGAGCTTGGCTGTTGGGTGTCTTTTTAAACTGTTCCATCTGTTGCATCAATGCGCTGAAGCTTTCTTTGACACCATTCTCAAGTTGCCATTCCTCCAGGCCATCCATTCCTCCAAGGTTGGCGAACAGCCAAGCCGCTTCTTGGAAGATACGAGGTACAGGACGGTCGCCAACCAGTTCCATGTAATGCTCGAAACGAGGCCAGAAGTAATCCGGGTTCCTGGTCCACATGGCGCCAAGTACGGCCTGCTCTTGGAAGTAGAGATCATCGGCATCGTGTTGAGCCAGGTTAGTCATTATGCATTTCTCCACCCATCCTTGCACTGCATCCAGTTGATCCACGTAGTGTGTCATGTGGGTGATGGGACCAGTCTCGGCATCTTTGGCAAGCTGCTGCTTGTCGTTCAGCAACTTCTCCATGCGGTCGGCCCAGGGTCCGTAGTAGCAAGTCTGCCTGAGCAGATCAAGGAATTTCCTTGCCGCCTGTTTCTCATTGTTGAAGATGGCACAGCGGGCCAAGTATCTCAGCAGTTCCACGCTCCATCCTGATTCCACGCCGTCCTCCATACAAATGCGGTGGCACTCATTCATCATGCCGTATTGATAAAGCATCATACGACCTGCGACATGATACATATAGATAGGCAGTGGCGTATTGATTTTCTTGGAGCCCTTGGGGAAATCATACATTTCCTCACATTGGCGTCCTAATCTGCTGAGAGCCAGGTTGTGCATCATCACAATGGATCTTGTCGGTTCCGTGTCTTGTTTTTTTCCTTCTTGCACGACACCATCCCAATCCGCCTGTTCCACACAACGTTGCATGCGCAGTTCATGATGGAAATTGGCATCCTTATACCAGAAATGGTAGACGCAGCCAATGGAGGCAGCCAGCACTATGCCTTGTAAGATCCACTGTATGGCTGTTTGCTTTGTCGCTTTCCTTTCTTTGCTACTGATAAAAGTCAGTAACAGGTAAAAAGCAGCCATCATATAATAAGGAATATAGAAGTCAGGATAATCCTCGCTGATGGTGAAAACAGGTAGGGCAGTGGTGTAGATATCATCGAGGTTGGTCTCGTAGTAGACAAAGTGATAGTAGAGGAAAGGAATAGAAATGACGCTCAGCAGCGCTGTGACACTCAGGATGATTCGGCTGCTGAGGCTGTTTTGATACCGCCAGACCAAGACCCCCATAAGAACTACCGCGGCAAGCGCATAGATACCCATCAGAGGATATCCAGCCAATGTCACCAGGACAATGAAAGCGGCTTGCACCCACAACTTTTCCGGCAGCTTGCGGAATGCCCAAAGCAGTGCAGTACCTACTGTCACGCCTATCGTGGCCACATAAAAGTAGCCACGGAGTTTGATCACGTAGATCCAATAGCCCAATTGCATGTTGGACAGCAACAGGAGGGCAACAGGTATCAATGTCAATACTTTCCATTTCTCTGGTATATTGAATGCCTGGTCAGTCAGCCACATGAGCAGTAGCCACCAGGCGCAGATCAAGATCACGCCCACCCAAGGATAATAGAAATGCTGGGTGAAGAAAGCTCCCAGATAGGACAGCATGCCACCCGGCACTACCATCTGTTGGCTGAAGAACAAGGAGGAATTCAAGAAAACGTTGTGTTGCTGAACCTTCCAAAGCAAGTCGGCTTCGTAATACAGCAGGGCAAAAGCCACCAAGACCAGAGCACCTACCCATAAGGCAATAGTTTTCAGTTTCTTCATTCTGATAATCAAGGTTGATCCAAATATTTCGCAAAGATACGAAATCTTTTGGAAGCCACACTGGTTTTGTCAGGAAAACCAACAAAAGATGTCAAATATATTCCCCAAGACGGATTATCCGCTCGGTATCCCTGAAAGGGCGACGAACGACGAATCCCGATGAACGGTGACGAATCCCGATGAACGTAAGAGGGAAAAAGGGAGGTGCGGAGTAATTACTAAACATTTCAAATAGCAGAAAAAAGGTCGAAAAAGCAAGGACATGTAGAGGGTAAGGCGCAAAAATCCTCATTAATATGGAGATAGACTTCGAAAAGTTTATCGTAACTTTGCACGTGAATTTAAATCAAACAGGATACATGCAAATAAGGTTGTATTTATTTTTCTTATCTTTCACGCTCTTTTTGCAGACTCAAGCCCAGAATCAGGATGATATGCGACAAGTGGTTGAATACCTCGCTTCGCAGGAACTTGGAGGCAGGTTTCCGGCAACAGCAGGCGACACACTTGCATCCGAATTTATTGCGTGCAAGCTTCGCGCATTGAAGCTAAAGCCTGTTGTAAAGGAAAAGAAGAACAAAGGTTTTTACCATAATTTCACTTACGGAAAGACAGAGAAAAGGACCACCCATAATATTTTCGCAGTCCTTCCTGGTAAGGACAAGCGTCTGAGGAATGAATTCATCGTCGTAGGCTCACATTATGATCATCTGGGCATGGGAGGTAAAGATTCAGGTTCTCGACGTCCAGATACATTGGCAGTGCACCCTGGTGCCGACGACAATGCCAGTGGAGATGCAGTGGTACTTGAACTTGCCAAACACTTTAAGAAAGTGGGCTCGCCACGAAGTATCATCTTCGCATTTTTCGGCGCCGAGGAGCAAGGTCTTGTCGGTTCCAAGTTTTTTCTGGAATGGTTGAAGCATGAGGACCAACATCGCATCAACCTCCCCAAAGATAAAAAAGGTATCGTCGCCATGGTGAATCTGGACATGGTGGGCCGTATGCGTGGTCAGGCTTTGAGTGTGTCAGGCACAGGTACAAGTTCAGGATTCAAATCCATGGTTGAGGATATAGGTCAGGAGTCAGGTTTGCACGTCGCCTGTATACCCGATGGTTATGGCCCAAGTGACCAAGCCTCGTTTGTGGCAGTGGATATCCCTGTGCTCTTCCTCACCACAGGTGGCCATATGGAGTATCACACCCCAGCGGACATTCCTTCGACATTGAATTATGATGGCATGCAGCAAACTCTAGATTTCTCGAAGGAATTGATTTCCAGACTCTCAGGCATGCCAACAGCACCCGATTATATCAGCGTACCAAGCACCAATAGTATGAAACATGCCAAGTTCAAAGTCACCTTGGGGTTGATGCCGGATGTGATGGGTGCAAGTGACAAGCCAGGACTACGTGCCGACATCGTGGTGGCAGGAAAGCCTGCGCATACCGCTGGTATCAGGAGTGGTGACATCATCCAGGAAATCGATGGAAAGGCCGTCAAGGACATCAATGAATACATGGAGCGCTTGTCGGAACTCAAAGCAGGCACCACGATTCCAGTGAAAGTGCTTCGCGGAGAAGAAATCATCATTTTTGAAGTTCATTTAACACCCCCTGTGAGATGAGAAAATTTTTATACTGGCTATTAGCTATTGTCATCACCTTAGCACTGAGCATTTATCAGAGAATGACAGGGCCCACTTATCCCAAGAAAATAGACATAGAACTACATGGAGAAACTTACAAGGTGAAACTGCCGCGAAGTGGTGTTCAGCAAGACGAGACCGTGACCCTTAAGGATGTTCCCTCGGATACGAAGGCACAACTCCACTATCGCTGCTATCCTACTTCTGATGACTATACCACAGTAGATTTCACCAGTAGTGATAATGTATTGCAGGCAGTTTTGCCCGTTCAGCCCATAGCCGGAAAACTACAATATTATATTACCGTCGAGGGAAAGGATTATCCCGCAGACGCTCCGCTCCAGATACGTTTCCGTAATGATGTGCCCGCCAGTATCCTGATTCCGCACATCCTGTTTATGTTTGCTGCAATGCTGTTCGCCGTCTATACTTTCTTGTTGGTTTTGACCCGCAAGAAATACAGCCGATGGCTGAAGATCACTGTGGGCACACTTTTTGTCGGTGGTTTCATCTTTGGCCCACTTGTGCAGCATGTGGCATTCGGTCCTTGGTGGACAGGCTTTCCATACGGTACAGACCTTACAGACAACAAGACCCTCTTGTCATTCATTCTTTTTGTAGCTGCTGCAGCCACTTTGAAATGGAAATACAACAAATGGCTTGTCCTCATAGCTGTCTTGTTCATGATCATCATTTTCAGCATTCCCCATAGCACATACGGATCGGAGTATGATTATTCGACACAGCAAATCAGCACAGCGAAATAAGATTTAGTGTTTTCACTCCATTATTTGCGCATATTTATCCATTTAACTTTTATATTTATGAAATTCAATTATTATTTGACAATGTTGGCCACAGCGATGGCCGTGATGTTTGGCTTTTGTTCTTGTGGTGATGATGATGATGAGCCAGAGGTAGCTGTAGCCACCCAAGTGGCAGGGTCATATACAGGTAATGAGATTATCACCGTCATGGGTGAAGAGTCATCCAATGGCACTGCAACCTACGAGTTTGTGAAATCCACAGACAATACCATTGACATGACGATACCCGAGTCCGGTGAGATGGGCAACATGTCTATACCCAAACTTCTTGTGAAGAACATCCCTCTTGTCAAGAGCGACAATACGATCTCCGGAAAAGTCGCATCATTCACGGGAACTGTGACCAATGCAGCAGGGGCAGAGAAAGCATTCTCCATCAGTAATATCACTGTGCTTTTCAATGGCAAGAATGCAGTCGTGACATTCTCTTTGAAGTATGGCAACATGCCCATGTCGATGGAAACCACTTTTACAGGGACTAAGAATTAGGTTGTGACAGCGCATTTGACGGAAAGACTTACTCGTATTTTATTAGCCAGTATGGTATCGTTCATACTGGCAGAAAGAGTCTATGCCCAGACTGTTATCCGTGATACTGTGGAACTTGATCCGATAGTTGTCACAGGTTCACATACACCCAAAGCTTTGAAGGACGCTCCTGTTGTCACACGTCTGATCACCCTTCGTGACATCAAGATCGCAGATGCCACGAATATCCAAGACATGTTGACACAGGAGATTCCAGGTTTGGAGTTCGGTTTAGCCATGACACAGGAGACCTCGCTCAGTATGAGTGGTTTTGGCGGCAATGCCGTTTTATTTCTGGTCGATGGTGAAAGGATGGCAGGAGAAACGATGGACAACGTTGACTACAATCGGATGAGTCTTGACAATGTCGGGCGTATAGAAATCGTCAAAGGAGCATCGTCGGCTCTTTACGGTTCAAATGCCGTAGGAGGTGTGGTCAATCTCATCAGCCGTGAGAATCTTGATCCATGGACCGCCAACGTAAATTCCCGTTTCGGCACATTCGGAAATGAATGGCGGAATGGTGCCCGGTTTTCTTTCAACAATGCGAAATGGAACTCTCAGACGAGTTTCCTTCACACTAAAATCGACCCCATCAACCTACCGAAGGCACACACATCCGAGGAAATAGCTTTGGAGTTGATGAAGAAAGCTCAAGGCCTGCCCTATGACGCGTCCGTGCTGCAAGATGACTCCAATTTGAGCCGTCTTTATGGTCAGAAAACGTATCAGGTCAAAGAGAGGGTTACATTTCGAGCCACCGACAAACTGACATTTGTGGCTCGAGGCGGTTATTTCTTCCGTACAAGCGAGCGTGACACTTACGATTATCACTTCAAGGGTTATGGTGGCGGACTGAGAAGCAAATACTCCTGGACCCACAACCGCTATCTGGAACTATCATACGCTTATGACCAGTACGACAAAGCCAACTTCCTACCAAACGGCACACGCACACATGACCATGACTACAGCAACCGACAGCATATCCTTCATGCGGTGTATCATCATCCTTTTGACAAGGTCAGTCTTGTTTTAGGAGCTGACTACATGCATGATTATTTATCGACATATCAGTTTATCGGAAATGCCTGTCATTCACAGAATAACCTCGATGGTTTCGCACAGTTTGACTGGAATGTCACCGATCGGCTGGATGTTGTGGGCAGTGTCAGATACGACTATTTTTCAGCCTCTTCCCAGCGGTCATTCACCGAACGACTCGCAATAGTGTACAAATTGCCTTGGTCGACATTACGGGCAAACTATGCCAGTGGCTTCAGGGCTCCTACGCTCAAGGAGATGTATATGCATTTCGACATGGGCAACATGGGGTATATGATTATAGGGAACCCGGAGTTGAAACCAGAGAGAAGCCACAACTTCAACATCGCCATAAACAGGCACAACCGAATCAGAAATGGTGGATTCCTGAATGGAATCTATAGTTTCACCCTGATGGGGTATTGCAATATCTTCGATAAACGTATAACGACAGTTGGCCGTTATTGGATTGATGACAAGTCACATGCAGAAGGAGGTTATCAGGTGTTGACAAGCGACCCCCGCTTAGAGGAGTATGTGTCAGGTGATGAAGTAAGACATCGGCTCCAAACTGCCGACGGTCGTACCTACGAAGCGTTATCGAGTGCATTGTATTGGAATGAAGAAGGGGTGAATGTCTGGGGCGTAGACCTCAGTGTCGGTCACAATTTTGATTGGGGGTTGACGATAAAGTTTAACTATTCCTGGATGCATGAGACAGGCAACGTCGTTTATTCACAGTTCACCCAGCCCCGCTCCCATTCCATGACATGGCGAATAGGCTATGAACACCGTTTCTCACGTTATTATGCGTTTGACGCAGCAATATCTGGTCGTTATCAAGGAAAGCCTCAATCAGGAGACAAAGGTGTCGATCAGGGTTATATGATATGGAAACTGATGCTACAGCACCATATCTGGCGTGGAATCCATCTCAATACTGCGATCGACAATCTCTTCAACTTCAAGCCTAAGTCTTATTACTATTGCTCTCCGCTGACCACAGGGATTTCTTTCAATATAGGACTGTCTGTGGATTTGGACCAATTGCTATAATAACAGATCTGACGATCATGTGACACTATGGATGATTTTGGAAAAAGGATCTCACTTCATCCCAATTGACATTGGAGACTTCCAACGGTTCACCGTGCTCTGCAGCAGTGGCTTTCTGATGTTCCAAGTCAAATCTAACGACAATTTTGTCATCTACACATACCCTGAAAGAATCAAGAGGAACAACATCGAAGAGCTTGACTTTGTCGTACGTTTGAAATAACGACTGTGCACCTTTGTCAATACATTCGTAGAAACACTCCTCGTCGGGTTTCAGATACCACATGTGGATGATTCCTTTGGCATCAGTCTTTCTTAAGGAGACCATCGCAGCCTTCCGTTGACTTTTAAATTCAAACTTTTGATAATAGTAAACACTCAATGAAACCAAGAAGCAGAATGCTGCGACGATGAAGGGTTGCAGCAGACAGCCCGTCAACAGTCCTTTCCAACGTTTTCGGAAAAATCCATAGAGGGGAATCATGTTGGATGCTATTAAAAACATCAGCACAATCATCACTATGATAACATAAAAAGCTAAGCCTTGCTCTATCATGGAATGAATCTTTATTTGTTTATGATGAAATCATGATTTGGTATATTGAATGGCAAGCATGGTCAGATCATCGTTCTGTTCCGCATCACCGACAAATTCTGCCACGGAAGCACTCATGGTATCGATCAAGGCCTTAGGCTGTTTGCTTGCAGATTTTGCCACATCCACCATTCGTTCCATACCAAACTGACTGAGATTGATGTCTTCGGCTTCATTGAGGCCGTCTGTATACAGGAATAAACATTCTCCAGGTTTAAGTTGTAGATGCTGTAAGGAAAACTGCCATCCAGACATCACGCCAGCGGATATATTGGCGTCGCATGAGATAAAGGCGGTCTTGTCGTCGGTCAGAAGTAGGGGAGGATTGTGCCCGGCGTTCGAGTAGCTCATCTGTCCAGTCTCCAAGTCGAGCACACCAATAAAGAGTGTTACGAACATACCAGTCTCGTTGTTGTTGCTCAGCGCGTCGTTGATCGCCGTCATGATATGCTCAGGTTCTCTTGCATAGGCAGCTATGTTACGGAATAAAGAGCGTGTCACGGCCATGACCAAAGAAGCCGGGACACCTTTCCCTGACACGTCGCCGACGCAGAAAAATAATTTTTCGTCGAGAATGAAGAAGTCATAGAGATCACCACCTACGGCTTTTGCAGGTTTCACCAATCCAAAGATGTCGATATCGTGGCGATCGGGGAAAGCTGGAAAGGTCTTGGGCAGCATCGACATCTGTATATCGTGTGCGATTTTGAGTTCGCTATCCATTGACGCCTTTGCGGCTGTGGTGCTTTTCAATTCCTCAATGTACGATGTCAGAGAGAGCTGCATATTCTCGAAAGCATCCCGTAGAAGATGGATTTCATCGTGACTCTTGATATCGGGTAGGGGAGTGTCGAATTTTCCGCCAGCCATTTTATCAGCCGTGGCAGCCAGTTGTTTCAGAGGATTTGACGCCCGTTGGATAGCAAGTCGACAGACGAAGAAGGTGACCATCAAGACAGCAATGACAACCATCATCATAATCATACCGATGATGATACCAACGATGTTGATAGACATTTTGGATACAGCAACCACGAAGATCCAGTCAGTGCCCCTCAAGGGAGAATAAAACAGATAGGTTTTGACACGGTTGACACGCACCTCATTATAAACTTCTTCATGGCTCTTTTCTCCTTTTTTCATTTTTGAAATGGTCTTTTGAGCAAGGCCAGGTTCCTCGGCATCCTTGATATGGACGAAGAAGTTGCCTTTCAGAATCCGTTTCTCGTCAGGATGTGTGAGGTAAGTGCCATCATTAGACAGAACGCAACTGAATGACACATTACCGCCCGAAACCGGGAAAGCATAAGACCGTTCCATGAAATTGTTGTCCTGCTCAATCAACAACTGGGTCATGAAACTGAGCGACAGATCGGCACCGAGTATGGCCACCACACGTCCTTTCTGGTCATGAATCGGACGCATGTAAGCCACCAGCGGTGTCTTGCCATCCAAACTGTCAAAAAAAGGTTCTGACCAATAGGTGGAATCTGCTTCTACGGCCTCACGGAACCATTTCGCCTCCAGATAAGCGGCTTCTGGGCCAACGATGGGCTTCCCCTCCACCTGAAGGCTGTCGTTACGCCATGCGTAGGGACAAAAGGAACGTCCCTTTTGCGGGAAGTAGTTCTCGATGAAGCTGATGCCACAACTGCGCACACGAGGGTTGATGGCGACAATACGCTCCATGATCGCTTGCAACTGAGCAGGTTGATTGATGTTTCTCTCGACATCAAAGACATTGTTTTCAACCCCAACACTGACATCAGACATTACGTCGCTGATGCTATTCTCGTAGGATTGAATGCTGGTATAAAAAGAGTTAGCGCTGCTCTCCACTATTTCGGATTTTGCCATGTCATAGACCAGAAGAGCCAATCCGCTCATCATGATGAACAGTACCAGCATCACCCATCTGGTGAGCTTTCGGGCAAAAGAATGATTGTATTTATTCTCTTTCATCCAGCATATATCCCTTATTGATTATTCTACAAACTCACTTCACTTTGAACTGATGGCAACGGAAGCAACAGGAAGTTGGCTGTTGACCCTGACCTGTGCCTTGCCTTTCTTTGCAGTGCTGCGCACGACAATCATAGCACGGCCTTTCCATGTCGTGACATGCGATGAAGTGGCAGGTTCACGGTCTTTGAGATCGGCAGAAGCTGCGGCCAGCAAGCTTCCTTGTCCCGTTACGGTTACCTCACAGGGGATGGCTGCATCTGGGCAGACCCGTCCATCCTTGTCAACCACCTCGATCGTGATAAAAGTCAAAGACTGCCCGTCGGCTTTCATCGTCTTTTTGTCGGTTGTCAATTGCAGGCGGACAGGATCGCTTGCGGTCGAGAGCGTGGTCTTTTTGCCACCCGCTTCAGCACGCAATGTTCCAGGAGCATAAGGTACGCTGAAAACAGCCTTGAACTCCGTTGAGCGATTGACAGGTTTGGTGCCTATGAGTTTGTCGTTCAGGTAGAGGCTCACTTCGGAAGCTTTCGTATAGACCTCAACGTCAACCGGTTTTCCTTCCCATCCCGGCCAATTCCATGATTCCCATGTAGGCCAGACACTCCACATAGTCTCCTTGATATTCCCATGATAACCATTGGGTTCTTTCACAGCCATATACAGACAAGGCTTGTCACTCCAGAGCATGTCCCTGTAATGACTGATAGGCTTGCGCCAACCTGTGACATCGACATCGCCGCAGTAGGCGCCATGCCAGTCGGGTTGTCCTCCTTCAGCGAAGCTCTCTCCAGGTCGTTCCCCCTCATAATAGTATCGACCAATGCCCGATTCTCCGAGATAGTCGAGACCAGTCCACACCATATCACCGACGACGTAGGGGTGGTCGTTCGTCACAGCCCAGTTTCTGAAGGCATCCCGTGGATAGCTCTCAGTCTGCCACATTACCCTTTTGGGGTCACGTTGATGATCGGTGGCATGTTTGAATATCATATAGTTGTAGCCCACGACATCCAGCACCTCCGCATGCGGGTCGTAGATTTCCCAATCACGGTCCCATGCACAGAGCGCCTCAGTGACCGGTCGAGTGTCATCCATATCCAAGACAGCTTGTTTCATTTTCCGGGCAGTTGTGACGACACGGATCTCCTTACGCTCAATGACCTCATTGCCTATGCTCCAACAGATGATGCTGGGATGATTGCGATCGCGTTGCACCATGGCGTAGATATCATCACGGAAGCATGAGTCGATGAGTGTGGAGTAGTCATATTTCAGTTTAGCCGAACGCCATCCGTCGAAGGCTTCTCCGATGACGAGCATGCCCAAAGAATCGCAGGCATCGAGGAAGGCGCGGGTAGTGGGGTTGTGTGAAGTTCGAATAAGGTTGAAGCCAGCCTCCTTCATCAGCTTTACTTTACGTATTTCCGCATCATCGAAAGCCATTGCGCCAATGATGCCATCATCATGATGCACACAGGAGCCGTTGAGAAGCATCGGCTGACCGTTGAGCAGGAATCCTTTGTCGGCAGAAAATGAAACTGAGCGGATACCAAACCTCACCCGGCGTTCATCGATGACTTGCCCGTCGGTTTTCAGTTTGACGCAAGCCTCATATAGGTATGGGTCGGATGGAGACCACAAACGAGGCCGTGGAATATTAAAAGTAAGGTCACACACGGCAGAGGAACCTGCCTTAACAGGACCATTTTTCTGGCCGAAGTTATGTCTAAGATCATCGCTTTCAGGAGTGATGGAGAACGCTCCGTCATTGAATGTCACCTCCACCTCATCGACTTGATCATCTTTCTGTCCTTCATTCTTCATGCAGATTTTCATAGACAACTTGGCCTTTTCGGAAGAGACCTCAGGTGTGCTGACGAAGACCCCATTCTCTTCGATATGGAAAGCCGGCATCGTCTGCAGCCAAACATGGCGATAAATGCCAGAGCCGGAGTACCAGCGACAGTTGGGCTGATCCCCGTTGTTCACCTTTACAACCACTTCATTATCCTTTTTGTCTTTATACAAAAAAGGAGTGATGTCGATGGTAAACGGCGTATATCCGTAGCCATGTTGTCCAGCTTTCTGCCCGTTGATAAAAACCTCCGCTTTCTGATAGACACCTTCGAAGTGGAGTTTGATGAGATCGCCTTTGGGAGTCTTAAACTTTTTGCGATACTCCCCTTTACCTCCCTGAAACCAACCACCACCAGTTCCGGTCGCACCAGTCGCCGGATCAGGAGCATCATAAATGTCCCAGTCGTGGGGAAGGTTAACCGAAATAGTCTTTCCATTGCGGGTAAACAGCCAGTCACTGTCGAAAAGTAGCTGCGTTTGTGCTGTAACACCCGTCCATGAGTTCATGGCAAGTGCCATCATTGCCGAAAGCCGGAAGATCTTTCTTTTCATAATCAACATATTAGTCGTAATAATTAAGTTTTTGACAATTTTACTGAAACAAGTGCAAAGATAACATTTTTTTCGGTGATTCCATATAAAGATGTCATTTTTCAACTATTTACAGGCAAAAACCTCTTATTTCTCATGAGTCTTTATGATATGTGGTGGGACCATAATTTGTAATACATTTTAAAAATAGAAGGAGAGCATGCGAATGTGACATACTCTCCTTCTGTGATAAATTAGTGCAAAAATCTATCGTACCAGGACACTAACAGATTGTCCGTCAATGTCAACAACCCATAGTCCGGAGGGAGTAGGAATCGACATGTGCCGCAGTCCTTTTCCCTTATAGGTTTCCTTACCGTCAGGAGTATAAATCCTGACGATTTTGCCTTCTGCATTGTCGAGAATGACATGGCCAGGCTCGGAACGTAAGACGGTTTGTGTGCCGTTGGCAAAGTGGATCGCTGTCAGTACAAATGCTTCATTGGAGAGCAGAGACTCACCGACGGTGTAGGACGCACTTACCTGGTAAACGTGGTTGCCGTCTTCAGCCACGGTCTCCTGGTATGAAGTGACATCTTTTGTCGTTGTCCCAACAAGTTCTCCGTCACGGTAAATCTTGTAGCCATCGATGACGAGAGAGGCCGGATGGTAGGTGATGTCATCGAGTTGGAAAGCCAGGCCGTCGATGGTGATGACATGGATGGCGAAATACTTGGTACCTTCAGGCAAAGGGATGTTGTACTCCGTCCATTCCAGCCCACCTTTCACGTCAGGAAAAGTTTGGATGTTGATAAAGCTCTCCGGGTTGTCATCAGTCGTCGAGTACATCACTTCAAAAGTCTCCGGATAGTTGCTGGCACAGCTTTTTGCGAAGAATTTGATCGTTTGGGCTTTTTCTGAAAGAAGAGGAGAGATGAGCCAATCGTCACTTTGGTCCGTATAACTGGGAGAGGGATTGAAGGCCATCAGATATTGCACACCACTGTGAGCGATAAAGAATTTACGGCGCGTCTCCGTCTCAAATTCCTCTTCCGTGGTGTTAAACACCTCAAAGGCCATCTCTTTGCCAGCATTGGGCACCCAGATGTCGGAATATTGCAGTGTGCCGGCCTTGTCGCCATCATACACTTTCCAGTTGCCGATACCGTCCATGATCCATGCTTCATAACTTTCGAAATCGTCAGTCACGGTCTCGTTGCTCAATTTTGGAGCATTCCAAGTCAATGACACCTGGTTTCCCGTAGCTTGTGCGAAGAGATCTGTTGGGGTAGGGTAGTTGGGCTTCTGTGTGAGCACAATCACTTCTTCGGTTCTGTTGTTGTTTAGATCCTGATCCTCATTGAAGACGACCTCTGCTTGCAGTTTGATGTCCCCTTCGACCGTGACAGGTGGTATGTAGTTGAACTCGAAACGATTGTCTTCACCCACAGCAAGTTGTGTACCCTCGCCAATGCCCACCTGTTCGCCGTTGGCTTTCAGGATGACCTGATATGATGCTGCAAGCATGCTGCCCATATTGTGAACGTTGACATTGATTTTGTTTTCAGTTCCGAGACGTAACAAGGAAGGAGCTTCCAATGAGGCTTTGAGGTCATGGGCGAGGATGTCGCGCACTTGGATGTTATCGATACTGATGTTTACAGCCGGGTCGTCGGTAGTGGCACGGAATTTCAGCACCAGATAACGTGCGTCTTTCATCGCCGACAGATCGATATATTCCCTACGCCAGCCCTCCTCACCATCGAGTGACGAGAAGTCAATGGCACGCAGAAGCTGGTCATTTTCTGTGGTTTTGCACCCCAAAACATCAAGTTTGGCTTTCTTGCCTGGCTGCGCATAGTAATAGAATACCAATCCTGGATTCTGTGCGCCATCGAGAGAGATGCGTCCCGAATTGAGATACCCGCTGTCACCAGCCTGGTCAGCAGCAAAGAATGCACATCCGCTGTCGCCATCTTGAGCATTGAGATAAGTCAAGACCCATGAGCCACGCCCACTTCCTTCCAACCACCACAGTTTGTTCTCCAGGCTTCCATTAGCAAAAGAAGCCGTAAAAGGAATAGGGTAGGGCGTACCTGCTACCATACGAGACGACACGTCGGCATAGCCCTCACCACCAGCACTTGTAGCCGATACATAGTAATAAAGTACGTATTGAGCGCCAGTGAGTTGTGCACTACGATCTGTGTATTGCATGTCACCGATATTGCGGACGATAGAATTACCATTGCGGTCGTAGATGTTATACTTCAGTTGCGAAGGAATCACATAGCCACCGTGGATGCCCTCTTCTCCTGGAGCCGACCAACTGATCGTCACATTGCTTCCATTGTCAACCAATTGGATATCAGATGGTTCGAGCGGTTCGTCGATGCCTATCCAGGCTTCTTTCACAGCTTCCTCACCAGCACCATCGTTGTTATAAGCGATAATGCGGTAACGGTTGATGCCATTCGGCATATTATCATCAGTCAGTGTGAGTGTTGTGCCAGGCATCGTGTAACCAAATTCTTTGATGACAGTCTCGCCGCGAAACACTTCGATACGGTCAATACTGCTTAGCGTTTCACCACGGAAAGTTTTGTCGGGTGCTACGAATGAAATGTCAGCCTTGAGTTCGCCTAAAGGAGCTGGAGTAATGGTGATATCAGAGGCTGCAGCAGGAGCGGTGAATTTTGTACCCTCTACGATGAAAATGTCATCAACAGTGATGAACCCCTGGTCGGCATCACTTATCGCATGGATGGCCATGCGGTAATTGCCGGGTTCATCCACAGTGACTTCCTCCTCATAGAAGATGTCATCTGTGTTGTTGAATTCCTCAGGAGCAAGCATGACATCCATTTTGGTAGGATCATCTCCTTGGCCGAAACCAACTGCGATACGTTCCATCTTAGAATCATCGGAAGCATTGAACCTGAATCCAATCTTGTAGGTTCGGTCATTCTGTAAAGAGACGTTAGGTGTTATCAGCCAATCGTCTGCAGCATTCTGATCACCATAATAACGCACTCTGCCATAAGCAAACTCCCATGAATTGTTGTCGTTGTTATTATCAAGCACACTATAGAGGTCGAATCCACTGCGCTGAGCGAAATCTTCGGTATAGGGAGGTGTAAGAGAACCACCTGCGGTGACAGCGTTTGAACGTCCAGTTTTTCCTATCTGATTGCCATTGACGGCGGTCACCTCATAATAATAAATGGTCATGTCCGTCTCAGGCAGCGTCTCAGAGAACGTCGTTTCCCGAATTCCCTCAGCCACTCTGACAGCACCAGGATATCGGGTTATATTATAAATAAGGTGTTCCGGATCCACATAACCATCATGCAGACCAGCAGATGGAGCTGCCCATGTGAGATGGGCATTGAGGGTAGCTTGATCGATGGAGAGCACGATATTGGATGGAGCTACTGGAGCATCCGGACCGATCCATGCTGTGACATGGCTGGCAGGGCCTTTGCCGGCATGATTGCTAACGACCACGCTGATATCGTTTTCTCCGTTCTCAAAACTCACTTCCTCATTGACTATTCCGCCAGCGTCGGTCGTTCCATTGGCCACCTCTTCGCCATTGGCATAAATGGTGTAAGAGAGTTCTCCATCTAATGATTCTCCAGCATAGGTCAGCGTCGGAGCGGTGAAGCTAACCCAACCAGTGGTTTGTCCTTCTTCAAAGTTGAGAGTCAGGCCTGTGACAGCAGCAGGTGCATCATCTTCAGCTTCGGGAGCCATGATCCACATGCCGACAATTTCCTCACCGTCTTCGAATTCAGCCACGAGAGAGGCTTCTCCAGAATCGGTGTCCACCTCGTAAAGCGCCGATGTTCCATCTTCCAATTGAGCGGCCCAATAGAGGACACCAGTTTTGTTGTCGAAAGCAGCGCTCTGTAAGTAATTTGCAGGTGTGACGCCCAATTCACCGATTTCCTCTGCATCACCAGTATCCACGTCCATGATATAGAGCAATCCATTGAGTCCGATGCCATAAACGTCGCCTTCATCGTTTGAGGCCAGCGCCATGATCTTTGTATCGAGAGCACTACCCGTATTGTAGCGGTAACCGCCCATATCTTCGATATCGATTTGGTCGAACACATATCCGTCTTCGTCATCACTCCAGAAGATGCCGTATACGGCATCTTCCACGGGATTGTAGGTGAGGGTAACAGCGATGAAGTCTTCATCACCTTCTTCCTCAGTCACCATTTCCCACGTCTCCATGTCATATTGGTAGAAAGTGATGTATTGTTCGTCATCATAGGTGTAATGATTGACGAAACTATAGAGACCGTCTTTGATATAGGCACCGCCATTCGCATATAGGTTGTTGTCGAGTGCAATATCCTGAGAAGAAATCACACCATTTTCAGCCGTAAAAGAATAGATGCCGTAAGGTCTAGGAAGGAAGTCAGGATATTGTTCCCAAGACCTGGCGTAGATCAGGCTACCGCAAATCGTGACACCTCCAGGAGTTTTATAAATCCTACGTTGTTGTAGCGGACTTGATGCCATATAGTGCGGCGTTCTGATGCCAGGCCGAATCAACGGGTTGGTGAAATTGTCGCCACGAGCAGGTGTTGAGTGTTTGGTTACTTGTCGAGCATTTGTTGGATGATGTACAAATGTTTTAGTTTGTGCAAAACCACGAGAAGTTTTAACCGTTTCTTGCGCATAAAGTGATAAAGGAAATACTATCGCTAACAACAGTACTGTCCTGAATAAATTGTTAAGTTTCATAATAACGTTTAAGTGTTGTTATTCAAATTTTCTGCAAAGGTAATGCAAGCTTTGCAAATCTCAAAGAAATGAAGTTATTTTGTTTTCATTTGGATAACATTTCACAATCCTAAAAAAGATTCAAAAATTCAACATAATCAATATTATGATAAATAGAATTATAATTATATCCGAATTGATGAGTATGGTTGAGTTTCAGTAATTCTCTATGATTTCACGTGCTTTCTCTTTACTCCTCGCTTTCTTGCTTTTCTTTGAAATCAACTTTCCGATCGCCTTTCCGATAACAGCGAGAAGATTACCTCCGTTAGCAGGATCATTCGCAAGCAATTGTGCATCGGTCTTGCTGAGTGCCACCATTTTTTTGATACGGTCTGCAAGACCGTCGTCA
>OCTW011617979.1_pt1 | contig 32222 bp, 26 predicted proteins | sample 1539671 | NCBI WGS metagenome assembly OCTW01 (sample SAMN02144230, study PRJEB22623) | gut metagenome | biome: sheep rumen | host: Ovis aries | place: New Zealand | reverse complement strand
CATATGGATCTGTCGATGTTCCTGTTCCACTTGTAGCATTTGCTACAGTAAACTCAGTACTATTGTAGCTGTTTGTTATCTTGAAGTCTGTCGGAAGTGATGCAACTCCACTGAAGCTCTTCTTTACTATAAGCTCGCCCTTAGGGGTCGTATAGTTATTTGTTACCGTAACACTTGCTGTTGAATTTGCTGCAATTGTTGCAGTTATGTCGCCGGTATTAACCAGACTAAAATCTTCCGGAATAGTCGGCTCAGTCACAGTAATAACTGTTCCGGCAGGGAGATCAGATATTGATATCGTCTTGCCCGCATTTATACTAACCTGAGCTTTCCCCTGGTTAAAGGTAACACTTTTGCTACTCACTCCAGTTGCCGGGAATGTTCCGGAAACGCTTTCACTTCCTTTTACAGCACGAAGGTTCAAAGTGAATCCATCCGGATATCCAGTATCACCGGTAACTTCCTTGGTAACCTCGAACTTTCCGCCATTATAGTCATTTACAACGCTTATAGTATTAGGTGTTGTTGCAACTTCACCACTTAAAACAGAAGTGTTGCTCACACTAAAGTTTCTTGGAAGATTAGCTTCCGGTTCTGCTACAGTGATTGTTGCACCTAAAGGAAGGCCCGATATACTTATGGTCTGTCCGGCCTTTATAGTTGTATACGCAGCTCCCTGAGCAAATTCTATGGTGCTATTAGTTGATCCATTTGTACCGGTTATTGTAACAGGGTAAGAACCTGCTAGAGCATTACCACCATCTGTTCCACTTATTTTAAGTTTAAATGGTTCATCCGGCGCCTGACTTCCATTGACTGTTTTAGAAATCTTTATAGAGCCTGTAGAAACAGTCGATGTCAAATAATTATTTGTAAATGTTGTATTCTTTGTTGTTGTATCTTTTGTTACCGAAACATCTGTATCATTCACAGGAGTTGTGGAATCAAATTCGGCTGTAACATCTGTCCAATTTGTTTCTTGATTATTAATTGTAATACTTGATCCGGTTCTGTTCTCAGTTACAGTGTACTTGCCAACCGGAACATTCTCAAACTTAGCCATAGGCACATTGCCACCCTTATCCTGATCATACTGGGATGAAATGGCCTTGGTTTCGGTATATGTCCCGTCATCAGAAGTAATGGTAAAGCTTATACCATCAAATGATTTTGGTATAGTTTCTGTTCCGTCAACTTTGAAAATCTTATATACATAAAGATTTCCCTTATCAGCTGTATAGTCATTATTTATTTTAACAGTCTTTCGATTACGACTTACAGAAACACCTGTAGCAACTTCTACTTCTCCGTTACTTGTAACCGAATTACCATTAACCTTAACCGTAGTATTATCAATAAGAACATCATTTTCATAAACTGAATACGTTCCTTCAGGAAGTCCTTCTACTTCAAGTTCATCACCAGCAGTCACTTGAAAATACTTTGGATTATTATTGAATGTTATATTATTATACCCTTTAATAACAGTAGTACCAGGCCAATAGTCAGGAGTCGGTTTTGACTGGAGATATTCACCTGCACTATTCTTTATAGCCACATTAAATGTACCTTGGTAATCTGCATTATCCAAAGTTGCATTCTTTTTAATGACTATCGTTCCATTCATAAAGTCATTCTTAACATAGGAATTTAGAATTCCTGTTGTTTCAGAAACCGCTCCCTTAGTAACTGAATTCACAGTTTCCACAGGAGACGAGCTTGAAGCACTATCGCCATCTCTATAATAATATGTATAATCATCAATAAGGTTTGCAGCATCCTGACCGGTTTCAGTAATAGTATAAGGCCCTCCAACAGGAATATTAGTAACAACATATGTTCCATCATCTGCAAATTCGCTATACTTTACAGTCTTACTGAAACCATTACCATCGGTAATGGTAAATACTATAGCCTTCTTTTGTTCGTCTGTAAGATCCGGAGGAGTAAGTGCTTCCTGCCACGCATTATTGGTGTAATTATCATAAAACTTAAAGGTCTTTCTCAGCTTGATAGATCCCATATTGGTCTTATTATAGAACTGACCAAGGTCAAACTGAACACCGGACATTTCAGTATATTTATCATTATTCGAATCATCTTTTGAATATGGTCTATATACCACATTGGTACCATTTTCTTTTCCGGCTACCGATTCATAATTTACAAAGTATGTATAATGACCTAAAGAGTCTACAACTACTTTTAACTTAACATTAATATATCCATCTGAATTTTGAATACCTGGAATTACAGGGGTAGGATTCTCTGTTACCCTAAAATAAAACATTTTTTCATTAGTACCGGATTCAGGTTTTGCCACATAGTAATGACTATCCGTACTCTCACAAAATGTTAGTGTCGGGAATATAACCTCACCGTTTGTCTTTGCCTTAACGGTTTTCTTTGCGCCATAGATTTCGCCAAAAGGATTTCCGTCTTTCTCAGTATATTCCTGCATTTCAAAACTATATTGATTTTCTTTAATGCTTATTGATGAATCCTGAATCACTGTTCCACGAGGGGCATAAGTCTCGGTAAAAGCCTTGGTCAGAGCAAAATGCATCTGTCCGTATCCATCCTCACTTGTACCGTTATACAGGAAATGAAACTCCATTGTTACATCCATTTTTCCGTTTGTAACTATCCAACCACTGGAGTTACCGGAGCCAAGCCTGATTGTTTTCCTAGTAACCTCTTCGGTTTCTTCGTTTTTAGTTTCCATATTAGGAGCAAGCACTGCTCCTCCGGTTTCTTCAAGGTCAATATTAGCATTACACATAATATTCCATATAACTTTTTCATTATAGTTTTGCTGAACCGCATCTGCAACCGGTCCCTTATCTCCACCATTACCAGCTGTACTTCCTTTATACTCGTTACCATTTACGATAACTTTAGGCTGAACTATTTTAAGTTCATCTCCTTTAAAAGCATTTTTTTCTATGTTTATCACAACTACAGATGAAGGGTTTTTAGTAATCCTGAAACAATCACCCTGCTGTAAAAATTTAACGAGATCAGATGTAACATTAACATAAACAACTTTTCCGTCAAATACATTTGATGTTACATTGATGTTTAACTTGCTGGAACTACCAATATTTTCAGATGTTATCTTCTCTCCATTCTGATTAAAGAAATAATCTGACACAATACCGTTATTAATGGCGTATTCAGAACTGGTTGCCCTTTTATTAAGAGCATCAGACCATCCGGTTTTACCATTATTAACATTACCATCTTCTTTTACTTCGCATACCCTATTTATAAGTCTGTCTACATTTGAACTGGCATTTTCATTAACAACCTGAATAAGAGGCTTATCTGTATAGTCTCCGGCAAATCTAATATTACCATTTGTCAGATTTTTAACCGCAGCTTTTGTCGCATCATAGTTTCCGAATACCTCACTCGGAGCCTCAAGTCTAATAGCGCTCGCTGTTGTTGGGCCGAACACTACTTCTTTTGTATTCCCTTTAAGTTCTCTACCGATCAAAACCTGACCGGTAGAGTCTATATAGTCAATATCATTATTCTCTTTATTATGCACAAAAACATTGGTGGCAAATGTAGTCTCCATATGACTATCCTGAATAATCTCAGGCGCAATAAGACCATAATCCACTCCACCTCCAAGAACTGTGGCATAATTGATCGCACTTGCCGAATCCTGTTTAGAAGGTGCCGCAGCCAAAGCTTCCTTCGGTCCGCCTATTCCTCCTCCGGTCACTGCAAGGCCGATTGCCATAGCAGCTGCCATTACTACTGATGTGATTCTCTTAAATCCTTTTTTCATAGTTTTCTCTCCCTTTCGCAGTTTCTCCAATCACATCCCAGAAAAACCGCTTGATTAGAATATGATAAGATCTTGTAAAACTAAAAACTTCTATTTTATGATGTACATGGGACGCTCAAATGACACAAATGGACACACTCCTCCCTTGTACATATATAGGGAAATTGTAACAAATAAGCCATTTTTAGGCAAGTTATACATCTTTTATTTCGCAATTTTGTCACATTTACCAAGATACCTAGTTATCTGTTATCATATGAGGCACAAAATCTAGTGTAGTTCACATAATATTCACATTGCATTTATGCAACATTACCTTATGTAAATTAAAAAAAGTCACTTTGGCATTTCTACCAAGGTGACTTTTAGTCATATAACAATATGTTATTTATATAAAAATCCTTCTCCGATTTTTACTTACGAGCCATATTTGAAGGCACCTTCTTAGGCTGAATCTTGAACTGAACTTTATTGCCGTTTGCCTGAAGTTCTGCCTCAGGCTGATTCTGAGCGTTGAGCTTTCTGTGCTGGCCTTCGCGGACATATTCAATAGCATTTCTCTTCATATTTGTGAAGTCATTAAGTGTCTTTACTGCCATTCCCTTTGAAGCGAAACATCCGTCTTTCTGAAGTCCTTCCTTTATGTACTGCTGCATTGTATCATAATTATCCGGAGCTATAGCCACTTCCATAACATAGTCATGACCGTGTCTTTGATAATTATCCTTCAGAATAGCATCTGTAAGAAGCTTACTGAACTTATTATACATACCTTCCTTGACGTTCTCAGCCTCTTTGTCGTAGAAATCATGCTTTCCACCATGCTGTACATGATCATTAAGAAGTGGTGCATTTTCTTTCATTGATGCAAGTTCCTGCTTAAGATCAGTACGCTCCCACTGCTGCTTCCATATAGCCAGACGAATCTCAGCAGTCTCCCATCTGATGTCAAAGTTATTCGGATACTGAGCCTTAAGCATCTTATATGTCTTATTGTTCCCTGAAAGGAGTCTGTGTTTTTCCTTTCTCTGGGTCATTTCCTTATTTACCCATTTTTTAAGCGGATCCCTCTTGCTCTCAGTAACTGTTTCGCGGAAGGTATCATTGCTTATAAGGTCATCAACTTCAGAATTAAACTTCTTTGCAAAGCCAGGGTCCATAATCTCTGTCTCTAACTCTGATACTTTAAGCTGATTCTGTCCTTTATCTGCATATCTTATCTGTCTGAGGTAGTTATCAAGAGTTGCCTTCTTTGCGCAGTCAATAATACTTCCACCGACTTCTCCGAAGCTTGACTCAAAGTTCTGAGTCTTGGTGCTTCCCTGCATCTTATAAGCCTTCATAACCTCTCTTCTCATTGCATCCTTTTTGTCAGCCTGACTGACTATTTCCTAAATGGAAATTTTGTCTTTTTTACTATCCCCCGCTGCAAAAAGCCCGAAAACTGCACCGCACAAGCCACCTATAATATGTGTAAACTGAGAAATATTGTCCCTCACCGTAACCATACTCCATATTTCACGGCCAAGATAGATCATCATGACAAGTATCATGGTTATAGGAATCTCACCCTTTTTTATATCTGTCGCCGACACAAGAACTATGAACATGAATACGACTCCACTTGCGCCAAGAAGTCCGTTCGGAAAGATTATCAGATTGATAAGTCCGGACACGACTGCCGTCGTACCTATCATTATAAGAAGATCCTTACTGCCATACTTTTCTTCCAGAATAGGACCAAGCAAAAGGAACAGCATCATATTATTAACGTAATGGGATACATCCGCATGCCCGATGACATGCCCGAAGAGTCTCAGGAACCAGAATAAACTGATTCTTGATCTGTAGACTGAAAAAAGAAGGTGATTACTTGCGCCCAGAGTAACATAGTTTAGTATAAGAGCTATAAGAGAGATTATCGCAAATGAAAGGACCACCGGCGCATTGAATGTGAATTTCAGTTTTCCTGATTTCACTTCATTTGGGTCCTTTCCATTCTTGATATCATTTATCTGTTTTCTGATATTATCATCCATATGAATCTTGCTCCCCCGGTAATCATATTATTCAATGATGATGGCATTCACAGTCTTCCCCACAATGATCTGCTTCACCGCTGCATTCTGCACAAACGCCATAGAAGACAGTGCGAAATGGATCGACCTTGAAACCATGATGCTCTTCGAGATGTCTGGTAAGATCTTCAATCTCATGGCAGTCCAAATGGTAAAGCTTCCCGCATTTCTCACATTTCATATGATAACAGCTCGGATGATGACATTTACCATCTGACTCTATATATTCGAAACATGCTGAACTTGATTCATCAAGAATATACTTATTGACACGCCCCTCTTCCATAAGTCGTTCAAGCTGTCTGTATACAGTGGTTGTTCCGATATTCTTTCCCTCTTCTCTGAAGTGGGCACATATATCCTGTACTGTGAAATGCTTCTCGGGAATGGTTCTGAGATAATTCTCGAGTTCTTCACGTTGTTTAGTTTTGTATTTCTTATCTGCCATACTCTATATCCTGCCTATATTCATTAGAAAAAACATCCCATTCATTCGGAAACTGAGGGATAGATATTTCGAAAATCAGCAACCGGGATATCAAAAAGCCCTGAGATGTACTCTTCATTGAATACCTCCTGTACAGTCCCGGCCCTGTCTATTTTCCCATCCTTAACAGCTATTATTCGATCTGCAAATCTTCTGACCAGCTCGAGTTCATGCATAGTCATAACTATAGCAATTTCCTTCTCTTTAGCCAGCCTGCATATAAGTGATAATAATTCAAGCTTATACTTGATGTCAAGGAAAGACGTCGGCTCATCCAGCAGTATGACTCCCGTATCCTGACACACTGTTTTGGCAAGAAGCACACGCTGTTTCTGGCCATCGCTGAGTCTTGTGAAGTACTTATCAGATAACTCTGTGAGACTGAAAAGCTCCATTACTTCATCAACCTTCTCTGAGTCCTCTTTTCCAAGTCTTCCCGATAATCCGGTATATGGATACCTTCCGAGTGATATAACCTCTCTGACCGTCATCAGTTCCCCATGAGGTCTCTCAGTGAGAAGTGCAGTAAGAATAGTCGACATCTCATGTGAACTCATATCCCTGTATTCACGTTCTCCTATATAAACTGATCCACCCAGAGGTTCTATATATCCGGCGAGTGTCTTGATAAGTGTTGACTTGCCCGATCCATTTGGTCCTATCACACAAGTCACTTCACCACGCAAAAAATCAAGGTCGATGCCTTCTACTATCGCCCTTCCGGAATATCCCACTGTCAGTTTTTCTGTTTTGAACCCAGTCTTTTTATCCATGAATCTCACAAACCTGTTGAATGATTTTTATGATTGTTTCCTCTGTTTCCCGAGCATGATCCAAATAACTATCGGAGCCCCGAACACCGCCGTTACTGTGCTTATACTGAGCTCGGTCGGTGACAGGAGCAGCCTTGCAAGAAGATCTGAAATAAGGCAGAACACTGCACCCCCGAGAAAGCTCGCCGGGATAACGATGCGTGGATTGTTGGTTCCCATCATCTTCCTTACCACATGCGGAACAGCAACCCCGACAAATGATATCGGTCCGGCAAAAGCAGTAACACATGCGGAAAGTATACTTGAAATAAGTATGAGGCATGTTCGGAACAGCTTCACTCTTATACCAAGAGATGCCGCGTAGCTTTCACCCAAGAGATAGGCGCTTATCGGTTTTACCATAAAAGCCAAAAGAATTATCGTTACAAAGACGATGATCGTCATAATCTTTACATTTTCCCATGTCATACCCGAGAAGCTGCCCATTGACCAGTTATGGAGATTGACTATATTTGAATCGTCCGCAAATGTAACGATCAGCTCAGTCACAGCCGAACATATATATCCTATCATTACACCGCATATTATCAGCGTCGCTGAATTCCCGGTTTTCCCGGACACAAGAAGTATGAAAATTGTAGATATAAGAGCGCCCACAAATGCAGCGCTGATAAGATTCCACGAGCCTACATTTACGCCCCTGCTTATGAAGAATACCATAGTTACCGCAACCATCAGCTTGGCTCCGGATGATATTCCAAGTATGAAAGGCCCGGCTATGGGGTTTGCAAAGAAGGTCTGAAGCAGATATCCGGACACAGCAAGAGCACCTCCGAGAAGAAGTGCAGCCAGCACTCTCGGAAGTCTTATATCCATGATTATACTTTCTTCTACTCTTGGACTAAAATCGAGTGTTTTGGAATAAGTGCCCGTGATAATACTGAAGATGTCACCGACCGGCACTTTCACACTTCCGAGACACACATTGAGGATCATAAGTGCGATAAGGAGCACTGAAAGTATCACAAATATGCATATATATCTGGTTGTCCTTTTATCCTTATACATTTTTACTACGTCCGTAATAATGAGTTTATAACTTAGTCAAGGTTTCATATAACATCTAAATGTTAATCCATATGATGAAGTAATTCCAGGTTTTCATCTCCGCCTGAAACGATCACATTCATGTCTTTAATCATATCTGCCAGACGGGATGTCTGCTGATACATATCCGCTCCGGTGTACCATACATTTCCACTCTCCACCGCTTTGAAATCATACAATATCGGGTGCTTGATCGTAAGATCTGAAAGTGTTTCAACATCCGCATCAATAGTTGTATCGTATATTATTATATCAGCATCCTTGGCATATGAGTAGAACGTTTCCAGATCCATATTCATGGTTGAGGTTGCATCCTCATCCTCGCCGGCTATCTTGTCGAACACATATTTTCCGCCGGCCATATCTATCATCTTAGGTATGTAATCCCCTGTCTTTCTGACAACAGCGTAACCCTTAGTGGAAATGTAGAAATATGCTACCGTCTTTCTGTTCTCTTCTTTTTCGCTCTTATCATCGTCCGGATTCACATCAAAGAAACTGCTTATCTCCTCCATACTGTCATCAAAGAATGCAGCTGCATCTTCATATTTACCGGTTATTATTCCATACAGCTTGACCCATTCCAGACGTCCGAGCGGGTGCTTCTCATAGCTTGAATGATCCACAAGAACAGTTATTCCAAGTTTCTCCAGTTCCTCCTTCACCTCCGGTTTATGGTATATCATCATATTTTCAACTGCAAGAGATGCCCCTCCGTCAAGTATAGCCTCATAATCAGGAGAGCTGTATTTTCCAACATACTCTATAGTCCCGTCCTTCATAAGGTCCTTCACCTCGTCAATACTCCAGTCCTCTTCCTTAGTACTGACAAATGAAATGTTCCCAAGAGCACCTGCCGCTCTGAAAAGATCAAGCGAAGCCGAAGATGCAGCATATATATTTCCTATCCCTTCTTCTATTACCTGAATATCCTTATCCAGATTTGATGGAGTCTTGCATCCCTTAGGCACAACAAGCAGCTTATCCTCCCCGGTTATACTTATAAGCGGATACTCCGCCGAATCATCTGTCCCGTAATAATCAACCGAGAATTCTTCAGCGTAAGAAAGAGAAAGACCGGAGATGAGGGCAGCCTCACTCCAGTCTTCTATAGAACCCTTCGCTTCTCCACCTACCAGGCTGGAAGAATCGAAATAAAGAGTATACTCTATCTCATAAGGTTTGCTCATGGCGGTAGTATCCGCAGAAACCTGAAGGTTAGTATCAAATCCCTTCACAGGAATCTCAAATACTGAATTACCCTCATCGTTTACCGGGAGATACTTCTCACCATCAACAATCATATAATCATAATTTGGGCTGCCCCACTCTATCGTCGCAACAGCCTTGCCATCCTTGATGACCAGCTTCGCAGGAGAAGTCACACTTGCCTTGCCTGAACCACCGGCAAGCTTAACATCAACTGTGTATTCACCATCACTCAGCCCAAGGTCTTCAACAGTCTTATATCTAGCCTCCTTGAAAGCATCTTCCGGAAGAGAATCTGCTCTGAAGCAGAGGTCACGGTCGTACCATTTCTCCTTCTTCTTACTGAACGCGGTACATTTTACGACACTGTCGAGCGCCTCTACAGGAACCTCGAAGCTATGGCTTCCATCTTCATTTTCTATAAATGGAATGCAGTCCGACTCGCTTGCAGCAGATGCCTCTTCACCGGTTCCCATGTAAAGGTATTTATATCCGGTTCCGCCCATAGTCATAAGGGCAGTCATGGCACCATCCTTGACAGTGAGCTTGCAGGAAACAATTTTGAACATAGATGAACTGCTGTCCACCTCTATATCATATTCGCCATCCTTCAGCTCATCTGCAGTAACAGCCTGCATTCCTTCATATCCGACAGCTTCAGCCTCTACCATATCACCGGCAGTAGCCACCTTATCATTTGCAGTTGTCGTTGCTTCTGTAGTAGCAGCTTCCTTCCCACACCCCACAACCGAAAAAGCCATGGTGGTGAGCATCGCAGCTGCTATAATCTTTTTAAAACACTTCATACTTAATTAATGTCCCTTATATTACTAATTCATCGTCATTAAAAATCACTTATTTAAGATTATCTATAGCAGCCTGCGCATGCTCAACATAAATCTGCTGTATCTCCGGTACCTGTCCAAGTCCTTCGATCACGCATGTAACCTCAAAGCCTTCCTTCTCAAAGGTTGTCTTCCATGAATCATCCTCATCGCCTGCCATATCGTTGTTTGCATGATCACCTGCAACAACCATGAGCGGTCTGAGAACAACTTTCTTATAGTTACCTTCCTTAACCTTTGCAAGAACATCATCAAGACTAGGTGTAGCCTCAACAGTACCGATGAAGTAGTTTGAGTAACCCTTGTCATCCATTATACCCTGAAGCTTTGAGTAAACGCCATTGCTGTCAGCCTCTGTACCATGACCCATGTATACTATAGCTGTCTCGCCATCATCATACTCAGCTGTGATATCCTTAATTATATCAGCAACTCTGCTGAAATCATCATCACTTGTAAGAAGCGGCTCACCTATAGATACCTTTTCAAATGCATCACCATGTTTAGCTATTGTATCAGTAAGCTCCTGATACTCAAAACCGTTCATAAGTGTAGTAGGCTGAACAACAAGAGTTTTTACACCATTGTTGATAGCTCTTGAAAGTGCTGTGTCAACATTATCTATAAGCACGCCATCTCTCTTATTTACATGGTCAATAATAATCTGACTTGTAAATGCACGGCGGATACTGTAATCCTTACCGAACTCTTTATCTATTGCTGCCTCTATACCACCTATTGTAAGTCTTCTTGAATCATTGAAACTTGTTCCGAAGCTGGTAACAAGAAGCTCATTCTCACCTATCTCATCTGCATTTCTTGTATCATCAAGAACCGGATCACCTGTATCATAGTTCTCTTCATCATCTTCTGCTTCAGCTTCTTTTCCTTCTTCAGTGTCTTCTACTGCAGCAGTAGTGTCCTCTTCCTTCTTAGCGCCGCAGCCTGTCATCATAGACATAGCCATGCACACTGCCATAACAATAGCTGCCTTCTTAAATAGTTTCTTCTTCATTATTATATCTCCTTTCCTATCCCTTTGGGACGGCTTCTATTTTTAGTTATCAGTAATCTTTCTCAACGATTACTGCAATATAATACGCCGCGACAGAATATGTCACGGCGATACACAACAAAATAAAACCGAAGCAGACTTCGATATTATCTTCTAGGATCAAGCCCTCGTGATCATAGTTCTGTCCGATATATGGCAGGTCTCCTGACTTAAGTATCATCATATATATAACGCCTTCCCAAGCCATACGCTCAGTGGATGTCCTCATCAGTTATTCTGATAAAAGACCTGTTATACATACTACTCTCTTACAGTGACGAGATCGTGCAGGACTCACACCTGCTTCCCTATTCTCCGACGCCCGGTCATATTCGAAAAGCCTCCTGACTATTCATAGAATCCCCCGCCGGCACCATATATCATATGAATTTATATAAACCAATAAGTGATCTATATCTGATTATTTCTTCAGCATATCCTTGATATCTTCAACCTTATCCTTGATATTTCCTGAATTTGCAAGGATCTTGTCATCGATATCTGTCTTATCAAGAACATCATCAACCTTATCTTTAACTTCTGTTGCCTTTCCTGCAAGGTCTTCAGCCTTATCCTTTAATTCCTTGATATCCATGTTATGTCCTCCTTCTTTATTGTTTTGAAACTAATTAATAATAGTCTTCAGCAGTTCATTTTATCACAATCATTCATGCTTCGCAATTCTTAAGGTCAAACCTTGGTGGCTCCCTGAACCGCGGTAATAATAGTGAGTATAAATGTAACGACCATGTATATTATCATTCCGATTGTAAATAAAGTTACTATGAGTTTCTTGTTCTTTGGTATTACCGGTCCTGTGAGAGGAACGAAGAACTTCTTGATATTCACGATAAGAAGAACAAGTCCTGCAACAGCAAGCCCAAATTCAAGCATTATAAATGCCATATATATCAGGAAGTAAGGATTGGACATAAATTCCGAAAGAGCCTGCGTTGCCTCCTGATCAGTAGCCACATTCTGCATGGCATTAACCTTTGCAGTAAAATCATTTAAGTCCATATGCTGGAGAATTATAATCGGAAAGAACCCTGAGAAAAGATTGATTCCTACATGCATAATATATGTTGTCCATAATTTTCCGGTCTTTGTATATACATAAGCGAATATGATTCCCAGACCCATAGCATAGAAGAACTGGTAGAAATTAGTATGGAAGAATCCAAACAGAATACCTGAAGTAAGTATAGCAATTCTCTCATTATATCCACTGAGTCTGTCGAGGAGCATCTTTCTGAATACCAATTCTTCAAAGAACGGTCCGATTATTACCGCTATTGCAAGTATAGCTATTGGATTAAGCTCGGCAATAAGTTCTATAGTAGAATTCTGGGTCTGATAACCCGTTATAAGCTTAACGATGATACCCAATACATTTCCTATGATATTTCCGGCGATCATCATGGTCATGCAAATAATAAAGAGGCATATATGCCAACCCGGCTTTATATGTCCTTCGGGCTTTATAGTCTTAGGAAGACGACCTATGATAAGCCAAAGCAGAAGAACCGCAAGGTACATAGGAAATGTACCGACTACCATAGTAAACGTCTTGCTCTGAAGCAATTCCGGCTTTAAAAATTTAGCCAGAAAAGCGCATGCATATACCAGTCCGACTGATACAAGCGTCCATGCCGTGAGTCCTACGCCCATGATATTATATGAATGCTTAACCCCCGTTGTATCCTCCATTATCCTCGGAAGCGGACTTGCCATAGCCTGGTTCGGCATCATAGCCTGGTTTGGCATCATAGCTTGGTTTGGCATCATCCCCTGATTCGGCATCATGTTCTGTCCCATGTTATTATTATAGTTCTGTGATTCCATGTTTACCTCGTTACTTTCCCAGGGCCTGTCTTGCAAGGCTGTCCGCCTTCTCATTTCCCGGTTCCCCGGAGTGCCCTTTTACTTTTATGAATTTTACATCCAATCTATCCTTAAGCGCAAGATAGAAATCCCGATAATGCTTTGTTCCCTCTTTATTTGCTTTCCATGCACCTGTGCACCACTTTTCTATACCTTCATAGTCATAATATAGTGCCAGGCTCTTTATCCCGTGAGCCAGACAGTAATCCATGGCTTTCATAGAACCTTCTATCTCTCCGGCGACATTATGCATAGCACTCAGTTCCTCGTCAAAATCCTTGTCACAAAATTCTTCATAACCTGACGCTGAATATATGAGCATTCCGTATGCAAACTCTCCCGTCTCGCTGTCATAGCTTCCATCCACGAAGCTTACTGCCTCGCATCCTGATTGTTTTCCTTTCAGATATTCAATCAGCTTGGATTCATCATCCGAATCCTTCAGTTCACTAACCGGGTCAGCCTGTTCCCAATCTTTAGTACTGATTCCCGCAAAAGCTTCAGCCTCCTCTATAGTTCCGAAACTCTTATATATAGCTCCCGGGAATCCTGTAACATTAGCACTGCATTCCTCCCAGGTTTCATATATACCCGGTGTCTTTCCAACTTTAACTGCGTAATACTTTTTTTTCATCAAACTATCCTCTTAAACGCCGTATGTGTATTTAAATAAATCAAAGCTGTACTATACCTTACGAATATTCAGTTGTACCACAAATCCATCATCATTGTAGTACTCTATTCCGCCACCCTGTCTCTCCATATAGCTCTTTACAAGATACATTTTTATTAAATGTAAATTGTACTTAACAAACCTAACATAGTGCTAATAATACATCATTTTAGAATAGAACGCAAAAGAATGACAGGAATCCTGTCATTCTGAATCCTGTCATTCTCTTGTTTAGTTTCTTAATCATTTTCTATATTTTATTCTTCTACAGGCTTAATAGTATCATATTCACGCTTGATCTTTACTTCCTGACTGTATGGATTCTTCATCCATCGGTTCATGATTCTGTTATAAGCCTTATCTATATACTGTTCATCCATTTCAGGGAGAAGAAGGAATAACTGATTTGAACGGCTCTGCATCATAACATCACTCTTACGAAGTGCACCATTAACTGTCATGCCGAACTCACGAACGATATCTATCATTCTGTCTTCACCTATATCTCCGCTCATAGGTGTTATAGTAAGCAGCATCTTAACAGCTTTTGTCTTGTAAGTCTGGATATATCTCTTAACATATCTGTATACTATACTGAAATGATCATACTCCAGCCAGAGAGCACCCTTATCAAGACTTGTCTCATCAAGTCCGCGGCTGACAGTTTCAACCTTATCTACAACTTCATCCGGAAGACTGTCCTGACTTCCATAGAAAGCACATCCCTGATTACCTGTCTGCTTTACATGTTCAAGAGCCATATCTGCCTTCTTGAAGAGTTCACGGTAATCCGTTCCTTCATCAGGAACCATTACAACACCAACGGAAACTCCGAGAGCTATACGCATATCCTCACCAACAAGCTTCTTAACGAATTCAGCAAGCTTGTTTCTCATGTTTGCATAAAGTCTCTTGAATGCAACCTTATCAGTTACGCTTGTTGAGAATATTACGAATTCATCCTCTCCGACGTAGCCCTTTATATCATAATCAGTAGTACTATCGTCCAAAGCTCTTGAAACATTTTTGATGAGTTCAGCACTTATCTCATCTCCGTAAACATATTTGAATATCTGGAAATTATCCAGATTGATGAGCATAAGCATTCCCTGCTGATTTTCACATGCCTCAGTTAATCTCTCGATTACGCTTTCGTTCCTAGATTCCATCTTCTCTTCTCCTTTCAGATCTTCTCTCTAACCCCATTATCATCGCATCTTACGCGCGAGTTATGCACCACCCCCGCTTCGCGGTGTTGTTTCTGCTTCGCAGAAATTCGTACTTCGTACGAGTGTCCTCACTACGTTCGGAGCATGGATTTGCTTATGCAAATCCGTGCCTGGCATCCCCCGGAGGGTTCTGGCATGATTCATCATGCTAGAAACTGTGACCGCCGCCGTGGCCACCGCCACCGCCACCGCCGCCGCCACCGCCGCCTCCGCCACCACCGGAGGAGCCGCTGCTCTGCGGACTGTATGTCCTTGTCTGATTAGTAAATACTGAATTTGCACCCGTAATATTTACATTTGCCTGTATCGCCGAAAGAATTTCGTTAGATGACGCTGAACGCATCTTCGAAATATTTCTGGCAATTATATAAACTATAAGCAGTGAAAGCACCAGTGCCATAAGCACATTACTTATATGCTTCATCGGCTGTGATATCTTACCGCCATCCAGAAGCGTAAGTATCTGTGAGAACGTCTGATCTGCATTCAGGTAGAAATTTCCCTTTGAAGCAGAACTGTAAGTATTATCAGCTATGGTATTACAATATGCTACTGTAAGAACCTTTCCAACATAACCGTTGTTATCTGTATAGATATAAAGCTCTCTGTGACCCATATCTACCAGATATATAACACCGCTCATTCCGCCGTACCTGGATGCATATATATATGCAGCTTCTTTATCTGTACTGCGAGAAGGTGTATTCGTCGTGACATACATGGCGTTTCCATATTCTGTCACATCTGCAAGCTTCTCCATAAGCTGATTCTCTTCTTCATCTGTAAGGAGATCAGCTCCATCTATGAGGACTGCATCATAGCCTGTACTTTCGTTGGTATACTGTCTTTCCTCTGCATCATCGTAATCTGCCGCATATGAACCTAAACCAAATCCGAATATGACTGCAAATGGAATGATAAACAGAAGAACTCTGAATAATCTCTTATCTACCCGGCGCACGGTCATCACCTCCCTTTCTTGCAAGCTGTGGAAGTGGTCTTGTGGCCAGTATATTGTACTGATTGAGTATACCAAGGAGAACCACCAGCATTCCTATATAATTAAATATTATTCCACTGTAGTAATAGAGATCCGATACCGGTTTAAATACTACAAGCCCTACCGTGAATGCCCCTGCCAAAAGAGGTATTATGCAGCAGATAACATTCTTATATTGACTCTTGCTGAACATTGTATAACCGGAAACTATCATACCAACAAGTGCCACAAGTGCTCCCATAAGGAAGAAAGAGAAGTTTCCTTCCGAAAGCTCACTTATAAAGCTGAATCCAAATATTATCACAGCAGTAACAGCAATTACTGTAACTACTGTCGCACCTTTGCCGACATCATTCTTTTTCTTATTCTTCTGATTTGGATTCTTGGCCTTGCCATTCGCCTGTGGGGCCTGCTGTCCATTTACCCATCGCATTGCCTTGAGACCCTTATCATCCTCACGGTTATCCTGCTTTTTAATTGTCGAAAGGTTTGCCGCATATATGATGATTGCAATAAGTGCAAATATAGTTGATATACCAAGAGTCGTCCTTGGAATAAGAGTAAGGAATAACTCCAGAAGCAGGAATATCGGTATGGCCGCAGCAACTGCCGTTAAGAGGAACTTGGCCTTGTCTACCGGCATATCTGAAGCTATCTTACCTGTCTGTCCATTTACAACCGCATAAGCGATACGATCCTTGTTCCTGTATGAAAGGAACCATACCGGACACATTGCGCTTCGCACTTTCTTATGAGCTCTCTGCATGAGTCCGGTGCCTGCTGCATGCTTATCTGTATCTGCTATTGAAAATCCCGGGAATCCTGCAGAAACCTTTCCGGTTATATCATTTATAACGAAATCTTCAGCATCCTTCTGATAAACAGTTACAGGTACATCTGCAAGATCGGCATAGTAGCCTGTCAGATATGCAGGGCTGAAGTACTGTGCTCCCATTGGTTTAAAAGGAGCTATGGACTGACTGATCCTGTCATCAAATTCTGATGATGCATCAAAGGAATTTCCTTTGTATGAACCACTGACCTGTGCATTCAGTCTGTAATAATCTGTAATTATGTAGTCGCCGCTTCTGTGAGACTTGGTTCCTCTTATACTTATAGGTCCTTCGAACTCATAATCATAGAACCAGTATGGCATATATATTCCACGGAAACGCTCGAGCTTCTGTGGATCCTTGAATTCTTTAGGAATAAGGAACGATTTCTTTACCCTCTTCAGGTAACTGTCCTTACACATTTCTTTTGTAATCGAAAATGGAATGACCATCTCCGGTTTCTTTACACTGGCCAGCCTGCTTTCAAGAAGCTGTGAAGTTCCGCAGAAGCTGCAGAAACCTGTAGCTGAGTTTTCCGTACTGTATATCTCGCCACCACACTGTGAACAACGATATATAGTAACGTTCATCATACTATCTGAGTCTTCGTACTGTGGCTGTGCCTGCTGATCTGCCTGCTGCTGTGGCTGTTGCTGAACCTGCTGCATGTCGAATGCAGTATTGCTTCCCATAGCCCCCGTAACGTCCTGAGCCATGCCCTGCGACATCTGCTCATGTGATTCCTGAGCCCCTGTAACTGCCCCCATCTCTGCCGGATTAAAGGTAGACATACAGTTGCCGCATTTCATCATTCCGCTGGCTATATCAAATTGCAATTCACCACCACAATTTGGACAAAAATACATTTCCTACTCCCCTCGCACATTTTCTTTTATGTATTTATTGTATTCACGATCGCGAAGAATCTGTGAATCTATATTGTTTACACCAACTAAGAGCTGTGGTCCATCCTTCTCGTCTATCAATGCCGCTCTCAGAGATACATACTTTGGCTTACCATCCATAATAAGTCGATAATAGAGAATGAACAATCCGCTCTCTTTAATAGTCTTAAGTACATTCTCCTTGGTGAACATCTTTCTGAACATCTCTTTATCATCAGGATGCATGGCATTCTGACTGTCTGATATGGCCTGATCAAAGAAGTTCACACCAATCTTTGCAAGGCCAAGTTTCTGATAATCATTATTGGAACTATATTCAGAATAAGTATCATTCTCCGGATCAACGGTATATATACAGATGTAATCACCGGCAAGTGCTGAGATTCGAGCATATGTTATCTGCTCCTCCTGCATACGTTCTAAGGCTTCCTGCTGTTTCATCTGTGCATCGATATTGCTGATTCCGATGATAACATGTCCCGGGTCATTGCTCATAGGAATGGCCTTCATGCTGACATATGTAGGTTCGCCATTTACCAGAAGTCTGTATGTAAGCGTAAATGTACCGTGTCTATTTATAGCCTCCTCAACAACTTCCTTTCGGAATGCCTTTACAAACCATTCAACATCATCCTTATATATGAAACTCTCAGCATCTCTTCGGCTTTCAGTGAAGAAATTCGTTCCGTGACGTTCCGTACTGAGATTCTCACTCGACGAATCAGGCGTATATTCCGTAAATGCTTCACTCTCCATATTTACATAGTAGAGATGCATATAGTCTGCAGAAAGACTGTTTGCTATATCCGCATATGTTATACCCTGACCTGTGTCCTTGATAAGTCCAAGCACAACCGTTGAACAGGCGATAACTCCTGTAACAGGATTCTTCGCTATACGCCTGATAAATGCATGCATCGTTGAATCTTTGCTGACTCTTTCATTTATAAAGGTTCTTGTACCTTCCTCTGCGCATTTTTTAATTGCACGTGCAAATACAGACCCCGGTCCGGTCTCAAGCGCCGCAAAAGGTGTAGGCGCATCAATCCTGACATCACCGAAAACCATGATCATGAAGCTTCTGTATGACTGATTACATCTTGTAAGCTTCATGCCCTCGTCGTCCAGCTCAAATATTGCCATTGGAAGAGTATTGAAGTAGTGATTCATCTTATCACTGTCTTCACTTGTAACAATGGCTATATCATAAAGATTTATACGGCCGATTGATTCATAATAACCGGATTCATCCGGATTCTCAAAGCCTATCTGACGACCGGTATCGTATCTGTCAAGAATCTCTTCAAAAGATATAGGCTTGCAATAATGAAATCCCTGGAGCTTGGTACATCCGATCTCTCTCAGGAAATCAACCTGTTCCGGAGTTTCAACGCCCTCAGCTACAGTCTCGATATTAAGACCTGTTGCCATCTTCATAAGCTCAGTAAGAATAATCCTGCTCTTCTCGCCGTTACTGAACTGCTTCATAAAACGCATATCGAATTTGATAAGGTCAAAGTGTATCTCCTGAAGTACATCAAGCGAAGAATATCCACTTCCGAAGTCATCCATCCAAACCTTGAAGCCCAGCTTCTGGAATCTTTCTACCTGTGTTTTAATGAATTCAAAATCACTTCCGACCACACTCTCAGTAAGTTCTATAGTGAAGAGTCTCCTGTCAAATCCTGATGCATCAACTCTATCGCATATTTCCTTTACTATATCGCAGGAATCAAAATCAGTTCTGGAGAGATTTATAGACACCGGAACAACATAAAGCCCTCTGGTTTCCTGTGCCTTCATCTTCTCTATAGTAAGATCCAGCATGCAAAGATCCAGTTTATATATAAGCTTTTCATCCTCAAGGATAGGAATGAATTCTGCAGGCGACATGAAGCCCTTGACAGGATCTATCCACCTTGCAAGAGTCTCTTCATCGCATACTCTTCCATTTGCCGCACGGACAATAGGCTGAAAATATGCCTTGACCCATCCCTGTTCTATAGCAGTATCAATATTATCTATAATGTATTGACGATGTGATTCTTCTGACAGCATCTTTCTGTCAAAGAAAACATACGTGGATACGCTTGTATCCTTTATAGTATTACATGCAAACTTAGCTCTGTCGCATGCCAGACTCGACTCGACAACTTCTACTTCATCAGTATATATGCCGACCCTGATGGTAATCTTTTTGTTCACATCTAATACTTCAAGTTCATCAAAAAGCTCCTCAAGATTATCAGCAAGTCCATCAAGAACAGAGAAAAATGCAAAATTATCCTGCGCTAAACGACATGAATTCTCGCTTCCGAAACGTTTCGCAAGCAATGAGGAAAACTCCTGAAGTAATCTGTCACCCTCTGAAAATCCATACTTCTTATTGAAATGCTTCATTCCATTTATATTGATGAAACCAAGCGCGCAATGACCTCCCTCTTCTATGACACTGTTACGTGCTGTTCTTGCCAGTTCAAAGAAATATGTCATATTCGGAAGTCCGGTAAGATAATCAAAATTTGTTTTTCTTTCAAGGGTTGATTCATAGAGAGAAATACTGTAATTCTTGGTCAATGAATCATCATGAACCATATCATTGCCAACATATGCACCCTCGTCTACGTACCATATAATGGCAAGCTGTACGTCTTCTTCAGGATAAACATGCTGGCCATATGCGTGAATTATCTTATATCCATCTCCTGCCTTAGTACGGTAGATGACATTATAACCGGATTCCCCTTTGGAAAAACGAAGAGCCGCCTCTGAAATTCTGGCTACATCATCATGATGAGTATCACGATACATATCGTTTTCCATCAAAAGATATGCTTCATCTCTGTCTTCATACCCGAAAACATCAAGAAAGCCCTGAGACAGCACAACAGGAACCACACGCATATCTATCATCTGATAGATTGCAAATGGCATAGCAGCCCTCTCCATAAGATCAAATTCAGTTTTGCTGTACATGTATCTTTCCATACAGCTTTAACCCTTCATACATGGTCAGTTTTTGTGTGTTTTATGATAAAACACCATACCACAATAATTTTACTATAAAACTTGAATAATCACAAGCTTTGTTGTAGAATTATCACTCGACTCTTTCGACTCCGGGATGAGTCATATTCACGATTAAATAATCAAGGTAGATAATATGGAAACAGAAAACAAGATGGGCGTTCTGCCCGTAAAAAGACTCATAGTGAGCATGTCCCTCCCGATGATGATATCGATGCTGGTTCAGGCTCTGTACAATATAGTAGACAGTATGTTTGTATCACGTATAAGCGAGGATGCTCTTACTGCGGTAACACTGGCATTCCCACTTCAGATGATGATAGTATCCGTGGGAAGTGGTACCAGTGTCGGTGTAAATGCAATCCTTTCAAAAGCGCTCGGTGAGAAGAATCAGGAGCGTGCCGATAGGGCAGCTGCAAATGGACTGTTCCTTGCAATACTAAGCTATATAGTCTTTATTTTTATAGGTCTGTTTCTCGCGGGTCCATTCATAGCTTCACAATCTGATTCGGAAGTTATAACAACATATGGAACAACATACCTTTCCATATGCTGCATCGTATCCATCGGTGCATTTTTACAGATGATGTCTGAGAGACTGCTTCAATCAACAGGAAGAACTCTGCTAAGTATGATATCTCAGATTACCGGCGCGGTATTCAATATCATATTCGACCCTCTGCTCATATTCGGACTCTGTGGTTTTCCTAAGCTCGGAGTAGCAGGTGCCGCTTATGCCACCGTTCTCGGACAGTGTGTAGCCGCTGTTCTCAGCCTGATATTAAATGTACTGTTCAACAAAGAGATAAACATTAAGCTTAGTTATATGCTGCGTCCGTCCTTGAATATCATAGGTCGCATTTACCATGTAGGTGTACCTAGTATACTCATGATGGCTATAGGATCAGTAATGTCATATTCCATGAATAAGATTCTCGGGGTTTTCTCATCAACTGCAGTTGCTGTATTTGGTGCATATTTCAAGCTCCAGAGTTTCATCTTCATGCCGGTGTTCGGACTTAACAACGGCCTCATTCCGGTTCTTGCATATAATTACGGTGCCAGAAATAAAGACAGAATTAAGGAAGCTATCCGCTTCGCCATGATCCTTGCAATGTCCATAATGCTGATCGGAACCCTGGTCTTCCAGATTTTCCCGGACGCTCTTCTGGGAATATTCAAAGCAGAGGGCGAGATGCTCAGAATCGGAAGTACAGCACTCAGAATCATAAGCATCTCATTCCCTGTTGCCGGTCTCTGTATAGTTATGGGATCGACCTTCCAGGCATTTGCAAAAGCGACCTACTCACTCACTGTTTCCGTAGGCCGTCAGCTTGTAGTTCTGATTCCCGTTGCATGGCTGTTGTCTCTGACCGGAGCCGTAACAAATGTATGGTGGGCATTCCCGATATCCGAATGCATGTCACTTATAATATCCGCCTTCTTCTACAGAAGGATCAACCGGACGATAATCGATAAACTATAAAGCATAGCAAAGCGGCAGGAATTCCTGCCGCTTTTATTTAACAATATTATATTATCCGTCCGCCTCCGATGACTCTGGCTTCTTCATCGTAGAATACAGCTGACTGTCCCGGCGTAGCCGCCTTAACAGGCTCATCAAAAACTATACGTATTCTTTCATCATCGGTTCTTTCCAGCGTGGCAGGAGCACCAGGATGATGATATCTTATCTTAACTCTGGCTCTGACTTTTTGGCCATCATCTATTCCCGGGATACTCATAAAATTGTTGTCTCTTGTATATATCACATCACTCATGATGGACGCTTCATCCGAAAGTACAACCTCATTTTTCTCCACATCGATACATTTAACATATACCGGATGGCCCATAGCTATCCCCAAGCCTTTACGCTGGCCGACCGTGTAATGAGTTATACCTTTATGCTTTCCGAGTACATTTCCCTCTTCGTCAACAAAATTGCCCTCTCCCGGCACTTCGCCCTCGTAATTATCCTCTATATATTCAGAATAATGCCCATCTGTTACAAAGCATATCTCCTGTGAATCCGGCTTGTCAGCAACCTCTATTCCTACTGCTCTTGCTATCTTTCTTACTTCTTCTTTGGTCAGCTTTCCAAGAGGCATGAGTGTCCTTCTGAGCTGTTCCTGTGTCAGTTTATAAACCATGTAAGTCTGATCTTTGTTTTTAGCTTCAGCCTGTGTAACGGTATACCTTCCATTTGGCAGTTTCACTATGGATGCATAGTGTCCTGTCGCAATATAATCTGCACCATAAACCTCAGCAGCCTTCAGCATGCAGTCCCATTTCACATATCTGTTGCATTCAACACACGGATTCGGTGTTATGCCTTTTATATAATCATTAACAAAAGGCTCCGTTACATTTTTCCTGAATTCCGACATTGCATTTACAGCATAATATGGTATTCCTATAGCTGCAGCCGCAGCAGCAGCATCGTCAATCTCACAGCATCTGCTGCTCGCACCGTTGTTGCTTTCCCATATTTTAAGCGTTACCCCTATCACATCATAACCTGACGCCTTCAGAAGGTAAGCTGCCACGGCGCTGTCCACGCCGCCCGACATTCCAACTATGACTCTTGGCATATTGTTCCTTTCATTTAACTGATATTTGAGAGATATATCAGTGCTACCATTATAAGTACCACAATACTTATTCCCAGAACTATAATTGAATGAATCAGTTTTTCTGATTCAAGAGTAGCTATGAATTCCCTTACAAATGCATTTACCCAAAAATAGCTTTTTGTTTTACTTCCGATTCCTTCAGCCTTTATATCCTGCTTAGTTGCATACATCCCCGAACGGAATACGTGATAATTCGTCGTCGAGAAAGCAATCTTGGAATCCTCATTTTCTGCTTTGTCTATCAACGCTTTTGACTTACCAAAATTCTGGAACGTATTTTCCGACTCTGTCTCAGCCATGATATGTTTCTCATCGATCCCGACTGATATAAGATAATTCTTTATAGCTTCTCCTTCAGACATCACCTCATCATTTCCCTTTCCACCGGAAGGGACGAATATGATATCCTTGCCTGTCTTATCCTTCTGGAGCTTTGCAAACTCAACCGCTCTGTCAGCCCTCCCCTGAAGAAGCTTGGTCAGAGTACCATCCTTCTTGATCTTACAACCAAGAATAAGAATATAATCCTTATCAAAAGCGGGCACATGCCTGGCCGCCTTTATTGCTATTATTATGGTGGCAATCAGAATACACTCAAGGTAAACTACGATCACATAAACAAGAGCTTCAACAAACATAAATACGTACATTGGAATCCCCTGCTCATTATGGATATCTATTGTAGTAGTATGAAAATACAGATAATTGGATATGAGCTCAGGTGCAACAGACAATGCACACAGAAGCAGTCCCATAACCGTACCCATTACATTTTTAATATTCCTGCCTTCATTTTTTATCAGCTTTGCATTACTTATAGCAACAAGCAGCGATATTATAACCGTAACCGGAAGCATAAGCTTTGCGAAGAATGTAACTGAACCCATCAACATATGCAGCGTCTGAATAAGGCCTCTGTATCTGAATACACCCGCTGCACTGTAGCATAATGCAAATATCAGGAAGAGCATAACTCCAAGCAGAAGTATATTTCTATACTGATACATGTTTTCTTTCATACTTTTTCTGAAAGTTACAAAAAGCCGAGAGAAAATCAGGATCAGATACAGGGTAATGGCGATGGGAACTACTATATCGCCTCTGCAGTTGCCATAAAGTGTTCCGTATGTCATAATACCTGTCTCATGTACATAGATCGGTATATATGTCAATGTATCTTCTTCTCCCTTTTTCTTTACTTTTAAAAATGTAGTTCCGGGATTATTGGCAGATATATCTATTAATACAGAGTTGTCAATTATTCGGACATCCTTTATGATCGCAACTGTCGAATTCTCTACATGGATTTCCAGATCTTCAAGATTAATTGATTCATCCTCACCGGAAACAGGTACCTTGATGGTATTTTTTCTTCCGGTTATAAACATACTTATCGCGCAGATGATTATTAGCACAAATCCTATATAGATTATGTGACGTTTACTCATTTTCCCATACCCTGCTTTCTTTAAAGAGTTCCAGAAGTTCTCTGTCTATGCTGCCCTCATCTGCCATCTTATCAAGAATCGAGAGTGCCTGTTCAGGAGAAACAAACTTCTTATAAGGTCTGTCTCTTGATGTGATAGCTTCAAAGATATCCAGAATTGTTATAATACGGACCTCTGTACATATCTGGTCACCGCTGAGTCCGGCCGGATATCCTTTTCCGTTCAGATATTCATGATGCTGACCCGCCCATTTAGGAACCATATTAAAGCACTCAGGAAAACTGATCTCATTCAGAATATTGGATGTTACCACTACATGATTCTGCATCTGTTCACGTTCTTTATCTGTCAGAGTTCCCCTAACTATGGAAAGCATCTCAACTTCTTCTTCTGTAAGAAGCGGTTCATGATCTCCTTTTTCATCCAGATACTTCACAGAACCCAATTCTCTTACACGCTCGATATCCTCAGGCGAGCAATAACCGCATGTATTCAGCTTTTCAATATAATCGAGAGTTTCCTTACGGAAGGTACAGCCCTCCTCATATTCTTCGGCGGTCATTTTACCTTCAAGACAGCTGATTCGTTCCAAAAGGTTTATCTTATTGAATCGTTGTTTGATATAATCCAGATGCCATGCAAGTCTGGTCGGCTTATCCATAACAGAAAGCGGCACAGAGAGTTTGCCTATATCGTGCAGTGCAATACTCATCAAAAAGGCATCTCTTTTTTCTTTATCGAATTGCAATGGGTTATCAGTTTCTTTAAGCCACAAAAGAAAATCATATCCCATTGAAATCATATTTCTAGTATGATTAACATTATAAGGTGATCTTGCATCAACAGCCGTTACGAATGCGCGTACCATAGACTTCATCATTTCCATAATCTGCTCAGTATGTTTGATCTTAAGCTCTGTAATCTCTGTAAGGTCTGAAAATGTAATGATCAATCCCTTATTCTCGTAAAAACCATTAAGTACAGCACTTGACATATGAAGCGTTCTCATACCTGATTGACTTATATATGGAACAAGGCTGTCCTGTCGATTATCCGGATCATAGATTGCATCCATAACCGTCTGGAAGAACCGGTCATTTTCATCCTCATCCAGAAATACTTCTGCAAGACTTCTTTCAACAACCTCTTCCATAGGCTTATCAAGAATCTCAGAAGCAGCCGGATTCATGATGCGAACCACTCCCTTTCCGTCAATCAGCATAACCCCCTCATCCATGTCCTGGATGATTCTTTCTATCATATTGCCTTCGATACTTTCCATAACCACTTTACCCCTCGGATCTTTTAACCCTTCTTCTTTAACCACGCAATCGATACATAGTGTTTGATTTCAAACGCTTCCGGATATGCTTCCAGCATCTTTTCATGTTCTGCATTCCATAATGCAAACTCTTCCGGTGTCATGGAAGCACTTGTCCCTCTGCATGCACGCATTCTTCCATGCCAGCTTTCTCTGGAAAATGGAACGCTGACCCGAAATTCCTCCTGCTTTTCCAGATTGAAATACTCAAGATATTCTTCCGGCACCCATACAGGATGAACAGTATCTCCGCAACCGGTCCATTTCGGATTATATTTTAAAATCAGTTCCTCACTTTTTCCTGCAATCTCATCCTCAAAAGGAAGCCACCCCATATACAGGACCAGAAAACTGCCGTCTTCTTTGAGCATTCTTGCAAATTTCGGAGCAGTAATATGATGATCCAGATACCAGATACACTGACATGCTGTAATCACATCAAACGACGCATCCGGTTGATCAAGATCCTTTGCATCGCAGGTATAAAAATCGATATCCATCTTTAATTCAAGGGCCATCCTTTTGGCCTCTTCAATCTGATTTTCCGATATGTCCGTGCCTGTCCAAACAGCTCCGTACTTATACATATTCAGAGGAAGAACCCCTGTTCCGGTTCCGATATCAAGCACCCTCTGACCATCCTTGCATAAACCAAGCCCTAAAATGTATTCATAGAATTCCTTCGGATATATATCTCTGAAGCGAGCATAGTCTTCCGAAGTTTTTCCCCAATCAAATTCTTTTCCGTCATCTATATCATTTATACTAATACTATTGTTATCTTTTACCATAATTTCACTTTCCTGTTCAACTCTTTTTCAATAATAATCTCATATCCTTGTATTTCTGAACTCTATCTTCATATCCTAATTTCTTATATATTGGATAACCCTCATCAGTAGCCACGAGATCAATCCTGCTCTATTAATGATAAGTTTCCCATCTCATTACTTCTCCCTAACTTCATCTTTTCCACTGATACTTTTCGAGATCAACCTTCCCGTCAATAACTGTGATTCCTTCGGATTCCAGCAGTTTCGCCTGCACTCCCGACCCACCGAAAGCAAATTCACCTGCCAGCTCTCCCTTCGCATTCACTACACGAAAACAGGGAATATTGTCCGGGTCAGGGTTCTTATGAAGGGCGTTACCCACCGCCCTGGCCATTTTCTTATCACCGGCAATTTCCGCAACCTGTGAATATGTTGCCACATGACCATATGGAATCTTTTTCACCGCTTCATATATCCTCTTTGAAGGGCAATCGCTTATCAGATCATAGCTCTCAGCTATCATGAGCTTAATATCTTTATCAGGAATGCTGCCATCCAGAATAATCGTATTCCAGTGGTCCTTGTTCTGATGATATCCCGGAATAACTGAATTATAGATTCTCCGCCAGAAAAAAGCCTTCTCAGGATTTACTTTCACATTCAGATTGATATACCCATCCTTTTCATAGGTCCATAGAAATGCTTTCTTATTTCCCTTGTATCTGACCAGCTGCCAGTTCGTATCATGGAACGGAGCGTCCTGATAGGTGTCCGGAAAAGAAAGGCCGTATTTAATTGCATCTTCTCTTGTTTTCATAATGCTTTATCCTAACTGCTTGATATAATCAACCAAACGAACGATTGCTTTGTTCTGATGTTTATCCTTATGGATCAATATCTGTGAATAAATTGGAAAATCGGTCCCTTTCCAGTTTAGAGGCTTAAGCTTTCCATCCTTTATTTCTTTTTCAGCAGCCATTTCCGGTATAAATGCCACTCCGAACCCACCCTTTGCAAATTGTTTCAGAACTTCTTTACTGCTCGTTTCAAGCACAATATTCGGTGAGATGCCATTTCCCTCAAGATCGGAAACCAGCATATGTCGGAAATTACAATTATGTCCGGTCAGCAGAAGCGGCACATCCTTCAAATCTTTTTCCCTAATAGTTTTACCGGACATAGGATGATCGGATGAAACATAGAAACCCAGTTGTTCCCGTTTTTTGTGCAGACACTTAATCTTCTCATCCTCAATGATCGGGTTAAGTGTATAAACCATGTCCAGCTCGCCCTTTTGCAGAAGTTCCGGAATACTTTCGTGCGTAACGAACTGTATTCTGATCTCAGTTCTCGGATTATTCTTATTAAATTCCATCAGAATCTGCGGAAACCGGCTTATACAGAGTGACTCCGATACACCAAGTTTCAAAACCCCCGCAGGATTTTCTTCATCAGTCACATCAAGGTGTATCTCCCGCTCAAGCTGAAGCATTTTTTCAGCATATGTTATCAGCTTTTCCCCTGACGAGGTTAGTGAGATTGTTTTCCCCAGGCGCTCAAACAAAACACATCCCAGTTCATCCTCAAGCTGTTTGATCTGCGTTGTAACCGTGGACTGTGCATACCCCAGACTATCGGCAGCAGCAGAAAAACTATTCAATTCCGTAATCTTTAAAAATGTACTTAACTGCGTGATTGTCATATCGATGCTCCGTTCAAAGAAAACCTCTGTCTCCTTATGTTCAATAATATTGAACTATATTTTCATTTATTTCAATTTTACTGATGTCTCATTTAGTGTTATTTTACAATTAGAATCAAACAAAAACAAGGGGGATTTCTTATGAATGAATTATGTATGATAATTAAAGACACTGTAAAACCAAATTTCCTGAATATCCGCACTTCCATACTGACCTACGACAGGGACGCACTCTGTTGCGGATCCCCTTGCTGGAGATGGGCATATCATGCACTTCATTCAGCCGACAAATGGTTTATCAATCCATTTGTCTATGAAGAGCCATCATTTCACGAGGATGGAATGGATAATCCCGATAATCCGACAAGTGTTGTTTTATCAGACGAAGATCTCTTGTCTTACCTGGATCAAATAGAGAAAAAAACTATGGAATATCTCGATTCACTTACTGATGATATGTTGTATGAAAAGCCGGAGAAATGCATCTACACACGTATGGAGCTTGTTCTCCGCCAATACAGACATCTGTCATTCCATACAGGAATGTTGAATGGACAGACTGCAGTCGCAACCGGTAAATTCCCAATGTGGGTTTCGGAAACGGACAAATATGTTGACGACGGTATCTTCTTTGGGCGTTATCGCAAGGGACAGGTTACCGCTAAATAATAATCATAACCTAATTAGTACTTATCGTTCCTCTATCCATGAAAAGAATTTGTCCAAGCCCTTATTCTCCTCTCTGGTCTCCGTAAAAGTATTGCATCCTTTAACTCTTACTCATTATAATTGTAAGAGTCCTTTGCCGTCGCACTAGTCTTTCATATATTACCATTTTCATCACATGGAATAGTAATGAGTAAATCAAGCTCATATGAGTTTTCATAGACCATTCGCAGAATTCATTATATCATTGACGCTCATTTAATAATACCAGAATATGTATCATGAAAAAAAGATAGGATATACCTGCGTATACCCTATCACTTATAAGAAAATCTTCTTGTATCTATTTTTACTTCTGAGGTATTTCTACATCAAGTACCTGATCCAGGATTATTTCTTTTCCTACAAACTTTCTGCAAAGAACCTCTATCTTACTGTCTGATCTAAGCTTGTAATGTACGCAGCAGGTTGCTGTCTCTCCCGGCTGAAGCTTCTGATAAAGTGGCAGATCCTTCTGAGTCTTTCCTTCATCTACAGAGCCCTTACCTGAACCGCAGTTATTAAGCGATACACCATCCTGGAATACATAGCAGTCATTCATGAAGAGCATGAACGGACTCTCTTCTCTGTCGAGATTGTTGGTAACCGTAAATTCAATACCGATTATATCATATGGTGCCAGCTCGCCGGCTGCATTGAACTGATTATCAGTTGAATACTCCTTAACGCCCTCGATCTTGATATTGTATCTGCCTTCATTTGCCCCTTCGGTAATATTTCCCGGACCATATGCCGGTTCAGGAACCTTCTCGAACTCGAATTTCTCAGCTCTCATATCAGGCATTTCCCACTCGGGATATACATCGAATGTATATGGATAATTCTCATTCTCTCTTCCAAGCTTAACGGTTATCGGACTCTTGCTGTCCTTGCTGCAGGCAAACTGAGCATAAGCACGTCCTGTCACACCGGGCTGAAGGAAAATCCATGTATTATCAACATAATCCATATTGCTGAAAGTTATATTGCTGTTAGGATCCTGCTCAAGTTCCTGACCATCCTGAGTTGCAGCCCAGTATACCGACTGATACTTCTTGAAATCATCTTCGGTAAGGTTTGTAAAATCATAATAAACATTTAAAATATTGTACTCATACTTCTCCCCAGTGTCGAAATACTCATAACCGAGAATCTTAACCTTGAATTCTCCATCAAATGTCATCTCATCGGGCACACTGTACTCAGGGATTGACGCCTCCGGTTCAGTAGTCTCTTCCGTGTCACCTGCTTCTGTTGCATCAGCTTCTGTTTTATCAGCCTCCGTCGCATCAGCTTCTGTAACAGTTTCTGTGGTTGTAGTTTCTTCCGTTGTTTCTGTCTTTCCGCAAGCCGCGAGTCCCAGCATCATAGCAGCTGCCAAAACCAAACATAATTTTTTCCTCATACCGTTCCTCCTTATCTTAAACCCCTAACCTCTTTATGGTTTTCACACAACACTCATTTTATATCATTTGAACGCCGTATACAACCCTCATTGGGGTTAGGCACAAGTACCCATTTATTATCCACCTCTCTCCAGCACTCAGTAACAGCCTGATGGCGGACAAAAGAATCCAGCGAATGTGTGTTAAAACAGTCAGCATCTAATTTTTTATATTGTATTTTCTCCATCTGTATAATCTCCCAATTTTTTTACATCGCAGCCCTTACCGCCATAATACGCAAACATTTCATTATCAGTCAGTTTCTCCATCCTCATGTCTGATCATCCCCCATAGCCCATACGGGTCGCGCCTTAGTTCATTTTCATATAACGAAACCACAGACCATATATCAAAAAACATTATCTTGCATTCACCTATTTTAGTTTCTTTAATGAGTCCTTTTTCATAGGCCATGTCCTGAATTTTGTACCACGCTTTTACGGGCGGATGCCCTGCTTCCATGAACCACTCATCCGGAGGATATTTTCGGTTGATTGCTTCTGTCGGCTCAAACTGTTCGTTAATTTCGCCAGGTGTTATTCCCTCCACATAATGCATTGCCGTAAGTTTGTAAATATCTACCCCAAGCATAAGAGCCATTCCACCGTTGTGGATTGGATAATCAAAACCGCCTGTCACCGCTTCTTTTCCATGTTTTCCCCAACCGGAAGTGCTGATCGTATCTGCCCCTGTATACGTATCCGGTAATTTACGGAAGGTATCTGCTACGATCCCCATAGCCGTTCTGTCAGAATCAGGCGATAAAACCTTTATCTTTACTGTAATCCCCAGTTTTTTGTCCTCCTCGGAGAGTGGCAGTTCCTTGCTAAGCCTGAGCGCCGGCATAAAAATACTTCCTTCTTCCGTGACGAGCTCCTTTAATATATCGATCACAGTCTCTGCACCGCCCTCAAGTTCACCGAAACTGCTAAGAGACGAATGCACCTCTAATGTCATCCCTTTACAGATTCCCAGCGATTTCAAGGATTCTTTTAATTCATTCTTCGTAACCATAATCAGCAAATCTCCAATCACAAATACATCTCATGTTTCAGTCCTCTCTCATGTATACCCTGCAAAAGTGTTGCAAGTGCTTTTCGATGTATTCCATGCATTCTTCCTCACATTGTGGCTGTCTGTCTGACCTTGCAATTTGCAAAACAGCCGGTGCTGTAAGTTCTACTGCAAGCAATTCCGGATCATCATCTATTACTATACCTTCATCCATCATGCCTTTGATAATCTTTGCAAACATCCTCTGTATCCCGTCCAGCTGATGCCTGGTTGTA
>OCTW011616604.1_pt1 | contig 32227 bp, 24 predicted proteins | sample 1539671 | NCBI WGS metagenome assembly OCTW01 (sample SAMN02144230, study PRJEB22623) | gut metagenome | biome: sheep rumen | host: Ovis aries | place: New Zealand | reverse complement strand
CACCCCTTCAGAAGCGAAGCACCCAGGCGCAAAACTCATACTGAACGCGAGCCGTTATTTGCAACTAAATGATAATCAGTAAGTTCGTGAAACGATCACTTAAATTTCAGCAGATCATATCAGCATTTTTCTGTGATTCAGGTAGTTATAAATTACACCCTATGACGGTCTTTGTGCGCGAGGGAGATAGCCCCTTCCGTTAGTATATTGGCCGATCTATTGACCAAACCGTGCAACAAACGGAACACATACTTTTGGACGTGATCCGGAGCAAAGCCTGCTGACAATAGGCGAGGCACAAAAAAAAGCTGACCGTTTCGGCCAGCTTTTTTTGTTGAAGCAGGGTAATTACTTCGTGATGACCTTTGCCATCTCGAGGACTTTGTTGGAGTAACCCCACTCGTTGTCGTACCAAGCGCAAACCTTGACGAAGGTCTTGTCGAGCTGGATACCTGCCTTCTCGTCGAAGATGGAGGTAAGAGGGCAGCCACGGAAGTCGGTGCTGACGACAGACTCGTTGGTGTAACCGAGAACACCCTTGAGTTCGCCTTCGGATGCAGCCTTCATGGCAGCGCAGATCTCCTCGTAGGTAGCTTCCTTGTTGAGTTCGACGGTGAGGTCGACGAAGGAAACGTCGCTGGTAGGAACGCGGAGGCTCATACCGGTAAGCTTGCCGTTGAGCTCAGGGAGAACCTTACCTACAGCCTTTGCAGCACCGGTCGAGGAAGGGATGATGTTCTCGAGGATACCGCGGCCGCCGCGCCAATCCTTCTTGGAAGGACCGTCAACGGTCTTCTGGGTAGCTGTAGCAGCGTGAACGGTGGTCATGAGGCCGCGCTTCACACCGAAGTTGTCGTTGAGGACCTTGGTAAGAGGTGCAAGGCAGTTGGTGGTGCAGGAAGCGTTGGAGATGATGGTCTGGCCAGCGTAGGTCTTGTCGTTGACTCCGTAGACGAACATAGGAGTAGCGTCCTTGGAAGGAGCGGACATGATGACCTTCTTTGCTCCGGCCTTGAGGTGAGCCTCTGCGAGCTCTGCGGTGAGGAAGAATCCGGTAGATTCAACGACTACGTCTACATTGAGAGCGCCCCAGGTGATGTTTGCGGGATCCTTCTCGCAGAATACCTGAATCTTGTTTCCGTCGACGATAAGATAGTTGCCCTCGACCTTGATGTCGTGGTTGAACTGTCCGTGAACGGAGTCATACTTAAGCATGTAAGCGAGATAATCAGGATCGAGGAGGTCGTTGATACCTACGACTACGATGTCCTTGCCGAAATTCTCAACTGCTGCACGGAAGACCATACGTCCGATACGGCCAAATCCGTTAATACCAAGTCTAATCATTGTTTTAAAAGATATAATTAAAATGTGTTGATACTTTCTTGTTTTTTTGCGCCGCAAAGATACGAAAAAATAGCGAAATTCAATAACTTTGTAGAAAATACGATGCGGAATGAAGATTTTGATTTCAAATGACGACGGATATCAGGCCAAGGGTATACACGCCCTTGTGCATATCATGAAGCGCTACGGAGATGTGACGGTGGTGGCCCCGAAGACTCACCACTCCGGGATGTCGATGGCTATCTCTCTCGGACACAGACCCTTGGGCTTCCGCGATTTGGGCATTATCGACGGCGCACAGTGGTACTACCTCGACGCGACTCCGGCAAGCTGCACCAAATTCGCGATCGACGAGCTCTACAAAGACGGTCTGCCCGATGTCGTCATCAGCGGAATCAATCATGGCTCCAACGCCTCTACCGCAATGTGGTACAGCGGCACTATCGGTGCTGCAAGGGAGGGAGCCCTCGGCGGAGTGCCGGCTATAGCGGTGTCGCTGAACAATCTCCACGAAGACGCCGACTTCTCCGTAGTGGAGCAGCTCTTCCCGTCCGTCTTTGATAAGCTCATGGCCAATCTTCCCAAAGACAAGATTATCGTCTACAATGTCAATTTCCCCGATCTGCCTGCAGAGAAGATCCGCGGCATCCGTTCTACGACCCAGGGCCGGGAGAAGTGGGTCAATGAGTTTGTCCCCATCGAGCCCTCGGAGCGTCAGGAGGGCGAGGCCTACTACGTGATGGCCGGGGAAGTCATCCCGCTCGAAGACAATCCAGTCTCGTCAGACAACTGGGCCGAAGACAACGGATATATCTCCATAACTCCGCAGAGTCTCGACAATACCGATATGGAGGAGTATCGAAGGCTCTCAAGCATTTTTTAGATGAAATACTACCTCATAGCGGGAGAGGCCTCCGGCGATCTCCACGCATCCAACCTTATGAAAGGCCTCAAGGCCGAAGATCCCGGGGCGGAATTCCGCTTTGTGGGAGGCGACCTTATGGCGGCGGTGGGAGGCTCCATGCTCTTCCACTTCAAGGAAGGGGCCGTTATGGGGGGAGCGGATGTGTTGCGCAAGGCCGGAGCGCTGCTTTCGCGCCTGCGTTCTTGCAAGGCCGATATCCTGAGCTGGAAACCGGATGTGGTGATCCTTGTCGATTATCCCGGCTTCAATATGCGTATCGCGAAGTTCGCCCATGGCCACGGGCTGAAGGTATTCTACTACATCGCCCCGAAGACCTGGGCCTCCCGCGAAGGACGCAACCGTAAACTCCGCCGCTATGTAGACAGGCTTTTCATCGTTTTCCCGTTTGAAATACCGTATTTCGAGTCCAAGGGGATACCCTTTGTCTATAAGGGCAATCCGCTTGTTGATGCAGTCGAGTCCACTTCTTTCGGGACGGTCTGCGAGCAGCCCTATATGGCTGTTCTGGCGGGTTCCAGAAAAGGCGAAATATCGCGTATGATGCCAGTGTGCATGGAGGTCGCCGACCGCTTGCACGCGCTGCCGGAGTATTCAGGCTACAGGTTCGTGGTGGCGGGAGCGCCGGCTCGCAGCGAGGCCGACTATGCGTCATGGCTGGAAGGGCGTGAGGCCTACGTCGAACTCGTGTTCGGCCGCACATACGATGTGCTGAAAGGGGCGAAGGCCGCGATAATCAACTCCGGGACGGCCTCCCTTGAAGCGGCTCTGATCGGGACCCCGCAGGTCGTGTGCTGGTCAACTACGCCGGTGACGGCCTTTATCGCCCGTAAGATCCTCCACGTCATGGACCATATCAAATACATCAGCCTCGGGAACCTGATTCTCGACAAACTTGCGTTCCGTGAGCTGGTCCAGGAAGAATTTACTGTGGAAGGTGTACTCGAAGAGGTCCGCAGGCTCTGTGAGGATTCCGAGTACCGTGAGGGAATGCTCTCTGACTATGCTGCCATCAAAAAAGCCCTCGGTGGCGGTGGCGCGTCGAGGGCTGTAGCAAGTGAGATGATCTCTCTTCTCCGGTAATTATTTCACCGTTATCTGAGCTTTGATCGTTTCTGTGGTACCGTCGCTCAAGGTGACGGATGCCTCTACTCTGTGTACCCCGGACTTAAGGATGGCCGATACGCCGGATTGTTTCTGGGAGTCGTAGTACCAGGTTACGCTCTTTATCGGAGTGGATCCGGCCACAAGTTCGAAGTAGTAAGTGTCTCCGGCGACGGGGTTCTCGGGGAGCGCGATGAACGCGGCATCCACGGCCGGAACGGAAGAGGAAAGATAGATGGTCTTGCCAGCCGGATAAGTGTAGCTTTCCTTTCCTTTTACAGGCGTCCAGTTGCCGGCGGAGTCTCTGTAGTAGAGCAGGACCCTGTCGCCGAAAGCGACATTGCCGGTGATTTTGCATTGGATGCCGCTGAGAGTCACGATATTGTAGGCGGGAATCTCCAGAGGGCTCTCTTCCGAGACATACTCCTTGAGGTTTCCTTTCCAGTCTACGAGCGCAGCCTTGACCGCCCCTTTATAGTCCTGATAGTAGTTGATGTTGGTCAGTGCGTCTGCGGCAAGGGTAAACGCTTTGCCCTGGATGCTTCCGGAGGTAATGCTGAGCCCCTTGCTCGTTTCGTCGTTACAGTCGAAGATTATGGGACCGGCCATTACGGGGTCGTCGCCCTCCCTGTCCGGCTCGAGGCCCACTACCATGCTGTGGTCTTCGTCGAAGGTGTAGGAGCCGGGAATCTTCAGGGTAAGGGTGAAGAAGCCGTTGGACTCGCCGGACCATCCCCAGTTCATATAGAGGAAGTCCCGCTCGTCGTAGCCCTCACACACAAACTGATGGCCGCCGTCAGTCTCGCTGCTGCCGGCATAGATTACCGGTCTGCCGCAGTCGATCTCCCTGATGATGATCTGTGTCCACTCCGCATCGGTGTAGGCCTGCCTGTAGAGCAGCTGGGCAGAAGCAGAGTAAGACATGTGGTTGACCATGGCATTGACTATATTCTCGGAGTAAGCACCGGTTCCGGTTTCGTAGTTGTACATTGCCTCGACCATCACTCCGCAGTCGTGCATGAGCTGCGCGACCGCCGCTTTTTGGGCAGAGGTGGCAGATTTTGAATAAGTGATGGGCATCAGAGTATAGTCGTAGCGGTGGGAGTCGATGCTGTAGCTGTCAATGGTGTATTTTTTATCGGTGTCACTCGTGTATGTATATCCGCCGATGGTGCCTTTGCCCTGTTGAGGCCATTGGTGGTAGCGGATTACTTCGGACATCGCGGTGGCCACGCAGCCGGAGAGCGCACGTACCGTGCGGCCGCTTTCAACTACCGTCGGGCATTGGTCGTTGAAAGGGGAGTCTTGCCCCCAAAGGGCGGTGCCGAGTACTTTCCTGCTTGATGCCTTGGTCTTGTAAGCAGCTGTTTTCCAAAGTGATGCGACTTCCGAATTCTGGCGGACACCGGCTGCCCGAACAGCCTTGATGCTTTTTTCGTAGCCAGACATCCATGTCCTGAGGTTGTCAGGCATGCGTTTCGGAGTAAAGGTTCCGGTCTCGTTATACCCAAGCACGGGTGTAACTGCGTCTTCTGCCGAGATTATTATCCAGCCTCCGCGGCTCCCGCTGAAAACGTAAAAAGCGTCGGAGCCGTAGTTTTCCTGCCTGACCTCGCAGCCGAGCCACTTGGAGGCTATTTCGCCGGCTTTCTCTACGCTTACGGTATCTGCGAATGCAATGCCCTGGAAGAGAATGCCTAAAATGCTTACTAATGCTATATGTCTGATATTCATGACAATTACTTCACAGTGATGATGTAGCCGTATTTTTCATTCTCGTCGACGAGCCATACCATTTCTCCGTCGGCCTTGACTACAGTCGCCTTTGAGGTGAATTCGCTTTCTAAACCGGCTATCCCATAGCTGCGGACCGAGAGATCGGCTGAAGTCTCTTCGGTGAAGGCGGCGGCAGAGGTGCTGATTCTAAGCAATTCGCCGGTAGAAGGATTCTGGAGCCTCCATTCGGAGAGGGCGGAGTTGCGCGAGACGATAGCCGTCTGGTCCAGACCTCCGACGAATGCCTTGATGGGAGTGGCGACCCCTTTTGCTATCTTGTAGATACCGGGGTCGGTGAATTCTGCGAGTTCGGCACCTCCTGCAAGCGGCTCCTTATATTTAAAGTCGGGAGACGTGGCCCAATCTTGTTCTGAGACGGTGAAGGGATAGGGGGTCGAATGACCTGATTCCAATACAAGAAGCCTGGAATTGGAGTACTGTCTGCCTTCAGCGAACTGGCCGACTGAACCGAGAACAGCCGAATAATCACCGCCCGCGGTGCTCAGCGTGATTGAGAGCAAGGTGTTCTGAGGCGCGAATATCACCTCGTAGGCGCTGACTCCGTCCTTTGAGGTCGCGCTGAGGTGAGCGTGAAGTTCTGCTTTGTCACCGCTGACCTTGACTGTGTTCCTGTCCATGTTGAAAGTCACCGACGGATAGGCGCTGAAAAAGACGTCGTTGATTTCACTTCCCGTATCGTTGCGTACATACAGTACAAGTTTAGTCATCTTTGGCTCGAACCTGAATACTACGGCAGGGTCGGAAACCGAAGCGCGGGTTTCACTGACAAAAAGCCCGGAAGCCCTGAAGTCCTTATCGTTTCTCTGGTCGGGATACACCGAGAATACCACTTTGCCGCCTTCGTTGAAGCGCTCGTCGTAGGGGAAGTATGCCCTGAAAGCGACAGCGCTGTCGGGCATGGCCTTGGGCCAGTATAGGGGATTGACCGGAGTGAGTTTGCCTCCGGAATATGAGGTGCGGACATTGCGGTACGAGAGGGGATAGTCCATGTTGACCCCGATGAGATCGCCGCTGGCGATATGTTCTGACTCTTCTGCCGTGAGATTGAGCCTTTCTCCACGCGTCGTCCTGCCCTTGGGCTCTTGCTGGCACGATGCCAGGACCAAAACAGCGGCTATCAGAGATGTTATTCTTTTCATGCCGCAAAGGTAGTGCTTTTTTTAGATATTCTTCGTAAATTTGGAACTCGGACAGATATGAATAGTAATGTATAAACACTTATAAGATGAAAAGGATTATTGTTGTGGCCGGCCTCTTTGCCGTCTCGCTTGGAGCTTTCGCCCAGGCCCAGAAACCCAAAGTGAACTTCCCCGAGTATATATTTACTACCGTCAAGGAGAACCCCGTCACTTCCGTGAAGAATCAGAAGAGCAGCGGTACCTGCTGGGCATATTCTACTATCAGTTTTGTGGAATCTGAGGTGATCCGTCTCAACGGCATCACCGATACGGCCAAGTTCCCCGATTTCTCGGAGTTCTTCGTTGTCAGCCACTCTTACTCCGACCGTGCCGACAAATATGTGATGCTCGACGGAAACCTCACCTTCGCTGCCGGCAGCGAGGCGGACGATGTGCTCGATGTCATCCGTGACTACGGTATCGTGCCCAATGCCGAGATGACAGGTATGAACTATGGTACCGATCTTCCCAAGCAGGCCGAACTCGACGCCGTTCTCAAGGCCTATATCGGAGCCGTAGCCAAAAATCCCAACAGGACTCTCACGACCGCATGGAAGAGAGGTTTCCAGGCTATCCTTGACGAGTATCTTGGAGAGTATCCCGAGACCTTCTCGGTGGACGGTAAGAAATACACTCCGGAGAGTTATCGCGACGCCCTCGGATTCAACCCCGATGACTATGTGACCCTTACCTCTTTCACACACCACCCCTTCTATACCTGGTTCCCACTGGAGGTTTGTGACAACTGGCGCTGGGACGAAGTCTACAATGTCCCCATCGACGAACTTATGGAGATCCTCGAGAACGCTCTCAACAATGGCTATACCGCAGCCTGGGGCGCAGATGTAAGCGAGCCCGGATTTACCCGTGACGGCCTTGCCATCCTTGCCGACGTTGAAGCTACCAATGCAGGATCCGACCAGGCGCATTGGGTTGGTTATGCCGAGGCCAAGGATGCCAAGAAGGCTCCCAAGAACGGCTCCAAGACCAATAATGTAGTGGAAAAGGAAGTCTCACAGGAGCAGCGTCAGGCCGATTTCCTCAACAAGACCATGACCGACGATCACGGTATGCATATCTACGGTATTGCCAAAGACCAGTGGGGCGGCAAATACTACCTTGTCAAGAACTCATGGGGCGAAACCGGCAAGTACAAAGGAATCTGGTATGCCAGCGAGAAGTTCGTAAAGGGTCAGACCCTCGATATCATGATCCACAAGAGCGCACTTCCAGAAGGCTTTGCCGAGAAGCACCCTAATATCAACAAGTAAACGGCCTGTATGTCTGTAAGGAAATACATCCCGGATTTTATTACTTCGCTCAACCTGGCTTCAGGTGTCCTGGGAGTGGTCTTTGCCATGCAGGGCAACATAAGTGTGGCATTCCCTCTGATGATAGCCGCTGCCGTTTTCGATTTCTGCGACGGCTTGGCGGCGCGTCTTCTTGGGGCTTACTCCGATTTCGGAAAGGAACTCGATTCGCTGAGCGATCTCGTTAGTTTCGGCGTGCTCCCTTCGGTGATGCTTTATAACCTGATGAGGACATGCACGTTCTCCTCGAGCGCATGGTGTTTTGTGCCGCTTCTGATCGCCGTTTTCTCAGGTCTCAGGCTCGCAAAATTCAATCTTGACCCGCGGCAGCATACGTCTTTTGTCGGCCTCCCGGTTCCGGTCAGCGCGATGCTCTGCGGCTCACTCAGTTACTTCGTGGCGTTCGAGCCCGCTTCACTTCTTGCAACGTTGAGCGGAGGGCTGGTGTTCGTGCCTGTCCTGACAGTATGCCTTTGTTTCCTGCTGGTCAGTGAGATTCCTATGTTCTCGATGAAGTTCGGCGGGGATAAAGCCTCAAAGTCAGTTAGAATCAAGCGGATATCATACATTGTGGAGATAGCTGCGGTGGTCGGACTTACGATGCTTCTCGGGCTCAACTGGTCGCTTGCCGTAACGCTTTCGTGCGCACTTTATATAATCAAGAACATTCTTTACGCATTATTCAAGGTTTAGATGAAAGTTAAGTATTGGTCCATACTGTCTGCATTTATTCTGGCATTAGCAGCATCCTGTCAGCCCAAGCCTGCGCCGCAGCGTGCAGTGGTCGGTTATGTGGATGAAATCATAGAAGACAGGTCGGAAAGCGGCCATCAGCTGCTCTCGGCTTTCGATCAGCGCGATCCCCTCGGAGACATAGTGGTGTTCGGCCCTTCGGACGAAGTCCGTTCGATGTCGCTGGCTCTTCTTTCGAGTGACCGTTTCGACAATGTGGATGCACGCCCGATAAGTGATTCCCTCCCTGATTTCAGCGGGGAAGTAATCTGTCAGGTTGTGCTCTCAAATCCCGAAGTGCTGGATAGTTATGGCGCGGATGAAGGCTCGTCGCTTCGTGAACTCACAGTAAGAGCCGTGCTTTCGTCAATCGATACTCTGAGTTATCGCACACCGAGCGATCTTTCTTCATACTCCCACAAGCACCGCGGAAAGGTGGTGGTGATGACATCTTCTCAGATGGCATCGTACGGCAAGTACGACGTGGATTCGTTGATGAGAGCTTTCGGAATTGAATCTGCAGTGTTTTTCCCTCTGGAACTCATGGCGGACAAGGCTCTTTCCAAGGCGGAATCGAGGATAGGAATAGTTACTTCGAAGCCGCAGGAACTCTACGATGAGTATTTCAGGTTCAGGGAAGATGCCCGCGGACACTTTATCGGAGCTTTTCCAAAAGAGACCGTCCTCGCCACTCAGACCAGCATTGCTGATTCTCTCGCGCTTGACGTTCTCCTGCTCGACGATCCCGCCGTGCCCGCAGATACCTTGAGGGCCCGCTTCCCGAAGGTCGAAGTGGTCGACCCTGCCGCCGTGACGGCCGAAGCCTGCTTCCGCGCCATGCGCAGCCGTAACATATTTACCCACAGAGTAGCTTATCCCAGGTGGACTGCTTATACGGCGGAACCGTCGGGGGATCTGCAGCATATCCTGATTGATTCTGATGACAGATAACAGCTTCAAACCGACAATAACGCCCGAAGAACTCGAGCAGCTTCCCCTTAAGGCTTTTGAAGGCCAGATAGTCGTCATCGACTCTCCAGGCTTGGAGTTCTACAGGGCGACTCAGTACCTCAGGAAGCAGAAGGTATTGGGTTTCGATACCGAAACACGTCCGGTCTTCGAACCTCATCATCCTCACCGCGGAGTAGCGCTGCTTCAACTCTCCGGCCCGGACAAAGCCTACCTTTTCAGGGTGGGAAAGATGGGCCTCAGGCGCAGGCTCCGCTATATCCTTTCAGATCCGGATATCCTCAAGATAGGTGCAGCTTCGCTCGACGACGTAAGGAGCCTGCAGCGTCTGGCACCATTCGAGGGCAAGGGTTTTGTGGACCTCCAGAAGATAGTCTGGGAGTGGGGCATCAGCGACAAGAGCGTCAAGAAGATGGCTGCCCATATTCTCGGAATCCGTATATCCAAGACCCAGCAGCTTTCCAACTGGGAGGCGGACAAACTGTCTCCCGCCCAGCAACTGTACGCGGCAACTGACGCGTGGGTATGCCGCGAAATGTATCTCAAACTCCAAGACACAGAAAAAAATCCGCTTAAGACAGATGAGCAAGGTCATCCTAAAGAAAGATAGGGAAGGCTCCCTTCTGAGATTTCACCCCTGGGTTTTTTCCGGGGCGATTGCGCAGGTCACAGGACACCCTGCAGAAGGAGATGTGGTGACGGTACAGGCCTCTGACGGGACTGTACTTGGGTGCGGTCACTACCAGATAGGTTCCATAGCGGTCCGCATGCTTTCCTTTGGCATGGACCATATCGACACGGATTTCTGGGCCGACTCCATCAGGTCCGCCTACAATGCCCGCAAAGCTTTCGGACTGATTGATAGTCCGGATACCAACTGCTTCAGGCTTGTCCATGGCGAAGGCGACTGCCTCCCGGGCCTGATCATCGACTGGTACGACGGCGTATGCGTCATGCAGGCCCACAGCGCCGGTATGTTCCGCGCAAAAAAACAAATCACTGAAGCCCTGCAGGAGGTGTTCGGCGATTCTCTCAAGGCTGTTTACGACAAGAGTTCGGGGACTGCGCCCTTCAAGGCGGGGCTCGACCTGATCGACGGCTACACTTATGTCGCACCCGGGTTTGAAGCTTCGGAGACCGTCGTGCTCGAAAACGGCCACAAGTTCCTTGTCAACTGGAATGAAGGTCAGAAGACAGGCTTCTTCCTGGACCAGAGGGAAAACCGCGACCTTGTAGGCCGCTACGCCAAGGACCGCAATGTCCTCAATCTGTTTTGTTACACAGGAGGTTTTTCGGTCTATGCGCTTGCTGCCGGTGCCGCCCACGTCGATTCCGTCGATTCTTCCGCCAAAGCTATGGCGATGGTAGACCGCAATGTTGCGCTCAATGGCTTTGACGCTGCAAAACATACCTCCTATACGGCCGACGCCATCGATTTTCTCGGAAAATGCGAAGCGGGTAAGTACGATCTCATGATAGTCGATCCTCCGGCATTTGCCAAGCACCGTGGAGTCTTGAACAATGCTCTCCGGGCCTACCAGAGGCTCAATGCCGCAGCTATCTCCAAGGTTGCTCCCGGCGGTATAGTCTTCACCTTCTCCTGTTCGCAGGTGGTCGACAAAGAGGCTTTCGCCCTTGCCGTGTTCAGCGCCGCTGCCCAGACCGGCCGTACCGTGCGCATCATGGACCGCCTCTGCCAGCCTTGCGACCACGCGGTCAATATCTACCATCCGGAAGGCGAGTACCTGAAGGGGCTTGTCCTTTACGTGGAATAAAAGCGTTTTTTTTCATACTTTTGTATTTTTGACGATAGTTGTCAAAAATGCGTCATATCTTTGCATCATAAACAAAAGGAGAATACTATGAGCAAGGAAATGACAGAATGGATCAGCACTTCAGCGGAAGTCGCGATGCTTATCGACGAACTCGATCTCGAATTTATCGGAGTGGAGGAATAATCATGGACCAGCCGAAGGTGGAAAGACTGCTGCGCCTCATGGCGCTCATGTCCGGAAACGTGGACTATACCGTGGACGAACTTGCGCGTCAGCTTGGTACGTCCTACCGGTCTGTCTACCGCTATATCGACACCTTCAAGGAGTGTGGATTCGTAGTGGAGAAGCGCGCTCCCAATCTCTATAAACTCGTCAGCACTCCGGACGACTACCCGGAGTTTTCAAATCTCGTATGCTTTTCCGATGAGGAAGCCCATCTTGTAAATAACCTTATCGACAGGCTTGACCCGACCAACGCCCTTAAGGCCAATCTCCAGAAAAAACTGGCCGTTATCTACGACAGCACGGGAATCGCCGATATCGCCGGAGGGCGGCCAATGCGCGGCATTGTTGAGACTCTCGCCAAAGGTATCAGAGGTAAGAAAAAGGTGGTGCTGAAAAACTATGAGTCGGGACATTCCCATACTGTTCGTGACCGTTTCATAGAGCCGTTCGGTTTTACTACCAATTATATAGATGTCTGGGGCTTTGATCTTCAGGACGGTCGCAATAAACTGTTCAAACTCTCGCGCATGGAGCAGGCCCTTTTGCTCGAAGAAGAAGATTGGACCAATGAAGCCAAGCACGAAAAACAGGGGCTGGACGTGTTCGGAATGTCGGGGAGGACTCCGCTCCATGTCCGGCTCCGTCTTGGCGTCATGGCCAAAAACCTCCTGCTGGAAGAGCATCCGCTCGCAGAAAACGACCTTACGGAAGAGAAGGGGAGTTGGATACTCGACACGCAAGTGTATAACTATGCCGGAATCTGCCGGTTTTATGTTGGCGCCGCATCGGATGTGCAAATTCTCGAATCTAATGATTTCGAGAAATATGTCTCAGATTATGTTTCGAAATATCTGCTGAAGCGGTAGGATACTAACATTTTTAACGAATTCGCCCCTTGTATGGTTAATAGGAGGGGCGAATGGCGTGTTAATTAGGCACTTGCAGACTTTGATTTTTCGTATTTAAAAGTTAACTTTAAACCGAAAAAACAGTAGTGTTGGTTATGTCCTTTTCCAAGATATCTATATCGAGGGTTCTGGCCGTCGTGTTCTTTTTTGTGCTCTTTGTCCCTCTCGGGCGGGCGCAGAATACCCGTCAGGTCCAGGGAACCGTCTATGATGAGGCGGGGGAGCCTTTCCCCGGCGTGGTCGTCATGAACCGCAAGCTAAAAATCGCCGTTACCACCGACATCGACGGTAAGTTTTTTATCAAAAGCGTTCCTCTTAACGCCGTCCTCACCGTTGAAATGGTGAGCTACAAGCCTTATGAAATACAGGTTTCCCAGATCAAAGGCGATGTGACTGTCTACTTGGAGCCAGACTCTCAGATGCTTGAGGAAGCCGTTGTCACCGGTATCTTTACCCGCAGCAAGGAGAGTTTTACGGGCTCGGTCCAGTCGATGACCAGTGACGATATCAAGAGGGTCTCCAACAGCAATGTCGTGGAGTCGCTCAAAAACATGGACCCCTCGCTCGTTATTCTCGACAACCTTGAGGCCGGATCGAACCCCAATGCAATGGCCTCTATGCAGATCCGTGGAGCCTCCACCCTCGCGGCCGAAACTTCCGGCCTCAAAAGCAACTTCCTTTCGAAGGCGAACCAGCCTCTGTTCATCCTGGACGGTTTTGAGACCACCCTCGAAAAGATAACCGACATGGATATGAACAGGGTCCAGAGCATTACCATCCTCAAGGACGCCTCTGCAAAAGCAATCTACGGATCCAAGGGCGCCAACGGCGTCATCGTAATCGAGACTAAGGCTCTGACCAACGACAAGAGCCGTGTGACCTATAATGGAAGCCTCTCCATTGAAGCCCCCGACCTTACAAGTTACAATCTGTGTAATTCCCTTGAGAAACTCGAGGTCGAGCGCCGCGAGGGCTACTACAAAAACGACAGTTCGTTTGAGACTTTCGCCCTTCAGGCCCTTTACAGCCAAAGGCTTAAAAGAGCCATGGAAGGAGAAGATACATACTGGCTCTCGAAACCGCTGAGACTTGGTATCGGGCATAAGCATTCGGTGAGCATCGAGCTCGGTTCGAAAGAACTCAAGGCTCTGGCTACCTTCTCTTACAACGATACCCAGGGTGCGATGAAAGGTTCTTTCCGTGATGTGTTCGGTGGCAATGTAAATATCGCCTACAGGCGCGGCGGATGGACTTTCCGCAATATCATGGGTATCTCCCACATGAACAGCGCAGAGTCTCCATGGGGCAATTTCTCAGAATATGCAGCACTGAACCCTTATTTTTCTCCTTACGATGAAGAGGGCAACCTGAAGAAAGTTCTCCAGACCAGATTTTTCACGTACGAGGGAGTATCAGTCTCCAGAGAAGTGGTGACGAATCCGATGTACAACGCCACTATCGGAACTACCGACACCAGTTCGTATCTTTCCGTCACGAACAATTTCTATGCGGAATACCAGTTCATGAAGTCGCTCAGGATGGTAGCCAGGTTCGGAATCGAGTCCCAGAATACAAGGTCGGACGAGTTCTATCCCGGGCAGCATACCAGTTTTGTGGAGACTGCCGACATCCTTAGAAGAGGCCGGTACACCCAGTCCAACGGTCGGTATACCACATATTCCGGCGATGTCTCCGCTCAGCTGAACCACAACATAGGCGGCAAGCACGACATCTTCGGAACCGTTGACTGGAGTATCTCCCAGACCAACTACGAGGAGATAGTGAACTACACGGAAGGCTTCCCGAACAGCAACATGAAGAGCATTACTTTCGCCCGTCAGTATCAGGACAATTCCGTGCCTACCGGGGCCGACGGACTCAACCGCAACCTCGGCGCTCTCGCGACTGCAGGTTACAGCTACGACAACCGTTACATGGCTGACGCGACCATCAAGGGAAGTGCATCCTCTGTGTTCGGAACCAAAAACCACTGGGGCGTGTTCTGGAGCGCCGGACTTGCGTGGAACCTCCACAACGAGCAGTGGATGAAAGACTATGCCGACTGGGTGACCCAACTCAAACTCAGGGCGAGCCTGGGCTCATCCGGTAACCAGAACTACACCACCAATGTAGCGCTTCCCGTCTATCAGTATTACTCATCGGCTTACTATAGCGGCTTCACCGGTGCCTACCTCCAGAATATGGCCAATCCCGAGCTGGGCTGGGAGGAAAAGATGGACTACAACATAGGAATCGATTTCCGCACACGCAATCTCAATATCGTTGCGGACGCCTATATCGCCGACACGCGCAACCTCGTGTTCTCAAGGACGCTGTTGCCTTCGACCGGTTTTCCCATGACCAACGACAATATGGGCATGGTCCGTAACAAAGGTGTAGAACTGAGCGTCAACTGGACTCTCTACAGGAGCGGAGCATCATATATCAATCTCTTTGGAAAGGCAGCCTTCAACGACAACCGCGTCCTCAGGATCTCCGATGCGCTCAAGGCTTTCAATGAGCAGCAGCAGGCCCTTGCCAAGGAAGTCGGCGCCACCGCTCCGGTCATCCAGTACTACGACGGCATGCCCCTGCATTCCATCTGGGTCGTCCGCTCTCTGGGAATCAACTCAAGCGACGGCAACGAGGTGTATATCAACAGGAATGGCAATATCACCACAACGTGGAATCCCGCCGATCTGTACAACTGCGGTTCGTCCGATCCTCTTGTCAACGGAAATGTGGGTATCAACGGCGAAGTGAAAGGATTCGGGTTCAACTTCGTAGCAACTTTCTATGCCGGAGGCTATCTGTACAACAGCACTCTCCTGGACAAGGTCGAGAATACTACTCTTGATAATAATGTAGACCGCAGGGTGTTCAGCGGCCGCTGGGCAAAGGCCGGAGATGTGGCTCCTTACAAAGCCCAGAATACGGCGTCCAACTACTTTACCCGGCCAACCAGCCGCTTCGTCCAGAAAAACAATGTGATGCATCTGTCTTCGGCTTCCGTCTATTATGAGTTCCCGACGCGGCTGGTAAGTTCGCTCAGACTCAGCCGACTGAGGATCACTCTCTATACTAACGATATATACACTTTCTCGTCCATCGACATTGAAAGAGGCACTTCCTATCCCTACGCCAGGAAGTTCTCTTTGAGTGTAAACGCGTCATTCTGATACCGCCATGAAAAACAAGATAATAAAGAATACATTAAGTCTTGCCGTAGCCGTGTCGCTTCTGGGCTCCTGCAACGGTTGGCTGGAGGCTACGTCTTCCACCCAAGTCTCTGATGCGACTCTCTATTCTTCGAGGAGCGGCTTTCAGGATGCCCTTTGCGGGGTTTACATCAGCATGGGCAGCGAATATGAATACGGTTCGTATTGGACCTGGTATGTGAACGAACTCGTCTACGGACCGTATGCTCCCCAATCCAGTCCGGTTTTTACCGCTATCCAGAACCACAAATGGGAAGACAACAGGCTTATTCTCATTCTCCACAATATGTGGCAGGCCGGTTATTTCTCGATCGCCAACGCAAACAAGGTCCTTTATGAGCTGGATGCCCGCCCCGGAATTGTCTCCGACAAGACCGAGCGAGATCTTATGAGAGGAGAGCTTCTGGCTTTGAGAGCCTATATCCACTTCGACATGATGCGCATGTTCGGTCTGGCGCAGCTCACTTCCGAAGATGATTTTGCAAAGCTGGCTATCCCGTACAGCACTGAATATGTCAAAGATCCCGCGCCCCAAAGAAACTACAGGGAGACACTTGAGCTTCTGGAGAAGGATCTTGACGAGGCCATAACACTGCTCTCGGAGGATCCCGTGAGGGGGAATGCCTCTGAAACGTTCATGGCAAACGCCAACGCCGACGGCTTCTGGGACAACAGGGACAAGCGAATGAACTATTTTGCCGCCAAGGCCCTCAAGGTCAGAGTCCTGTTGTTCAAGTCCGAACTTGATTCCGCTTACAGTGCGGCAGAAGACCTGATTGCCGAACTCAAAGCGGCAAATGCCTTTTCGTGGGTTGATGCGGAGGCGATGACCAGCGCGACATCCAATGACGAAGTAGACTGGACCTTCTCTTCCGAACAGATATTTGCGTTGGAAGTAAGCGAGCTCCAAAATCTCACCGACCTTTTAATTTTCAATGCTTCCACTCTTGGCTCGTCATCACTTCTCATCGACAAGGCCATTGCCGATGTGTCGCTTTTCAATCCGTCCTTTGTCTCATCTGCGGAGGATATAAGGGGGCCGGCTCTCATGCTGAAGTTTGTCAGCGACAACTACCGTCCCTACAAGTACTACAACAACTCTTCCTACTACGAAGGATACCGTAACCGTGTACCTATGATCAAGGTCTCCGAGCTGTACCTTATCATGGCCGAAATCGCGGCGGAAAGGAGCGATACTGAGTCGGTCAATGAAAACCTTTATGAAGTACGGCGTCACCGCGGCATTCAGGACCCGGCGGATGGATTGTTTATTTCTTCATCCTCCAATAATGAGAACGTCCTTCTGGAATATTTCAAGGAGTTCTGTGGAGAAGGCGTTGCGTATTATGCCACAAGGCGGATAGCGGCAAAACGCAATTCTTATGTCGATTTGGATCCGACATGGTTTAACAGGATACTTTCGCTTGGCGCATATCCTTACCCTGTCGATGAATTGTCTTACGGAAGAAAACAGGAATTATGAAAAAGATAACAGTACTATTATTGGCTGTCGCAGCCGCCGTTTTTCTGTCTTCCTGCGAGAAGAGTGAGATTCAGACTTTCAACATGAAAGACTGCTCAGTTTATTTTGACGGAGTCGAGAACTCATTTTCGCTTCGGGGAATGACCGAAGAATACCGGGATCTTCATGTCAAGGTCAATGTGCTGGGCATACCGGCCGATTATGACAGGGAGATTACCCTTGAGGTCAAGGACTCCATTGCGGGCCCCGGTGACTATGAGATACTCTCGTCTGTGATCAAGGCAGGAGAACTCTCAGCCGACATAGTCATCAGGGTACAGGCCCTCAAGGAAGGAGTAGAACAAAAAGTCATAGTGCTCTCGATAGTTCCCAACGAGTTTTTCCGTGAGGGGCTGCCGGCTTACAGTAAGGCCGTAGTCAAGTGGACCGATTCGTATGCGCGTCCGGTGCCTGCAGTCTGGAAAAACTGGTATCTGTATATCAGTACCGGATACAGCAAGGCTCTCCACAGGATTCTTGTAGAAGAGTATGGCGACGACATCGACAAGTGTGTCAGGTCCAAAGGCGATGTGACTGCGGAGAACGGACTCATCTACAAAGACCCCACCTGGTGGAGCGCTCTCAACAAAAGAGTAAGAGAACTGGTTCGCGATCACGATACGGCTCATCCCGATGCTCCCTACATGCATAGCGAAGACTACGAAGACTATCCCAAGGCGGATACTCCGGTAGGGCAGGGTGTAAAGCCTTCCGTCATTCCCACAATCTATTCAACCCTCATATCGTTATGATCAAACGCATTACTGCAATACTGCTTGCTGTCTCTGTCTTCTGCGCTTGCTATCAGGATCTGAGCACCGTAGCTTACCGCACTATCCCGGACATAGAGATTAGCGGAATACCGGACACCCTTGAGACGCTGTACGGGGATGATATCATTCTCGAAGCGTCAGTGACTCTCGGGGGCGAAGAGTATGATTCGTTCAGCTACGAGTGGGCGATAGATTTCCGTCCCGGTGTCTCCAAGGACCGCATGGTGATAGCAGACACGCCAGATGTGACTTACAGGGTTGCCAACCGGCCCAATGATGCACCGTACTGCCTTTCTTTCACAGCAACTGATACCCAGACCGGTCTCTCCAAGACCAAGTCCTGCTTTGTCTATGTGAGATCTTCGCTTGGGGAAGGTATACTGGTGGCGCATACCCGCGACGGCGGAGCGACTACCGACTTCGACCTGATCACCTGCAAGGCCGCCACCTACGGATACAACATGGACGCTCCGCGTTACACCAGAAACATCTACAGCCTTGCCAACGGTGAGCCGCTGGAGGGGACGGTAAATGCCGTGCTTCCGGTTGTGCGCTCTGATGGCGCCGTCTATAACGAGACATTGATCCTTGTGGGCACGGATTCGCATCTTTATGCCCTTGATCCTCTGACTTTCATTATTGCGAAGCAGGACGGAACGCTCTTCAACGGGCTCAAGGAGACGACTCTCAACGTAAGGAACCTGATAAACTACGGACAGATAATGACCGCAGCCCAGATCGGCAGGCAGCTTTACCTGAATATCGGACATACGAACAATATCTTCAACAAGGCCGGATATGCCGGAGTGCCTTCGGATGTGTTCACCCCGACAAATGTCGGCTATGCCTATGCTGTCCAGCAGAGCGACATCGTGTTCTTCAATGAGGCAGAAGGACGTTTCTATTACATGCACTCTCAATTCTCCGGCTACGGCAGTTTTTCTGCCAGCTCAGAGATTGTTCCGGCCGACCTTTCCGGAGGCAAATCTCTATGGGCCGGAGCCGGAAAGAACGGAACCGCCGCTTTTCTTATCGAAGACAAGACAGGTTCTCACCATATCATCTATACCGAACCCACAAAGAATATTCTGACTTATTACGCACTTGATGACAGTCAGTGGCATTCGGATGTGAAGTACTATGCTTTCTGCGACAATTCGGAGATACTGTTCATGGCTTCGGACAAGAAGATCTATTCGGTTGCGGTGATCGGCGGCACTCCCGCTTACCGTGAACTGACCTGGAAACCCGATGATGCGGACGAGATCATAACCGGGATTAAATTCTATACCCAGGGCTGGTACGGGACCCACGGCTACGACGTAGCCTCCTACAGATTCCAGCTTCCGACCAACCGGCTCCAGATCGTAATCAGCACGTACAATGAATCTACCGGAGATGGAAAGATTTACCTTCGTCCATTCAATGTCAGCACCGGCCTTTTCACCTTCAAGGACAACGGAGTGTATGGCGGCTTCGGAAAAATAACGGCAATAACATCAACATTAAAATAGGATAAGAATGAGAAGAATTGTATTGGCTTTGGCTCTGCTTTCCCTCCAGTTTCTCGCTGCGGGGAAGGATACCACTGCCGTGAGGGCTTATGTTGAAAAAGGGAAAATACTCATGGAGATTCCCGACACCCTGCTTGGGAGGACATGGGCTATGGCGACGACCGTGAGGTCTACCAGCAACAACCGTCTGGGCAATGTCGGCCTCAAGGATGTAGGCGGACTGAATTTCTACACTTTCGAGATGGTGGACAGTACCCTCCGTCTCAAGGAAGTAAGTTTTGACTACCTCTCCTCCGAGAGCAATATCATGGATGCTCTTTCTGTAAGCCATACGGGCGCGGCTGTCGAAAAGTTCAAGCTCAAGTCAGATGCGCCGTCAGGAAAGTATCTTGTCGATATGACCGACTATTTCCTTTCCGACAGGAAAGAACTCGATCCTACCCAGTCCAACCCGATGGGCGGTGGAGAACTCAAGAAAAACTATAAAAAGGATCTTTCTTACATTGTCTCTGCAAAGTCTTTCGACGACAATTTCTCGGTATCGGTAAGCAGGTCATATACTTACGACTCCAAGAATCGCAAGAATATCCCGTTCACGGTCGAGAGCGTGACTTCGTTCCTGCTGCTTCCTTCCGAAATCTACCACCCGCGAATCGCAGATCCGCGAATCGGATTCTTCTTTACCAGGCGCGCCGCCGTGGAGGATCTCAATTCTACGACCAAAGACATCTGGTTTGCCAACAGATGGCGTCTGGAGCCCTCCGATACCGCTGCGTACCGAAGGGGAGAGGCCGTCGAACCGGTAAAACCTATCACTTTCTACATCGATGACAAATTCCCCGAGTGGTGGAAGCCCTATATTGCGGATGCCGTGCTCCAGTGGAACGAAGTATTTGAACGCATCGGCTTCAAAAACGCCATGCAGGCGCTTCCTTTCCCCGAGGACGACCCTGATTTCGATCCTGAAAACATTCGCTACAACTGTATCCGTTATGCTCCTGTAGCAATCCAGAATGCCATGGGTCCCTCGTGGGTGGATCCGCGCAGCGGAGAGATCATCAATGCTTCCGTCTGGGTTTATCACGGTGTTATCAAGCTTCTCAGCGTCTGGATGTTCGCCCAGACGGCGCAGGCCGATCCCGATGTGCGCAGCGTCGATATACCCAAGGAAGTTCTCGGCGATGCACTCATGTATGTCATCAAACACGAAGTGGGACATACGCTGGGCCTGATGCACAATATGAGTGCTTCTACCTGTATCACCATGGACCAGTTGCTTGATCCTGCCTTCAGCAGCGAGAACGGCACTACGATGTCCATCATGGATTATGCCCGCTTCAACTATGTGGCCGGCCCCGGCGACAAGGAAAGGGGTGTCAAGCTGACTCCTCCACGCTTCGGCAAATACGATTATTATGCAATACGGTGGGGATACACTCCGGTTTTCGATGCCGGGAGTTTTGAAGAGGAAACCCGCATCACCACCCAGTGGATAACGGATTCCGTCGCATTCTCCCCGGTCTATCGCTACGGAAAGCAGCAGATGGGACTTTTCTTCGATCCGCGCTGCCAGACCGAAGACCTCAGCAATGATGTTTTTGCCGCCACTGCGGCCGGTATCAGGAACCTTAAGTACATCATGTCCAATTTCATGGACTGGATAGACGACAAGAGCGATCCGGACATGAAGTACAGGACGCAGTTGTATCTGGGACTCGTCAACCAGTATATGCGTTACGCCGGCCACATCATGGCCAACATCGAAGGCATTTACCGCAACGAAACAGTCCCCGGCGATGGTTTCAAGAGATTTGAGAACGTGCCCGAGGCAGTCCAGAGGCGTGCGCTCAAGGAAATCTTCAATATGTACAACGATCTCGACTGGATGGAAGACAAGAAGGTCCTGGGAAGGCTCCCTGTCGTAGGTTCTCCGGTTGAGAGTGTCCGCACAGGCATAGCTTCCAATCTTATGTCTAAGCCTTTTGCCGCGGCGGTAATCGATGGGATCGAGAGTAACCAGCTGGATATGAAGGCTGTAAACGATATCCTGTTTGACAATGTCTGGAAGCGCACGGTCAAAGGTAAAAAACTCACCGAAGCGGACCGGCTCTTCCAGAGGATTTATGTGGAGAGCCTGATGGCTACCGCAGGATTCAAGAATCCCAATATCAGCGAGGCCCCGCAGGCCATCGCCCAGACGCATTGCGATCTTATGGCACCTGACCCGGCACTCGGCGGCATAACCTACAGTGAGGTATCAGGCTTCGAATGGGAGCCCAGGTCTATTGGCGGAGGACGGATTACTCTGTCCACTGTCTATGCCGAACTCCACAAGGTGCTCAGGCTGCTTGAGAAGAGAGCCGGCAAGGGCCCGGACGGTGCTCACTATTCACTGCTTAAAAGTACAATCGAATACGGCGTAAGATAATGAAAAAGATACTTTCAACATTGCTTGCGCTTTCGGCCTGCATCGCAGTCCATGCCGCGGCCGTCTCTTATTCGGCGTTTCTCTCCAAATCCGGCGTCGAACATGCCGGAGACGGTCTGCGCATCCACAAAGACGGCCAGAAGTATTGGCTCGAGTTCCCTGACTCCCTGATGGGACGCAGGGTGATTCTTTCTTCTTTCATGCGAAGCTCTTCCGGCTGGACCACATGCGGAAAGGATGTATCCTCGAAGGAAGTGTTCGTGATCTCCAAGACCGATTCGCTCCTTATTCTCTCCAGCCCTCTTGTCAAGACTGAAGCATCTGTCCTGGCTCCTGTCCGTTATGTTTTCCCTATCAAGTACCGCAGTGCCGACAGTACTTCGGTAGTTGTGGATGCAAGCAAACTCTTCAGCGTTTCCAACAAAGATGTGGTCAATCCCAAAGGGATCCAGATCGATGCCAATGCCATGGTCTACAAAGCGACCCCGCAGGACGAATTCACGGTTTTCAAGGAATTGGTCGCTTATCCGTCTTCGGTGGGAGTCGTCAGGAACGTAACATTCAAGGCCGCGCCTGCATACGATCTCGGGAAAGGCATGCTTCAGGTAATTGACGAAGAACTTTTCAGACTCGAAGGAGATGTGGCTACGGTCCTTACCGTCGTTCCGGATACTCCGTTCGAGCCGAGGGTGGCAGATGGGCGCATAGGCACCCTCAATTCACCCCGTCAGGTCTTTTCGGCAGAAAGAGGCATAGAAACGCAGGAAGTGATCAATCGCTGGGATATCTCTGAGGGCAAGCATATTGTCGTTTATGTCGACACGCTTTTCTCACAGTCCCAGTTTGATGCCGTGAGCAGGGGACTGCTCGCGTGGAACGAAGCCTTCGAGGCTGCAGGTCTCGGCTCTCCGGTTGAGGTCAGGCCCTTCGAGCGCGACAGCTGTTTCTCAGCCGAGAATCCCCTTGTGAGCAAGGTCTTTGCCGACCTCCACAGTTCTTCGCAGCTTCCGTCGCTTTCGGTCCTTTCCGACCGCTCTGTCGGCAGGGTATTGTCGTGCAGCATTACCATTCCCGCCGGTATGCGTTCAGCCATGAGGCAGGAAGGCCTGCTCAAGATTGCAGACGTCGATCCCAGGTGGAGGGAGTATGATACCCCCGAAGACGCTTTCTGTGAAGCCTTGAGCGCACGCGTGATGCAGGCGTTTGCCAAAGCCCTCGGGCTGAGCGCCAATGCCGCCGGCTCATACGCCTATTCGCCCGCCCAGCTTCGGGATCCGCAGTTCACCCGCGAGCATGGTATCACAGCTTCGGTTACTGACGATGTCCTTTTCAACACGCTTGCCCGTCCTTCTGATGTGGCAAAAGGCGTGAAGACTATAGTCGACAAGCCCGGTCAGTACGATTTCATGGCTGTCGAATGGATATATTCCGATGCAGGGACGAAGTCTGACCGTGAACTTGCCGACTCGATCCTTGCTTCGAAAGCCGGCAATCCGGCCTTCTTGTATCTGCCTGCAATGAAAGACAGCCCGGATCCGCGTGTCTGCTCCGGGGATCTTGGCAACGATCCTTTCGAAGAGTATGCGACAGCGATGTCCAAGCTGAAGTTTATTGCAGCCGGTATCCCCGAATGGTTGGAAGCAACAGTACCGCAGAATACAGGATTCCGGTCGATGTTGGCTGAACAGATGCTGCTTCGCCACATCGACGAGCATCGAAAGCTCGGCCGTCTTGTGGGCGGGCTGTATATCCACGACCTGTCGTCGGGGTCCAAGTATGAGCCTGTGCCCGGGAAGATCCAGAAAAAAGCTATGGTTACGGCTTTCAGAGGTCTGAGCCAGTTGGATTATCTGGATTCAAACAAGGCTCTGCTTGAGTTCAGCGGTGCCTTCAACGGATTTTCACCGCTCATGAGAGTAAATTCCCTCAATCAGACAGGCATCATCACCCGTCTCAAGTGGGCCGCAGCAGCAGAGAAACTGGGCGTCAGTACCTACCGGCTTGAAGATCTGCTTTCCGACATCACGGATGAGGTGACAGTCAATCTGAGAAAAGGCTCCGTGCCCGAGGGAGAAGATTTCCTGATGGGAGTCTGGATCTCCATGGGTCTTATGAAAAATGTTCCTGTTTATGCCAGGAATTATTCTGATTACATGCATAAAACCGCCTCTTTGGCCGCTGTTTCCGACGAGGTGTCAGTTTCAGTTCCGACGCCTTTCCCCAAAAGCCTCTACGCTTCCACCCTTGAGAATGCCTGCGCAAAAGAGATGGAGCGTCTTTATGGCATACTTCTAAAGTGCCGCGACGCTGCCCGGAGCGATTACGCCAAGGATAGGATAGGTTACAGCATCTCCACCATCGAGGGTGCCCTGAAGAAATAACTTTAAAACCATAATAGTTATGTTTATGAAAAAGTATTTGTCAATCGCAGTTTCGGTCCTCATCGGACTGGCTGCAGTCTCCTGCCAGCAGGAGCCGGTAGAGCCGGAAGATGCAATCACCCTGGAGGGTACTACCCTTACGGTGGGGAAGGATGCATCAGCTCCGGAAATCGTTTTCAACGCGTCCAAAGCGTGGACTGCTGAAAGCGATTCGCAGTGGATTGTTCCCGATCAGACCTCCGGAGAGGCCGGGAAAGTAACCCTCAAACTTTCCGTATCGGAAAACGATACATGGGAAGAGCGCAGCGGAAAAGTAACCGTCACCGTCGGATCTGCCAAGACCGTCTTCACTGTCGTTCAGGGCACTGAGTCCGTTCTTGAGACCGGTTTCACCTTCAACATCAACGACAAGGCCCAGGACCTCCTCGTCCCCGTCAAGACCAACGTTGAGTATACCGTCACTCCTGATGAGAATTCGTCATGGATTACGGTGACCGCCACCAAAGCCGCTCCTAAGGAAGGTACGATCAAGGTCCATGTGAGCGCCAACACCGAACTCGGTCCCCGTACCGGCAGCTTCACCATCGCAGCTCCCGGATACTCACAGACCTACACGGTCGTTCAGTCGGCAGCATGGATTCCTACCGTGAGTGCCGAGGCCGTTTACCTCAGCAACAGCCAGGAACCCTACAATTCCGAGACATGGACGATGAACCTCCACCAGCAGTTTGCGGTCATCCTTGTAAGCGAAGAGGGCGACGAGGTGACTCTGCTTCTGAACAAGAACGGTTTCACGTTCAACGAAGAAACCTATGAATTCGAAGGAGAGTACTATCCTACCGACGTAATCCCTGCCGGCGAGTATGAGATCGACGCTGCCGGTAAGTATGCCGACAACACTTTCTCGATCAAGTCCTCCTCCGGTACTGAGAAGTACTATACCGGACTTGTCGTCGAGGGACGCGAACTTGTAATTTACGACGGCGCCATCACTGTCGCTCAGACAGAGGAAGGATACGAGATTACTGCGATCCTTGTCGATGCCGCAGGTGTTCAGCACAACTACTCGTATGCAGGTGCGATTGAACTTACCGAAGAGTTCTTCTCCACATACAGCCAGGTCAATTGGAAGAACAATTACGAGACCTTCTTCACGACCAAAGTGAACGGTTGGGAAGTGTCTGTCCGTCTTCCTTATGTCGGTGGAGACGCAGCCAATGCCAGCTTTGCTTCGTTCACGTTCTATTCCGCTGCAGGTGAAGCCAACCTCGATGAACTTCCCGTCGGAACCTATACCTTCTCTACTCCGGAGAATGATCCTGATCTCAAGTACAAGAACGGTACTCTTCTTGCTCAGGCAGGTCAGCTCACCAATGTCAGCTTCAATCTGTACGGCGACTCAAGAAACATTGAAGTCAGCACGGAAGGAACCAGTGTAACCATATCCAAGAACTCTGACGGTACGTACAATTTCAAGTACACCGGCAAAGCTAAGCCCTGGGCATGGAATGATGAATGGACTGAACAGATATATGGAGATGAGTTCGACCTCAATATCGATGTCAATGTTGTACTTGGCAAGGCGACCGATCAGGCTACAAAACCTCATATCGATGCCGATACAGAGATCGTATCGCTTGACGGCGCTGCCGGAACAGTCTATATCGGATACTGGTATGGAAGCCATATCGGGGCCGACAGCTCTAATAACATGCTCCCCGCTATCGTTGACGGCGAGAGCAATCCTGTTGCCTGCAATGTCTTCTCGATCGGTTCCAACTCTTACTTCAACGATACATGGAGCGTGATGCTTGGACTTATTGCCGATGAGAACTACACTTATGAGAAGAATTTCAACAACCGATTCTGCTCGACTCCGGTTCAGGATGGTACTTATACCTTCGGCACGGAGGCCAAGATCGGAGCTCTGATCCCTCTCAGATATGGTGCATCTTCCCGTTGCTACGCGCAGAACACATTCACGGGAACCACTTACTATCCCGTCTCCGGCTCTGTTACTCTTGCTAACGGTAAGATTACCATCGATCTTACCTGCAAGGCAACAGAAGCAGGTCTGGAGGGCAGGCCTCAGAGTCCTGCAACCGTGAAGCTGACAGGTTCGACTCCTTTCACATGCTATTATCTCCAGGATTGGAGTGCTCTGGCCAGAGTCAAACAGCTCAGCATCAATTCGCCTGTTTCGCTCGACTAAGAGAAGAAGGCTTGATTAAATAATTTCGCCCGGGCTTCCAGTCCGGGCGATTTTGTTATGCGAGTATTGCTTCTGCCAGCGCTTCGAGTGCCGGAAGGTCCGAGTCTTTCATCCTGGAGCGGATGGTAACAAGCGGTTCTACGATTTCAACTTCCTTCATGCCCGAGAAGAGTTCTTTCATCACTCTTCCGGCAGAAGGAGCCCAAGAGCCGTTCTCGACTAGTCCGACGCGGCGTTTCTGCCAGGCTTTGTCCTGCAGGTGGTGGATAAAACTGAATGCGGGAGGGAAGAGGCCGCCATCGTAGGAAGCGGCGCAGACGATGAGTTTGCCGTAGCGGAAGGCGTCTTCGACGGCCTCTGCCTGGTCGTCGCGGGTGAGATCCGAGAAAGCGACTTTCGGGCAGCCCTTGGCCTTGAGGATATCGACCAGCTTTTCGGCTGCTTCGAGAGTGCCTCCGTGGATGGAGGCGACGGCGACGAAAACGCCCTCAGTCTCAACTCCGTATGAACTCCATATATTATAAAGGTCTAGATACTCTTTGAGGTCTTTGCGAAGAATCGGGCCGTGAAGAGGGGCGATGATCTTTACGGGCAGAGTGGATACTTTCCGTAGCAGCGTCTGGACAGGCGTGCCGTACTTGCCGCAGATGTTGAAGTAGTAGCGGCGTGCTTCGCAGGCCCAGTCGTCGTCTTCTTCTCCGAAGAATCCGCACTTGGAGAGAGCGCCGAATTTGCCGAAAGCATCGGCGCTGAAAAGGACTTTTTCGCTCTGTTCGAACGATACCATCACTTCCGGCCAGTGGACCATCGGAGCGGCGTAGAAGGTAAGCGTATGGGCTCCGAGGGGGAGAGTGTCGCCTTCCTTTACGGCGAGCGTACGCCCTTCGAACGCTTCCGTGCCGAAGAACTGGCCAAGCATCTGAATGGCCTTGGCCGAAGCGACCAGTGTGAGCTGCGGGTAGGTCTGCATCGCCCATGCGATCAGCGCTGAGTGGTCAGGTTCCATGTGGTGGACGACCAGGTAGTCAGGCTGAGAGCCGGCAAGGGCTTCGGAGAGGTTCTGCTTCCACTGCCCGGCGCAACGGGCATCGACGGTGTCCATGATGGCCGTTTTTTCGTCTTTAATCAGGTAGGAGTTGTAGGCCATGCCTTCTTCGAGCATATACTGGCTCTCGAAAAGGTCGAGGTCGAGGTCATCGGCCCCGATATAGATGATTGAATCGCTGATGGTTTTCATGTTGATGCACTTTTGTCCCGACAAAATTACACAGAATTTTATAAAAATAGTAGTGCCAGAGGCACCTCAAAGCAAAAGGAGAGCATGTCGCTCTCCCTTAAAAATGGATCACGTCCAAAAGTATGTGTTCCGTTTGTTGCACGGTTTGGTCCGCTTTCTTGGCTTTAGCCATTTCCCTCGCTCCACATTCTCCGCATCCTCTTCATTGTGAGGCCGCGCATCGTGTCGTGCGCGGCCGGTCGGAGGGTAACAAGCCCTCATCAGAGCGCCGGCCGGGCGGGACTTTTGCGCGAGCTAAAGTCGGAAAGGCGAAAAGGCCGCAGGGGGTGTCGGGGGAAGCTCTGCTGCCCCATGATAGAACCGCCCCGACGAGCTCGGCGAAGCGCGATCTGGCGCCTTCTCTCCTATCTGCAGCCGCACGATTGCGCGTAATTCGTAACCGCCTGAGTGTTAGTGGATAACAGATATGATCACTCCAGAAATGCGAGATCATTTCAGCAATTGTCTGGTTATCAGATGATTGAAAATAACGGCAGTATGCCTCTTCAGTTGGATTGGTTGTTGGGGAGAAATTCCGTCAGTAAATTGGCTGTTTTACTGACGGAATGGGTTTTCGAAGGTGATTTGGTTAGTAAAATGGCCGATTTACTAACGGAAAAGGGCGTCAGATGTGCAACCTCCGGTCTTTTGTGGAGACGCTGCGCATCCGAAGGTGCTACCTTCATTACGTCGCGAAAATCACCTGAATTCGTATGTACTACCATCACTCCTACGCGATTAGCAAGTCGCGGGCGTGAGTGTCCGCGGGCTCGGTGGTTTCGTCGGTTTTCGGCAGTTACCGCGCCGGCCTAACGAGTGCGGCGGGGGTCGCCGAGATCGACCGGCCCAGCGGGAACGGGCTGCCTACCGGTGTAACTGCCAAAAACCTCCGCTCCCACCGAGCGAACTTCTTGGCCTGAGCACCAGGCGCACGCGCCACTCGCGCGGAACCGGGAGCGAGGTGCGGAGGCCCTGCCACACGCGAAGGCTTCGCGGGGCGAAGCAGGGATGGGGCAGAGTCGTACAAATTCTTATCAGAAGATCGCCGGGCGGGGCCGGCGATGACGGGGGGATAGCAGTTTTTTGGGGGTGGGGATAATAAAAGAAAATGAGTTGTGACCTCACGGCAACAACTCATACTAACCACATAATTAATAACACTAAAACTAATAACCAATAGGCTGACGGCTGAGAACCAGCTCTTACTCAACCCGAGTACAAAGGTACAACATTTTATTTAATTACAAAATTTTTTTAATAATTTTTTCAAATTTTTTTTGAAGGCGCGTTTTCTTTGTTTTTGAAAGAATTTATTTATCTTTGCACTGAATTGGTGCTTGGGCCGGGAGGTTAGGCACTGGTCTGCAAAACCAGTTAGAGCGGTTCAATTCCGCTAGGCACCTCTAAAAACGCCTCTACAGATAGCTGTAGGGGCATTTCTTTTATATGGTGTAACTGACGGTTTCTCCGCTCACCGGGTGGCGGAAGGTGAGAGTTTCGGCGTAGAGTTCGAGTCGGCCGCCGTCGGGGCTGCCATAGAGGGCGTCCCCCTTGATCGGACGGCCAAGTCCCAGCGGGGAAGCGCTGTGGACCCGCAGCTGGTGAGTACGGCCGGTGAGAGGAGTGAAGCGTACGTCCATCTCACCGTCAGGGAAGATGTCAAGAATCTCGAATTGCGTAATCGCCTGCTTGCCGTGTTCGCGGTCGACTTTCTGTCTCGGGCGGTCGTCCCAGTCGGGAGCCAGAGGCAGGGCGATGGTGCCCGTGCGTTTTCCTTTCCATGGACGGTGGCCGGCGGAAAGGTGGGCAAGGTAGGTTTTGCGAACTTCGCGATTCTCGAACTGGCTGCGGATTACGGATTGCGCTTCCGGGGTCTTGGCGTAGACTATCACGCCGCTTGTGTCCATATCTAACCTGTGGCACTCGAAGAGTTTACCATGGCTTGACTCGAGTATTTCTTGAAGCGATGGAACTCCCGTTAGACCTGGCGAACAGAGCATGCCGGAAGGCTTGCAGGCGACCAAAATTGCCTCGTCTTCGTACAGTACCCGTATCTCGCGATCGTCGATGCGGCGCTGCAGGGGATTGTCCTCCACGTCCAGCCCCTGCATCATCCACGAAAGCAACGGACCGCATTTGCCGGTGCATGAAGGGTAGAATCTGCCGTGTTCGCGAACTTCGCCGCCGGAAGGGGAGGCGCCGTACCAGAATTCGCCCATGGCGAGCGGTCTAAGACCGTGGCGAAAAGCGTATTCGAGGAGTTTAGGACCCGCGCATTCGCCCGTCCCGCCAGGTGGTACAAGTCCGCGTTCCGCGAAAATCTCCTTTAGGTCTGACATGGCTCCCAGGGCATTGTGAACCCGGTAACTGCGAAAGAGCCGTTCTTGGAGCGCAGCCGAGCGTTCTGATGAGGCGGAGTGGGCGTCTGCCCCGGCAACACGTGCCACCCTCGGCCGCGTAAGAGGGGGGACCGTGAACGAAGTGAACGGTGGGGTCGAGCGTAAGCGAGACGGTTGCAGGGGCAGACGCCCATCCGCCTCTGATGACCCCCATAGCTCCGGCATTGAGAGGGTGTCGAAGATCGGGGGAACGAAGCCGGGAAGGGTGCTGCGGCCGCCGGCGAGCCCGGAGAAAGCCCGCAGGGTCACCATCGAGCCGTCTGGAGACTCACAGACCATGACACCGAGCATCTTGCCTTCACTGAAGATGCCGGAAAGTTCGGGGTCGGAGTCTATTTCTGAGATGAGCCGCTTCGCAGCGTCCACTACGAGCGGGTGAGGGGTGTACCTGAACGGATATGTAAACTTCAGAGGAAGCACTGCAGTTCGCGCCAGAATCTGTAGACAGGGAAGCCCATCACATTGTAGAACGAGCCTTCGATTCCGGAGATGCCGGCAAAGCCTATCCACTCCTGGATGCCGTAGGCCCCGGCCTTGTCGAAGGGCTTGTAGGTATCTACATAGTAGAGGATATCGTCTTCGGACAATACTCCGAAGCTGACTTTGGTGCTGACCGAGAAGCTCTTTTCGCACTCTGTGGAGCGGATTACGACGGCCGTGACGACTTCGTGTTCGCGACCCGAGAGTTCGTGAAGCATCCCGATTGCCTGCTCGCGCGAATGGGGCTTGCCGAGTACCTCGGGCTCCTTGCCCGGGCGGTCGACTATGACTACGGTGTCGGCCGTGACGAGAATCTCGTCAGGGTCGAGCGCGCGGGGGAAACCGTGCGATTTGCCCTCTGCCATGAGCACGGGTACATCGTGGGCCGGTGTGCCGGCAGGGAAGGACTCCTCGAAGGTGTTGCCGGTATCGACCGTGAAGGGGATATCGAGCCCGGCGAGCAGTTCCCGCCTTCGCGGAGATCCGCTTGCGAGTATGATCCTTTTAGAAACGCTTCTCATACGAGTCGGTATCGAAGTTCCACCTGCCCTGGGCCTTCAGCACCATTTCGACGGTCTGCCTGACGCAGCCGTGTCCGCCGGGGAAGTCGGAGACAAAATCGGCCGCCTCGATGCACTCGGGGCACGCATCCGAGGGGGCGACCCCCATGCCGGCTGCCTTGATGGCATCCACGTCCGGGATGTCGTCGCCGAAGTAGACTACCTCGTCGAGGGAATAGCCGTGGGCCTCGCAAAACTTACGCAGGTCGCGCTCTTTGTTGCGTGACCAGAGGTAGACGTCCTCTTCGGGCACTCCGCACATCAGCGCACGCTTGAAGATGCTCTGCGAGCGTCCGCCGGTAATCACGGCAAGCCCGTAGCCATTGAGGGCCGCCATCCTGAGGGCAAACGAATCCTTGGCGTTGAACACTCGAAGGATGTCGCCGTCGGGCATGGCGAGCACTCCGCCATCGGTCATGACCCCGTCGATATCCAGGGCAAAGGCCCTGATCTGCTTAAGATTTAGAGCCATTGCCGTTATTGAGGAGGTCGGCTACATTGAAAGTACCCTTGGTGGCTCCGCCGAGGTTGATCTGGCCGAACTGCTGCTCGTACTTGCCGATGTTGTCGATGAGGGCGTTCATGAGCCTCTTGGCATGCTCGGGAGCCATCACGATGCGGCTGCACACGCTGGGCTTGGGGATGCCGGGCATCATCTGGGCGAAGTCGATGATGAATTCGGTCTTGGAGTGGGAAATGACGGCCAGGTTGGAGTAGTTTCCGCCTGCCACCTCGGGCTTGAGCTCGATGTTGAGTTGGGGCTTTTCGTTGTTTTCCATCATTTAGAGTATTTTCGTTTCGGCAAAGTTACTAAAAATAGTTATCTTTGTGAGCTATGCAGTTATCAAGTAAATACAATCCAGCTGAAGTGGAAGACAAATGGTACGCCTATTGGCTAAGGTACAAGTGCTTCCACTCTGAACCCGACAAACGCGAACCCTATACTATAGTCATCCCGCCGCCCAATGTGACAGGTATTCTCCACATGGGCCACGTGCTGAACAACACCCTTAACGACGTGCTCATCCGCAAGGCCCGCATGGACGGCAAGAATGCCTGCTGGGTCCCCGGAACCGACCACGCAAGTATCGCCACCGAGAACAAGGTGGTCGCCAAGCTCAAGGGTATGGGGATCAGCAAGGAAGATCTCACGCGTGAGGAATTCCTTAAGTATGCCTGGGAGTGGAAGGAAGAGCA
>OCTW011596654.1_pt1 | contig 32254 bp, 22 predicted proteins | sample 1539671 | NCBI WGS metagenome assembly OCTW01 (sample SAMN02144230, study PRJEB22623) | gut metagenome | biome: sheep rumen | host: Ovis aries | place: New Zealand | reverse complement strand
TTCAAGGCTCTTAGATTTCGTTTCAAGGCTTTTAGTTTTGATTTCCACAGGACTAAATTACCTTGCATATTAAATCGTCTGTTTTTCAACCCTTTAAGCGAAACAATGCAGGAATGTATGCAATATAGGCAATGACACAGATGTTGACACAGAGAGAGCATGACTATTTCGCAGAGACTGTAATCTGTGCCAACTGCTATATTGTTGCCTAAAAACAAGGAGCAGGCGCTCCGCGATAATGGTGCGCCTGCCCCTTAATGAGAGGGGTATCTGTTTCTAAGAATTAGAAATCGATGTCGTCGGTATAGGAGGGCTCTGCCAGTGCCTCTTGATACTCGTCCTTGCTGCCCACTATGATATCGCGGAACAGTGGCAGACCAGTACCAGCAGGGATGAGGTGACCGCAGATGACGTTCTCCTTCATGCCCTGAAGGTAATCGACACGTCCACGGATGGCAGCCTCATTGAGAACCTTGGTAGTCTCCTGGAAGGAAGCGGCTGACATGAAGCTGGAGGTCTGGAGGGCCGCACGTGTGATACCCTGGAGCACCTGGTTAGAAGTGGCGGGCAGTGCGTCGCGCACCTCTACGGGGCGCAGGTCACGGCGCTTGAGGTAAGAATTCTCATCACGCAGTTTGCGGGCTGTGACAATCATGCCTTTCGACATATTCTCACTGTCGCCTGCATCGATGACTACCTTCTTGCCCCAGATGCGGTCGTTCTCCTCAAAGAAGTCGATCTTATCAACGAGGTCGTCCTCAAGGAAGTTGGTGTCGCCGGCATCGACGATGCGCACCTTGCGCATCATCTGGCGCACAATAACCTCGAAATGCTTGTCGTTGATTTTTACACCTTGCAGGCGATAAACATCCTGTATCTCATTAACGATATACTCCTGAACGGCTGTGGGGCCCTTGATGGCCAGTATGTCGGCAGGAGTGATGGAGCCGTCGCTGAGAGGTGTGCCAGCACGCACAAAGTCGTTCTCCTGCACGAGGATCTGACGGTTGAGGGGCACGAGATACTTCTTGGTATCGCCTATCTTGGAGGTAACGATAATCTCGCGGTTGCCGCGCTTAACGGAGCCCATGGTAATCTCGCCGTCAATCTCGCTGACGATGGCAGGATTGGATGGGTTACGAGCCTCGAAGAGCTCGGTTACACGAGGCAGACCACCGGTGATATCACCAGCCTTGCCTACGGCACGCGGTATCTTGACGATAATCTCACCCGTCTTAACCTCCGCGCCATCGGTAACGACAACGTGTCCGCCGATGGGGAGATTGTAGGTGCGCAGCACTTCACCGTTCTTGTCAACAATATGACATGTGGGCACGAGTGAGCGCTCCTTGGACTCAATGATAATTATTTCACGCAGGCCAGTGGCATCGTCTTCCTCAACACGGAATGTTACGCCTTCCTTGACATTCTCAAACTGAGCCTTACCAGCTATTTCACTGACGATGACGGCATTGAAGGGGTCCCACTGAGCGATGACGGTACCGGGCTCTACAACCTCCTTGTCATGAACAAAGAGCTGCGAGCCGTAGGGCACGTTCTGTGTAGAGAGGACGATGCCTGTGTTCTCGTCCACTTGGCGCACCTCAGCCAGACGGCCTACAACTACCTCGCCAGGAGTGCCGTCTGGATTGACGACCTCTACAGTGCGGAGCTCGTCGAACTCGAGGCGTGCACGATGGCGAGCCTTGATGGTGGCGTTGGCTGCAGCGTTGGAGGCGATACCACCGGCATGGAATGTACGCAAAGTAAGCTGAGTACCAGGCTCACCAATAGACTGGGCCGCGATAACGCCGACGGCTTCGCCAAGCTGTACCATTTTTGATGTAGCCAGATTGCGGCCGTAGCACTTCTGGCATACGCCGTGGCGACTCTCACATGTGAGGACAGAACGTATCTCGACAGTCTCAATGGGTGACTCTTCTATCCTGGCCACAATTGCCTCGGTAATCTCCTCGCCGGCAGGCAGGATGAGTTCACCAGTGGTGGGATGGATAATGTCATGAACTGACACACGGCCAAGAATGCGCTCGCCAAGGGATGAGATGACCTCATCGCCATCCTTGAGGGCGCTGCACTCGAGGCCGCGGAGGGTACCGCAGTCCTCCTCGGTGATAACCACGTCGTGAGCCACATCGACCAAACGACGGGTGAGGTAACCAGCATCAGCGGTCTTGAGGGCGGTGTCAGCCAGACCCTTACGGGCACCGTGGGTGGAGATGAAATACTCGAGCACGGACATGCCTTCCTTGAAATTGGAGAGGATAGGATTCTCGATAATCTGGGCACTCTCGGCACCTGCCTTCTGAGGCTTTGCCATAAGGCCACGCATACCAGCCAACTGGGCAATCTGGTCAGCACTACCACGGGCTCCGGAGTCAAGCATCATGAATACAGAGTTAAAGCCCTGGTCGGCCTCGGTCATCTGCTTCATGAGGGTCTTCTTAAGGTTGGTATTGACGTGAGTCCAGGTATCGATAACCTGATTGTAACGCTCGGTATCGGTAATGAAACCCATGGAGTAGTTAGCTGTAATCTGCTCTACCTCGTCATGGCCACGCTGTACAATCTCTGCCTTCTCCTTGGGGATGATGATGTCGTCAAGGTTGAAGGAGAGACCGCCCTCATAGGCCATCTTGTAGCCAAGATTCTTGATGCCGTCAAGGAAGGCGCAGGCGCGGTCCATGCCGACTGACTTGATAACCTTGGCGATGATGTCGCGCAGGGACTTTTTGGAGATGATTTCATTGACATAGCCAATCTCCTTAGGTACTATCTCATTGACAATGATGCGACCCACAGAAGTTTCTACCATGGTAGGCACAAGTTCACCAGAGGCATTGAGGTCGTCAACAATGACCTTGACGGGGGCATGGATGTCAAGGCGCTTCTCATTATAGGCGATGATAGCCTCCTCAGGACCATAGAAAGTAAGACCCTCACCCTTGGCTCCGGGACGGAGCTTGGTGATATAGTAGAGGCCGAGCACCATATCCTGAGAGGGCACCGTGATGGGGGCGCCGTTGGCAGGATTAAGGATGTTGTGGCTCTGCAGCATGAGGGTCTGTGCCTCAATGATAGCCTCGTTGCTCAGGGGGAGGTGTACGGCCATCTGGTCACCGTCGAAGTCGGCATTGAAAGCGGTACATGCCAGCGGGTGGAGCTGGATGGCCTTGCCTTCTATCATCTTTGGCTGGAAGGCCTGGATGCCGAGGCGGTGGAGGGTCGGCGCACGGTTGAGCAATACGGGGTGACCGCGCATTACAAACTCGAGGATATCCCAAATAATGGGGTCCTTACGATCGATGATGCGCTTGGCACTCTTGACGGTCTTAACAATACCGCGCTCAATGAGGCGACGAATGATAAAGGGTTTATAGAGTTCGGCAGCCATGAGCTTGGGCAGACCGCACTCGCCCATATTGAGTTCGGGACCTACCACGATGACAGAACGTGCAGAGTAGTCAACACGCTTACCGAGGAGGTTCTGACGGAAGCGGCCCTGCTTGCCCTTAAGAGAGTCACTGAGCGACTTGAGAGGGCGATTGGACTCGCTCTTGACAGAGGAGCTCTTGCGGGAGTTGTCGAAGAGACTGTCAACAGCTTCCTGAAGCATGCGTTTCTCATTACGCAGGATAACCTCGGGGGCCTTGATTTCTATGAGGCGGCGAAGGCGATTGTTGCGAATGAGGACGCGACGATAGAGGTCGTTGAGGTCGGATGTGGCGAAACGGCCACCATCCAGCGGCACAAGGGGACGAAGGTCGGGAGGCGTGACAGGCAACACCTTCATGACCATCCACTCGGGACGGTTGATGGCACGACTAGAGCGGAAAGCCTCAACTACCTGAAGGCGCTTGAGGGCCTCAGTCTTGCGCTGCTGCGAGCCGTCTTTGTGGGCACGGTCGCGAAGCTCGAAGGAAATCTGGTCAAGGTCAAGGCCTGCCAAGAGGTCATAGACGGCCTCAGCGCCCATCTTGGCAATGAAGCGGTTCTCATCGGTCTCGTCGTATGCCTGGGGCTTGCTCTCAGGAAGACGCTCCACAAAGCTGAGGTACTCTTCCTCAGAGAGGAGATCCATCTTGCGAAGCACGCCATCCTCTATGCCGCGGCGGTCGTCATCGTCCTTGGGGGCGAAGGGACCGGGATTGATAACCACGTAGCGCTCATAGTATATGATGGCCTCAAGCTTCTTGGAGGGGATACCGAGCAGATAGCTCATCTTGCTTGGCAAGGTGCGGAAGTACCAGATATGAGCCACAGGAACCTGGAGGTTGATATGGCCGCTACGCTCACGGCGCACCTTCTTCTCGGTCACCTCTACACCGCAACGGTCGCAAACGGTACCCTTATAGCGGATGCGCTTGTATTTACCGCAATTACATTCATAGTCCTTGATGGGGCCAAAGATTTTCTCACAAAAGAGGCCATCGCGCTCAGGCTTGTAAGTACGATAGTTGATGGTCTCCGGCTTGGTGACTTCGCCCCTGGAGTGCTCAAGGATTTCCTCTGGTGAGGCAAGGCCTATCGTAATCTTGGAGAACGATGTCTTTGATTTGGTTTCTTTCTTAAATGCCATGGTGATTTATGCTGTAAAAGAGGTAAATTGTTTTAGTCTAACTTCATACTGAGACCCAAGCCGCGCAACTCGTGGAGGAGCACATTTAGTGACTCGGGAATGCCCGGAGTGGGAATGGGGTCGCCCTTAACGATAGCCTCGTAGGCCTTTGCACGGCCAACAACATCATCGGACTTAATGGTGAGCATCTCCTGCAGCACATGAGCGGCACCGAAGGCCTCGAGAGCCCAGACCTCCATCTCACCGAAACGCTGGCCACCAAACTGGGCCTTACCACCGAGGGGCTGCTGGGTGATGAAGGAGTACGGACCGATGGAACGGGCATGCATCTTGTCCTCTACCATGTGGCCGAGCTTGAGCATGTAGGTTACACCAACGGTGGCCTTCTGGTCAAACTTCTCGCCAGTAGCACCGTCATAGAGCTGAGTGGAACCCAAGTGGGGCAGACCAGCCTTCTCGGTCCACTCCTCAAGGTCCTCAAGGGAAGCACCGTCAAAAATGGGGGTAGCAAACTTAACACCCATCTTGAGACCGGCATAGCCAAGCACAGCCTCAAAAATCTGGCCGAGGTTCATACGCGAGGGCACGCCCAAAGGATTGAGCACGATGTCAACGGGGGTACCGTCCTCAAGGAACGGCATATCCTCCTGGCGCACTACCTTGGAAACGATACCCTTGTTACCATGACGACCAGCCATCTTGTCGCCGACACCAATCTTACGCTTCTTGGCCACATAAACCTTGGCAAGCTGAAGCACACCGGAGGGCAGGTCGTCACCGATGGTTACGGCAAAATTCCTACGCTTGAGCTCAGCATCCTTAAGGTTATATTTCTTAAGGTAGTTGATAATGAGCTTAGAGATGAGAGTGTTGGTGTGAGCATCGTTTGTCCACTTGCTGAGCTGGATGGACGAGTAGTCAACCATACTGAGGACAGCTTCGGTGAACTTGGTACCCTTTGAGATGGCTACCTCGCCGAGGTTGTTTTTGATGCCCACAGAGGTCTTGTCCTTGGTCAGCACAAGGAGCTTGGAGATGAGTATCTTCTTGAGCTCGGCCACCTCAGTATCAAACTGCTCCTGGATGGCTTGGAGCTTCTTCTTGTCCTCTGCACGTGAAGTGCGGCTCTTCTGAGCACGGGCAAACATACGCTTGTCGATAATAACACCTGAGAGTGAGGGATTGGCCTTGAGGGAGGCATCTTTGACATCACCGGCACGGTCGCCGAAGATGGCACGGAGCAGCTTCTCCTCGGGCGAGGGATCGCTCTCACCCTTGGGGGTGATCTTACCGATAAGGATGTCGCCAGGTTCCACACGAACGCCGATACGTACTACACCGTTCTCGTCGAGGTCCTTGGTGGCCTCCTCGCTTACATTGGGAATGTCGGCAGTAAATTCCTCCTGGCCGCGCTTAGTCTCACGGACGGCCAGCGAGTATTCGTCAACATGAACGGAAGTGAGGACATCCTCGCGAACGAGGCGCTCATTGAGCACGATAGCATCCTCGTAGTTGTAACCCTTCCAAGGCATGTAGGCCACGAGCAGGTTACGGCCAAGGGCGAGCTCGCCCTTGGAGGTGGCGTATCCCTCAGTCAGTATGTCGCCAGCCTTTACCTTGTCACCCTTCTTGCAGATGGGGTGAAGGTCTATGGTCATATTCTGGTTGGTGCGGCGGAACTTAGGCAACTTATACTCTTTGACAGCGCTGTCAAAGCTGACAAAGTCCTCATCCTCGGTGCGGTCATAGCGGATAACAATCTTGGAGGCATCGACATAGTCAATCACTCCGTCGCCCTCGGCAGTGATCATGGTGCGAGAGTCTTCGCAGACCTGCTTCTCAATGCCGGTACCAACAATAGGCTGCTCGGTGGTAATGAGAGGCACAGCCTGACGCATCATGTTGGAACCCATCAGCGCACGGTGAGCATCATCGTGCTCCAAGAAGGGGATGAGGGCTGCAGCAATGGATGCTATCTGCTGCGGAGCGACGTCCATAAGCTCTACCTCTGACGGAGCGACAACGGGATAGTCAGCATCCTGACGGCACTTGACAGTCTTGCGGATAAAAGAGCCGTCCTCGTTGAGCGGAGCATTGCCCTGGGCTATAATCTTCTGATTCTCCTCCTCTGCGGAAAGATAGACAATATCCTCATTGTTGAGGTTAACTACGGAGTTCTCCACCTTGCGGTATGGGGTCTCAATGAAGCCGAGGTCATTAATCTTGGCATAGACACAAAGCGACGAAATAAGACCGATGTTGGGGCCTTCTGGCGACTCAATGGGGCAGAGACGGCCGTAGTGGGTGTAGTGAACATCGCGGACCTCAAAACCGGCACGGTCGCGAGTAAGACCACCAGGACCGAGGGCCGAGAGACGACGCTTGTGGGTTACCTCTGCCAGGGGGTTGGTCTGATCCATGAACTGTGACAGTGGATTAGCGCCAAAGAAGGAGTTGATGACCGATGAGACGGTCTTGGCATTGATGAGGTCAGTGGGTGAGAACACTTCGTAGTCACGTACATTCATACGCTCACGGATAGTGCGGCTCATTCTGGCCAGACCGATAGAGAACTGGTTGGCCAATTGCTCACCAACGGTGCGTACGCGACGGTTGCTCAGGTGGTCGATATCGTCCAACTGGGCTTTAGCGTTGATAAGCTGGATAAGATATTTGATAATCTCTATGATATCCTCCTTAGTCAGCACGCGGACACTCATATCGGTGGTAAGGCCGAGCTTATTATTAATTCGGTAACGGCCTACCTCGCCAAGGTCATAGCGACGGTCGGAGAAGAAAAGATTGTTAATTACTTCACGGGCGCTGGCATCATCAGCGGGGTCTGCATTGCGCAGCGAACGATAGACAGTCACGATAGCTTCTATCTCTGAGTTGCTAGTGTCCTTCTGTAGCGTGTTGAAGATGATGGAATAGTCAGTGGACGACTCTTCCTCCCTGTGGATGAGAATCTTCTTGGTGCCGCTCTCAAGAATCTTCTCGGCAGCCTCATCGTCAAGAACTGTCTCACGCTCAACAAGGATCTCATTGCGTTCAATAGACACTACCTCGCCAGTATCCTCGTCAACATAGTCCTCCGACCAACTCTTCAGCACACGCGAGGCCAGCTTCTTGCCGGCATAGCGCTTAAGGGCCGCCTTGCTGACCTTTACCTCCTCGGCCAAGCCGAAGATGTCAAGAATATCCTTGTCGCTCTCAAAGCCAATGGCGCGGAGCAAGGTGGTGACGGGTAATTTCTTCTTACGGTCAATGTAGGCATACATCACATTGTTGATGTCGGTGGCAAACTCTATCCAGGAGCCCTTAAAGGGGATGATACGGGCAGAATAGAGCTGGGTTCCGTTGGAGTGGATGGACGAACCGAAGAAGACACCGGGCGAACGGTGCAACTGTGAAACGACAACACGCTCGGCACCATTGATTATAAAAGTGCCGTTATCTGTCATATAGGGAATGGGGCCCAGAAATACGTCCTGTATCTTGGTGTCGAAGTCCTCATGATCAGGGTCAGTGCAGTAGAGCTTGAGCTTGGCCTTGAGTGGCACACTATAGGTCAACCCATGGATGAGACACTCCTCAATGCTGTAACGTGGCGGATCAATATAGTAATCCAAGAATTCCAGCACGAAATTGTTGCGGGTGTCAGTGATGGGGAAATTCTCTGCAAAGACCTTATAGAGACCATCGTTCTTTCGCAACTCGGGAGGTGTGTCCAGTTGAAAGAAATCCTTGAAGGACTTCAGCTGCACGTCAAGAAAGTCGGGATAAGGCATCGGCTTCCTGATGGATGCAAAGTTTATTCTGTCATTGATAATCTGTGACATAAAACGTGTGTTGTCGTTATACTTAGATGATTGGTGTAATTCTTAGCGATTAGATTATCTCGTGTGGGGGCTGCTTTTGTGTATGCATATACGCCACCCTGGTGTAGGTGCCTGCGCATATATGCAGGCGTTTGGGACACAAAAAGGTTAAGAACCCCCTACCAGAGGATTCTTAACCACTGTGTCTGTGTGTTAAGTCAGAGTCTGATTACTTGATCTCCACTTCGCCGCCGGCCTCTTCGATAGCCTTCTTCAGAGCCTCAGCGTCGTCCTTGGAAACGCCTTCCTTCACAGCCTTGGGAGCAGCGTCAACGAGCTCCTTAGCTTCCTTCAGGCCAAGACCGCAAGCCTCCTTAACGGCCTTAACGACCTGAAGCTTAGCAGCACCTGCACTCTTCAATACAACGTCGAAGGAGGTCTTCTCCTCAGCTGCCTCAGCGGCAGCACCACCAGCGGCAGGACCGGCAACAGCAACAGCTGCTGCAGCGGGCTCAATTCCGTGAACTTCCTTGAGTTCGGTGATCAACTCATTAACTTCCTTTACTGTCAAGCCGACTAAAGTCTCGGCAATAGCTTTAATATCTGCCATTTTTATTTCAAATTAAATTGTTTATACTGTAATTGATTGTAAACTGTGCTCTAAGCAACGCACCTCATTAGGAACGCTCGCTCAAAGTCTTTAGGACACCATGAATGTTGTTGGCTCCAGACTGGAGTGCAGACATAACATTCTTGATCGGAGATTGCAACAGAGCCACAACATCGGCCACGAGTTCTTCCTTGCTCTTGAGAGCAGCAAGGTCAGCTAGCTGGTCACCGCTGTAGAAGCCGCCCTCTGCATAAGCTGCCTTGAGAGCCTTGATGCCAGACTTAGGATTCTTCTGGAGCATCTTGCCCGGCACGTTGGCAACCTCAGTAAACAATACGGAGGTGGTACCCTTCAGTGCATCGTACAGAGGAGTAAAATCAACCTCTGCAGCGTCAAGCGCCTTCTGGAACAGAGTGTTCTTCACAGTCACCATCTTGATATTCTGCTTAAAGCAGAGACGGCGCAGCGCAGTGGTCTGCTCTGCATTGAGACCCTCGGTATCTACCAAGTAGAAATGAGGATACTTCTGCAGCAGCTCACCTAAATTGGCTATAACAACGTTTTTATCTTCTTTTCTCATGATTACTCAGGATTATTCTATGATGGATTTGGGATCAACCTTGATACCGCGGCTCATAGTGGTTGAGATGAAAACGCTCTTCATATAAGTGCCCTTGGCCGTAGCCGGCTTCAGCTTGTTGATAGTAGAGATAAACGCACTCGCATTCTCGGCTATCTTCTGAGAATCAAAAGAAATCTTGCCGATTGAAGCGTGAACAATACCACTCTTGTCAACCTTGAAGTCTATCTTACCAGCCTTTACCTCAGTAACAGCCTTGGCAACATCCATAGTCACAGTTCCGCTCTTGGGATTTGGCATCAAGCCACGGGGACCAAGCACACGGCCCAAGGGGCCAAGCTTGCCCATTACAGCAGGCATTGTGATAACAACATCAATATCAGTCCAACCACCCTTGATCTTGTCAATATACTCGTCAAGACCTACATAGTCGGCGCCGGCTTCCTTAGCCTCGGCCTCCTTGTCGGGAGTACACAGAACCAATACTCGAACAGTCTTACCGGTACCATTTGGCAAGGTGCACACACCGCGAACCATCTGGTTTGCTTTGCGTGGGTCAACGCCCAAACGGATATCCATATCTACAGAGGCATCAAACTTCGTAGTAGTAATCTCCTTCAGGAGAGCAGATGCTTCTGCAAGAGTGTAGGCCTTTCCTGCTTCAATCTTCCCGGCGGTCAACTTCTGGTTTTTAGTAAGTTTACTCATTGTTTGAAGATTTAATCGTTTGCGGGAAATTCCCCGGTTACAGTAATACCCATACTGCGTGCAGTACCAGCGATGAGGCGCATGGCGCTCTCCACGGTGAAGCAGTTGAGGTCGGGCATCTTGTCTTCAGCGATAGCCTTCACCTGATCCCAAGTAACAGAGGCAACCTTCTTACGGTTAGGCTCGGGAGAGCCGCCCTTTGCCTTGGATGCTTCAAGGAGCTGTACTGCTGCAGGAGGAGTCTTAATAACAAATGTAAAGCTCTTATCATCATAATAAGAGATGACAACAGGCAACACCTTACCAGCCTTGGCCTGCGTTAAAGCATTAAACTGCTTGCAGAAGTCCATTATGTTCAGACCCTTTGAACCAAGGGCCGGACCAACGGGAGGTGAAGGATTGGCTGCGCCGCCTTTAATCTGTAATTTGATTATTCCAGCAACTTCTTTAGCCATTGTTTTAATTATTTAAAATTTGTTTTGAGATTCTCAGACTTCGTCCGTAACAATACGAAATCAAATCTTCTCCACTTGCCCAAATCCAAGATTCAAGGCCGTCTCGCGGCCAAAAACCTTTACGAGAACCGTCAGTTTCTTGCGCTCGTTGTTGACTTCGCTAACAACACCGTTAAAAGTGCTGAACGGTCCCTCAGTAACCTTGACCTGCTCACCCACCAGAAAGGATACCGATGCCTCAATATCCATATCCTGCTGCTCAGCAGCGCCGAGCAGACGATCTATCTCCGCTTGGCGTACTACGGCCGGATGGTCCATTCCGCCAAGGATGCCTATCACGTTGGGAATGTTGCGCAGGGCATAGGCTATCTCTCCAATCATTATTGCCTGTACATAGACATAACCGGAGTATAGCACATGGTCGCTGACCACGCGCTTGCCGTTGCGTACCTGTACAACCTTCTCCATAGGCACCAACGTTTGTCCTACACGACCAGAGAATACATCGTTGTTTACGGCAGCATCGATGTATTCCTTAACCTTGGTTTCCTTGCCTGTAATAGTACGAAGCACATACCATTTCATTTCAGCCATGGTGCGATTCTGTTTTTACAGGTTAATTAACCCGGATAGACCGTGGTCATGACAAACTGGAAGATCTTATCCATGGCAAACACCACAAGAGCAATGATGATGGAAGCTGTTAAAACAATCAGTGCGCTGTGGGTCAAGTCCTTGCGAGAAGGCCAAGTTGTCTTATGGGCTAATTCTTCGTAAGAATTCCTGCAATATGTAATCACTTTCTTAAACATACTCTCTATGATTTAGCACGGGAAGAGAGGCTCGAACTCCCGACACCTGGTTTTGGAGACCAGTGCTCTACCAACTGAGCTATTCCCGTAAATTTGGTCCTTGCACAAGGTCAACCCACTGCGCAAGGACCTTATTCTCTGAGTTATCTCTAATATAACGTGATAAAGTCGCTATTAGTCGAGAATCTCGGTAATCTGGCCAGAGCCTACGGTGCGGCCACCCTCACGGATAGCGAAGCGCAGACCTACGTTGAGAGCAACGGCGTAGATAAGCTCTACGGTGATCTCTACGTTATCGCCAGGCATTACCATGTCGGTACCCTCGGGGAGAGAAATCTCACCGGTGCAGTCCATGGTACGGAGATAGAACTGAGGACGATACTTGTTGCCGAACGGAGTGTGACGGCCACCCTCTTCCTTCTTCAGTACGTAGATGGAAGCCTTGAACTTCTTGTGCGGATGGATAACACCCGGGTGAGTGATTACCATACCACGCTTAACCTCATTCTTGTCGATACCGCGGAGCAGCAGACCTACATTGTCGCCAGCCTCACCTTCGTCGAGAATCTTGCGGAACATCTCAACACCGGTAACAACAGACTTCTTATCCTCACCAAGACCGAGAATCTGTACATCGTCACCAACCTTTACGCGGCCAGTTTCGATACGACCAGTTGCTACGGTACCACGACCAGTGATGGAGAATACATCTTCTACAGGCATGAGGAAGGGCTTCTCAACGTCGCGTACGGGCTCCTGAATCCAGTTGTCGCAAGCGTCCATGAGCTCCATAACCTTGTCTTCCCACTCCTTAACGCCATTGAGGGCGCCGAGGGCAGAACCGCGGATAACGGGAGTATCCTCCTCAAAGTCATAAGCCTCGAGCAGCTCCTTAACCTCCATCTCAACGAGCTCAAGCATCTCCTCATCGTCAACCATGTCGCACTTGTTGAGGAATACAACGAGGCGAGGCACGTTCACCTGACGAGCCAGAAGGATGTGCTCACGGGTCTGAGGCATAGGACCATCAGTAGCAGCAACAACAATGATAGCACCATCCATCTGGGCAGCACCGGTAACCATGTTCTTTACATAGTCGGCGTGGCCCGGACAGTCAACGTGAGCGTAGTGACGCTTGGCGGTCTCATACTCTACGTGAGCGGTGTTGATAGTAATACCGCGCTCCTTCTCTTCGGGAGCGTTGTCGATCTGGTCGAAGGACTTAACCTCAGACAGACCCTGCTTTGCCAGCACGGTGGTGATGGCGGCGGTAAGAGTAGTCTTACCGTGGTCAACGTGACCAATGGTACCAATGTTTACATGCGGTTTGGTACGTACGAACGTTTCTTTTGCCATAATTATAGATATTTATAGTAAAATGTTGTGTCGTGATTATTTCTGATTAAAAAGAGAGGTATGCTAACCAAGCCTCTCTGTCTCATCCTCTTCACTTTTTCTCACTTGGAGCTGCTTCTGAGAGTTGAACTCAGGACCTCATCCTTACCAAGGATGCGCTCTACCACTGAGCTAAAGCAGCATTCCGTTTCATTCGTTGAGCGGAAGACGGGGCTCAAACCCGCGACCCCCAGCTTGGAAGGCTAGTGCTCTATCAACTGAGCTACTTCCGCATTTCATCTCATGCGCCACTCGCGCCGATGATGGACGCCTTAGTTGAGTTGGCCGCCTCCGCAACGCGGTGTGGGTGCTGATGGATTCGAACCACCGAAGTCGAAAGACAGCAGATTTACAGTCTGCCCCATTTGGCCACTCTGGAAAACACCCTTTTGCTTCAACTGAACTCCATTTCACTCCGTGCTTTTCATCATCGCAGCAGGGGAGGTCATCAGAAACGGGTGCAAAGTTAATAACATTTTTCTTTTCTGACCAAGGAATCAGCCAACTTTTTTTAGGAAAAAAACGTTTTAGGCCCTTTTTGGGCCGATATGACGCTGTTCACATTACAAAAATGTGCTTTTTAGCCCTCCTTCTACATTAACAGCACTATAATCATCTGCACCATTATCACCCTGACAAACATACAGAGGGGATAAACGGTAGTGTAGGCCACCGATCCGCGGTCTGAGTTCATGACGTCGTTCACATAGTCCAGGGCCATGGGGTTAGCCATGCTGCCGCATATCATGCCTCCCACCGTAGCCATGTCGAGCTTGGTGAATTTTACAGACAGCCAGCCCACTATCACCACGGGCAGCACCGTGATAACGAAGCCCAGCGCCACCCACAGCGCACCATCGGTCCTCACCACCGTGTCGAAGAAGCGCGGACCGGCCTGCAGACCCAGGCAGGCCAGAAACACGGCTATGCCCAGTGCCCTCAGCATGCGGTTGACACTGCTGGTGGTGTAGGTTATCATGTGCAGTCGTGGGCCGTAGGCACCCACCAATATACCTATAATGATAGGACCGCCGGCCAGGCCCAGCTGCAGGGGTACGCTCACCGAGGGCAGGCTGATGGGCACGGCTCCCAGCACAATGCCCAGTATGAGGCCCACGAAGATAGCCACCAAGTTAGGTTCGTCAAGGTCGGCCACCACGTTGCCCATATTCTTAGCCACATGCTCCACGGCCTTCTCTTCGCCGATGGCAGTCAGTCGGTCACCCATCCTGAGTACCAGATCAGGCGTAGCCACCAGGTCTATGCCGGCGCGGTTGACGCGACTCACGTTCACCGAGAATCGATTACGCAGGTGCAGGGCACCCAGCTTCTTGCCGTTAATCTCGTGGCGCGTGATAACTATGCGACGCGATATCAAGCGCGAGTCGAGCTTGTTCCAGTCGATATCCTCTTTATTCCAGTCACGCTCATCGCGCTCGCCAAAGAATATAGTCAGCCGCTCAAGGTCCTTGTGCTTGCTTATCACCAGTATGCGATCGTTATTTTGCAGAGCCGTGGCAGCATCGGGCAGCAACACCTCGCCGTTGCGCCACAGGCGCGACACCACAAAGTCGTTTTTCGTCAGCTCAGCCACCTGCTTCAGCGTCTTGCCCACCACGGCAGGGTTCCTGACGTGAAAGGATACTATGAAAGGCTCATCTTTGTCCTCATCGCTGGCAACCTTGGCCTTGTCGTGGCGCTTGATATGCCAGGCCCTGAGCACCATGAAGCCCAGTATCACGCCCACCACGCCCAGGGGGTAGGTGACGGCGCAGCCCAGCGACATCGACGAAGCCTCCCCACCCTGCCCTATCTGCACCAGAGCCTGTTGGGCGGTACCCAGCGCAGGGGTGTTGGTAGTGGCGCCACACAGTATGCCCATCATGTCAGGCAGACTCACATCAGTCACCCAGTGGCAAGCCACAGCCATCAGCGTAGCTACCGCTGCCAGGGCCAACCCCAGCAGGTTGAGCTGCACGCCGCCGCTGCGGAAGGCACTCACAAAACCCGGACCCACCTGCAGACCCAGCGTATAGATAAACAGCACCAAGCCCATGTTCATGGCATATTGCAGGATGGTCGGGTCTATATGCAGGCCGCAGTGGCCCGCCAAAATACCAGTAAAGAAAACAAAGGTCACTCCGAGTCCCACGCCCTTCACCTTCATCTTGCCCAGACTTATACCTACAGCACATATTAGTGCTATCAGCAGCAGCGCATATACATCGTCGGCCAGGCCGAGCACATTATTTAGCCAATCATTTTGCATATTAATTAAATAAGGTACGCGCACGAGGGCAAACTTCCTCGCGCTTCATGCCGCGAAGTTAACACTTTTTCCGCTTAATACCATAATTAACAAAAAATTAATGAGTGATTAACGGCTATTTATGTTCCAAGCACAAATTTCCATCAATCACCCACTAATTATCAAAAACAGCTCGTCTGATCCGTAGTTTTTTACCACAAAATACCGTGAATCATCACAAACAATCCGTTTAATCCGTGAGTTTATCATTTCTTCACAAACTCCACCCGCCGGTTCTTCGCCCGGCCTGCCTCAGTGGAATTGTCAGCCACCGGCTCGTGGCTGCCCTTGCCCACAGGACGTAAGTTGAACACGTCCACTCCAAGGGTCTCAAGAGCTTTAACTACAGCCTCGGCCCTCTTTTGGCTGAGCGGGTCGTTGACGGCATCGCTGCCCTGGTTGTCGGTATGCCCCTGCACCTCGAAGCGAGCGGTAGGGTTAGCCTTCATATACTGGGCAATCTTCTGTATCTCCTCCATCGACTCCGGCAGCAGGTCGGCCTTGGCTGTCTGGAAGAGAATGTCGTTAGTCACAAACTTGCCGCTCTGCTTAATGGCATCGTCAATGGCCGCAACCTTGGCATCGATATCCGTCTCGTTGCGCTCGTAGAGGTCCACGGCTCCCTTGGCAATGACTACATCTTTCATATAGGTTGGTCTGGAGCCGCCACTGCTGAACCACGTAACCCATCCGGCACCAGGCTTAGCATTAGGCACATTGATCTGACGTTTGCCATCGACATAGAACTTGATGGCACGCTTGTTGAACGATAGGGCGAAATGATGCCAGCGACCATCATTATTAGTTGTAGTTTCAGCGGAAGTTGCATTTCCTTCTTTATGAGTGAAAGAAGGCTCTGAGGTTAGACAATAGTCGCAATGATATGATTGCTTATCGCTATAAAAACCATATGTAATAGTAAATAACTCATTATCCCGAGACTGATTCTCGTTCATAATATCAAGTTCCACATTTCCTGCGCCATCCTTTGGCCTGTCATCATACAGCATGTCGTACTCGATGGTAAACACATCGCCTAAGTAATTCTTGATGCCTCCCTTAACAAGCGGAGCAATCCAACAGTCACGCTGATCCATCTCGATACACTTCACGCCATTGATACTGGCCACCTCAGCACTACCTCTGACGAGATCCCACTTTGAGGGGAACTCACCAATCTGCTCATTAGCGAAGTCATCCTCAAACATCACAACGCTGCCACGCACGAAGTCGCTCTTCACATTTTTGGTGTCGTTCTCGTAGTCATCGGCGGCACCGGCCTCGTCGCTCTTGGCAGCAGCATCGCCCTTGGCATCGCCGTCCTTCTTAGGCAGTTTAGGGTTTAGCACCGCATCAGCACCCTTGTTGATGGCATCGTCAACCTTGCCCTCTGCCTTGTTCTTTACCGTCTCCACGGCCTTGTCCTTAATCTTCTTGAGCCAGCCCTGGGCCTGCGCCTCGGGCACCGCCGCCAGCATCAGCATGGCAGCCAGCAGGTAAAGCACTTTCTTCATAGTCATAAGATTTGATGTTTTAATTTACGGAGCAAAAGTATGAAATTTATTTGTTCTGCCAAGAAAACAAACATCAAATTCGTGTTTTACGTCATTTTTTAGTCAAGAGCCATTTTAATTTGACAATTTGACAATTTCACGATTAGACAATTTAGCAAGCCGTTGGGCATAAATATCAACTATCAATTATCAATTATCAACTATCAATGCCGGAGGCATCGCGAGCGGCTCGCCAGTGGTCGCGCCACGGCGCGGGCTGGCATAAAAGAGCCGCGAGAGCGAAGCGGCAATTATCAACTATCAATTTTCAACTATCAATTTTCAACTCTCCTCCCTACTCTCTCACTATCACGCTGCCGCTGCCCTGGTGAGTGGCCAGTATCAGCACCTCGGCAATCTGCACGTGAGCCGGGGCGTTGGCGGCAAACACCGCCACATCAGCAATATCATCGCCCGTCAGCGGCTTGATGCCCTTATACACCGTCGCTGCGCGCTCCGTATCGCCGTGGAACCGCGTGTTGCTGAAGTTCGTCTCCACCAGTCCCGGCTTTAGGTTAGTAACCCTCACCGCCGAGTGCGCCACATCGAGGCGCAGTCCGTCGCTCAGCGCCTTCACTGCCGCCTTAGTGGCGCAGTACACATTGCCGTTAGCGTAGGCAGCATCGCCCGCCACAGAGCCGATGTTTATCACGTGTCCACTGTTGCGCTCCACCATGCCCGGCACAATCAGCCGCGTCATTGTCAGCAGTCCCTTTATGTTAGTGTCGATCATCGTCTCCCAGTCGTCGAAGCTGCCCTCGTATTCCGGCTCCAGCCCCAGCGCCAGTCCCGCGTTGTTCACCAGCACGTCAATCTCGCGCCACTCCTCGGGTAGACTGCCGACATACTGCTTAGCTTTCTCGCGGTCCCTCACGTCGAAGGCCAGCGTCAGCACCTCGCATCCCGTGGCCGTCAGTTCCTTGCGTATGTCAGCCAGCACGTTCTCCTTGCGGCCCGTGATGATCAGTCTGTCGCCGTTGGCTGCAAACTTGCGTGCGCAGGCCAGCCCTATGCCACTCGTGGCACCCGTTATCAATACCGTCTTTTTCATAGTCTTGTCAATTAGTGATTTGTCATTAGGCGCAATTGCGCTTCTATTCTATTCGGCAAATATACGAAAATATTCCACCGGCAATATTTTTTTCATGTTCAGACAGCTTTCCTCTTATAAATTGAAAAAAGTCTCAACCATTACTTTTAGCTGATCTGCAGTGAGATTAACAATGCCTGTCTCCCTGATGAGAGAAAACGCTTCTTTGTTTTTGCCAATGACATACTTACATTCTTTGCCATCAATAGTCGCAAGGAGAAGGAAATTCCCCTTGTATGCCTGCTCTATACGAATATTGGAAACAGAATGGCTGTTGATAGTCAATTCTGCCGTCTTGGCCTCTTCTTTCCATTCTCCCCATGCCTTCAAGTGGTTGATGATAGCAGCCTCCACTCTACCCGTCCATTCTTCTTTCACGCCATTTTTCTCTGCCAAAGATCTGAAAGACGACACGGCAGAAGCCACTTTGCGAATGATAGCCTTAGGCGCACGGATGCCTATCTCACTTGCAAACGAGATAATGTCGTCAATGGTTATATCTTGATATTTGCCACCGATCATCAGACAATGCTCCTTATTGGGCAGATAACCGCCTGTGTCGAAGATATAAGTCATATCATAAGCTGGCGACAACCTCCAATTGCCTTGACGATTCATAATAAACGTGAAGTTCTTGTGATGGTCGTCCGTATTGTTAGCAAGGATGTTAAACACCATACGTCGGAAGAGTTCCCTGCAATCCATTTCTGGCAGATGCAGCCTGCGACATACGGCAAAAAGTTTCTCGTATGAGTCTGCTTCTGGGTCCATCGCTGCCAACGTCTGCGTGTGCAGTTTACCCGTTTCGTCGCGGTCGAATCGCTTAGTGAGGAAATGCCTTGTTCCATCCACCTCAAGCAGCCGCGACTCCTTCATGTTGATGCCTGCCGCCAATGCCATTTCATAATAAGTCTGCTCCAGCTCCGCTGACGAACGCATCTTGTCACCAAACTTCAGTATATAGTAGTCAAAGCCGGGCTCAAGATCAATCTGCCCACTGCGTATTTCGCCAGTTTCTTTGTTGATGGCAATAATACCCTTGGGCTGACGGCCACCTGCGGAGGTGCCAACGGCTATCAACGATTGCAACGTCAGTGACTCATCGGGCAGAATCCTTACGTTCTCACGCTCTACGGCAATCTTCTCCGCCAAGTCTGCCAAAGCCTTGATGTTGATTCTTTCCGTTATCAAGCCCCGTTCTATCTCTGGCACAAACTCCAGAGCGCCCATACCTCGCCTTCCAATAAATGCCAGCTTCTCCAAGGGGGTAACACTTCTTTCTGTGAGTTTGTTCTCCTTCCGCCATTGCTCAAAGAGTTGGCTACCCCACGCATCAGGCAAAGAATCAGCTATGAACGACGGAAGCTTCTGATAGACGCGTGCCGTCTCACCGAAGATGGCACGTGTGCTTAGCGGATGATGGATAGAGGCAGCAAGCGGAGCCACATCCAAAGTTCCCTTCAAGAACTCTGGATTATAGACAAAAAAAGTAGTCTTTCGCGCTTCATGCCAAGCCAATCGACCTATCTCCTGTCCCCACAGAAACACTTTTATACTTACAATCATACTTTCTTGTGCCTTACTCGCTTAATTTTCTTACTATCTTTATATAAATAAGGCGACTCTGGCTGTTCAGGCATCAGTTCGTTCAAGTCATTGATACACCCCACCGCCTTTATCAATAGCAGAAAGGTACTGAGTGAGATACCTGTCACCGTGCCATTCTCAAACCGATAAACACTCAAGACAGAGAGTCCTGCCATCTCTGCCACCTCCTTCTGTGTCAGGTTGGCTCTCAGACGATAATCCTTAAAACGACTGCCAAGCATCCTTACCAATTCCGGTGCTGAATAATCAGAATAATCCTCCATATCTAACTACACAATTATGATGTCTTAACTGCAAATTCTTGTCCTATCACTACAATACTGTTAGTTTACGGCTGCAAAAATAAAGCAAATTTCCCAAAGAAACAAATATTCCTTCAAGAAATCACTTTTTAAGCACACAAAAACATGCTATTTAATGAGTGCAAAACAACTCTGCATAAACATCAATAATATCTTTCAAGACAGAAGGTGGCAGCAAACGATTCGAAATGTAGCTCTCTATCATTGTCTTCAATTCATCATTAGAAGATTTTTCTATCTTTTGTAAATAAGCATCATACACCCAAGAATCTTCTCCATGAAGCTCTTTCACACACCAAAGCATTAACGCTTCCAAGCCCTTACGATCACTTTTCTCAAGATACTCTTCCAATGTCATAGTCACAATTTCCGTTTATGCCAAAGATAATTATTAGCCCTATCAATCTTAATTATTGTGTTATGTATTGGCCAGCATTTTCACGATTGACGCCGTAGATAAATTGGTCAGCCTAAGGGGGTAGGTATGCCACGTGTCAGCATAGTCATACTCGTCTTCGCTGGGATTGCGTTTCAGCAGAGTGACTTCCTCCCACAAATGCCCGGTCTCGCGAGTCCACACCTCATTACAGACACAGCAATTCTCCAGGCCACTGAGAAGGTCTTCACGGCAGATATTTTCACCCTTTTCCGCAACTCTCGACTTCATCAGCATGACATCCTGCAGGTTCAGATATCTGAGCTCAGCCGTCAGTCTTTCTTTCTCTCCTGGAGCCCATTCGTATTCAATCCAGTTTGGGTCGCAGTCCATTCCAAGCGAATTGTCCAGGACGCCCTTTATTTCGCCTTTTATACGCTCAGAGATTTTCCTTGCGCTCGATGTCCTTTGGGCACCGAACATCATCATCCTGACCGTCTCCTGTTCTCTCTCGGTTAGCATTACCGTATAAATCTGCTCTCCGACATATTTCGTTGGCTCGTTGTAAGGCCAATGCATGGAACTGGACTCATGAGGGTTTGTCAAGTAACGGATGTGCAGTTTTAACGGATATTTTCTTAACGGGACAATTAAATAGTTCAATACCGCATCCCAGTCTGGGAACTTCTCTGAGCCGAACTGAATCCATTCGCCCTTAAACTCGCTGGTGCCGTTCTTGCCGCGGTCGTCAATCAAATAGTCGCCCTCAACCAGGTCCTTGCGATGAGTGATGATTATCCGTTTGTGAAACACGTCGTCAAAGTATTTCGTGACCCACTCCACCTTATCAGACCATGCCGATGGGTTCTTCCAGGGAGCGGTGGAGAGAATGAACACATCATATTCCTCTGCCAATTTATGGACGGCCTCAATAGCTCCCGGCATGGGATCCATTTTTCCGAATAAGCCAGGAATCTCATCCAACCGGTCCTTGTCACCTGACCACCTTGCCCTATACTGGCTCTTCGTTTCCTCATCAATCCTGTCAAGCCCTGATTGGAAATCCACCAGCACATTGTCCATGTCAAAAAACAGTCGCTTCTTCATAAAGACAAATATATTGAATTTCGGTTAGAAGGCATCGGCCTCCATCAGTCTGTAGGCATCAACGCCATAAGTTTCTTTTCCTGTTTGCGAAACATTTCCAGTGTCTTTCAGCAATCCCAAGGACTTCCGCCGTCAGCACCACACTTTGAGCAATAGAGCCTGCCACAGCCGTCGCCGACCCATTCGTGCTGGCAAGACTGAGAATTCTTTAACTCAGCCTTGAGCAGAGCCATCTCACCTGCACGCGCCAATGCGCTGCCATCACCTTGTTTGGCTTTCTCCACATAATCGTCCTGCATCTCGTCCATCATCTTAGACAGACGTTCGAGTTTTTCGTTGTTATCGTTCATACTTGGATTATTTCTCTTGAAAAAAATTAGGAGTATTTAATCCTTACTTAACAACCACCTTCTTGCCGTTGAGGATATAAACGCCAGGAAGCACAGGAGCAGCAGGGAGCCTGCGGCCACTCACGTCATACCACTCGCCATCTTCTACAGAGGCTGCATCAATCTCAGGAAGTCCTGTCGCATCAACTATAAGATTGAAGGTTACATCTGGCAGATATTGCAGACGATTGTTTGGCAGTGCCAATTCTATATCCTTAATGCGGCCCCGATAAGTGCCGGGAGACATTCCATATGCATTAAAGTCAACATTAAGGAAATAACCTTTTGAATTGTTGGCGAATGTAGAATTGCCTAATGAGTAAATGGCAAACTTTACGGTATTGTCATCAACCATGTTTGACCTCACGACATGCTTTGTGGCAATGACACCGTTTAGCTGAGAGTCATAGCCTGAGGTTCGGCTGTTCTCCTTAAACGCTCCGTCAGGAAGCGCAACAGAAAAACCTGCACCTATGCATTTCTCTGCACCATCTAATTTAATAATGACTGTGGAGGGATATCCCGGAGAAACATCCACATCTGCCACACTTATAGTTTGAGCTGAAGCGGCATGAACCATAAACAGCATAGCAGCAATAGTAATTAACTTATATGTTTTCATCGTTATGTATGTTTTCTAATTAATGAATTATTTATTTTACGACAACTGGGCGGATGCTATATCCGTAGCAACTTACCATATAGGTGTCTGATGTTCCAATCCAATCACTAGAAAAGATCAAACCGAAGCAACTGTCACCGTCATCTGAACCTGATGTGCGAGAACAATAATACCCCTTCTCATATCCTTCATAGGTTATAAGACGCATTGCATAGAAATCAGCAGCAGGAAGAAAGATACTCATGCCATTTAATTTACTTGTAATGAGCCTTCCTTTTACATTATTTTTTGTTGTCCATGCTGATGTGGTGTAACTCTCATTTATCAATTCGTTCATTTGATCTTTGTTGGGCATCTGCCATCTACTTCCCCACTGAGCTGTTGCCACATCATAAGAAGAATTGAGTTCTGTCGCACCTGAAGGAAAACTAAAACTATAGTTATTTTCATCATAGGTTTCTTTAGGAGTAGTTTCTCCCCAGGCGAAGTAGTCTCCGTAATCTTCTGGGTTGTTGGCGCCTATGTTACATGTTGCCCAAAGAGTGCCACTGGGCAAGCCGAGGTCGACATATTCGTGAGTGTCGGTGTCGTCAGGCGGCGATGGCGTGCCATTGCCACTTAATACAGGACGGATACTCTGTCCATGATAGCGAATATCTCCCGTCACTTCTACATTATTACCAAACTCAAGTGTGTTGGCATTGGTGCTATGACCATTACTACGAAGTGAGGCGGACCAATAGTAGCCATATTCACCTGAATATTCCTCATTGCCTGCGGCAGGCAGGTATATACTTTTACCATTCTTTCCTGTTACTGTATAGCCTAACAACTTGCTGGCACCAGTAACAGTGACAATTGTCCATGTGCAGTTATCAATAAGTTCTTGAAATTCCGTGTCTGTGGGTATGCGCCAATTACCACCCCAAACAAAATTAGCTACATCGTCTTCTTTCTTCAAAACAGTGACATTATCGACTGTTCCATAGCCGTCTTCTGCACAATATTTGGTTAAGGTCTTATTACTACTGTTGCATGTTGTACCACTACACCATTTGTATGAACTCCAATTATAGGTGCTCTTTGTTTCCGTTTCGCCCCAAGCGTAATACCCACCATAGTCTTCCGGTTTAGATGCCCCCACATTGCAAGTGGCCCACAGTGTACCGCTGGGCAAGCCAAGGTCTACATATTCGTGGCCATTGTGTTCGTTACCCGATATGTCAGAACCACCCGAACTGGAATATTTTGCAAGTTGTTGTATCTCGCTGGCGGTCAAAGCGCGATTATACATACGCACCTCGTCGATTGCTCCATTGAAAGGATACCATGAGTCGCTGAACTTTCCGATATAGAGGGCCTGATTATTCATTACGGAGAAGTCTGGGGTGTAGTCTTTCTCGGCAACCTGTTTGCCGTTCACATAGAACTGTACTTTGTTCCCATTAAATATGTATGCAATGTGAGTCCACTTGTTCAGATAATTGCCTTGCAGTTCATTATTGATGTCTAAGCTTTTGTTTGAACATGATGCCCAACTGGAAATTTTCTCATCATTTCCAGAAATAAAGAATACCATTCCAGACCTGTCGTGCGACTTAGCAAAGAAGCACATCACACCGCCCGACTCTACTCTTCTCCCATATCCATTCTCACTAACCCAACTGGTGGGCTTGACGTATGCAGAGATAGTGGCAGCATTACTTAAAGCCAATGATTCGGAGTTTGGTATAGAGATGTGTCCTGGGTTGTCATATCCTCCAAACAGGTATGCACCATTATTATCTCCACCTACGCCTGTTGTCAGAGTAACGCTTGACATCGGTGTACCGTTGTTGCCATTACCACTCTCATCATTAGCATTGCCATTGAACGGATAGTATGCGACGAGACCGTCTGTAATATCATCGGCAGCATCATGTGGCAGCAGAGATATCAACTTCGTAATGTCGGCAATAGTCAGTGATCCATCGCTGTCAATGTCGGTGACTTTGGTGACGGGAGTGTTGTTGAGGTATGCCTCCACAAGAGCATCGAGGTCTTGCTGACTTATCTGGCCATCCGCGACAATGTCGCCGAGCAGGGTCGGGGTGACGGCGCTCTCCTTGAACTGTGCAGTATAGCTCACATTGCCGTTCACAGTTACGGTGCGGGGATTGTCAGTGATGCCGTCAGTCCATCTCTGGAACTCATAGCCGGCACTGGCGTTGGCATACAGCTCCACTGTGGAACCGCTGGCGTATGTGCCACCACCCGTCACCGTTCCACTACCCGATGGCGTGGCAGAAACCGTGACCTTATAGGTCGTTGACGAGGCACCCGTCACCTTTTTTGTCAGACGATTGCCCAAAGCATCGAAGGTATAGGTGATGGTTGTGCCATTATTATAGACCACCTTCGTCAAACGATTGTTTGAATCGTATGTGTAGGTCTGTGCAAATGTTTGCAGGGAAGCAAACAAAAGGACAAATAAAAATATATTTCGTTTCATAATTAATAATTATTGTAGGAGGGGGGCGTTATAATTATTTTTTTCAGCCCAACCCAAAGACTATTTCCATAAACTATCTAACTTGTTGCCAACCCATTGGCTTCCATTATAAGACCATTTCCAAAAACTATCTAACTTGTCGCCAACCCATTGGCTTCCCTTATAAATCCATCCGCCATTTTTGTCTTGCCGATTTATAAAGTCCACAAATCCAGTAGATTGTTTGGCATTTTGATAAGCTTTATAAACATCTTGGCCTAAAGCTATAGCGCAAGCTGCCATTCCTACAGCACATCCTATAGCTCCCAATGTGGGACCTCCGCCGCTTGCAATAATCTTTCTGATTGCTGTGCCAACAAGATCGCTCCCTACGCCTCTACTCAAATGTGAAATGTCTCCAGTTGTCCAATACTTTATCAAACCAATCATGGTACCTAAACCAAAGCAATGAACTGTTGAACCACCTGCAGTTTTAGAAGACTCTGCCAAAATTGCATCTCTAAGCACTTGAAGTTCTTCGCTTGTTGAATTCAAAATAGTTTGAGTTGCTAGATCACCTAATTCCAAAAGACTATTATCTGCAATTTCTAAGAGTTCATTTCCCATTAATTCTCCTACCCCTTCAATTAATATCTTTTCGATATTTCCCTCTGGATCTATCCCCATTATCGGATTATTACCCGCGTAGGGGTAGAGGTTAGTGCTCCAGATGGGGTCCTCGGAGAGGAAGCGTCCGATAGTCGGGTCGTAGTGGCGGGCACGCATGTAGTACTGGTGGTCGGTGAGGTACATCACACCATATTTGCCAACGTACTGGAAGGGATTGTAGTCTGCCTCCTGCTTCTGCGTCACCTTGCCAAAGTCATCATACTGATACCTATGGGTGATATTGCCATTGTCATCAACGATAGCAACAACAGAGCCGCGGAAGTCGGTTACATAGTAGCTGACCTTGCCACCCTTTACGCGAGCCTCAAGGCCATTGCCATAGATATACTCAGCACTACTCTTAGAGTCGCTGAGAACATTGCCAATGCCGAGCGGGTCAGTGGTAAACTCCGTGTCACCGTATGATGCAATCAGTCCCAGCGGGTCATAGTCCATATTGGTAGAGCCGGCACGTACCAGTCGGTCACTCTTGTTCCAACTATACGACTCACTTCCGCGCTTGGTCGTGTTGCCGTTGTCGTCAAAGGAGAAGCTGATGTCTCCTGCCTTGGTGATGCGGTTGCCCTCGTTGTAAGTATAGCTGATATTCTCATTTGCGAGGTTGATATTGCTATATGGCTCCGTGGTTGTCTGCTTGGTGATGTTGCCGACCTTATCCAGCGTAAACGAATAGCCGGCAACTACTGTACCATTACTCAGTTTAGTACTCTTGCTGGTCAGTCGTCCTACTGCATCATACTCATAGGTGGTGGTCATGCCGTTGGGATAGCTCACCCTGGAGAGCTTGCTATCCTTGCGGTAAGTATAGCTGATGGTCTTGCCGTTAAACTTGACGGCTGTCAGACGGTTAAGTCCATCGTAGGTATATGTGGTGTTGTTGATGCTGGTGCGATTGCCATTGTTGTCGTAGGTATAGCTATTGCTGTGACCGTCGCAACTGGTGCGGGTAATGCGGTTGAAACCATCGTAAGAGAACGACAAAGTCTTGCCGTTGCCGGAGACTGAGGACAGGCGCATCTTGCTGTCATAGCTGTAGGAGTTGATACCGTCGTTTGTGACACGGCCAAGATTATCATAGCTGTAGTTCAGCGTGGTGCCGTCAGGCTTAGTAAAGGTCTTGATAGAACCATCATCATTATAGTCAAACTCCTTGGTGGAGCCTGCAAACGACACAGACGTAAGCCAGTCGGTAGCATTGTCGTACGACATGGAGGTGACTCCACCCTTAGCATTGACGATGGAGGTCATATTATCATTGGCATCATAGCGGAAGTTAGTGGTGCGATTCTCCGGGTCTGTCGTACTTGTAAGATTGTCGTTGTCGTCGTATTCAAATTCAGTGGTACGATTCAAAGCATCAGTAGAGCTCTTGAGTCGGCTTGCCTTGTCGTATGTCGCGCTGGTCGAGAGACCGAGAGCCGGCAGTGTCGTCTTAATAAGGTTGCCATAGGTGTTATAGCTGAACTGTGTTTTCACGCCCATAGCATTGGTTATCTCTGTCGGCAGGCCCTTGGTGTTGACAGTGATGCTGGAAGATACGCCCTCCGGTGCGGATATACCTGTCAGGTTGCCGTGCGAATCATAGGTGTAAGAGGTTTTGTTACCCTTCGGGTCGGTAACGCTCGTGAGATTGTTCATCGAGTCGTAGGTCATAGTGGTAGTCAGCGTACCATCGCCAGTAACAGACATTCTCAAGATGTTGCCCTTATCGTCATAAGTGATATTGTTGACATCGGTGCTGTTGCTCTTGACAGCAGTCGGCAACTGAGGATGAGTGCCGCTGCCGTTGCCGCTGCCGTATGTGCTGTTGACATACAGCCCCTCATCGCCCGTCATGCGGGTTACGACGTTGTTGGCATTGTAAGTATAGTCAAACGAAGATGTACGTGCCCCACTGCGGGTAACCTCCATATGAGAAGATGTGGAGGCCGAGCCGCTGTAATTAGTTTTCACCGTAACGGCAGTCTGAGTGGTAGGTATGCCGTTGATGCCACTCACCGTGTTTTTTAGACGACGATTGGAGGCATCATATGCGTTCTGTATGTAGTTGCCCTTAGGTAACTGAATCTCTGTAAGCAATTTGGATGTGCTGATCTTTGAGTCGTCATCGTAGCTATACTTGGTTGTGTTGCCATTGGCATCGGTGAAACGACTCAGACGATAGCCGCCAGTTGCTCTATTGGGTTCGTAACTGAAACTAATGCTACGGCCAAGCGGGTCGGACACTTTGGCAAGAAGATCGGTGCCAGAGCGATAGGAGAAAGTGAGTTGACGGCGGTTACCATCGCTGACACTGCTTATGCGCTTCATATCTTTCACACCCGACTCGTAGTTGATGGTCATAGTGTTGCCATTGCGGTCTTTAATGCTTGACAGGTAGCATATCAAACCACCACTGCCTGAACCTCCTTGAGCCGAGAAATGGTACTCCATCTGAGATTTTGTCTTTATAATAATCTCTTTGCCTACGATAGAGAACTCATCATAAACACCGTAGGATTCAGGCACGTACTTAGTGCCATCAGACTTGTAGATGTCTATGCTTCCTCCGCCCCAATGGACAGCGACACGGGTGTCTTTTTTGTTCGTTAATCCTGTAGGCACAGTGATAAATGAGTGGAAATTGTGGCTCCATCCTTCACCGAGAGGCTGATAAGTCTCTCCGTTGTCATTTACGCCGAAGAAAACATCTGGCAATGTAGTATTATAAGAATTGTATGTGTGCGCGAAGGTCAATGGCACCGTTCCCGCAATAGAGAAGCTGGTCTTGGTGTAATGGCTGAAATTGCCGAGAGGAAGGCCCAATCCTAAAGCAATGGTTTGGAGAGTGGTATTTAGCGGCTCGAAATAATCGCCCTTTTGGGGATTAGGATCGGTGATAGCACCGGCATCCACCTTCTTCATTATTCTTGCAAGCATGATGAATGCTTGACCACGTGTGCAGTAAGTAAATGGATGGAACTCTATGTTCTGACCGTTACTGGGTTTCTTGATAATACCCAAATCAGCGGCTTTAGCGATATAACCATATTTGAAGTTGCCACTACTCTTCATGCTGGAAACTTTGGCATCATTAGGGAATGGATTGGCAATGCTCGCGTCCGGCTGAATGTTGAATGTTTCCATCAGCACCTTTAGCACATCAACACGGGCAATGCTCGAGTCTGGTCGAAACTCAAACCTGTTTCTGTCGAATGGAGTAATACCATCGCCATACTCCAAATAAAGCAAGGCGCGAGCCGCCTGGTAATAGTATGCCGACCTATTCGTCAAATCAGTATATATAGTAGGATAGTTGTCCGACGGAACAGATGATGGAACTGAACGTCCCTTGACAGAATACACACCACGAAAAGCGACCTTAGCCAACTGCTGGCGCAACAGCTCACCATTGACATTGGCGTTTCCGCTATCAAGCACACCCTTTCCCTGAAGATACTGAACTGCCTGGTCAACGGTTATGTCATCATTCACAGATCCTGCAGTGGTAAAAGTCCAGTATTTACTTTTGTCTCCATCTATCCAATGTGGATTATTGCTGGCATCCCAGACACATACTTTCCAATAGTATGTTGTGCCTGCCTCCAATTCATAATGACAACTGTTTCCAGAACCACTGTCATAAGCATCGGTTCCTCCTACACGATTTGTGAAATTGGGATCGGTAGCCAGAAACACATTATGGCTAACAGCAGCTGCATCACAAGACCAGGACAAATTACCGGAAACAGCAACATTAGTGGCTCCATTTGCAGGAGATGGCGAAGAGGGATTCGAGAAAACACTTACAGTTTTGAAAGACCATGTATTACCGGGCGTTTCATCTTCTCCATCAGATGCCACAACTTTCCAATAATATCTTGTGTTATTATCTAAGCCTGAATAATCAAGATAATTCTTGTTTGTTTTGTAAGGATACCAATTCGTTGCTGTGGTTCCGAGGTAAACGGTGTAAGTTAGAGCGTCTCCATCCGGATCAGAACAACTCCAATAAAGCCTACCACTGGTTGCGACATTACTTGCTCCGTCGTCAGGACTGGAAATCTGAGGTTTTGAAGGAGGAGTATTGTTTGGAGCCGCTAAAGTCCTAAAGGACTCTGTACCTCCGCTTGATTTTCCACCATCATTTTCTGCCCATAAGATAACATTATAATTCGTATTTGAACTTAATCCATCAACTGTAGCACTTACGGAAGTCTCGCCACTCGATGCCGATAATGTCCTCGAACTGGTTTTCAAAGTCTGAGAAGGAGAAGAATAACTAAAGTAATAGGTTGTTCTACTTCCATTCGGATTGACAGTTCCGGTAAATGTTGCAGAATTATATGAATAATCTATAACTTCTTCTGTTACTACAGTAGGAGGCAGTTGCGACTTTGAACCCGTAATGTTGATTTCACCTCCATATTGCCAATAAACTTCATCACTTGTTACGAGAAAAACTTTAAATTTACGCGTTCCATTAAAATCTCCATAATTTCTTATATATGCTGGGAGGTATCGAGTTGTACTATTAGAAATCCTGAACGAAGTAGAATAAACGTCTCCTTCACTCATGTCAAGAATAAACAATTTTCCAGAATTCCCATTCCTGAAATATCCACTTTCTTTATAAACGTAAAACGTAATCGTCCCTGAATAATTCTTACCATTGGGTTCATAAACAGTTGTCTTTATTTGACCATTGGTATACTCTCTTAAACCTGCTATATTTTCTGTACTGTAGTTTATTGCAGGATGACTAGATGTACCAGACCCTGTACTTGTGAAACTTCCATGGGATGGTATTGAAGAATACGTGTAAGTTTGAGCATTTATCATTGTCCACGACAATAATAATGCCACTGCCAAAAAGAGTAGTTTTGATAATCGTTTCATTGTTATTGTTATTTGTTGTTTTTTTACGTTATGGTATTTGACTGTCAAATATGTGTGTAAAGTTAATACTTTTTTATGAAAGAAACAACAAAACAGATAGGATATTCTTCAAATAACAACATATTGACAGCCTTTCATAAGAGATAGGGGGAGAAAATTAAGATTTGTCGCTCCGCGACACGCAGATTTCACAGATAATAGCAGATTTCGCAGATTGTTAGAACACGAATCTCACGAATAACACGAATGCTGAAAGCATCGCGAAGACTTTCGTTGGCTGTCGTGCCGGGGTCCCCTTTGGGGAAATAAGAAAAGCTCTCGTTGCAAGGCAACGGTGCCAACACACAAAGAAAGTCTGAGAGCAAAGTGGCATGCCGCTCGCGGCACGAAAAGACTGAACCTGCAGAATCAAATATGATTGCGAGGAGAAGATTTCTAATCGCGCAGATCCGAGATCTCATCGCGTTTAAAATTTTTCTTCGCGCAACAACAATTTTGGTAATAATATAGATATTGGCACAGATTACTCATAATGCAACCAATTATGACTGCGTTAGTTGTATGTTTATTGCATAACTGCGTTGATTAGAATAGACATGAGACTTTTATTCCGAGTCATTCACGTGATCATTGCCTGAGTTTAACCTAATCCCGTTCAAAAAAGTTTTAACTCCGTGGAAAAATAATCTAACTCCGTGGAAAAAAAATCTAAGAGCCTCGAGCTGTCATTTTCAAGGCTTTTAGTTTGCGTTTCAAGGCTCTTAGAATTGCCGCCAAGGCTCTCAGATTGCGGCTCTTCAGAGATAGAAAAAAGGTTTGGTACTTTACTGAAAATCAAGTTGTTTTTCAAACGCGAATTACCACCAATTGCTCGTAAATTATCGTAAATGTTTTTGGGGGGATTCCAAAAAAAACTAAAAACACGAAAAGAACGAAAATAGGTTAACGGAAATGAAAAACAATTCGTGTCATTTGTGAGATTCATGTTCGAGAAAAACAACGAATTAAGCGGCTTAAGACAGGCATGGGGTATCAAGGATATTCTTCTGACGCGCGCGACAATATCTATAGGTTTTTCACTTTGTACACCAATAATTAGTGACTATTTGAAAAAAAAACACTAATTTCGCACTGACAAATAACAAAAAGTAATATTATGAGTGTAAAAATCGACAATTTGGATTTAAGAATCCTTGACATCATCACCAAAGATGCCCGCACATCGCTGAGCGAGGTGGCCGAGGTGTGCGGCGTGTCGCGCGCCGTGGTTCACCAGAGGGTGGGCAAGATGGTGGAGAAGGGCGTGATACTGGGCTCCGGCTACAAGGTCAACCCCAAGAGCGTGGGCTACTCCACATGCACCTACGTGGGCATCAACCTGGAGAGAGGCAGTATGTATAACGACGTAGTGGAAAGCCTCAGACGCATACCCGAGATAGTGGAGTGCCACTTTACCACTGGCAACTACACAATGCTCATCAAGCTCTATGCCAACGACAACGAACATCTGATGGCTCTGCTCAACAACAGGATTCAGCAGATTCCGGGCGTCATCTCCACCGAGACACTCATCTCGCTGGAGCAGAGCATCAACCGCGAACTGCCTATAAACGTGAAGGAATAGAGGCCCCCTATCCCCCTAAAGGGGAGAGTGACTGCGGAATCTAATCGTCCACCTCTGGACCTGGCATAAATTTGCCGTTTTACTCTCAGGCTCTTATTTTGTCAGCCCGGCTTCGCCGACCACTGACAGAGCCTTCTCTCAAAGAGAGCATTGCTCAACAGAGCCTTCGCTCAAAGAGAGCATTGCTCAACAGAGCCTTCTCTCAAAGAGAGCATTGCTCAACAGAGCCTTCTCTCAAAGAGAGCATTGCTCAACAGAG
>OCTW013431761.1_pt1 | contig 32256 bp, 23 predicted proteins | sample 1539671 | NCBI WGS metagenome assembly OCTW01 (sample SAMN02144230, study PRJEB22623) | gut metagenome | biome: sheep rumen | host: Ovis aries | place: New Zealand | reverse complement strand
TAATCACGTCTGTAGTGGCAAGTCTATCGCCAGATGGAGAAGTGAACTGCAAAATTAGTCAGCATCACTATTAGTTGCGGATTTTAGGTTATAATTATTTGCAAACGGAAAATCATCTACATTTCTTTGTTCCTTTCCTAAGATTTCCTTAACTTTGCAACCGTATAACATTTGCAGTGAAAGAATATGGAAGCAACGGCTTTGCAAAAAACTCAATTTGTGACATTGGCCATCGGGGCCACGGCAAGACAGATGGGCATCTCCACTACAGAGTTGCACAACCGCCTAAAGCACCATGACCTTATAAGGCGGTTGTTGTTCGACTGCTATGACACACTGCATACCGAGAGCTTTGACGGAGTGGTGTGGAATGTGCAGGAGGCTTTGCGCAATTGGGATGTAAAAGAAGGAGGCACAAAATGAGTGAAACCGTTGAGATGAAAGGAGGAAGGCCATGAGAGACCAGGTATTATGGCGCAAGACTGCCAGGATTGCCACGATGCTGGCAGAACACCTCAACATCGATGTTGAGCGTGCCCTTGACATCCTTTATAATTCCCGTACATTTGCGTTGTTGGAAAATCCTGACAGCGGCCTGCAACTACAAAGCGACCTCTACATTTTGACATACCTGTTGCGCGAACTGGAATCATAGGTCGTTCTGGTTTGCCATCGGAATATTGTCAACAATCTATTTCTTTGTCGTTTATGCCAAAAAGAACGCCGCCCCTTTCTTTGAGACCTTAGAAAGGGGCGGCGTGCTGTTTTTCATTGGGAAATATAGGACACTGGCGGCATCCTGCATTCTCAGCTCGTGGTTTCCAATGAAAGAAGCATCACTTCACAATAACTTTCTTTCCGCCTATGATGTTGATGCCCTTCATGGGGTGCAACAACCTCTGACCTGAAAGGTTGTACACAGAACAATCATCAATCCTGTCAACAAAGATACTGCCGACAGATGACGGGTCGTCTTCAGAGATATTTTTAAAATCTTTCCATCCCTTGGCAGCCTCGTATTTCGACTTGCATCCTTTAGGAACAAACAAAGTTCCATTATTCAAGGTTGAATAGTCGAAGAGTGGAGTCCCTACATAAGAAGCGGATGGCGGTGTGGTGGCCTCACAAATGACAATACGCAAATTATTGCAATTATAAACACAATTAACTTCTATACCTGTAACCGTGCTTGGTATGACGAGTTCGGTCAGGCCTGACAAATCGTGAAACGCGAAATTCTGAACCACGCGCACAGGAATGCCTTTAGGTCTGCTTGGTATCGTTATGCGACCATTTGCTGTCGCTACGCAAGAACCGCCATATTTGGTAGGTACGACATAACATCCTATTTCACCCCAGAAAGTTCCAGCTATAAACAGCATCAATTCCCCCTCTGCTGTGTAATCCTGAAAATAGTCTCCGTCATGAATAGTGGGATCTGGGTCAGGATCGTCTCCTCCACCACCTCCACCACTGGCAACACTCACGCTGACTGTTTCATCTGGTCCCATACTATTACTGACGGTAATTGTTGTGGAGCCTTTGCCCGTTGCCTTAACAACACCAGCGTAACTGACTGTGGCTACACTGGTGTTTTTTGACGAATAGGTTACTGTTGGCCATTTATTTGATGGTGATGTGGTATATGTAATGGCCTCCGAATCACCTATGTTTCCCAAACTCATGGATTTCGGGCTTACATTCAAGGTAACGGCATTACAAGTGATGTCAAAAAATTCGGTCTTAACGGCATTGCTCATGGTTTTGTATTGGGCGCGTATTCTGACTGTTCCCGTAAAATAGGAGTCGATATGCACAGTTGCGTCATTGCCCCAGTTGGCGGTAAGGGTTACACAATCTACACTTCCACTCCACTCTTTCCAGTCAATGGAGTAAATATCGGAAGATGGCGTTGACACACTAAGATCTATGTAATCACCGACATAACCGCTATAAGCCAGTGATGATGTACAGAACATAAAGAAGCAAATAACCGAAAGGAATAATCTGTCTTTTTTCATTCTTGAATTTGGATAAAAGAAAGAGCGTGAAACCATTTTCCTTGTTTCACATCCAGGCTACCGCCAAGTGGCCCATCCAACGAACAAGTATAATGGTCCACGCCCAAAGGACGTGAACCTTCAGACACTTGTTTACGTTGGATTTGAATTTTTGGCGGTATTCGGATGCAACGAACAAGAGCTAAAAGCTCAATATATATCTTCAGAAGTGGTAACGCTCCTCCGTGTGAATAATTTTGTTTGTAAAAAAGATTCGCTACGAGGGGCAGTGGCTGCGCCGTGGCCTCTCTTGGGGGAGTGTTCGGTATGTCTGTTTCTTGTTTCTCCTTTCTTTTAGGGTTGCTAAACTCGGATTAACATTCTCGTCTGCAAATATAGGGAAAAAAGCGCAAACGGCAAATGAAAACCGCATTTTTTTTCGGGAGGATTCCTATTTTTGTTTTTTTACAACTGTTTGAGCCAAAGGTTGAGGAAGCGGTCGTAGATGACGTAGCCGCGGGGTTCGCGGCAAACCAGTTCCTTGTTTAAGGTATGAAAAAAGGGCGAAACGACCAAACGTTTCGCCCTTTTTCTCGGTAAATCCGGGTGTCAGAGCTTCTGCTCCACCTCGATCTCGGTGAAGGTCTCTATGATGTCGCCCACCTGGATGTCGTTGAAGTTGACCAGCGAGATGCCGCATTCCAGTCCCGTGGCCACCTCTTTGGCGTCGTCTTTATAGCGTTTCAGAGCATCGATGTTGGCTGTGTGGATGACGATACCGTCGCGGATGACGCGTGCCTTGTCCTTGTTGTGCACCTTTCCGTCGATGACGAGTCCGCCGGCCACGGTGCCCACCTTGGAAATCTTGAACACCTGCTTCACCTCGATTTCGCCCGAGACGACTTCCTTCTTCACCTTGTCGAGCATGCCCTGCATTGTGGACTTCACCTCGTCGATGGTGCCGTAGATGATGCTGTAGGTGTTGATCTCCACGCCCTCGCGCTCTGCCAGCTTTCGTGCGTCGGCGCTGGGTCGCACCTGGAAGCCCACGATGATGGCCTTGGAGGCCGATGCCAGCATGACGTCGTTTTCAGAGATCTGTCCGACGGCCTTCGAGATGACGTTGACCTGCACCTTCTCTGTGGAGAGCTTGATGAACGAGTCTGACAGGGCCTCGATACTTCCGTCGGTGTCGCCCTTGACGATAATGTTCAGCTCGTGGAACTCTCTCGCTCTGCCGGGTTTTAATCCGGCAGTATTCAGTATAAGGATTTGTAATCCGCTTTCGTTTTCCGCATTACAAATGCACATACTCATAGTGGTCGGATTGCAAATCCGACCGAGCGGATCCAAGAAGTTGAGCGAATGCGAAACTTGAATAATCTATATTTGCTCATCTACTTATCTGAAGTGGAGCAAATGTACACCTAAAAAAGACGTTAATGTCTTGGTTTTCTCTGGCGAAATGAGTATCTTTGCAGAGCCGTATGGCGATGGCTGTATGGCAAAGACGCAGGAATATATGACACTACTTATTGCGCTTCTTTTCTGCCACTATCTGGCTGACTTCTGCCTGACGTCGCCCACGATGATTCGTGCCAAGGCCGACGGTCGGCGCCTGTGGCCCATTGCCTGGCATGCAGCTATACATGCGCTGCTGATGGGCATCTGTCTGTTGATTGCAGGGACGGACATCATGCGGACAATGATGCTGATGGGGTTCGAACTGATTACCCACTTTGCCATCGACACACTGAAAGGCAGACTGACGGCACGCTTCACAGTTCTTGCCGACCAGCAGCAGAAACCTTACTGGATGGTCTACGGTTTCGACCAGTTGCTTCACCTGCTTGTCATCGTCGCCATTGTGGCATGGGGGTAACCCACCCCCTGCCCCTCCCCAAGGGAGGGGGGAAGTAAGAGGTGAGTGGTAAGAGAATAGTGTGCACGCCATCTTTTCATTGCCAAAAAGTATCCTCTTACCTCTCACCTTTTACCTCTCACCTCTAAGAAAGATGCCTCTCACCTCTAAGAGAGATGCCTCTCACCTCTAAGAAAGATGCCTCTCCCCTCCCTTGGGGAGGGGCAGGGGGTGGGTCAATACTCCCAATGTCCGCTGCCCACCTCGTGCCACTTTCCTTGGGTAAAGATGCGGGCGGTGCACCCCACAGGCACGTCTACGGTGATGCTGTTGCGTGTGGCATAGACGGCAACGGTGCCGTAGAGGGTCTCGGTCTTTGCTTTCACCCATGTGAGGTCGCCCACAAGCTGGGGGGCTATCACCAGTTGTTGCATGCCCACTGTTCCCTGCTGCTGGCCGATGCCGGCGACAGTGCGGAAGAGCCATTCGTCTATCTGACCCATCATGAAGTGGTTCTGCGACGAGCCCTGACGGGGATCCCACTGCTCGGTGAGCGTCGTAGCACCCTGACTGAGCTGGTAGCCGTAGCCGGGCGTCTCGTAGTGGTTGAGCATCTTATAGAGGAGTTCGCTCTGTCCGTTTTGCGCTAAGGCCTGGAAAAGATATCGGTTGCCGACGTCGCCGGTGGTGAGTCGTGTGCCGTGGGCACGGATGTCGGCGATGAGGTTCTGGAGAACACCGGGAACCCACCCCTGCCCCTCCAAGACCCTCCCCTGCCCTCCCTGTTTAGGGAGGGGGTGCAGGGAGGGAGAAGGTTGCGGAGACGGAACGATGCCGAGGTAGAGAGGCAGGGCGTTGGAAGCCTGACTATTGGTGCCGTAGAAACAGGAATCGGGATGGAAGAAGTGGCGGTTGAAGGCGTCGGTGACATCGTTGAGCAACGACTGATAGTGGCGCTCGTCGGCACTGTTTCCTGTCATTCGGGCGGCACGGGTGAGCAGCTGCAGGTCGTAGATGTAGTGGGCGGTGGCGACGAGCGGGACAGGCGTGTTGCGCGAGAATCCCGCACGCCACGGACCATAGTCGTACCAGTCGCCGAGACCGTGGCTGACAATGCCGTCGTCGGACCGCGATGTCAGGTAGTCCACATAGCGCCGCATGGCCCCGTAGTTGCGGGTGATGAGCGTGGAATCGCCATAGTGCTCATAGTACATAAAGGGCAGAATGATGAGCGTGGAGCCCCATTCGGGCGAGTCGTCGAACAGATTGCCGAAGGAGACATACTGCGGCGCCGTCGTCGGCACCATGCCGTTGGCCTTCTGCGTGTCGGTGATGTCGCGGATAATCTTCGGAATATATGCACCCATGGCGTAGTTATAGAGCAGCGAAGGCCCACAGAGATGGTCCTGTTCGAGCCATCCCAGCTTCTCGCGGTGCGGACAATCGGTGAGCACGGCCTGCATGTTGCTGCGTTCGGCACGCTCTATCAACCGGTGGGTTCGGGTGAAAAGGTCGTTGCTGCACTCGAACGACGACACCTCGGGCGCACTGTTATAGACGAAGCAGCTCTGCAGTCGCCGTATCACAGGAAGCCCTTCTGGGTTGGCATCGCCCTCCATCACGGCACCCTCCACCTGTATGTAGCGGAAGCCATAGTAGGAGAACGAGGGATGCCATTTCTCGCCTAACGGGTTGCCTCTCAGGGTGTACTCATAGTAGTGCTGGCGTCCTGTCTGCGACTGGTCGCAGACGCCCTGCGGCGTCAGCGCCTCACTCACGAGCATGGTCACCTTTTGTCCTGCCTTGCCCCTGACGGTCAGCTCGGGGAATCCTGCCAGGTTCTGCCCCATGTCAAAGAGCATGACCGAGGCATCCACGGTGCGCCGCGTCTTCTTCGATGCCGCCTCGAGCGAGTCGGTGCTAAAAGGCAGCCGCCTGGCCACGTCGTAACGCTCCATGATGCGCACCGGCGGCGCCTCCTGCACACGCAGTTCTCCGCAGGGTCCTTCCATCACTTTGGCCAGAGGAAAACCGCTGCCCTGCGTCGACGGATCCTTGAAAAGCAGACGGGGCATGAGCCGTGCGTCGTAGCTCTCGCCGCCGTAGATGCTGTTGAACGTCACCGGACTGGGCATCACTTCCCACGACTCGTCGGTGACAAAGGTGGTGCGCACACCTTTCCGCGCCACCACATCGACCTGCGCCAAGAGACAAGGCGGACCGAACGATGCCTGCAGTTTGCTGTAGCGGTCGCCGCGCTGCACGTTGTAGAAACCGTTGCCAAGGACGACCACGATTTCATTGATGCCGCCGCGTATCTGCTCCGTCACGTCGTATATATTATAATAGGTGGTCTTGCTGTATTCACTCCAGAGCGGGGCGAAATCGTCGGTTCCGATGCGTTCGCCGTTGAGGTAGACCACATAGTGGCCCAGTCCGCAGATGGCCAGCTGGGCATCTATCTTGGCACGACTGCCGCCGATGGGCACGTATCCACGCACCGTGAAGCGCCCGCGCAGACAGATGCTCTTAGCCGACAAGGTGTCCACACCGGCCCATTTCTGTTGGAATGAGTCTTTCTTAAACACTTCGTTGCTCCACCGGCCCTGCGGAATGCGAGCTTCTTCTCTCGTGATGGCACCAATCCACTTGGCCTTGGCGTCGCGTCCCCATGGCACCGCCAGTCGCAGCGTCTGTCCGCTGCTCCATTCCGAAGCCCTGCCCTGGGCATCCCACACCCTCACTTTCCATTCGTAGCCCTGACTGACGTAGGCGAGCCTTGGCAGCAGAATGTGCTGGCTCTGCTGACTGACGACGCGCCTGGAGTCGTAGACCTTGCGCCCAGTAATCCGTTCGCGCACCACAATCTGATAGGCTGTCTGACGCTCGTCGTTGGCATCGGCGGCCAGCTGCCACCCCACTCTGGCCTCGTCATTCACCACGGCCATGCCGCGCTGGTAGTTGCATGTCTGGTTCGTAACGGTCAGCCGTGCGCTCACTGTGTGGCAGAAAGCGAGCATCAGGATAAGTGATAAGTGATAAGTGATAAGTGACAAGTTTTTCATGGCAGTGTTTTCTTTTCTGTTATTATTCCGTCAACGATGGCGGCCTCCACTGTCCGTCCGCCGGTGGCATGCAGGCGGAACCGGACGTTCCACTCACGAGGCCAGGCGGGGAAGAGCAGCAGCTCGCCATCGGGTGTCTCCTGCAAGAGCATCTCCTGCAGGCCAATCATAGCCGCGCCACCGCGGTTTAAATCGGGCGCCCAGTCGAAACCTGGGTCCCAGAAGGCGGTGAAACGGTAGGGTCCCGGGGACAGCTTCTCGGCATTCAGCCGCCGGGCCTCGTCGGTGAGTCCAAGGCAGGCGGCCCAGATATTGTCTTGTTTCCAGCCCTTGGTGCTGCGCATTTCCAGGGCGTGAGGGTCTTTCAGGTAGGTGTTGCGCGCTATGTGGAGGTCGGGACGACCGCAGCCGTAGACGCGCCAAGGGAAAACGGGATAGAGCTGGGGCGTCTCTACGTTCTGGATGCGGCTCCACACCACGGCGGGGGCAATGCAGGTGTCGCCCTGCACGACGCGCAACGGGATGGGGGGCAGGCGCTGCAACAGGCTGTCGGGGTACAAGGGAGCAGGGGGCTGAGGCGGTGCCTCAGCGTACGACAAGCCACGGGAGAGATAGCGGCGGTAGGCGGTGGCAACGGTGCGGAGGGCGGCGATGGTGCTCGAAGGGTTATAGGCTTGCTTGTAGGTTTCGCAGCCTGAGCCGGGGTAGATGATGAGGTGGCCGTCGGCATCGAGCGCCTTAGCGCCGCGCTGGCGTGCCAACAGCTGGTAGTGTTCGTCGAAGAAGCGGAGACAGCTTTCAATCATCGGCTCATATTTGCGGATGTCGAGGCCGCCGTACTCATGAGCCAGCAGGGCCATCATGCAGAACTCAAGTGCCGTGTCCCATTCGTATTCGAGCCAGGCGTTGCGCTCCACGCCCCAGTCGTCGCCGTCTTTGTGCTTGCCATACTCAGCGGGGTTGGGCAGACCAGAGTTTTCTATCTGCTCAGAAAAGCAAGCGCCGCGATGGCCCCAGTGGTGCTGCGTCCACATTTCTGCAGTGGGCAGCATTCTAAGATAGGTATCGAGCTGCGCCGTCATAAGGTCGGTGTCGCCGCTTTTCAGCAACGGCCAGTAGAGGAGCCGCTGGTTCTGTGCCGTCATGGTGCCGCCTCCCCACTTGCGATAGTCGGGCGTAAAAGCGGCGGTTTCATCGGCGAAAACGGGGTCGAAGGTGAATAGTCCGCCATTGAACTTCATAGGCCAGCGTCCACGGGCGTTACAACCCATCATGAACCGCATCAGCTCGTAATTGCGCAAAACGGAAAGAAGTGCAGGGTCGTTGCTGTCGGTCTGAATCCAACTGCGCTGCCAGTAGCTGTGCCACCACTGTCGGCAAAGTCGTGCTGACTTAGCCATGTTGACATCTTGGAACACAAACGGCCCGATTGTGCCGCAACCGTCAACGGCTATCAACTGGTATTGCTCGTGCTGCAGGTAGCGCAAGTCTATCATCAAGCCGCAGTTTCTGCTGTTCTCAGCTACATAATTCCAAGCGCGATAGTCTGTTCCTGCATAGGTTCCGTCGGTTGTTCCTGTGAAACGGAAGCCGGGAGCGTACATCTTGCCTCCCATGAGAAGTCCGGCAAGCGGGTTGTCAATATGTGAGGCAACGGTTTGAAGGTTTTCGCGTTGGAGTGTGAAGTCGAAAACTGTCTGTTGACGGTTGTGATGGAAGAAGCTAAGCTCGTTTTCATGGGCCACGATGCTGTCGGCACGCGTCACCGTACCTTCGGGTAACACCCATTTGTAGCTGCTCTGCTGGCATTCGGCCTTCGTTAGCGGTCGGTCGCGATAACGCCAGTTCTCGTAACTGAGCGTAACCTGTCCCGATTGTCGCGTTGACAACGCTACAAACACGACGGGCTGCTCGACATCCACCCATAGACGAACGCTGACACCGCCGCCTTCTACGGTGATACAGCCTTCGTCGAGCGAAAGTGTCTGTCGGAAGTCAGAACCGTTGAACGGCGACGTATCGAAATGCAGGCGCCAGCGGCCGGCCTTCAGCAGTGTGTTGTTCTCATCGAACCATCCGCTCTGCGAAACGTAGAAGAGCACATCGCCATTCTCCACCCAAACGTTCATGCCGATGTCGCAGCCACCGCACGGCATCGACGCACTGCTGTTGTCGCTCTGACTGTTCCACACGAGTGGTTCCGGCACATAGTCGGCCGACGAACGGCCGCGCCGGACAGCAGAAAATGCCGATGAAATGGCGAGAAAAGTGAAAAGCAGAAGGATAAAACGTTGTTTCATTGCTCGTTGTTTGATGATATCGTCAGACCCAATCGTCAATTTTCCGGAGAAAAATCTCGATTATTTCTTGCGAACTTACCAGTCGTCGGTGCGGAAACTGCTGACGGGCAGTCCGTCGCACATCAAGTCGCCCACGGCCCAGTTGCGGAAAGCATAGCGCACGGCGACGGGTTTCTCCACCTCCTTCGACCTGACGTAGACGCGGTTGCGCTCAATCCAGGTCTCAGCGGGATGGAACACGCGGTCTTCTCCGGCCACCTCGAAGTTCTGACTGTGGGGCCCGTTCTCGAAGTAAACCCACTCCTTGCTGCGGTCGAAGGCCACCACGGCGGTGTCACCGTGGAACTCCACCTGACCGTTGTAGGCGGCGAAGTCGGGCAAGCCCTTCACGCCGTAGGTGTTGCTGAGCGCCAACAGGGCGAGGCGTTCGCCGGCCTGCCGTTTCTTGCGCGGATGAATGCCGTACTCAAGCCCGGAGTCCATGAGGACGGCCATGCGGCAGTTGTCCACGGTCTGCTCCACCCTTGCCTGCTGTTCGCGCAGCAGGGCGCTGTTCACATCCCAGTCGATGAGCGTGTAATCGTAGGGGGCTATCTGGCAATAGTAGAAGGGGAAGGCGCCCTGTTTCCACTCCTCGCGCCAGCCTTCTATCATGCGGGCGAAGAGCGGAGCGTAGTAGTCGTAGCGCGGCACGTTGTCTTCGCCCTGGTACCAGATGACTCCACGCATGCCAAAGCCGATGATGGGCGAGAGCTGTCCGTTGAAGAGGGCGGTGGGACAGCGCTGGTTGAGCTTCTTCACATCGTCTTCGGTCCAGGGCAGCGTCACCCTCGGGAAGGCGCGAAGCCAGTCGGCTTTCATCCAGGCCTCGCAAGCAGAGCCGCCGAATGCCGTACAGATGAGTCCCACGGGAACGCCCAATGAGCGGCGCAGGGCACGGCCGAAGTAATAGGCCGTGGCCGAGAATTCGCGCACTGAAGGGGCACTGGCCTCCTGCCAGGTGCCGGCGAGGTCGGCCAAGGGTGTCAGTGAGGCCTTGCGCTTGCCGTAGAACAGGCGCAGCTGGGTGTCGTTGCACTGCAGCAGTTCCTCTGCGGCGCCCTCCACAGGCTGGCCCTTGAAGCCCTTCATCTGCATCTCCATGTTCGACTGTCCGCTGCAAATCCACACCTCGCCGATGAGGATATTGTCGAGGCGGAGCGGCTTACCGTCGCTGTAGGTTATGGTGTAGGGACCGCCCGCAGAAGGCGTCTGCACGATGACTTCAAAGCGTCCGTCGGCATCGGTGCGGGCCTTGTAGGTGCGGTTGTTCCACGAGGTTGTCACGCTGATATTCTTGCCTGCGGTGCCCTCGCCCAGCTGATCGGCCCAGCCCCAGAGGCGCACTTCGGTCTGCTGTTGCAGCACCATGCCCGAACTGAAGAACTGGGGCAGGCGGATTTCGGCGCCAGCAGTGAGCGGCAACAGGGTCATGAGGACGACGGGCAGGAGACAGCGCAGCGTGCGCTGAAGGGTGTCAAAGGGTTTCTGTTTCATATTCGTGGTTGTTTTCTATTGTCATTTCTGTTCGATGGATGTCTTCAGCTGGAGCGGACCAAGCAGTCCGGCAGGCAGCAGCGTCTGTTCCTTCATGCGGTAACGGGCGTTGGTCCAGATGCCGCCGAAGGGCGACTTGCCCTGCTCAGCGCCTAAAAGGGCGTTGGCCCAGGTGTTGACCACGACCACTTTCAACGTGTTCTTGCCGCGCCGAAGTGCCGGGGTGATGTCCACTTCATAGGGGTCTGTCCAGACGATGCCGCAGTCCTTGCCGTTGACATACACATGGGCAACGTCGCAGACTCGTCCGAGCGAGAGGCGGATGGTGCCGCGGGGTTTGCCGCGATACTGGAAAGTGGTGGTGTAGGTCACATGGCCACTGTAGTAGCGGATGCTGTCGGCGGACTGCCGACTCCAGTCAATGAGGCTGTCGGTTTGCAGGTGCAGGCCGTTGTCGTTGAAGGAGAGCTGCCATGGAGCTGTTGGAAGGGGTGTCGCGGTAAAGCTACGGAAGGGCTGCAGGCCGATGTAGCTGACGGCCGAACTCAGGAAGACGAAGACGGAGCCGTGGGGCGCCAGCGACACGGAGACGTCGGTGCGCGGCTGGTTGACTGTTGCCTGGGCGGGGTGAGAAAGTGCTGCAGTAAGGGGATGATAGAGAACGACATCGCTATAGAGGCCGCTACGGAAAGAGGCCGTGAACGATTGCTCGCGGTCGGTCTGGTTGGAAAGGAAATAGATTTCGCCGAACTCGCCCCGACTGCGGTGCGTATAGGCGATGCCGTGGGGCAGGATGACATCGGGCTCGATGCCGAGCGGCGTGAGGTCGGACTGCGTGTAGGGACGGTCGATGATGGCGATGCCGCGGCTGCGAAGGGCGTCTATCTGGCGAGAGACCTCTGGAGAAAGGCTGTCAACAGGAGGAATGACGAGGGCGCGGTAGGGATAGTCGTCGCTCCATTGGAGCAGGGCGTCGCGGTTCATGGAGTCATACTGGTAGCCGTGCATGGGGTTCACCCAGTCCTTGAGGTCCAGAATGCCGGCGCTGTGGTTCACGCCTACAGGACTCTCTTCCATGGGCTGGCCGCGGTTCTCCAGTCGTTTGCGCTCGGCAGCCACGCGCTCGGGGCCGAATAAACCGGGGAGCAGGGGCACCAAACGGTCGGGAGTGAAGGCGCGACGGGGCATCTCTTCGCCGGTGAACACGGCGATATCGGCCACGGGAGTGCCTTTCTGCAGCCAGTATTGACAGCGGATGACGTAGTCGACGAGGGCGCTGGCCTCGGGCATCCACGTCTGGTCGCGCTGGAAGAAAAGGCCGATGCCGTCGAGCGTCATGCCAGGACGACGGTCGGTCCACGGGTTATGGGTGAACACATGGAAGAACAATCGGTTCATGCCGAGGGCAAGATTGCGGTCGAGGAGTGGCTTGATCATGGCGGGCGTCTCGTTCCATACGCCGCGCACCTCGGTGAATCCCTCGGCCTGAACGACGTTCTTGCCGTAGACATGCGCAGCACTGATGGCGTCGAGCATGTCGTTGGGCTTGTCATGGGTGGGACTGTTGAGCCAGAATTCTCCCATCGGCAGGTCGACATATTTATAGTGGGTCATGCCGTCGGCAACCATCGTGGGGGCCACGCTTTCTGCCGAGAGCTGCACGCCGTAGCGCTCGGCGCGGGACTTGATGGTCTGGAAGAAGACGTCGTGGAGCAGTTCGTCGATGGTGAGGCGGATGTCGCGCAGCACCTGTTCGGCGCCTTCCATGGGAATGCCTGCATAGACGGGCAGATAAGGTATCAGGTCGTAACCGCGACGGCGAAGGAACTCGTCGGCGAAATGCGTCGACCAGTTCTGACTGCCGCACTCCCATGAGTCGACGTGCATGTAGCGGATGACGTCGTGGTGTGGCCGTTTCATAAACTCTCCGAACCAATGGTCTATCTGTTTGTTGACGGCTTCGGTAGAGAATTTGTCGCACTCCAGGCCACGGGCTCCGCCAGCGGTGGCGTTGGTATGTCCTGTGGCGGTGTGGGCAAAACGCAGGATACGCCAGCGACCCGCAGGAAGCTGGGTGACTCCAGGCTCAAAGGGAATAGGTTTTTCCAAACTATCGGAAATGTCAAAATCTTCGATTTCATCAACGGAAATGCGCCACACGGCGCCGCTTTTTCCCTCATACAGGTCGATGCAGGCGTCGGATGAGAGGCGCAGGTTCTTTATCTTCAGTGTCGGCGCCCACTTGGCGGCATCGAGGTCTTCGCTGCCGGGCTCGGTGCCTTCGGGCGTCCAGCTGAAGCGGAAATGGCGCGCCGTGGTAGCGGGAAGGGAGAATGTGTAGTTGAAATCGGTGTTCTGCCAGCCTTGTCGCGGTGGAACGAGCTGGCGCACGGGACGGAAGACAAGTCCGTCGTCGCTGGCCTCAATAAGCAGTCGCTGCGACTGCACGTTGTTGCCGCTAGGCTCTACCTGAAGACTGCGGACGGTCTGGGGCTGCGCAAACGAATACATGATGTAGCCGGCTTCTTTGCTTCGGAACGTGCCGTTGTCGTCGCGCTGGATGGTTCCCGACACTACGGGCTCGGGAAGGGGCGCTTCGGCGTGCACGGCAAAGGAGGCGATGTCGGCGAAATAGCCCTCGAAACCCTGAATGTTGGGCAGAGGGAAGGTCTGTGGGCGACCCTTCGGCACCGTGACGATGGTGTCGCTCCACACCACGCGCTGCATCGACTCCTCAGGCTTGATCCAAGGTCCGCCGGCAAGAGCGAAGCCGTCGCAGATGTGGATGCCCATCTGCAGGCCTAGAGAATCGGCCTGCTGCAGGGCGAGGTCGACCATCTGCCAGAAGCGGAGCGACAGCTGCTGCGCCTCACCATTGTACTCGGGCCGCTCCTGAACGCCACGAATGGGCATGAGATAGCACCCGCCCAGTCCGGCATCTTTCATGGCCTGCAGGTCGGCACGTATACCTTCGGCCGACACAGCTCCATACATCCAGTACCAAAAGGTCCATGGACGACTCAGCTCGCCGGCTTGCTTCAAGGACTGGGCGTGACCGACAACAGAGGCAAGGAGCAGTAAAAGGGCAGTCAGTTTCTTCATGTTCAGGGCGGAAAAGGGTTAATCAAAAACGAACGTTGCACCAATCATGTCACGGCCTTTCGACCAATAGGGCTGCGCAGAGGGACCGTTCAGGTCAGTGGTGTTCACCTTGTTGCGCACGGCAGGTATCGCCTTGAGGATGCTGATGCCGGTCTGTGGCAGGTCGAAAAGGATGTGGTCGCGACCGTCGCGCGGCTGATAGATGCCCACATAGTGGTGCTCGTCGATGTCGGTGATGCCAATGCGACCTTCGGTGGTCTGCAGTTGCATCCACGAAACCTCCGAGAAATAGCCCTTGAACTCTGGATATTCCCACGACTCTCCGGGAATGGGGTCGTTGTAGTCTGTCGTCCAATAGCCATACTGCGGACCTTCCAGTCGGTTCTGCCAGACGCGATAGGGCCCGCGGCCTACCCATTGCTTGGAGCGCACCTGCTGCTCGGGGTAGTCGAAACTGATGCCCAGCAGGTCGACAACACCATTGAAGGCGTAGCTGACCGACACACTGACGCGTCCGTCGGGCCAGAATGTCCATGCCACCTGGTCGATGCTGCCGTGGCGATAGTGGGCGATGAGCTCGCCGTCCTGCCATTCAAAGTGGTCGAACTGGCCTTGGTCGGCATATTCCGTGTACTGTGTCTTCTTGTCGAACGCCTGTTTGTCGTCGTGGTTATAGAAACCGTCCTGCGAACGGTCGGCGCGCTTGGCGGCCACCAATCGCGGACCTTGCAGCGAGAGCTGACCGCGGGCGGTCTTCACTTGGGTGAGACGGCCGTCCTGTTTCGAGAAGACGTAGGTCTTGCCCTGCGACATGACGGTCAACTGTGCATCGTTCTCGGTGTGGCCCGGCTCTTGGTATGCGCCGATGGAATCGACGATATCCACCTGCGGATTGGGGAAACTCCAGGTGAAGATGTCGCGCCCATGGGGGTCGGTGGCGCTGATTTCCACCACTTCGGCAAGGCTTTCCGGCAGGCTGAGGGTGGCGGTCTTGCCCGGCTCAACACTGGGAACACGCAGCGTTCCCTGCCCCACGACGCTCACCTTGTTGTCGCCCATTGCGGGCATGTCAAGCAAACGGTAGCTGAAACGGCAGTCGCTGAGGTTGGTGAAATCGTAGTGGTTATGCAGCACTATCTGGTCGTCGCGAATATTGAGTTCCACGGGACTCCATATCTCTTTAATTGTATAGAACGAACCTTCCTTCTCCATGTGAGGACCTACGATACCGTCGGCACCGAAGTTGCCCATGCAGTCCACAATAGCATTCTCAGGGCTCCCCTCCTTTCGGGAGGGGTTGGGGGTGGGCGCCCAGTCGGTTCGCACCACGCCCTGGTCCATCAGGTCCCACAGGAAGCCACCGGCACAGCGCGGATTCGACATCATCAGCTTCCAATAGTCTTTCAGTCCGGCTCCATGACCGCCGTCGTAGAGTCCGTGAAGGAACTCGGTGGGCATGAATATCTCCTTCTGCCGCATGTACTCGGCGGTTTCTCCCCACGACCGATAGTGCTTGGTCTCGAAGCCGTTGCGGTTGGCCCAGGGATAGAGGACGACGCGCTGCTGCGGGTCGAACTTCGCAAAGAAGGGCTCCAGGTCGTAGTTGAAGCCGCCCTCATTGCCGTTGCTCCAGAAGAGAATGGACGGATGGTTGACGTCGCGGGTGACCATTTCCTCCACGAGCTGCGCGCCGTTGATGGTCTCATGGGCCCAATGCCAGCCGGGCAGCTCGCACTCCACGTAGAGGCCCAGCGAGTCGCAGGCATCGAGAAACTCGGGATCGGCGGGATAGTGACTGAGGCGCACGGCGTTCATGTTCATCGACTTGATGAGCTCCACGTCCTCAATGTTCTTGGCCTTGCTGAGGGTTCGGCCTGTCTCGGGTCGGAAACTGTGGCGGTTGACGCCCTTGATGATGACCTTCTTTCCGTTGACAAAGAGACCGTCGTCGGCATCGCCGGCATAGCGGTGGCGGTATTCGATGGTGCGGAAACCGAAGCGCTGGCGCTCCACATGAAGGGTCTTGCCCTGCGCGTCTTTGAGGGTGAACACGGCGGTATAGAGGTGCGGGGTTTCGGCGGTCCACAGACGGGGCTTTCCGGCGGAGAAGTCTACGCGCATCAGGTCGCCGCCCTTGTGGTCGAAGGTCTTCGATGCAAGTCGCTTGTTCTGGGAATCGACGATGTCGACGCTGACAGAACCTTGCGGGAGGGCGCGATTCAGGTATACGTCGGCCTTGAACTGTCCGTCGGCGCGGGCGTCAATGGCCACGCGCTGGATGTTCTGCACGGGTTTGGCCACGATGTAGACAGGGCGCCAGATGCCTCCGAAGTTCCAGTAGTCGGCACGGCGCTCGGCCATGTTCACCTGACTGTTGGCGCTCTCCTTCTTCACCGTCACCTCGAGGCGGTTTTTCTTCTTCGGACCAAAGAAGATGCGGTCGCTGACGTCGAACTGAAACCGCGTGAAGCCGCCTTGATGCAGACCGCGGCCGGCCTTTCTGCCGTTGATGGTCACCTCGGCGTCCGTCATGACGGCCTCGAAGGTGAGGAGAATCTGACGGCCTTGCCACGATTGCGGCAAGGTAAACTCGTATTTATACAGGCCTTGCTCGTCGGCAATGCCCTCGGGAGTGGCTTTTCCATAAAAGCGCATGCCATACTGATAGGTGCCGAAGCCCTGCAGTTCCCAGCATGAGGGTACGCCAATGGTCGTCCATTCGCCTGCCTTGCGACCGTCGGTGCACTTAAACTGCCACTCAACAGTGTCGTCGCAACCATGCCCACTGAGGTATTGCACGCGGGTCTCAACGTCGTTTTGCGCCCACACTGCGCCACAAAGGGCCGACAGCAGCAGGCTCATCATCTTTCTTTTTCTCATCGCGTATGTGTTTTTATTAAGGACGCACGCACGCGCGATTTGTAACTTTCGCCGCACCGTTTTCGCGTTCTTTCTGACCAAGGATGGTCATTCAGGAGTTCAGGAGTTCGGGAGTTCAGGAGGTCTCTGCGATCGAACTTGTTCGCTCTGCTTGCAGAGAACTCCTGAACTCCTTATATGCAACTCCTGAACTCCTTCATTATACCCTTCCCCATTCTCCACGCCCTTCGATGGGTACAAAAAAGCGGCAAATGGGTCTTTCAAGAAAAAGGAAACAGAATAGAAAGGGCTGTATGAAGCAGAACATGAAACAGTGGATGGCAGCACTGAGGGCTGACAGCCGCGTGGCTGCTATTCCCATCATGACGCATCCGGGAATAGAGCTGAACGGCGGCACGGTGAGAGAGGCGGTGACCAACGGCCGCGTACACGCCGAGGCGGTGCGCGCCATCTGCCAGCGCTACAAAACGGCGGCGGCAACCACCATCATGGACCTGACGGTAGAGGCGGAGGCCTTTGGCGCCACCATCGCGATGAGCGACGAGGCCGTACCGGCTGTCAATGGCAGACTGCTGGAGTCGGCAGAGGACATTGAGGCACTGAGAGTGCCGGGACTCGCTACGGCTCGCGTGCCGCAATATCTGAAGGCGTGTCTACTGGCGGCACAGGATATCGACCGCCCTCTTTTCGGCGGATGCATCGGGCCGTTCTCACTTGCTGGAAGGTTGTTCGACATGTCGGACATCATGGTGCTCATCTATGAAAACCCGAAGGCGGCGCACCTGCTGCTGGAGAAATGCACGGAGTTCATCGCGAAGTACTGCTTGGCGATTCGCGAGACAGGGGCCAACGGCGTCGTGATGGCGGAACCTGCGGCGGGACTGCTGTCGAACGACGACTGCGAAACGTTCTCTTCGGCCTACGTCAGGAGCATTGTGGAAAAGGTACAAAACGACGATTTCATCGTGGTTTTGCACAACTGCGGCAACACAGGCCACTGCACACGGGCGATGGTCAGCACTCATGCGGCGGCATTCCACTTCGGCAACAAATGTCGTATGGTCGACGTCATCAGGGAGGTGCCCGAAGAGGCACTCGCCATGGGCAACCTCGATCCGGTGACGTTGTTCAAAGACGGCACACCGGAACAAATGGCCAAAGCAGTAGGACAACTGATGGCTGAGATGCGACCATATCCGAACTTTGTGATTTCAAGCGGATGCGACACGCCGCCCCACACGCCATTCTGCCAGATAGATGCTTTCTTCAACGCGGTGGAAGTTGCCAACAAACAGCGATGATGGCTCAAGGTGTAATGTTGTCGAGGAGAAGTCAGAACATCAGCTTATGCAAACTAAAGAGTTGACATTCAATGAATTAGCAATTACCCAAACTGACCTTTATCAGCAAATGGGCTATGGCGGAAGTACACCCGACCTGGGTGTGCGCAGCGAGTTGCAGGCCGTCGTCGATGAGGTCGCGACATGGATTCGTCCGCGCTATTGCTACACGGTTTGCGAGGGCACGTTAACCATTCATCCCACTCCCACCCTGCGGGTTCACCCTACGCCTTCGACACCGTCGGAGGCAACGGAAGACATTCTGCTTCCGCTCTCCCCTATCATTGCACGTCAACTACGCGGCGCTACGGCGTTCGCCTTCTTCGTCTGCACGGCAGGTAGCGAATTTGAACAGTACCAGCAACGGCTGAAACAGGAAAACGACCTGCTCAGGACGTTTCTCGCAGATGCCCTGGGAAGCGTAATTGCCGAGCGATGTGCCGACAGCATGGAGGAATGTCTGCAAGACAGCATCGACAAACTGCACTGGCACCGCACGAACCGCTTCAGTCCGGGCTACTGCGGATGGCCGGTCAGTGAGCAGAAAAAACTATTCAGCCTCTTTCCAACGGAAGAACCCTGCGGCGTCAGACTGCTCGACAGCGCCCTCATGGTGCCCATCAAATCGGTCAGCGGCATCATCGGCGTCGGGCCGGATGTACGTCGACAAGACTACACCTGTGGCTTTTGCAACATGAAAAACTGCTTCAAACGGAATAAATAAGGTGGGTTCTATTAAGTTACAGGAGTTCAGACAATACTTCCAACCCCTTTAACTGACGCAAAGAGAGCCTTCGATACTATCGCTGCGCTCGAACTTATTCGCTCTGCTTGCAGAGAACTCCTGTCGCTCGACCTTTGGTCGCTCTGCTTGCAGAGAACTCCTGAACTCCAAGAAGTTGAGCGAATGCGAAACTTGAATCATAAAAGAATCAACTGAAAAGCTGTTGATTTTGTTAGACAAACGTGCGTAGTTTCAAAAACTTTTTGTACTTTTGCACGTGATATGATACTGAAATACGATGTCATTGTAATCGGCGGCGGTCATGCAGGATGCGAAGCAGCCTGCGCGGCGGCGAGGATAGGTGCGGCAACATGTCTCGTAACAATGGACATGAACAAGATTGCGCAGATGTCCTGCAATCCGGCTGTCGGCGGCATCGCCAAAGGACAGATCGTCAGGGAAATCGATGCTTTGGGCGGTCAGATGGGTATCGTTACCGACCAAAGCAGCATCCAGTTCCGAATGCTCAATCGCTCGAAAGGCCCCGCCATGTGGAGTCCACGCGCACAATGTGACAGAGAGAAGTTCATCTGGCAATGGCGCAAAAGGCTCGATGAAACCGAACATTTGGACATTTGGCAAGACCAGGCAGACGAGCTCTTGGTGGAAAACGGAGCGGCAGTCGGCGTGAAGACCATCTGGGGAGCGGAACTCAGGGCAAAGGCGGTAGTGATTACCGCAGGCACATTCCTCAACGGACTGATGCACGTAGGACGAAAGATGGTGGCGGGAGGACGTATTGCCGAACCTGCTGTGACCAATTTGACCGAATCCATCGCTCAAAACGGCATCAGCTATGCGCGAATGAAGACGGGCACGCCGGTCAGAATAGACAGGCGGAGCGTGGACTTCGACCTGATGGAAGAGCAGCCTGGCGAGAACCCCATCTATGCCTTCTCCTACCTGGACACGCCACGGCCATCGAAGCAACTGCCGTGCTGGACGCTCAAGACCAACGAGGAGGTGCACCGCATCTTGCTCGACTCAATAGCAGAATCGCCCCTTTTCAACGGACAAATACAAAGCATCGGCCCACGATATTGCCCCAGCATTGAAACGAAACTGACGACATTCCCCGACAGAGACAGCCATCCACTCTTCCTCGAACCAGAAGGCGAAGACACCAACGAGATGTATCTCAACGGCTTTTCTTCATCCATGCCGATGGAAGCACAGATAGAAGCGCTGCGAAAGATACCGGCGCTGGCCAATGTGAAAGTGTATCGGCCCGGCTATGCCATCGAATACGACTTCTTCGATCCCACGCAACTGAAGCACTCCTTGGAGTCAAAGAAAGTGAAAGGTCTCTTCTTTGCCGGACAAGTGAACGGAACAACCGGATACGAAGAGGCAGCCGGACAGGGACTGGTTGCCGGTGTGAACGCCGCACTGTGCGCAGGCAGCGACGGAGAAACGGAATACAAGCCGTTCGTCATGCACCGTGACGAGTCATATATTGGCGTACTCATCGACGATCTGGTGACAAAAGGCGTGGACGAACCGTACAGAATGTTCACCTCGCGCGCCGAATACCGCATCCTGCTACGGCAGGACGACGCCGACGCACGACTGACCGAGCGGTCGTACCACATCGGACTCGCCGACCGAAAGCGCATGGACTGGTGGCTCGAAAAGAAAGCAAACATCGAGAGAATCATCAGTTTCTGCCAGGAAACACCCATCAAAGCGAGCGAAATGAACGCACATGTGGAGGCACTGGGCACCACTCCCCTGCGCGCCGGATGCAAGCTCATCGACCTGATTTCGCGACCGCAGGTGACGCTCCGCGCCATCGCAACCTTCGTGAAGGGACTGCCCGAACTGCTCGATACGACATTCGCCAACCGCAAGGAAGAAATTGCAGAGGCCGCAGAGATACGCATGAAGTACGCAGGATACATAGAACGCGAACGCGTGATTGCCGACAAGATGCACCGACTGGAGGACATCCGCATCAAAGGACGCTTTGACTACAACTCCCTGCAGTCCCTTTCCACCGAGTGCCGACAGAAACTCATCCGCATCAATCCGGAAACCATCGCCCAGGCAAGTCGCATTCCCGGCGTCTCACCCAGCGACATCAACGTGCTGCTCGTGCTGCTTGGTCGCTAATGTTTCACGTGAAACAAAAATCGGTTAAATCAAATAATATCAACAAGATGGAGAAGAACAACCAACTACTAATGGACAATCTGAGATGCATTCCGGATTTTCCGCAAAAGGGAATTAACTTCCGCGACGTGACGACGCTGTTCAAAAGCGCCGAGTGTCTGCAGGAGATGCTCAACGAACTCTACGAGATCTACAAGGACAAAGGCATCACGAAGATCGTAGGAATAGAAAGTCGCGGCTTTGTCATGGCATCGGCACTGGCCGTGAAACTCGGAGCCGGCGTCGTGCTCTGTCGCAAGCCCGGAAAGCTGCCGGCAGCTACCGTGCAGGAGAGCTACACAAAGGAGTACGGAACAGACACCATTGAGATCCACAAAGACGCCATCGACGAGAACGACGTGGTGCTCCTTCACGACGACCTTCTGGCAACCGGCGGCACCATGAAGGCTGCCTACAACCTCGTGAAAAAGTTCAACCCGAAGAACATCTACGTGAACTTCATCATCGAAATCAGAGACGAAGGCCTGCACGGACGCGACATCTTCGACAAGGAAACGGAAATCACCACCCTCATCGACGTTTAAACGGGTGGGGCCTTCTCGCTCACCAGACAAGGCATTTCTATCAACCTAAAGACATCCATCAAGGAAACACAGCGGCACCACCTGTAACGGCTTCGGACAAAGAAGGCGATACAGGTGGTGTTTCACGTGAAACATTTAGCTTTCTGTTCTCATCTGAATCTACCGTAAACAACATGAAAAAAGAGGAAAACGAACAGCGCCTGCAACGCTTGAAACAAATCGTCAGCAACCTTCCTGAAAAACCAGGAAGCTACCAATACTATGACGAGAACGGAGAGATAATATATGTGGGCAAGGCAAAAAACCTCAAGAACAGGGTTTCCTCATACTTTCACAAAGAAGTAGACCGATATAAGACGAAGGTCCTTGTCAGTAAGATTCAGAACATCACGTACACGGTCGTCAACACAGAAGAAGATGCGCTCCTGCTGGAAAACAGTCTCATCAAGAAATACAAGCCGAAATACAACATCCTTCTGAAAGACGGGAAGACCTATCCGAGCATCTGCATCACGAAGGAATACCTGCCGCGCATCTTCAGCACACGAAACATCAACAAGAAATTCGGCATCTACTACGGGCCTTATAGCCACCTCGGCAGCATGAACGCGCTCCTGGAATTCATCAAGAAGACCTATCGGCCGCGACCATGCAAGATGCCCATCACGAAAGAAGGTATCGCTCAGGGCAAGTATAAACCGTGCCTGGAATACCACATCGGCAACTGCGCGGCGCCTTGCGTGGGAAAACAGTCGGTGGAAGCGTACATGGAGAGCATCAGGGAGGCTCAGGAGATACTGAAAGGAAAGACAAGAAGTCTGCAGAAAGCAACGTTCAACGAGATGCAGAAGGCTGCCGAAGAGCTGCGGTTTGAAGAGGCTGAGGTGCTGAAAAGAAGGTATCAGGCGCTGGAAACATACGCATCGAAGAGCGAAGTGGTGAGCCATGTCATCGACAATGTGGAGGTGTTCAGCATCACGGATGATGAAAAAATCGCGTTCATCAACTACCTGCACGTCACAAACGGAACAATCGACCAGGCGCAGACCTACGAATTCAAGAAGAAACTGGAGGAGACAGAAGAGGAAATACTGAGCCTGGGCATCGTGCAGATTCGCGAACAGCGCGAGAGCAAGTCGAAGGAAATCATCGTGCCGTTTGAACTCGAGACGCCGCTGAAGGACGTCTTGCTGACGGTTCCGCAACGCGGTGACAAGAAGAAACTGCTCGACCTGTCGGTCATGAACGGCAAGCAATACAAGTTCGACCGCATGAAACGTGTGGAGAAACTGAACCCGGAGCAGAAGCAGACGCGCCTGATGAAGGAGCTGCAAAAGGCGTTGAAACTGGAGAAAATGCCGTACCACATCGAGTGTTTCGACAACTCCAACATCTCTGGAAGCGATGCTGTGGCCGGCTGCGTGGTGTTCAAGGCGATGAAACCGAGCAAAAAAGACTACCGGAAATACAATATCAAGACGGTGACAGGGCCGGATGACTATGCGTCGATGCAGGAAGTAGTGCGCCGCCGATACACTAGGATGAAGGAGGAAGAAACTCCCCTACCCGACCTGATTGTGACAGACGGCGGCCGCGGACAGATGGAAGTGGTGCGCCAGGTAGTGGAAGACGAGCTCCACCTGCACATCCCCATTGCCGGTCTGGCAAAGGACAACCGCCACCGCACGAACGAACTTCTGTTCGGCTTTCCCCCTGTCGTCATCGGCATGAAAACCGACTCTGAGCTCTTCCATATACTGACTCACATCCAGGACGAGGTTCATCGCTACGCCATCACCTTCCACCGCGACAAGCGCAGCAAGCACGCCCTGCACTCCGAACTCGACGACATCAAAGGCATCGGTCCTAAAACCAAGGACCTGCTGATGAAAAGACTGAAGAGCGTGAAAAAGATGAAAGAAGCTGATTTACAGACACTTACGGAACTTTTAGGAGCCAATAAGGCCAACCTTGTCTACGAATATTTCCACGAAGAACTTGGTCGTTTGGAAGAAAAAACGTAACTTTGTGGCATGAGAATCGTCATACAGCGCGTGAACAGCGCCTCCGTCAGCATCGACGGACAAGTGAAGTCGGCCATCGGCCCTGGCTACCTCATCCTCTTAGGCGTGTGCGAAGAAGACACCAAAGAGGATGTTGACTGGCTCGTACACAAGGTGATCGGCCTGCGAGTCTTCGACGATGAGAACGGCGTGATGAACCGCAGCATCATGGATGTTGGCGGCGACATCCTGGTGGTTTCACAGTTCACCCTCTACGCCAGCTACAAGAAAGGCAACCGCCCCTCGTGGCTCCGCGCCGCCCGCCACGAAGTTTCCATACCGCTCTACGAAACCTTCTGCCAGCAACTCTCGCAGGCACTCGGAAAGCCCGTTGGAACCGGCGAATTCGGCGCCTACATGAAGGTGGCACTGGAAAACGACGGTCCCGTCACCATTTGTATGGACACGAAGAACAAGGAATAAACATTATTAAACACTATGAACAAGAATCGCATCGAGACGGCAGCAAACATAGGCTTCTTTGCCGCTATCATCCTCTACTTTGTGTGGCGCTTCACGTCGTATCAGACGTCTATTACCAGCGGCTTCCTTGGCCTCGTGGTGAGCCTCGCCACGGCCATTCTGGCCATCGTCATGATTGTGAAGAAGACCGACGGACACGGCATCACGCTCCACAAAGTGGTGCTCTGCCTGCCCCTTTTCTGGTTCCTGCTCCATCAAATACCCGAACTGCTATGACCATCAAGGAAGCCCAAGAGGCCGTAGACCGCTGGATCCGCGACTACGGCGTGCGCTATTTCAGCGAACTCACCAACATGGCCTGCCTCACGGAAGAGGTGGGCGAACTGGCCCGCGTCATCGCCCGACAGTATGGCGACCAGAGCTTCAAGCCCGGCGAAAAGCCCAATCTGGGCGAAGAGATGGCCGACGTGCTCTGGGTGCTTCTGTGTCTGGCCAACCAGACGGGCGTCGACCTCACCGAGGAACTGCAGAAATCTATCGAGAAGAAGACGTTTCGCGACCGCACGCGACACCTTGACAATCCGAAACTGAAAGCCTGAACTACCAAACTTAAAGCAATCATATTATGGCAGACAAACAAAACAACGGCGCGCTGAATCTGAATGATGACGCCCGCAAAAACAAGTATGAAGAGGCACTGGCCAAGTACAACTGCGACCTGAACGACGATGAAATCGCCGAAAAAGTGAAGCAGATCATCGCCGAAAAGGTGCACGAGAACGACACGCCGGAGGTGAAGCGCTTCCTCTTCGGCAGCATCGAACTGACCTCCCTGAAGACGACCGACAGCGACGAAAGCATCATGGCGTTCACCGAACGCGTCAACCAGTTCGACACCGAATTTGCCCACCTGCCCCACGTGGCCACCATCTGCGTCTACCCGTGTTTCGCCAAGACCGTGGCCGACACGCTCGAAGTGGACGGTGTGGAGATTGCCTGTGTGAGCGGCAGCTTCCCTTCCTCACAGGCACGCATTGAGGTAAAGGTGGCCGAAACCGCCCTCGCCGTGAAAGACGGAGCCACGGAAATAGACATCGTGATGCCCGTTGGCAAGTTCCTCAGCGGCGACTACGAAGGCGTTTGCGACGACATTGCCGAACTGAAGGCTACCTGTGGCAACGCCGCAATGAAGGTCATCCTCGAGACAGGCTGCCTGAAGACGGCCTCGAACATCAAAAAAGCGTCGATTCTATCGATGTATGCTGGTGCCGACTACATCAAGACCAGCACGGGAAAAGAGAAGATCTCGGCCACCCCAGAAGCCGCTTATGTCATGTGTCAGGCGATGAAGGAATACTACGAGGAAACCGGAATACAGATAGGTTTCAAGCCTGCCGGCGGCATCAACAGCGTCATGGACGCGCTCATCTACTACACCATCGTGAAGGAAGTGCTGGGCGAAAAGTGGCTCACCAACAAATGGTTCCGACTGGGAACAAGCCGACTGGCCAACATGCTGCTGTCGGAACTGGAAGGCCAGGACATCAAGTTCTTCTGATGAAGGAGCGGAAGAAGCTCAGGAGTGGCAGGAGTTTCCGACGATAGTTGTACAGATTCTAAAAGTATCGTCCGCAAGTCTGGCGCTCCTAAACCGCCGAACTCAGCCATCCAAACTGGCAGTCTCAGCCATGTAATCTGGCGGTTTTGCCAAACGAATCCATTGATTTCGTTTAACGATTCCATTGATTTTGTTCAACAAATCCATTGGAATTGTTCAACAAAACCAATGGATTTGTTGTTTTATAACGGCAGATTATCAGAACGAATCTGACGAAATAAGCGAATAAAACTGTAGGTTTCGGACGAAAGACTTCGTATCATTCGTCCTGTTCGTTGTAGAAAAAGTCCGTTGTTTCTTAGAACTCGCGCTTGGAAACATAGTCGACATAGGTGGCGAGGGCGGTGGCGATGGCCTTGTCGGCAACGTTCTTTGCGATGAAATCGTGGCATTTCAACGTCAGCTCCTCCATTTTCTTCAGGGCATAGTCAATGCCGCCCTTCTCCTTCGCATAGTCAACGAGCACGGCAATTTCGTCGGTACTGATGGTGCCGTTCTTCACCTTGCGCGCCAACTTCTGCATTGCATCGTCGGGATGGTTGTTGAGTGCATAGATGATGGGCAGCGTCAGCTTTCCTTCGGCCATGTCGTTTCCGGTGGGCTTGCCAATCTGGGCTTCGTCGAAATAGTCGAAGATGTCGTCGCGAATCTGGAAAATGGTGCCGATGCGGTTGCCAAAACAGCCGATTTCATCGGTCTGATGCTCGTCAACGCCTACGGAGATGACCCCGAGCGTGCAGCAACACTCAAAGAGCGCCGCTGTCTTCTTGTTGATGACGTCGAAATAGACCTCCTCCGAGAGTCCGTTGTCGGCATTGTTGGTGAGCTGCAGGATCTCGCCGTTCGACAGTGTGCGTCCGAGCTCGGCGATGCGCCTGAAGATGACCTCGCTGTGCGTCTGACTGACCTGAAGCAGACAGGTGGAGAGCACATAGTCGCCTACGAGCACCGCCACCTTATTATTATAGCTGGCGTTGACCGACTCCTGACCGCGCCGTTCGCGGGCCTCGTCGACCACATCGTCGTGAACCAGGCTCGCCGTGTGGAGCAGTTCCAGTCCGAGAGCGGTGCGCAGCGTGGCGTCGCACACGTCGCCATAGTTCTTCGCCATCAACAGCGTGAGAAGAGGGCGCATGCGCTTGCCACCCCTTGCTCGGATGTGGGAAAGCGCCTGTCCCAGCAGTCCGTCGGAGTGAGAAAGCGAGCCATCGAACAGCTTTAAAAACTGCTCCATCTCGCGTGCTATCGGTGCGTTGATGGTATTCAGATATTCCATGTTGACGGAAATTTCATGCAAAATTAGTCATTTTATTCGGATTAATGAAAAAGATTTCGTAATTTTGACCGAAAATACAGATTATTTATGGAGAAATTGTTTCTTTTAGACGCATACGCCCTGATATATCGGTCGTATTATGCCTTTATCAAGAATCCGCGCATCAACTCGAAAGGTCTGAACACATCGGCCATTCTTGGTTTTTGCAACACCCTTCACGAGGTCATGGAGAAAGAGAAGCCCGCCTACCTGGGCGTCGCCTTCGACCCTCACGGTCCCACCTTCCGCAGCGAGGCCTTTGCAGCCTACAAGGCGCAACGCGAGGCCACACCCGAGGACATCCGACTGTCGGTGCCCATCATCAAGGACATCCTGGCGGCCATGAACATCCCCGTGCTGCAGGCAGATGGCTTCGAGGCCGACGACGTGATTGGCACTTTGGCGAGAAAGGCCGATGAAATGGTGAAAAACGGAAGTCAGAGCGGACTCCACACCTACATGCTCACGCCCGACAAAGACTATGGGCAACTGGTCACTGACAACGTCTCCATCTACCGTCCGCGCCACGGAGGCGGCTACGAGGTGCTCGATGTGCAGGGCGTGTGCGACAAGTACGGCATCGACAAGCCCGAACGCGTCATCGACCTCCTGGCGCTCATGGGCGACTCGGCCGACAACTTCCCCGGCTGTCCTGGCGTAGGCGAGAAGACAGCCGTGAAACTTATCAGCCAGTTTGGAACGGTTGAGCAGCTGCTCGACAACACCGCCGACATCAAAGGCAAGCTTCGCGAGAAAGTGGAGGCGGCAGTAGACGACATCAGGCTGTCGAAGTTCCTGGCCACCATCCGCACCGACGTTCCGGTGGAGCTGCAACTCGACGAACTGCGTCTGTCAACCCCCGACGAGGAAAAACTCACCCAGATCTTCGCCGAACTGGAGTTTCGCACCCTCGCAGCGAAAATGTTGAACAAAAAAGAAAATGTGCAAAAAAAGGTAAATTTTCAACCCAGTCTCTTTGAAGAATTTGCGTCCGAGGGTGAAGCTGATGAAAAATTTTCGATTCTCAGAGACATGTCTTCGACCGAACATCTATATCAACTAATTGAAAATGAGGAAGATGCGCGAAAAATTTGTGCAGAAATCTTGACAAAACCGTTTGTCAGTTTTGACACGGAAACGACTTCAACCTCCGCGATTGACGCCGAACTTGTGGGTTTGAGCTTTGCTGTGAAGGAAAATGAGGCGTTTTATGTGGCCATTCCCGCTGAACGCAAAGAAGCAATAAAGTTTGTTAATATATTTAAACCGCTGTACGAAAACCCAAAGATTGTTAAGATAGGTCAAAATATCAAATATGATTTGGAGGTGCTAAGAAACTATGATGTCAGACTGGCAGGGCCAATGTGGGACACCATGATTGCCCATTACCTCATCCAACCGGAGCTGCGCCACAACATGGATTACATGGCCGAGACAATGCTCAACTACCAGACCATCCACATCGATCAGCTCATCGGGCCGAAGGGAAAAGGGCAGAAATCGATGCGCGACCTGCCGCCTGCCGACGTCTATGAATACGCCTGCGAGGACGCAGACATCACCCTTCAGCTGAAGAACAAACTGGAGCCGATGCTGAAGGAAAAGAATGTGGAGGAGCTGTTCTACGACATCGAGATGCCGCTGGTGGAGGTCTTGGCCGAGATGGAAATGAACGGCGTGCGCATCGATACGCAGTCGCTGGCCGAGACATCGGGCATCTTCACCGCCAGAATGAAGCAACTGGAGGCAGACATATACGAGCTGGCAGGCGAGGAATTCAACATCGCGTCGCCCCGACAGGTGGGAGAAATACTATTCGGAAAGATGAAAATCGTGGACAAGCCCAAGAAGACCAAGACCGGACAATACGTCACTTCGGAGGAGGTGCTGCAGCAACTACGCGGCAAGAGCGACATCATAGACAAGATACTGGCGCACAGAGGGTTGAAGAAACTCCTCGGAACATACGTCGATGCACTGCCAAAACTCATCAACCCACGCACCAACCACATTCACACATCCTTCAATCAAACGGTGACGGCGACGGGACGTTTGTCGAGCAGCGACCCCAATCTGCAGAACATTCCCGTGCGAGGCGAGGACGGAAAAGAGATACGCAAGGCGTTCATTCCTGAGCCGGGATGCCTGTTTTTCTCGGCCGACTACAGCCAGATAGAGCTGCGCGTGATGGCCCATCTGAGCGAAGACGAGAACATGATACGCGCCTTCCAAGAGGGCTACGACATACATGCCGCCACGGCTGCCAATATCTATAAGAAAGGTGTTGACGAGGTGAGCCGCGACGAACGAACGAAAGCCAAGCGCGCCAACTTCGGAATCATCTACGGCATCACCGTGTTTGGCCTGGCCGAGAGGCTCGACATCAGTCGCGAGGAAGCCCGACAGCTCATCGACGGTTATTTCGAGGCGTTCCCAAAGGTGCACGAATACATGGAGACATCCAAGCAGATGGCGCGCAGCAAAGGCTATGCCGAGACGTTCTTCCACAGGCGCCGCTACCTGCCAGACATCAATTCGCGCAACGCCACGGTGCGCAATTTCGCCGAGCGAAACGCCATCAACGCTCCCATACAAGGCTCCGCCGCCGACATCATCAAGGTGGCCATGATACGCATCTTCCGCCGTTTCCGCGAGGAAGGCATCCAGTCGAAGATGATCCTTCAGGTGCACGACGAACTCAACTTCTCCGTCGTGCCCGAGGAGAAAGAGCGCGTGCAGGCCATCGTCCTTGAAGAAATGCAGCGCGCCTACGCCCTCCGCGTGCCCCTGGTTGCCGACTGCGGGTGGGGCGAAAACTGGCTGGAGGCGCACTAAAGCGGTTAAGAAGACTGCGGCAGTGTCCCTTCTGTAGACTGCGGCAGTGCCTGTTCTGTAGACTGCGGCAGTGCCGCAGTTTACTCAACGGGGAAAGAAGAAAGCAAAAGGAAAAGAAGAAAAAAAGAGGAGAAATGGACAACAACGGCACCCATCGCGATCCTACGAAATGGGAAAGATACGCAAAGGAAAAGAAGCCATCGATGAAGCGTCGCTGCGAACAAAATGACTACCACGACAGGCGTATCTACATGATAACCATCGCTACAGAAGGCAGGCGCCCCTTGCTCGGCACTATCAGAGGAAAATCTAACGTTTCTGAAGGAGAAGAAGCACCACATGTGGACCTGTCTCCTTTGGGCGAGAAAGTCAGAGACTGCTGGATGAGCATCCCTCTTTTCCACCCTCAGATAAGGCACATTAAGCTCTGCATCATGCCAGACCACATTCATGGCATCCTTTTCGTTACGGAAAGGATGGAAACACATTTAGGTCATGTCGTCAATGGATTCAAAACAGGCACAAGAAAAGCTGCCAAAGAACTTGGGGTCATTACTGCGACAGTGCCGCAGTCTACAGCGCACGGCCAGCTCTGGGAACCGGGCTACAACGACCGAATCCTCAGCCACGAGGGACAGCTACAGCGCATGATGGCCTACCTCGACGACAATCCGCGACGGCTGCTCGTCAAACGCGAACACCCCGAATACTTCCGCCAGCTGGGCACCATCACCGTGGCCGGCACGCCCATGCAGGCCATGGGCAACCGCTTCCTGCTGGACAACCCCGTGAAACTACAGGTGCAATGCTCGCGCAGTCTCACGCCCCAGGAGATAGAACAGCGGAAAGACTTCTTCCTGAACGAAGGAACCAGCGGCGCCATCCTCGTCTCTCCCTGCATCAGTCCTGGCGAACAGCAGATTGCCACCGCCGCCCTGCAGGCCCATATCCCGCTCATCGTGCTCCTGCTAAAGGGCCTCCCACCCTACTTCAAGCCTCAGCCCCGCTACCTCGAAGCCTGTTCCGACGGCCGCCTGCTCATCCTCTCCCCCTACCCTATCCAGAACCAGCAGCTCACCGACATGCGTCACCGCTGCCTCCATCTCAACGACCTCGCCGACACCATCTGCCATTACTCTTAAACAATATATGACAATGAATACAGGAAAAAAAGGAGCTCCCGTCAGACAACGCATCATCTTTCTCGACGCGCTGCGCGGCTTTGCGCTGCTTGGTATCATTCTGGCCAACTTCCCGGAGTTCTCTTTATGGACCTTCCAAAGCGAGAAAGTGCTGCTGACAATGGACAGCGCGGCCCCCGACCGCACCGTGCAGTGGCTGCTCTATCTGTTGGTCGACGGCAAGTTCTACACCAATTTCTCGGTGCTTTTCGGCGTCGGTTTCTCCATCATTCTGGAAAATGCAGCGCAACGCGGCGCCGACGGCATGCACATCTTCTACCGTCGCATGGCGGTGCTGGCGCTCATCGGCCTCCTCCACCTTGTTTTTCTCTGGAGCGGCGACATCCTGTTGCTCTACGCACTGATGGGTATGCTGCTGCCCCTGTTCCGTCGTTGCACAGACCGCCAGCTGCTCTGCTGGTCGCTGTTCTTCCTGCTTCTGCCCGTGGGAATCGACCTTTTCCGCGACCTTTCTGACCGTCCTTTGCCACAATATCTGTACGATGCGTGGTGGCGATGTGCCAACGAAATGGGCATCAACGAGGAGAACTTCGGCACATGGCTGCGCGATGCCCACAGCTATCCGGAGATGTTCGCCTTCCTCGTTCAGGGAGCCGTGGAGCGCATGTGGGAGTTTGTCGCGGGCAACCGCTATTTCAAGGTGCTCGGACTCTTCCTCTTCGGTTATTACATTGGCCGTCGGCGTCTCTATCTTTGGGCATCTAAGGAGGCCACGCCCGATGCCAGAAAGCTGACAACCGTCCTTCTCATCTCTGCCGCCATAGGCATTCCCAGCTCGTTTCTCCATGCTTACGGCCACACCCCAGGCCACCACTGGGACGGTGTCGTGTATAGTGTGCTCTACGTCGCCAGCGTCTACCCCACGGGACTGATGTACACCGCCGGCCTCGCCCTACTCTATCGCCGGTTCCCGAAAAACAAACTGTGGCCCGCTCTGGCCTATCCCGGCCGCATGGCGCTGACCAACTACCTGTCGCAGTCCGTCTGCGGTGCCCTGCTGTTCTACGGCATCGGCCTGGGCATGGGAGCCGACATCCCGCTCTATATCGCCGAAGTGCTCGCCATCATTGTGTTCCTTTTCCAGATATGCTTCAGCGCCCTGTGGCTCCATCTCTGCCAGTTTGGCCCGCTGGAATGGCTCTGGCGCATGCTCACCTACGGCAGGCGCTTCCCGCTGAGACGCAGAAAAAATTCACTAAATTTGTGAATTCCAGTTTTTTATTGTACTTTTGCAGC
>OCTW011550984.1_pt1 | contig 32259 bp, 34 predicted proteins | sample 1539671 | NCBI WGS metagenome assembly OCTW01 (sample SAMN02144230, study PRJEB22623) | gut metagenome | biome: sheep rumen | host: Ovis aries | place: New Zealand | reverse complement strand
ACCATTGGTGGTTGTGCCGCTCTGGTAGCGATGGCTGTTGCACTGCCTAAGTTCTTCGGCTATTAAGCGTATGGAAACGAACTATGCCGGTTATCCCGTCTATAAGGGGCTGCAGCTCCCTTTGGAGTTCATGGGCATACGGGGAAGGTTTATCCTCATTGCCGCAGTCACCTTTGGCGTCTCATTCCTCGGTTTCATTGCAGGGTATGTCCTCTTCGGACTGGGCATAGCCCTGCTGATTCTGGGGGTGAGTGCCGGAGGCGGTCTGCTGACCATCTACATGAAACAGAAGAAGGGACTGCACTCCAAGAGACGGGATAAGGGCGTACAACATTATCACCATCTGTATGAGCGTTAGGAAAAACACATTGGACGGACTCTTTTCGGGCATTGAGGACATTACCGATGCACGGGGAAAGGTTGTCAATACCGTGCTTTATAGCAAGGCAGGCAACTACTCGTCTATCTTTGAGATAGAGAACCCTGTGCAGCAGTATTGTACCGATGCAGACCAGTACTATGCCTTCATGAACGTGCTGGATCATATCCTCCAGACACTTGGTGAGGGCTATGCCCTGCAGAAGCAGGATGTCTTTTGCAGACAGGCTTTCCATCATGACATTACTCCTGGTATGGAGTTTCTGACGGAGAGTTATTTCCGCTATTACGAGGGCAGACCCTATACAGAGATCCGTACCTTTATCATTATTACTCAGGAAACACGGAAAAGCACCTTTGTTGCCTATGACCCGAAGAAATGGGCCGAGTTCAATAACAAGGTTCAGAAGGTAAAGGACATTTTCGAGGAGAAAGGGTTAAAGCATCACCTGTTAGACAGGCACGAGATTGACGAGTATCTTCACCGCTTTATGGCCTTTGACTTCAAGAAAGGGCCATTCGGCATGACCAACCTGAAATGCAGCGATGAGAGTCTGCGAATGGGGGAGAGAACGGTCAAAAGCTTCTCGCTGGTAGATATCGATGTAATAGACCTGCCGACACTGATAAAACCTGTACAGACCGTACCTGTCAATGGCTACAGTATGAGTACTGACTTGCTGTCGTTCCTCGCTACTGTACCATTGGCAGATTGTGTGGTCTATAATCAGGTGATTCAGATACCGGCTCAGCGTAAGGAGCGCCAGCGTCTGATTGGTAAGAGTAAGCGCCATGCCTCGATGCCAGACCCCAGCAACAAGCTTGCCAAGGCAGACATCGACGAGGTGTTGGAGGTGATAGCTACGGAGCAGAAGACGATGGTCTGGACGAACTTCAATGTTCTCGTGTCCTGTAAGCCGGAGCACTTAACAAAAGTGACATCCTATCTGGAAACACGGCTCTTTGAAGTGGGTATTGCTCCATCGAAGAGTGCCTATAACCAGCTGGAGCTCTTTTGCTGTTCCTTCCCAGGTAATGCCTACAGCTTCAATAAGGACTATGATCTGTTTCTGACTTTGCAGGACTCAGCCCTGTGTCTCTTTTATAAGGAACGCATGAAGCATGACGAGGTGACACCCCTGAAGGTGTATTACACCGACAGACAGGGTGTACCCATTGCCATTGACTTTACTGGTAAGGAAGGAGAGCTGAAGCTGACTAACAACAGCAATTTCTTCTGTCTGGGGCCATCGGGTAGCGGTAAGAGTTTTTCGACCAATACCGTGGTGCGCCAGTTGATTGAGCAGTGTACCGATGTGGTGATGGTTGATACAGGTGACTCGTATGAGGGAATCTGCGGCTATTTCCACGGCACGTATATCAGTTACAGCAAGGAGCATCCTATCTCGATGAATCCTTTTAAGGTGAGTGACGTAGAGTATCAGCAGAACTTCGGAGAGAAGAAAAACTTCCTGAAATCACTCATCTTCCAGATCTTTAAAGGCAATAAGGCACCAGAGAAGTTGGAGGACACCATCATTGATACCGTGCTGAACGAGTACTATGATGCCTACTTCCATCCCTTCAGTGGTTATACCAACGAAGAGAAGGAAGAACTGAGAAAGCAGTTGCTCTTGGCTGATAAGCGTAATGGTAAGTATGGGGAGTATATCGAGGCCATTGAAAAGGATGCAGATGTGGTCAGCGAGGATGGTGACATTGCCAATACGAATGTAACCACAGACAAGCAGACCTACACTGAGGACGAGAAGGCTCACCATGCCAAGGTGCAGCGTATCGTAGAGAAGCTGCATAACCTGGCTAACGACGAGGGAGCCAGTGCTGGCGAACGTGCTCATGCCAATAACCAGCTGATGCGCCTGATGCCGGAGCTGATAGAGGGACACTATCTGATGAAGATAGACCAGCGGATTGCCCGTATGGAGCGACAGAAGCGAGACCTGAAGGTGACTCATCTGAGCTTTGACACCTTCTATGAATTTGCTTGTGAACGTATTCCTCAGATGATGGAGGAGAAAAGCATCGCTTTTCCGATCAATGAGTTTGCTGCAATCTTGGAACCTTTCCATAAGGGTGGTAAGATGGACACCATCCTGAATAACGACATGGACTTGAATCTCTTCGACGAGAAGTTCATCGTGTTCGAGATCGACAAGATCAAGGATGACCCCGTGCTCTTTCCCATCGTGGTACTGATTATCATGGATGTGTTCTTGCAGAAGATGCGTATCAAGAAAGGCAGAAAAGCCTTGATTATCGAAGAGGCATGGAAGGCCATCTCTTCGCCTACGATGGCAGAGTACATCAAATACCTGTATAAGACCGTGCGAAAGTTCCACGGCATCGCTGGTGTGGTGACACAGGAGCTGGGTGATGTGATAGATTCGCCAATAGTAAAAGAGGCCATCATCAATAACTCTGACATCAAGATACTCCTCGACCAGAGCAAGTTCAAGGACAGGTATGATGAGATAGCTGCTATTCTCGGTATCACCGACGTACAGCGACAGCAGATCTTTACGATTAACTCGCTGGACAACCATGAAGGACGAAACTATTTCAAGGAAGTCTGGATATGCCGAGGTCAGAGTTCAGATGTATATGGTGTGGAGGAACCGCCGGAGTGCTATATGGCCTATACGACGGAACGTGCCGAGAAGGAAGCCCTGAAGATTTATATCAAGCACTATGGCGGTGACACCGTAGAGGGCATCCGCCATTTTTGTAAGGATATGGAGAAGGCCGGACTGACGGGTAAGTACCTGAAGTTCGCCAATGAGGTTAACAAACAACAAAACGTAATGGAACTATGGGAAAGAACAGCGTAAAGAACATAAGTGCGCAGATACGCGCAGAGACAGGAACCAAACTTGTAGCCCTGTTATTGGCGGCATTGCTACTAATGGCACCGATTCAAGTCCAAGCCTATTGGCGATGGAACTACGACTGGAAGACGGTAGTACAGGTTGGTGCGAATACTACTGCTGCCTCTGCTGTGGAGGAAACGCATAATGCCACCCTTGATGAGCAGAGGAAAAAGCAGGAGCGTATTGCTGAGTACACCACTGCTATCCACGTTATCAGGGAACTGTATAAGCAATCGATGCAGAATACGGGTGGCTTCGGTCAGGAGAGCATGTACTATCGGCTAATAGGAGAGAATGCCCTCTATATTGTGACCAATATCCCTGTAGCCGTGAGCTGGCTCACGAAGAAACCACATATTAACCTGCCCCTGTGTCTGAATGAGATCAGTAATATGACATTGAAGACTGAACAATGTATTGCCGGCTTCGTGAACATCGTGAACAACGGTCATATCAAGTCACCGTTGAAAGCTAATAGCCTGATTCCGCAAAAAGGTGGTACAGCCAATATAGGTAAGGATGACGGCTATAACTTCATGTCGAGGGCTGACCGTATGGGTATGGCCAATGATATTCTGGAGGATTTGGTGATTGTACGTAATAACCTAGACTATCTCATCTTCATCTGTCAGACCAACAACGGATTGGAAGATTTGCTGATGGAACTTGATTCTGATACCTGGTGCAGTGCCATGCAGATGAAGTGGTCTGTAGATGAAATCGTGAGAGGATGGGAAGACTTCTCCTAAGTGAAGAGTGAATAGTGAAAAGTGAAGAATTGGCTTCCGCATAAGAAAGCAGAAATGACATTTATGACAATGAAGAAGGTATTAATGATAATGGTGGTAGGGGTGGGCATGATATGCCCATATATAGGACGGGCTGGGGTATTGCCACATGATATGGCTACCATCGAGGCACTGATTGACCAGCATAAGCAGAATATGAGTGCCGAGGATGAGAGCAACAAGCAGTTGGCTGCTAATGCCGCTATCAAGGCGATGGTGAAGGATGTCTCAAAGAAATACGACGATGTGAAAACCATCCTTGACAAGAAGAGTGGCGATGCACTTGCGTACCTGTCATTAGCAGCAGAGATGAGTCGCTGCGTAACGAATACGGTAAGACTGACGAAAGAGTACCAGGAGTTTACCAGTTTCGCGGCAGCACATGCAGGGAGCAAGCCAATGGTTGCGTGGTACACTTTTGAGGCTAATAACAAGGTCTATAAGGAACTGAAGAATATCAGAAAGCAGTACCTTGCCGTTGCTGCCACAGGAACGAACTTCTTTCGGGCTACCAATAAGGAGCGTATGAACATCATCTGGACGTTGAACCAGAGCATTACCAATATGCGTGATGTCATACAGCAAGCCTATATGTGGTGCGATTTGTTGGTTGGCGGGTATGTTCATGAAGATCATATCTGGGAGATACTTAGTTCGCCGGTACTCGAAGACATAGGTAAAACAGTAATAAATAGTTGGCCAGTATGAGAAAGATACTGATAATAATGACAATGGGATTGTTGCTGACACAAACCATGACAGCACAGGTGCATGACGAAGAAAAATATTTGCAATGGCGGTCGATGGAAACCGGGCCATTGGAGTTTGCACCGAAGATGTACTACTATCTGTTCCATAACAGCTATGCTCATCATAGGTGGGAATGGGAGTGGCATGGCTTCAAGAGCGGCTTGTATCTACATCTGAAACCCGATGAGTCTGATGCAAAACCTGTTGTCCCAAAGCGAACCCTCGGTGCTACAACCGACTTATGGACGAAGGAATCGACGGACTCACAGGAAAAGGACTTCAAGCATCAGCTGGAGCAAGAAACCTTGGCTGCAGCAGACCGCAGGGTGGATGCTGCCTATCTGCTATTCAAAGATGACTTTGACAATATGCAGAACAAGATTTCTGCCGGGCTGACTTACTGCCTCGCCAACTGTAAGGGTGATGCTAATGTCATCTCGATAGTCAACAGTCTGTCGAATCAGAACCGCTTTATCACTGAGCAGGTCAGCTACGTGCATAAAAGCGGTAACGGCTACGAACTGGAGAATGCCAAGCGGGAGGAGTGCTATATCAAGCTGAAGGCTGATATGGAGAAGGTAACACAATCGACTATCGACTTAATGAGATACGTTGAGGTTTCGAAGTAGTTAAGAAGTTAGAGAAGTTATAGAAGTTAGAGAAGATGATGAACGAATTATTATTAAATTGTAATATTGGCGGGTTGTTCCTGACGATGGGATTGCCGACGCTGGATCCTGTGATGACCAGTGTGCTGGACTATATCCATCAGCATGCACTGTTCTTGGGATCTTGGGGAGGCTTTGCCAAGGCGTTGGGACTGATACTCGCCATGTGTGTGACCAGCTATGAGTGCTGGATGATGATGCTTGGACGGCGTGGCATCGACGTGATGAAGCTGTTTCGTATCGTGGGCATATCGCTCTGTATCGTCTCTGCCAATGCCATTGCCGATGCTGTGGCAGCACCAGGCGAACAGATGGGACGTGTGATGAAAGCCCAGGCAAAGATCAGCCATGACCGTATCGATGCATTGGAGAAACACGAGGCTAAGTTGCAAAGCCAGTACCTTGACAAGCTGAGGGCGCATAATGACTCATTAGACAGGAAACGCAGAGCCGAAGCCAAACTAAGTGAGGACTCTCATTGGTGGGAGGAAGTGGCCTACGCTGTGAAGAACATGGATAATGCCGTAGAAGAGTGGGCCAAGGAAGCAGCCGTTATTGCAGAGACCAAGACTGCAGAAATGGTCAATATGCTTATTCGCTATATCGGAGAGATTATCTATCAGGTTGTCTATTTCGGTATGCTCCTTGGTCAGGCCTTTATGATGAACGTGCTGAAAATCTTCTGTCCTGTAGCCTTTGCTCTGAGTATCGTGCCGCCTTGGGGGAGTGCGTGGAGCCAGTGGATTAGTAAGTATGTGAGTCTGTCGCTATGGGCACCTTTGATATATATGTGTAGCATCTATGCCGACATGATACTCAAATATACCATCCTACAAGACACCACGGCCTATACCACACTGTTGGGTAGTGCCAGCTATACATGGGGAGAGATTGGCGGTCTGGGTATGCAGGGAATAGGAAGTACCTGTATGTACGTCGTAGGATTGTTGGTCGGAGCTATGTTGATTAAGTTCGTGCCAGAACTTGCCTCATGGATAGTACCAGGAGGAGCCAGTAGCAGTATCGGTTCTGCTGTCAGTGGAATGACGACAACGGCAGCTGCAACAGCAGGAAGTACAGTCGGAGGCTTTGTTGGAAGCAGTATCGGAGTGACGAGACACACCGTTGGCGGTACAGTCAAGGGTTCTGTTACTGGAGCCATCAACGGAGCATCTAACGGAGGCTGGAGTAGTGTCGCCAGTGGAGCAGTCAGTGGTGCGGCATCAGGAGGCAGACGCGGCTTTGAACGCGGTATGGACTTCAATGTTGGTACGCACATGAGAGACAAACAGTATAAGTAACAATAAAACCCAATAAAAACGATGTTGATAGAAAGTTTAGAGAAGAAAACGAAGTTGGCTATGTTCACGGTTTTGCTGGCAGTCAGTGCCAGCGCCGTGACTTGCGGCCTGTGTTTTTGGTTTAGTCTGAAGCTGGTCAGAGACCAACAGCAGCAGGTGTATATCCTTGATGGGAGCATCCCATTCATGGCAGAGCGTAGTAAGAACGAGATGACGTTTGATATTGAGGCCAAGGCTCATATCCAGCTTTTCCACCAGTACTTTTTCAATCTCTCGCCAGATGACGAGTATCTGAAATGGACGTTTGGTAAGGCCATGTATCTGGCAGATGAGAGTGCTTTGAGACAGAAGCAGGCCATCGAGGAAACAGGTTTTTACTCGCAGTTGCTGTCAAGTTCTGCTGTTGAGACTATTGTTGCAGACAGTATCGAGCTGAATAAAGAGCAGATGAGTTTCAAGTATTACGGTACCCAAATGATCAAACGACGTACCAATAGTGTGAAGCGTAGTATCATTACTGTGGGTAAGTTGCAGAATGTGCCCAGAACGCAGAATAACCCACACGGTCTGCTGATTACCAACTGGCGAACGCTGGAGAACAAAGATCTGAAATCGTACTAAAGAGACACGGCTATGAAGATTTTTAGAAACAAGCAGACCAACGAATATAAGGAGAAGGAGCGATACCGTCTGAGAAAGGCCAGAATCTGGGGCTATAAGCTGGGTAAGAAGTATGGCATCGGTGAAAAGGTCGCCAAGGCCAATGCCTGGGCAGACGGTCACAGACGAAAGACCGCAGGGATTCTCTTTTCCGTGAATTTCTGCATCTACCTGATCGGTTTCCTGCTGTGTATGTCGGAAGAAGGTAACAGTAGCAGCTTCAAAGACCCGATGCAGGACTTTGCCCAAGTGCAGCCCATCTTCTCACAGTTGCATCGTATTCAGGATATGAAGGAGGTGGAGAAAAATACCTTTGTTAACCTGAGTAATAGGGTGGTAACACTCAAACATGAGGTGGACTCGCTGATGGCACTGTCTGATAAGACTCATGCGGATTCCGTGCAGGCACTGGCCAAGTATGAAGAACTCAAAACCTTGATGGGAAAGACAGAGTAACAAGAAAAGACATAATAACAGATTAACAAAAACAGACAAGAGCTATGAAGATAGATTTCAAGAAAATCGATTTGCGCCAGGGAAAGTACTGGTTCCCGTTGGTGCTGTTCGTCCCCTTGGTTGCCATCGCCTATTTCTCCTGTGAGATGTTCAAGGGAACGACAGTTCAGGAAGGTATGGTTACTGACAGTATCAATACCATGATGCCGGAGCCTGCAGGTGACGGCTTGCGCGGAAAGTTTGCAGCCATGGAGGATAACCTCCTGAGAGGTGACGGCTATACCGCCATCAGCGCATTGGGTGATGAAACAGCGGGTGACGATGAGGAAAATGTCTATTCTGAGAGTGAGATGGACAGAATTGACAAGGAGAAGGCCCAGAAGAAACGCGAGGAAGATGAGATGAACGCCCTCCAGCAGCAGCTTCGCGAGTCAAGGATGCACATCAACCAATATGATGACCGCTATACCAGTCATAGTAGTGGCAGTGGCAGTCAGCAGCGGGAAATGGAGCAGTTTGAGCAGGAGATGCGCCAGATCCAGGAACGAAGCAGAAAGATGGCACGTGACATAACGGGCGATGATGCCGTGAATACCGCTAATGCCCAGAATCAGCAAGCCATGAATCCCTATGGCAATGCCCAGATTACCGGCTATGACATTTACGGCAATCCGATTTATGCCAGTCAGCAGCCGAAGAAAGACACTGTCGAAGTCGTTACCAAAGCAGATGCACAGAGTACAGACGGTTTTAATACTGTCGCTGACGAAGAGAAGCTGGATGATCCGCTTATCAAGGCTATGATAGACAAGACCACCAAGGCTCATGAGGGAACACGACTCCGTTTTAAGCTGTTGGATGATGTTGTTGTCAAGGGCGTGAAGCTGAAGAAAGGCACCTATCTCTATGGTACTGTTGTCGGCTTCGGTCAGCAGCGAGTGATGGCAGATATCACGAGTATTCTGGTGAAGGATAAGTTCCTGAAGATCCACCTGTCTGTCTATGACCTTGATGGTATGCAGGGATTCTATGTGCCGGAGTCTGCCTTTAGGGATATGATGAAGAATGCTGGTAGTGCCGCCATGCAGAGCAATATCAGCTTTGACTCAGGAGGTGGCAGCGGTATCTCAGCCGAGGCACTGGCTCTGCAGGCATTGCAGAATGTCTATCAGAGTACATCGAGTGCCGTCTCACAGGCTATCAAGAAAAACAGGGCGAAGATTAAGTATAACACCATCGTCTATCTGATCAACGAACAATAGTATAACACCAAAAATGAAAAGAACCATGAAAAAGTATTTATTCGCATTAGTGGCTATTGCCACCATGACAACCAACAGTGTAAACGCACAGACCAAGCAGGCAACAGACTTCGGCCTTGGAACCATCTTTGTGAACGAGAACGTCACCACCCATCTGGTGATGCCTGAAACCATCAGGCTTGTGGACATCTCTACGGACACTATCGTAGGCAACCAAGTCAATGACAATATTGTGCGCCTGAAACCGAAATGCGGGATGAGTGACTATGACGAGGCAGGTATTGTGACTGTCATCGGAGAGCGGCATATTGCCCAGTATCGTCTGGTATATCGTACTTGTACTACACCGGCTGTAACGAGGTTTACCGTACCGTATTGGGATATGCAGTACTACCAGAATCCCGACGTGCAGATGTCCGTTGCAGAGATGAGCCGCTATGCCATTCGTATGTTCAATGCCAAGCGTACAGTCACGAACATCCATAGTAAGAAGGACAAGATGAAGGCTTGGGTGAACCATATCTGTTCCGCTGGTGACTACTTCTTTATCGATATCTCAATGGAGAACAAGACCAAGATTCCGTATGACATTTCGGATATTCGTGTAAAGCTGGAGGATAAGAAGCAGAAGAAGGCCACCAACTATCAGAGTATCGAGCTGACTCCGGAGTATATGCTGCATAACAATAAGCACTTTACGAAGCGCTATCGCAATGTGATAGTCATCAAAAAGCTTACCTTCCCCGATGCCAAGGTGTTGAAGATTGAGGTCAGCGAGAACCAGATTTCGGGCCGTGTCATCACCCTCGATATCAACTATGACGATGTACTGAATGCAGATTGCTTTGACGATTAAAGAAAGAGGAGAATGATTCAGGAATCCAAGGAACAGCAGCAGATGTATAATCTGTTCCGCTCGTTCATCTATATCTTCTTGATAATTGAGCTGGTGATGCATATGCCCGTTACGACAGGGAGCAGCATCATCGGCTCCTTTCTGGATATGATAGCCAGACTCGGCTTCTTTAACTCCGTTATCTCCTGTAAGGTTATTGAGCTGGTTACCATTCTGATTACCTGTGCAGGCACTACGGCACGACGGAGTTTGAAGTTCGATGTGAGGACGATGGTTGTCTATCCATGTGTGGCGGGTATCACTTTGACCGTACTGTGTATCTTCCTGCAGCAAGGGCATTGGGGAACGATCATTGCTGGCTACAGCTTGAATCGCATCCTCTATCTTATCACCTCGATAACTGGTGTTATGTGCATCCATCGAAGCCTCGATGCCATTGCCCGGTACTTCAATTTTAAGCTGGGTGAAGACAGATTCAACTTTGAGAACGAGAGCTTCCAGCAGTGTGAGCAACTGGTGGAGAACAAGTATAGCGTCAACATCCCCATGATCTTCTATTATAAAGGCAGGATGCGCAAGGGATGGTGCAATGTGGTGAACCCCTTCCGAGGCACGTGGGTTGTCGGCACACCAGGTAGTGGTAAGAGCTTTTCCGTCGTGGAACCCTTTATCAGACAGCATTCAGCCAAAGGCTTTTCGTTGGTAGTCTATGACTATAAGTTCCCGGCTTTGGCAGAAATGACCTTTTACCACTTCAATAAGAACAAGATGCTTGGGAATATCCCGCAGGATATGGCCTTTAATATTATCAACTTTACCGATGTGGAGTACTCGAACCGTGTGAACCCCATCCAGAGGAAGTATATCCCAGATTTGAGTGCTGCCTCTGAGACTGCGGCTACTCTGCTTGCAGCCTTGAACAAGGGCGCAGGACAGGCAGGAGGTGGTGGAAGCGACAAGTTCTTCACCAACTCTGCCGAGAACTTCCTTGCTGCTATCATCTATTTCTTCGTTACCTTCCGTCCTGTCGCATGGAAAAACGGCAGGAAGTTACATCACATGATTATCTCTGACGGACGGAAGCTGGAGGTGAAGATTCGGATGTGGAGTGACTATGTGGCCGTGGATCAAGATGGAACTGTAATACTGGAATTTACCGATAGTGACGGAAACAATGTCAGTACCGATGTCGACGGAATGCCAGTGACTCTGAAAGGCTTCTCGTATGTAGATAGGGAGGGTAGAGTGGTATTCATCGAGGATGAGTTTTACGAAGACGATGAAGGACGAATCACCCAGCCTGACACCTTTACGGGTGAGTACAGCGACATGCCCCATGTGCTCAGTTTCTTGCAACTGTCCTACGAGGATGTCTTCAATATCCTGATGCAAGATGAAACCATTATGTCATTAATGGCTCCGTTTAAATCGGCATACGATAATAAGGCTATGGATCAGTTGGAAGGTATGGTCGGTACGCTACGTGTAAATGCTGCCAGGCTGGTATCGCAGGAAGCCTATTGGGTATTTTCTGGTGATGACTTTGATTTGAAGGTATCAGACCCGAAAACTCCAAGTTATCTGATTATCGCCAACGATCCCGAGAAGGAACAGGTCATCGGCTCTTTGAACGCCTTGATTCTGAATCGTCTGACTACCCGTGTCAATAGCGGACAGGGAAAGAACGTACCAGTGAGTATCATCATCGATGAGTTGCCGACACTCTATTTCCATAAAATTGATCGTCTGATTGGTACTGCCCGAAGTAACAAGGTGAGTGTGACGATGGCCTTTCAGGAGTTGCCGCAGTTGGAGGCCGACTACGGTAAGAATGGTATGCAGAAGGTGATAACAACGTGTGGTAACGTCTTTGCCGGTTCAGCCAGAAATAAGGAAACGCTGGAATGGCTGCAGAATGACATCTTCGGCAAGGTGAAGCAGACCACTCAGAGCATCAGCATTAATGATGAGCGTGTCTCGACCTCGTATAATGAAAAGATGGACTGTTTGGTGCCTGCTGCTAAGATTGCCGATATGGCTACTGGTTGGATATGTGGTCAGACGGCACGAGACTTCACACCAACGGAAGCAGCCGCTATGCAGCGTGTGAACCTCGAAGAGACCGATGAGTTCAAGACCACCAAGTTCTTCTGTAAAACGAACTTTGATATGCGACACATTGAGGAAGAGAAAACGCATTATACACCTTTACCAAAGAAGTACTGCTTCGAGAATGAGCACGAAAAGGAAGTGATGTTGTCGAGGAACTTCCGACGCATCAATGAGGAAGTGACCCAGCTCACCGCCAGTCTGCTTGGGAAAGAATAAGAAAGAAGCCAGCCACCGACGATTGAGTGACAGGCTTTTTTCTTAGAGCGTGTTTGCGATGGCCCGGACTTTGGCGTTATAAGAGTCCATGTTTTCTGCATAGCCGATACGTTTGAGGAAAGTGTAGTAGTCTTTATCTTTCTTTGGGTTGTAGCGACGTTGTATCATACGAACATAGCCAGAAACCGATTCTTCCCAGGAACGGAAATGGTAATAGTCATGATGCTTAGAATCGAATAAACCGAAGAGATTATTGTAATTGCAGCATACATTGCTGGTACCATAGCCCGTTTCTAAACAATACTGAGCTGCTACAATCTTCGGATAGAGGACACCACACTCTTCCATGACCTTAAATAGGTTGTGAAGGTTCAGAGGCTTGTCGGGTCTGGAAGCAAAGCGCAGGTTCTCCATCTCCTCCTGCAGCCCAGCGATATAGTTATTCAGATGATTGATAAACGGCTCAGGATCGACGGACTTCCATTCACCATCAACCAGTCTCTCTGCACGGATATGCAGATGTGGGCCTGTTGAACGCCCTGTATCTGATGACAGTGCAACGATGGTTCCAGGCGTTACCACATCACCCTCCTTAACAGCAATCAGTCCCAGATGTCCGTATAGGATGCGCAGTCCTACATGGTTGATGATGACATGGTGGCCATACCCCGTTTCGCTATAGATCACCTTTTCGATTACTCCTGGCATCATCGCATAGACCAGTGAGCCTTTCGCACATCGTAGGTCTATTCCATTATGAAATCTGTCCTTGGCTCTTGTAATAGGATCACGTCGATAGCCGTAGTCAGAAGTGACATGGATGAAGTCCAATGGCAATGCCACTGAAGTCCGTCGGTTCAGCAGTTCCATCATCATACTGTCCTTGACTGAAACAAACAGGGGAATGTCGTACTCGATAGCTATTTCCCGATGGTTTGGTAGGTCAAAGTATTCCTGATGATTATCGACTATAGACGCAACAGAATCTGTTGGAACCTCAGAAATCGGCTTACTTTTAACCACCTGTGGCTGCTTTTGGATGGTATTAAACTGTGCCGGACAAGACGTTGGAATTGTCGGCAGGAATAAGAAGTATAAGAATAAATTTTTTCTGCTTTTCATGATATTATTTGTTTTAATTTTGCACCCGGTTTTGAGAACCGCGTCACTCCTGAATACGAGTGCAAAGGTACGGCAAACTGATGAGGAAAACGAAGGAATAAAAACTTTTTATCCTCGAAGGTAAGACCTGCCACATAAATAATAAAAAGGTGTAACAAGTAAACAAGAAGAGTATGCTATTCAACGAAAGAGAACTGAGCAAAAAGGATTTTGAGCGTATCGACATCGACGTTAGATTGATGCCAAAGGAAATCAAGGAGAAGCTGCTGAATGGTGAACTAACTCCCTTGGTAGAGATTCGCGACCAACTGGATAATGGTATCATTGCCACCATGCCAGTGAAGCTCCGCTTGCAGCGTAGTGAGGATGGTAAAGCCGTGCTGAAAGCCTATCCTGTCAGCAAAGACATTGTCAGTGACCTGAAGCTGACCGATAAGGAGCAGAAACAGTTGCAGGCCGGTGAGGTTATCACGAAGGATGTCCGCGAGGGTAACAAGACACGTACCATGTACCTGCAGCTTGACCAGGAAACCAAGTCGCTCCTGAAGCGAGACGTGAAGCAGGCAGAGATTGACAAGCGCATGGACGAACTGGAGCACGTGAGAAACATCACCCTCGGCCAGAATCAGCGTCAGGCTATCAGGGAAGGTAAACCTGTAGAACTGGAGATTGGTGATACCAAGGTGACTGTAGGTGTTGACCTCCGTCAGAACTCAGGCTTCAAGGCCATCGATGGTGACATGAACGAGTGGAAACGTCAGCAGGAAATCAAGTGGGACATGGCCAATCCTGGTGCGATGGGCTACTGGCAGACCGACGAGAACCGCTGGGAGTACAAGCAGATACAGGAGAAGTACAAGCAGCCCGAGGCTAAGAAGGAAGAAAAAAAGACTGTCAAGGAAGAAGCCAAGCAGACCATCCACTTCGGGATGTAAGGCATTGAAAGGTATAAAGGTATAAAAGTAAAAGAGTAAAAAGGTTAGACAGGATAACACTTCAACAAAGAGTAAAATTCTTGCCATTTCAGAAGAATACTATGAGAACACTAGACCTTATAATCTATACTGTGAAAACACACTTTTAAACTGTAAGACAATGGAGAATACAAACAACACTTATGAAGAGCTTGTTCAGCTCAAAGAATCGGGAGAGATCGGTTGGCGCGAGTTTATCCGCAGACAGCCAGAAATGGAGGATGACTACTATCACTGGTGCTTGGAAAATGACCTCGATATGAACGAGGAAACGGCAGAGGCATTTATGACCCTCACCGAGGAACACGTACTGGCATAGGAGCAGGCCCCAAAAGTAATAACAACAAAGTAATGACTACACTATGGAAGACAATAAGGATAACAGTGTAAAAGAGACTGAGCAGAAGCCCCAGGAAAAGGCTGAGGGCAAGACTGGCGGGAAAACGATGGCCGAGAAAGCCATCGACCGCTTCGCTCAGATGATGGTCACAAGACTGGAGGAAATGAAAGGCCAGCAGTGGGAAAAAGGCTGGATTGACGGTGGCGGCAGAACTCAGGGCCTGCCTCAGAACCTCTCCGGTCGCCGCTACTCAGGACATAATGACTTCTTCCTTCAGCTGCATACCGCCATCAACGGCTATGATGCACCTGTGTATGCTACCTATAAGCAGATTCGGGATGCAGGCGCTACTGTCAACAAGGGAGAAAAGGCTATGCCCGTCATCTACTGGAATATCAGTCATAAGGATGAGAACGGCCAGAAGGTGTCTGATGAAGCCTACGATGCCATGACCAAGGCTGAACAGGCGAAAGTCAAGACTATCCCCATTATGATGGGCTATTATGTCTGGAACCTGCAGCAGACCAATTTTGCCGAGGTGAAGCCAGAGCAGTATGCGAAGCTGACGGGACAATTCAAGGCTCCGCATGTTGCAGATACCAAGGGTATGTATGAATCCAAGGAGTTTGACGCGATGATTGACAAGCAGGCATGGGTCTGCAAGATTAAGGCCGTTGAAGGCGCAGGTGCATCCTATAGCCCTTCAAAGGATGAGATTACCATCCCGATGAAGGCCCAGTTCAAGATTCACGACACCCCAGAGGAAATCTATAAGGACGGCATGGAGTACTACAGTTCTATTGCTCACGAGATGGCCCATTCAACAGGAGTTGAAAAGCGTCTTGGCCGAGACATGGAAGGTCATTTCGGTGATCCGAAGTATGCCAAGGAAGAGTTTGTTGCTGAGTTGACCGCTGCCATGGTCGGCAACACCATGGGTTTTGACAAGCGCATCCTCGACAATAACGCCAAATATGTGGACGGTTGGATGGACACCCTGAAAAAGGAACCACGATTCATCCTCAGTGTGATGGCCGATGTCAACAAGGCCTCCAAGATGATTCTCGACCATGTAGATGCCCAGCGTCTGGAGATGGGTATGAAGACCTTGCAGCCCAAGGAGGAAGCTGACCAGAACGTAAAAGCCAAGGTGGCTAAGGAATCCAAGGTGGCACCAGAAACCAAGGTAGATATGGCCGCAGAACCCGTTGCCAAGCCTAAGACCAAGGCCGAAGAAAAGGCTGAGATTTCCAGGGAGGCGGCTGCTGTCTTTAGGGAATTAAAGGAAAAGCATCCTGATGCACTTCTGCTGTTGCGCAAGGGTGACTTCTACGAAGCCATTGGTGACGATGCCAAGAAGGTGGCAAAATCAACAGGTTTGAAGGAGCAGCATGTCATCAAGGAAGGTTTTGAGCAGAAGGATGACAAGGAGAAAGGAATCTCCTACGTCAACTTCAAGAATACCTCTTTGGATAAGTACCTGCCCAAGCTCGTCCGTGACGGTCATCGTGTGGCTATCTGCGACAGTCTGGAAGATATGGCCAAGCAGCGTATTGATGAGCGAAAGGAACAACAGGCTAAAGCCGAGGTGCGGCAAACCAAGAATAACGACCAGCAACAGAGCGCACAGGTGGCCAAGACCATTCCTTTGGATCAGTTCAACAAACTCGAAACCGAGGATGGTAAGAAGATCGACCACTTTGCCGTGTTCAAGATGAAGAGTGGTAACTATGGTGTCAGGGCAATGGTTGACGGTCAGCAGATGAGTGTCAAGGCTCTGGATAAGGAAGACCGAAATGCTTTCTTCGAGCATACGACTACAAAGGCAGCCCTCGTACAGAAGTACTACGGTAAGGAACTCTCCCAGCCGAAGCAGGAGGAGCGTTCGAGAGCCAGAGCCGTATAAGGTCAAAAGATATAAAAGGAAAAAGATGTTTGAAGAATACAAAGCGTTTAAGGAAAAGGTCGGCGTGGATGATGTCGCTGCCTATCTTGGCTATAAGCTCGACAGAAAAGCCGGAATAGGAAAATATGTCGAGTATAATATGCGGGATGGTCGGGGCCATAAGATAGACTCTATTGTTATCAGTCACCCCAACGACAAGTCCAGCCAGACCTACTTCCACAGGAACGGAGCCAGTGGCGGTGATGCCATCAGTCTGATCAAGGAAAACATCAATAGTTTCGGTGTGACGGGTAGCAGTGAGCAGGAATTGCTGCGAGCCGTCATGTCGAAGCTCACCAGTGATGATAGTTTTATTTCTAAGAGCGAGGACAGATATAAGGAAGTGAAGCCGCAGACCTTTGATATTAAGCGCTTCCAAATGGAGAATGCCGCAGAGCACTTCGAGGCTGTGATGTCGTTCTTCAGGGGGCGCTGCATCGATGAAGAGACTGTCAGAACCTTTCTGCCATTCATTATGCGCGTGACCGATACTGAGGCCCAGTATAAGTACAAAGACTTGGCTTTCCCCTATACCCAACCTGGTTCAGAGAAGATAGAAGGCTTTGAGCTAAGAGGCTATAATAACTTCCGTCAGAAGGCACCAGGCACGAACAGTTGCAGTGCCGCATGGATAGCCGACTTTACAAAGGAGCAGCCCGACAATGCGAGAAATATCTATTTCTTCGAGAGCGGCTATGATGCCATGGCGTTCTATCAGGTGAACAGATCGAGGCTTAACCTCGAAACCTCTGTGTTTATCTCTACTGGTGGCACTTTTTCAAGTCAGCAGATTAAGAGTATAACTGACTACTATCCACAGGCAAGGTACTGGGATTGTTTTGATAACGACACACCCGGCATTCTGTATGGTATCAGAATGGAGTCACAGCTCTGCGGTCAGTTCATCAATATCGTCACTACTGATGATACCATCATTTTCCAGAAAGGAGCGGACGAACTGCGTTTGAAGAAAGATGAAGTCACATTGCCCAAGGTTAGGGAAAAGCTAGGACTTGAAAGGCATGTTTATGTATGGAAAGCTCCGAAAGCCTTTAAGGACTGGAACGACGTGACGATGAACAAACCCATGAAGGACTTGCCTGTAAAGAGCAAATACCAGCGTAATGAGAACTTGAAAGAAAAGAGAAGAAAGGGAACACTATGAGAACAATGGAAACAGGAATGCGAATAAGAGATACGGGCAGATGTTTATTGATGGCCATGCTGCTGATAACGCTAGATGGCCATGCCCAGCAGACAGACCCTGCTTTGACGGCTGCGGTGACTGCCCAGACCATCACCCTGAAGACAGTCTTTGATGCACGAAAGAGTACGCAGGAAAAGATCCTGGCTGCTACAGGCATTGAGGAAGTACAGTTAAAGCAGCTTCATGCCATCGAGCAAAAGGTGCTGGACTATATGGCCAACGTGACAGGACTGATGCAGAACCTCTATCAGGTGAAGCGAACAACGGAGCTGGTCACGGTGGAGATACCAAGGAATATCAGTTCTGTGACGAGTGCCTGCAAGGGACATCTGAAAGGAACCGCCATCGCATTGGCCGTATCAGACGAGATACGTAGTGTCTATACTGAGATGGCCAGTCTCTCTGCCTTGTGTACCTCACTGGTGAAAACCAAGACCGTTGACGGCAATAAGGTAAACCTCCTGAATGCCGCTGAACGCTACTGGCTGTGTGAAAAGATAGTAAGTAGTCTGGAAGATATAAACAGCGCCCTCTACATCCTCTCCTGGCAGATACAGTATCTGTCTTGGGAAGACCTCTGGCGAGGACTTGATCCTGATACATGGTGCAACTATATGCAAGGAAAGTGGATGGCAGAGTCCTGCATCAGAGACTGGGATGATCTGCTGAAGTAAGAACTATCATGAAAACAAGATTACGATTATTTGGATAACACTTTAAAAGTAAAAGAGAATGGAAAACACAAAGTCAATTGGCATCTGTCCGATATGCGGAAAGGGCCACATCACAGAGCACCCCTTCGGATGGGCCTGTGACAATTCAAGTAAGAACCCTGACGGGACGTGGTACAACTGTAAGTTCGTGGTGTTCCGACAGTATCACGGAGCATTGATTACCGAGGATGACGTGAAGAAACTCCTTGAAACCGGTGAGACCGGCGAGCTTCAGATGTGTAACAAGGATGGTAAGCCCTTCACGGGTAAGCTTGTCATTAAAGACGGAAAAGTACAGCTGGCCTTTCCTCCCCGCTACCTGCAAGGTCGTTGCCCTGTGTGCGGAGGGCGAATCAAGGTGACAGGTAAAGGCTATGCCTGTGAGAGCTTCTTCAAAAAGGAGGACGATCATTGTAACTTCTTTATCGGTAGTACCATCTGTAACAGGGTTATCACGGAAGAGGAAGCCGAGAACTTCCTGGCAGGGAAGAAGCAGATACTGGATGGCTTCTGTTCCAAGGCCGGAAAACACTTCTCTTCACTGCTGTCAACAACAGTAGAGGGAAAGGTGATGCTGAACTCCACCATCTGCCAGTGTCCTCAGTGTGGCGGTGAGATCCGAGTCGGGGCACGAGCCTACAACTGTAGTAACTACAGCAAGGAGGATGTAAAGTGTCAGTTCTCTGTCTGGCGAACCATCGACGGCCATGAGGTGACACCCGACGAAGTAAAGCAGCTCTGTGATAAGGGTGAGACCGATGAGGTAATACATTTCTACCGCAAGGATGGTAGCCAGTTTGACAAGAAACTGAAGCTGGAGGACGGAAAGGTAATATTAGCATAACAACAAACAACAACAAATAAAAGGAAAACGAAGATGAAACACATGAAGTTTATTCCATTAGCTATGCTGACGGTGCTGATGCTGGCATCCTGTCAGAGCAGAGAGATTAAGATCAAGAAACTGGTAACTAACCATCTGGAACAGTCGTTAGAGAATCCCCAGAAACTGAAGGTGCTGGAGATAGCAGAGCCAGACTCTGCCTTTGGCCTGAACTACTTTACCAAACAGGAGCAGGCCTACATGATGAATACCATTACCGATGTCACCAGCGTTCTGATGGAGCGTACGGCGTATATGACCAAGCCTGATTTGGACGATGCCTATACCATGACCTTGGCCGACTTGGAGATGCGCATGTCCGCAGGACTCTTCTCAGGGATGCTTGGAGAGGCAAAGAAAGGCGAGTGGTCTGGTTGGAAGGTCAGAGTGACCTATACAGCCAAGAGTAAGTACGGCTGTAAGTATAGGGCACAGCGATGGTACTTCCTCGATAAGGACTGCCAGACCGTAATCAGACACTTCGACCTGCCCATTGTAGGTACAGGTAAGGCAGACAATACAGCCAGGGGTAAGCGTACAAGACAGGATGACAAGTCGAAGCAGGCCAATCCTGCCAGTAAGATTGTCTTATCAACAGTGAAGTAACAACTAAAAAACGAGAAGAAATGAAAAACACAATCAACAAGTATTTTGAGGTGAAGGTCAAGCTCCAGAAGACCATGGAGGATGGCCAGCAAAAGAAGGTCAGTGAGCAGTACGTTGTCGAAGCAGCTACCTTCGGTGAGGCAGAGCGTCGTATTGCGGAATGTCTGAAGCCCTATATCGAGGGCGAGTTTGAAGTCACCGACATCAAGATAGCTGGTTATGGCCAGATTCTTAATGACAATCAGGATGCCGATAAATACTTCAAGGCGAAAGTGTCCTTTGTTACCTTGGATGAGACCACTGGTAAGGAGAAGAAGACCTCTGAGTTGTATCTGGTACAGTCTGACACGTTAGAGTCAGCAGAGAGTGATGTGAAGTCCTTCCTGAATGATGGTAATACCACTATCAGTAGTATCTCTGAGACGGCTATCCTTGATGTTTTTCCACTTGATTGAAGACCATGAAGGTAGTATTAGCAGAGAAACCCAGCGTAGCGCAGAGCATTGCCCGAATCGTAGGAGCCACCCAGAAGAAGGATGGCTTCTACGAGGGTAACGGCTGGCAGGTGACATACGCCTTTGGTCATCTGATACAGTTGGCCTTGCCTGAGAACTACGGATATAACAGTTGGTCGAAAGGCAACCTTCCCATGCTGCCCAAGGAATTCCTGATGATTCCCAGACAGAAGAAGGAAGGTAAGACCTATAAGAATGATCCAGGAGTGATGAAGCAGCTCAGAATCATCAAGAAGCTCTTTGAGGATGCAGACACCATCATTGGAGCAACCGATAGTGCCAGGGAAGGAGAGGCCATCCTCCGTTATATCGTGGACTATCTCGGTATCAAGAAACCTATTATGCGTCTATGGATCAACAGTCTGACCGATGCCGCTATCAAGGATGGACTCAATAACCTCCAACCTGACAGCAACTATGACAACCTTTTTATTGCTGCCAAGGCACGTAGCGAAGCAGACTGGCTCGTAGGTATGAATGCTACGCAGGCCTGTAGTATCATGGGTAAGTCGCTATATTCAATTGGCAGGGTGCAGACCCCAACGTTTGTGATGATTGTCGAGCGATACCTACAGAATAAGGATTTTAAGTCTGTTCCTTTTTGGCAGGTGGCCCTTAACACTACTGACGGCGTAAAGCTGACCAGTGCAGGAAGATGGGATGAGAAGAGTAAGGCAGAAAGTGCCTATAACACGGTGAGCAAAGCAAGAAACGGAAAGGTCATCAAAGCCGAGAAGAAGATGAAGACAGAGCAGCCACCATTGCTGTTCAGTCTGACAGACTTACAAAAGGCCGCTAACTCCAAGCATGGATATTCCGCAGACAAGACCCTAAACATCGCCCAGAGCCTCTATGAGAAGCAGCTTATCAGCTATCCACGAACAGGTTCATCGTATATCCCCGATGATGTGTATGATACTATCCCTGGACTATTAAAGAATAAAGTCTTTGATAAGTTCAGAGAATGTGTCAATGCTATTGAAAAACCATCTAAGCGTAGTGTCGATGCCTCGAAGATAGAAGACCACCATGCCTTGATTGTGACTGGTGTTGACTTCAAGACCAAGGACATCAAGCCCGATGAACAGGTAATCTATGACATGATACTTGGTAGAATGGTGGAAGCCTTCTCGAAGCCCTGCGAAAAGGAGGTAGATACCTATACTGTTGATGCCGGAGGCTATCTCTTTATGGTGACGAGCACTGTCATCCTTCAGAAAGGCTGGAGGGCAGTCTATGGCACCGATGATAAGGAACGTCCGGCTGTTCCAACATGGTATCAAGGCGAGACCGTTTGTTTTACAGGTGCAGAGCTGCAGCAAGGTCAGACCAAACCCAAACCACTGCATACCGAAGGTACATTGCTTGCTGCTATGGAAACATGTGGTAAGGACATCGAGGACGAAGCACAGCGTGAAGCCATCAAGGATTGTGGTATCGGTACGCCAGCTACTAGAGCGGGTATCATCGAAACCCTTGTTGCCCGAAACTATGTTTTCAGGGAAAAGAAGTCGTTGGTTCCTACGCCCAAAGGTATGGAAATCTACAAGATCGTCAAGGACATGGATATAGCCAATCCCAGTCTGACAGGACAGTGGGAGGCAAAGCTGGCTGCTATCGAACGAGGTCAGATGAATGTGAACCAGTTCAATAGCGACATTGTGGAGTACACCAAGCATGTGACTGAAGAGTTTCTGCACTCGGACCTGCAGCCAGTAATGACAGGCAAGCAGACGGTCATCGAGTGTCCGCTATGCCATCAGGGACATATTCGCATCTTTGATAAGGTAGCCAACTGTTCCAATGCCCAGTGTGGCTTTCACATCTTCAGTACTATTGCAGGGAAGAAACTGACCAACAGTGAGGTGACGGACTTGATACTCAAAGGCCAGACCCGTGAACTGCCAGGCTTTAAGGGAAAGGACGGAAAGCCCTTCAAGGCAAAGCTAAAGCGAGATGATAAAGGGAGCGTATGCTTCGTGTTTAACCAGAAGAAATAGTAATTAGCGATGACAAAAACGATGTCTAACATTAAAGAAAATCAGCGCGGTCTCTCTGCAGAGCATGACGAGCGCCGTGTTTATGAGCTTGGCTTCGGTAATCCTGACAAGAATTTCGGGAATTACAAGTTCTTTACCGTTGATATGCATTTTGGCCTTGCTCCGACTATTTTGGAGGAAGCAGCCTTCCAGCTGCTCGGCTATGAGCGTTTTGCTATTGCCGGTATGGGTGACAAGAATGTTATGCCTAATCCGTGGGATGACCTTTTTAATACGCTAAAGTGGGCTGTTGACAATAAGGGTCTAAATCCAGACTACCTCAGACGTGTGAGCAAGTATGACTTCTCCGTTCCTGAGAATGAGAATGGCGAATGTCCACAGCATACCTCTGATAAGGAGTGGGAGCATTATGTCAATCAGGTGAATAGAAACGAGATGCGTATTTTCTCATCAGAGGAACTTCACGAGATTGCCGCTGTTCTGCCTGATGCGTTCAAGCTTGACTTACTTAATGACCTTGTCAATATCAGTCGCATAGCCGAAGTTCGTGCAGTTGTCAACCACATTCTTGTGCAAAATGATGGTGACGATGCTGTGCGTTTCGTGAATGCCGTTAAGGAACGTCGCCAGTTGCTTCGTGATCAGGGACTTCCTGTTAATTCTGATGCAGACTGTAAAATTATTCGGGAACTTCTCGCGGAAAGCCCTTTGCTTGCTATGCCAATGACACGTGCAGACAGAGGCTGGAATGGGATGTTGGAACAACAGTCAGACGACAAGGGGTCGAAAAAGGTAAAGATGAACGACAGGCAGGAGGAACCCCCTCGCAGATCATTTCATCGTTAAGGTGAAGCGTGTAATAGGATAAATTCAAACCAAAGAAATAAAGAATAACATGAAAAAGACAGAATCAACAAAAGTAACGAACGTGTTCAATGAACTTCACAGTAAGGAGTTTGGTAAGGTAAGAGTTGTAAGCAACGAGAAGGATGGTGAGGGCTATGTCAGTGCCAATGACCTGTGCCGCATCCTAGAGTTGTCAGAGAAGGAGGTGTTCCCGAAACTCTCCAACCATCTCTATACTGTTATCTTAGAAGGTGCCAGTGACAAGCAGCAGAAGATGCCGTTCGTGGATGAGAATGGACTCTATATGATGTTTCTGCTGAGTAAGAAGAAGGATGCCATCCGTTTTCAGGAGTGGCTGCACGGGGAGTTCCTGCAAGCCCTGTATGACCAGAGAAAGGCTCTTGCCGGGCTGAAGAAGGATGTTAAGCTGGTTGCTGAGCCAGATTTGCAGCGTCAGGCCTTGCGTTATATGGCCACTGCTAAGAACGTGGAGAAGTCCGGGCATTTCATAGTCGGGAAGGATATACCCGAATTGACAATGGCCCATCTAAGAGGGTGGTGGTATAATCCCAATGATAAGTCAACGTTCATGCTCCAGTTCAATTGTAAGACCGATTGCTATATCTATGAGAATCTAAGGATGAACGTCTATCTGACGAAGAACAAAGACGGCGATACAGACACCTGTGACATGCGCATCAGGTTCCTCGATCTCGATGATGACAGTTTTGAGTATTGGTCCTTTGATACCTGGCTGCCAAGCTATGCCGTCTTGGACAATACGGTTCTTGACTATCTTTTGGAGGAGATTACTCTTGATAAAGATATTCTGGATCCAGAAAATGTTGACCTTGTGGTTCTCCTGAACGGTACGATGTCATTCCACCGATCAAGACGTTTGGAAAACAATAATGACCAGCCGCTGATAGAGTTTGTGTAAATAGGATGTGCTAATAATGAAAAGGCAGGGAGTCGGTGTGATCCTCTGCCTTTTACTTTTATCTCCCCAAAATGAACTGTTCGTTGAAAACAGGATAAACTCTATACAAACATTGATAACACCTCAGGATTTGAAAGGATGTTTGCCAAAACTCCCGAAGCAACATCACCACCGAAACTCTTCAGTTTCTCCATCAAACTCTTTCTCTTAACCTCTCTTGGTTGGTTAGATTTTAAAATCTCCTTAAGTTCTTCCAGTTGGAAAGGGGCAAAACTGTCTTTCAGCGCAGCTTCAAGAACAGTAACTGTTTGAGTTTGATTCTGATTCTGCTCCTGCTTTACATTCGTCTGAATACTTATTTTATCATCATCTTTCTTCCTATGCACTAAATCATCTGCTGTAACCACATCAGGCAACTCTTCAACAGCTCGAAGAATATTCAATAGTCCTTCAAAAGAAGATTTACTGCAATAGATGGGATTAATCTGATTAGAATAATGCATAAAACGTTCGATTGATATATCCTTTGGAACCGATTGCCCCAAATATCTCACCACGCGTTCTACCCAAAGATAAAATTTGGATGAATCTTGGATTTTTCCAATACCATGAGTGGAGTCTCCTATTGAATCGCGAAATTCTTCGCCTTCTTTTATTAGCTCTGTTATTGTCATCGTCGGATTATTCTAATTCCACACCTTGTCCAAACCATCCTTCCATATAAGGAAGGGAGGATAGTTTGTGTACTTCTTGTGTCCCGATATATAAAATCAGATTCTTATTCTTACCAAAGAGCAATTTTCCCTATTGTGCCTCCAAGGTCTAGTGTGGCAGTAGTCACTCCGAGAGCCTGGAAGACACGGCTTATAGTAGGAATACTGATGCTGTAGCCCTTTTCTAATCTGGAGATTTGTGCTCTTTGTACACCTATTCGTTCTCCTAACTGCTCTTGCGTGAGATTCTGTTCCAAACGGGCTTTTTTGATAGCTTCTCCTAACTCATAGGCGTGTACGGAAGAGGCAACGCTCCTCTCAAACTCGTCACGGCGTGGTGTGCCAACCTTGCCGAAATGCTTGTCAAGCACTTCTTCTGAGCTGTACAATTTGAATTTTCCTACCTGTTCCATACCTCTTATTTTTTAGCGTTAAAATATTCTTGTCTTATTCTCTCAGCCTTGGAAATTTCTTTCTTCGGCGTTTTCTGAGTCTTCTTAATAATACCATGCGTGGCAATAACTAATGTATCGGTCTGCGTATCCCAGAATGCAAACAATCTGTACTTGACTTTATTGTAGAGCGTTCTGAACTCCCAGATTTCCGTACCCTCCAGCTTAGAGAATATAACGGGATTCCTTTCGCCACACTCCACACGGTGTACTATTTCCAGCAGTTTGTCACCTGCGGACTTTGGTATGCTCTCAATAAACGAAAGAGCTTCTTCCAGATATGCGACTTTCGGGTTGTTTCTTGCCATCATATTGTCTTTTGTGGGTGCAAAGTTAATAATTTGTTTCGAGATTACGAAACATTTCTTTATCTTTTTTGCTTTTTCCCCCATAGAAATGATTTCCAACAGTTATTTTGACCTCAAAAAACTGCAATTTACGAGAGCTGCACCCGCTTTCGCCATGTGGTACAAATTGTACGCAATGCAGATAGGCAGGGCTATGATGCCGATGGCCATAGAGACAGTTAATTTGATTACCATGAAGATTAGCATCGTCAGGCAACCACCGATGCAAATCATGTTGTTCATGAAGCCGGACAGCACTGACAGACCACAGAAGAGTGCTGCCATAGCATAGCCGTCAAAGATGCGTCCATCGGGAACATTGTCGAATACGAGGTTGAGTCTGTACCCGATGATGAAGAGCACAGCGTAAGTCACCAGACGCATGAAGGAAGAGCGGAAACCCCTTGCCTCGTAATAGTCGCTGAATACCAGGGAAAGTATGTTCCCCATTCTCTTGAATACTGTCGTGTTTGTTGTTGTCATCATAGTCGTACATTTTAAATTGATAAACTTAAACTGAGCCATATCCCTTTTGTGGAGTTCATATCTCCATCAGGGTGCAGGCTGTGACACATTAGCGTGCCTCACATGGACTGGGCATGTAATGTGTCTGCCTACATCGATGGAAGAAAGAACATATTAAAGAATACCGCCCTTGTCTTTCTGCATGAGTTGAATCTTCTCTTTGTTGCGCTCGATGAAGGTACGGCATACCGCATTGAGGATATTGCCGAAGTTGAACTGTCGGCAGTTGATGCGGATGATGTCGAGAGCCCGCTTTATCTCCGGGTTCAGAACAACGGTAATCCTGTTCTCGTCAGGATTGTCGTTGTAGAACTCTGCGTATCGGAGCATTGTGTCCCATTCACCAGAACCTGCCTCGATGACGGGTTGAACATTTGTCTGTTTGCCTCTTCGCGCTCTTGTTACTTTCGGCCTTTGTGGTATCGTATCAACCTGTATAACCTCAGAACTTTCGTCCTGTACTTCTGCATCAGAAGCTGAGTCCTCTGCTTTCATAATCTCCTTCTCTTCTTCTGTAGGAATCGGATCGTTCTGTGCATCCATAAATGCGCCCAGTGAATCCAGATTAAGGATGTCGGGCTGCTGAATTAACTTGTTTGCTGCCATAACTATTCCAGTTTTTGAAGTTCATTGTAAATCATATCGAAGGCAGGTGCTACGCACTCAGCCTGAATCTTCGTGTTCCCGAAGGTGTTGTAACGGGCAATGTCAGCCCTGTCCGCAACCATCGGTGTTACGATGCCACCTGCCTGTGCCAGTGCTTCGTCCGTCTTCTTCCATGTCTGAAGCTCCGCTGCCGTTCCTCGAGTACGGATAACGAGATTCGGCACAAATATCAGTTTCGGCTTCTGCCGTCCTTTGAGGTAGGTTATCCAGATCTTTCCAACCAGATTGAGGAACTTCTGAGTGGCAGAGAGACAATTGAACTCATACTGATATGGACAGACAATCACATCGCTGAAGCCCAGCAGAGGCACCATACCCTCCAGATAGATATTGCCGGGAGAGTCAAAGAGGTAGATTCCGTTGGCGGTCTTTACTGACTTTAAGAGCTGAGCCGACTGCTGCAGACGGTCAATCTCAATCTGCTTCACCTCATAAGGCACCTTATCCGTTTGTAGGCTCTGACTGTCGAACTTGCGCTTGTCAACGATGGAATGCTGACGGTCACAGTCCAGGACGCAGACATCAGACATCTTTTTCTCAGACAGATAATTGGCGAAGAGCGTGCACAGGGTGGTCTTGCCTACGCCACCTTTCTCATTCGCCCAAGTAATGGTAATGTTCTTTTTCATTGCGATACATATTTAGTTATTACTAATTCGATACTACTTATATACTCAGTCAAGACCGACGGATCATAGCCCGTTCATCATCCACCTCACCGTAGCTGTTACGGTTGGCATCCGGATTGTAGTTGATGCGGTCACTGCTGCCAATCTCATTCGATATAGGACGGGACTTGCCAGATGCGGCATGATGCTTATGCTCTGAGGTCTCGATGTCAGCAGAACGTGAAGCTTTGAACTTGCTCATGTCTATGCCACTGGCTTCAAGGTCAACCACCTCCCTCTTCGAAGGATTCACGCAGAAGAACTTATCTTCAAAGCGGTATGTCCAGATACCCTCGTCATTCAGCCGGTCAAAGATACTCTCGTTGCAACCCTTATTCTTTCCCAGCTCCAACTGCTCGTTGATGGTGTAAAGGGTGGAATAAATATTATTGCCATTCTCAGATATATGCAGATGCTCTGAAGACACATTGAACATCTTGGAGAGCAAACGAATCTGCTGTTCGTTGACAGGCGAAAAGCCCTGTACCCAAGCCACCTTATCGTTATACTTGATCTTCTGTACGAGATAGTCGGCCAGCTCCACCTTGTCCTTTCCCATGATGATATTACCATGCTTGATGTAGCAGCCATAGAAACGATGAAGGTCATGATTGAGGTCGAAGGTCGTTGCCAACGGATTCTCCCGAAGCTTGTCCTCGATGAAGAAGTCCACCTTCTGAAGCTTCTCCTCACGGCTCTGAAACTGGAGCAGATCCTTGATGCCGAGAATATCACCACCCTTGAATACAGACTTGGTAGCATTATCCACCACCATATAGCCATAAGGCGAAAACTCATTGCCCAGGAACTTGATACTGATGCCGAATTTCTTTTTCAGCATTGTCTCCAGTTCCTCACGGCTGGTACTCTGGTCGCGGTACTTTTTGAGGATGGCCCGAAGCTGACGGATGCGCTTCTTCTCTTCCTCACCGTTCTTGCGGCAAAGTTTCTCTACTTCTTTGACGGCAATCTTATCCTGTACCTGTCCACCTCTTTTAATATAGATGTCCTTGTCCTGGATATAAGCCTCGTAGCCCGAAGTCTCGAAGATGGCCATAAACTGAGAGACAGACTCGAAGTGATAGGACTTGGCCAGTTTCATCATTTCAGAGTTCTGGTGCTTCTGGTCAATGCTCATAATCGACTCTATGGCCTTCAGTGAACGGATGTTCTCCATCGAGTCAGCAATCTTCTTCCCGTCAGGACTGATACGGCTTGTCACAATATGCAGATGGTTGTTGTCCGTGTCGTGGTGAAAGTACATCAGCACAGGCTGACCCTCATTGTTGTAGCCCATCTTGTCCAGATACTTCCATGCTATACTAATCAGCTCTTCCTTGGAATACTCAGAGCCCTTACAGGAAATGGCAGCATGAAACTGAGTCATCCGTGTACGGTCATTCCTGGCAGAATAGTCCATGAGATAGTTACGAAGAGACGTGATACCTCTCATATCGGGAGCATCCTGCAGATACCCGAAGTTACGAATGGTCACTAATTCAGCTACACCATTCTCCACCTTCCGCTCGTTGTAGCGGACTGCAGAGAAGGAACTGCTTGACTTTAGAATCGTTGCTATCATACTGGTTTCTCGCTAAAAATACGTGTAAAAATCTTATGTTCCGTAGCTGCAATATCACTGTTCAGAGAGAGCAGCTGGTGCAGTAATGGCTCAACAGAAGAAGTGATTACCTGCATATTATACTCACCGTTTGCAGCAAGTAGGTTGCAGTAATGCGCTATCTGATTGAGGTTGTTCCCGATGCGGTTCAGATCAGATTCGTGCTTCGATATGAGCGGATAAAGCATGTTCATCGACTCGATGCGACGCTTCATGAGCGTGTCATCATAGTGGGCTACTGCATCACGTATCATGGCGCTGATGGAGCCATAGTTTGCCGCCTTTGCCTCGAACATATCCCTTTCCGCACCGCTTACTCGGAGCTTTACTATCTGGTCTTTGTTTCCGGAATCTTTCATGGTCACTGAAAAAGTCTGTGAGTTGCGAACAGACTTGTCCTCCCAGCCGAAGGTCTGGCAAGTGGCGTTTTGTGGTCACAAACGCACAACTTGCAATCCCATCAACGATGGAGCCGTCTGTCCTGTTGGACACTCCCCGGAATAAAGGTCGGTCAGAGCCGTTAGCGGAGGCCTGCCAAAATTGAAGCCGATGGAAATCCATCGCCGAAGTCGTTGCAAAAGTACTGATTTTCATTTGTCTATGATGTCGTTTTAAAAAGTTTATTCACTTGTGCATTCATGCGGTTGTACCCTTGTGCAGATACAAACTTGTGCAGTCGTGCCCTTGTACATGCATAATTGCACACACTTATGCAGTAATCATTTCATGCAGTCGTGTCCTTGTACGTTTGTGCAAGCATGATTGCACAATCTTGTTCATTTGTGCCCTTGTGCTTGCACAATTGCACACAATGATGCGGTTATGCTTTCGTGCTCTTGTGCTCGTATGCTCTCGTGCTTGCACTCACGCATACATTCGTGCAGTTGTATGTTTGTGCAAAGGTAGCAGGATAGACAAGGCTCAGAAGAGAACCCTGCCATCCTGCCTGTATGATGGCTATGCCCAGCAGAACCTTACCCACTTGCTTTCCTTGTCGCACTTACTCAGGGCCTCACGGAGCAGAGATACCAGCTCGTCATGGCTGATGCCGAAGTTCGTACAGATGCAGTCAATGTCATCCCCGTCCTCCAGATGCCAAGTGGCTACCTGTTCTACTACGCGCTCCAAGTCCTCTCTGTCAACCTGGAACTCGTCGGGGATAGCCTCGCCCTGTCCGTCTGTGAGAAAATCCACGTTGCACTCGAATACGATGTTGAAGAGACGGAGGAAATAGTCCTTGCTCACATCGTCATAGTTCCTAATCCACTGCTGTAGGTCGCCCTGTTCGTAGCTGACCCTGTTAACTGTTGCAACTCTTAGTTCTTGCATGTCGATTGAAAAATTGTGGCAGGCCGGTTACACCTGCCGTTACCTTTGTTATCAATGATGGCGGTCATTATGCCGCTTTCTTATGCTCGATGTACTTGGCTCCCGTTATGAGTACCTGGTCATCCCGGAACTTGACCCTGCACTGGAGTACAGACCAGCATCGGTGGTTCTTACGCCTGTAGAGTCTGATGTAATAGACCTCCTGCTGATTACCCGTCTCCTTCGCATAATGCTTGATATGCTGGCAGGCGATTCGATACGATGGCAGCTCATTGGCTATTTGCTGCCCGTTGCTTTCTGCCTCTACATTGAAGTAGAAGCGGTGTTTGGGATAAACTGTTGTTTGAGTCATAACCGTGAATTTGAATTTTATCGACTAAGCCTGAGTCCCGAGGGGGATGAGATTTTTCCTTTTTCTCCGTCTCCTGGAGTGCAAGCTTTTTTTTATTTCCTTCATCGGCTGAAGCATCGCCGTCGGGGTTTTCGATTTTTCCGGTGCTGTTAAAAGTGAAAGATCAAGAGCTCATGACCAGATAATTTCGTGCGTTCTTCTGGAATACCCGGCTTTGTCCGAGTATCAGACAAAACGGGAAGTCTGCCGGAAGAAAGCAAGCGAAATAGCAACGCGGTATTTGGTCATCAGCTCCTTTCACTACCTTTGCACCGCAAAATCAGAAAACCAAGGCGTAGCAGGGACAATAAGATGAGGGAAAAGTGGCGAGCACTCCAGAAGAGACAGACGGAGAAAAGCATAAGGCCTTCTCATACATGAAGCCATAAGGCATTCCCGAATGCGGAGCCAAAAGGAATAGGTAAGTGATGGCACAGCAAACCTGCTATGCCGACTCTCCCGACATGCCAGTTCCGTTTGCCGGCAAAGGCCTCACGGGAATGAATGCAGAGGATGAATGGTGCTGCGGTTCATCGTTGTCGATGACAGACCTTGTCCTGCCGAGCGTTTCGGTATATTAGGCTTGCCCAACATACCGAATCCCGAGAGCAGGATATGGTCTGAGCAGCAAGGGGAATACTTGTCAGAAGTGTGCGTGTCTGAACAGGACACCCGCACTCCAGACGTGTATGACCAGATCCAGGCATCCTGCATCCGTCCCATGTGAGGACTGTCGGCAAGCGGAACAGTAAGGCACAGTGACAGCCGTACCTTACGCTGGCAGAAGGGAAACAATAAGGCTTTCCATGTCTGGGTGTCAGACATGAGCCAAAGGGCCGGCTATCACATCAAAAACGGGTTCACAGTCAGTAAACTATGAACCCGGAACTATCATAATCCTGTGATTTCAGTCACGAACCACCCTTGCTAACCAGCAAGGCACGTTATGGAAGAAGTTTATCTTCCGTAACATGGTATTTGCAGCTTCGCGAGAGTCAAAGGTCTTTGCGCACTCAGGGGCTTTAGTCCAGGTAATACGCTTTTTGCTGAAAGCAGCCATGTATTCCTCGTTGTCATTCTGTATGATGTACTGTGTCATAACCGATAATTTGAAGGTTGAT
>OCTW011595370.1_pt1 | contig 32289 bp, 25 predicted proteins | sample 1539671 | NCBI WGS metagenome assembly OCTW01 (sample SAMN02144230, study PRJEB22623) | gut metagenome | biome: sheep rumen | host: Ovis aries | place: New Zealand | reverse complement strand
CGACTGTAAGGAGGTACATAATGCCGAGCAACGCGAGGTGCATCATGTCGCCAACGGCGATGCATAATGCTTGCCGTAGGCAAGTACATAATGTCGGCTTTGCCGATACATCATGTTTTGCGAATGAGGAATGATCGTACCCCCGCGTGCGGTGGCATGATGTACGCCCCTATGGGGCGCATGATGTATATTTTGCTCGCTTCGTTCGTAAAATACATAAAAATCTCGGAATAATCCGAGATTTTTGGCGCACCCGATTGGATTCGAACCAACGACACCCGGCGTCGGAGGCCGGTGCTCTATCCAGCTGAGCTACGGGTGCATTCAATGCGCGCGTTTGTTTTTTCCGACGAATCGAAGCGTGTTTCTCGCTTCGACGAAGCGCGCTGTTTATTTCTTCCGTTTTGCGATTTTGTTCGAGCGAAACCCCGCGGAAAGGGCGCCGCCTCTTGATTCCTCTCTTACGCCTCGGCAGGCTCGAGGATCAAATAGCCGAAAGCGGGGATCACCGCCGTGTCTCCCGTTTTGAATACTTTTCCGTTTACGACGGAGCGCGCGGCGCGGCTTTTACGGTACGCGAGGATCCTGTCCTCAAAAGTCGGATTGACGACGACGTAAAGGGACTTTCCGTCCTTAAACCGGTGCAAAACGAGCAGTTCGCCCTGCTCCCAAACGTTCATTCCCCCGAGCAAGATCTCGCGGTATTTTTTTCGAAACGCGCCGAGGAAGCGATAATGATCAAGCAGCTCTTCGTCTTCCTTGCCCCAGGGGAAAGGCGCGCGGTTCATCGGGTCTTCAAAGCCTTGGAGACCGACCTCGTCGCCGTAATAAACGGACGGAACGCCGGGCAAAGTAAACTGCAAGAGAGAGGCGATCTTTAAGCGCTTTTTCGCGAGAGAAAGCGCGTCGCCGTAGATCTCGATATGAAGGCGCTGCTCCTTCGACGTGGATCGAACGTCCACCCCCGAGAGCGCGTTTAAGACGCGCACGGTATCGTGCGATCCGATGAGCGTCATCGAACTGTTCAAGGCGTCCAAGGGATAATTCTCGTAAATGCGCATGACCTTCGTTCCGAAAGCCTTCGCGCCGCCCACCATGCAAAAGGAAAGGATCGCTTCTTTGAACGGATAATTCATAACGCCGTCCAGCTCCCCTTTCGTAAGATACGGGCGCAAAGTTCCGTAACTGAATTTAACGCTCGCGTCTTCCCAAACTTCGCCGATGATAACGGCGTTCTCGTTTGCTTTTTTGATCGAAGAACGCAGCTCGTCCACAAAATCGGTGGGGAGTTCGTCCACGACGTCCAGCCTCCATCCGTGGATGCCGAAATGCGTCCATTTATCGATCACCCCGCCCTTTCCGAATATCAGCTCGCGATAGCCGGCGGCGCTTTTGTTTAGGGTGGGAACGACTTTGCAGCCCCACCAACAGTGATACTCGTTCGGGAAAGAGGAAAAATAATACCAATCGTGGTAAGGAGAGGTTTCGCTTTGGAAAGCGCCCACGCTATTATAGTGCCCGAGCTGGTTGAAGTACAAACTGTCCGCGCCCGAATGGTTAAAAACGCCGTCCAAAATGATCCCGATCCCTTTTTCGCCCGCTTTGCGGATCAAGTCCCGGAAATCCTCCTCCGTTCCGAGAAGGGGGTCGATCTTCAAATAATCGCCCGTATCGTAACGATGGTTGGACGACGCCTCGAAAATCGGCGACAAATAGATCTCCGTAACGCCGAGGCTTTCGAGATAATCGAGCTTGGACGCGATCCCGCGGAAGTTTCCCCCGTAGAAATCGTTCGCCTTATAGCTGCCGTCCGCCTCTCGGACGGTAACTTTCTCGTCCCACTTCTTTAAGTAACCGAAGCGCGGCTTTATATCCTCTCCTTCTTTCGCGAAGCGATCCGCGAAGATATGATAGATGACGCCGCCTTGGATGGTTTTCGGAACGACGTAATCCTTCGCGTACACCGTCAGCTGCCATTCGGGAAGGTTTTCCCCTTGGATCGCGTCGCCGTTTTCTCCCGCGCCGACGTAATAGACGCCGCCGCTCACTTCGTACACTTCGAAGCGATAATGGTAGATCCCCCAATCTTCAAGCGTAAACTCGCATTGGAAATAGGTCAAATTGCCGTCGTCGCCGCAAAAAATCAGGGGAATTTTTCTTTCCTCTTCCTCTTTGCGAACGAACAGATTGACTCCGCCGACCCAAATCGAGTGGGTTACGGGAAACACCATCTTGATCTTTTCCCCCGCTTTTACCGCGCCGAAGGGGGTTTTATGTACGCGCGAATTGAACTTAAACACGGCTGCCGATCCTTCAATAACGCCTTCTTTCCCCGCCTTATTCGACCGGTCTTAAATGCCAGATCCTGTCGCTGTATTCTTTTACGGCTCTATCTGCCGCAAAGAAACCGGATTGTGCGATATTGACGAGGCTCATCTTGTTCCAAACGAGCGGATCGCCGTACGCCTTTTCAAGCTTCTTTTGTGCATCCGAATAGCTGTCGAAGTCCGCAAGAACCATATAGGGATCCGCCATTCCGCCGCGACCGATGGTCAAAAGGTCGGCAAGCTCTTTGAAACTGACGCCGCCGATGCCGTTTCTCAGCATATCGATCACGCGCCTGATGCGATAGTTATTGCGGTAATACGCCGTAGGCTCGTAGCCCCCTTGATAGAGAGAATGCACTTCATCGCTCGACAAACCGAAAATGAAGATATTATCCGCGCCGACGCGCTCGTAGATCTCGACGTTCGCGCCGTCCATCGTTCCGAGAGTCACCGCGCCGTTGATCATAAATTTCATATTGCCCGTTCCGGAGGCTTCTTTTCCCGCAACCGAGATCTGTTCGCTGACTTCGGACGCCGGCATAATAAGCTCCGCGAGGGAAACGCGATAGTTTTCGAGGAACACGACTTTGATCTTGTCTTTAACGTCGGGATCGTTGTTGATAACGTTGCCCATCATATAGATCAGGCGAATGATCAGTTTCGCAACGTAATAGCTGGAAGCCGCCTTCGCGCTGAAAATAAAGGTGCGCGGCTTTATATCGAGATCCGGGTTCTCTTTGATCTCGCAATAAAGGTCGAGAATATGGAGCGCATTCAGGAGCTGACGCTTATATTCATGCAAGCGCTTGACCTGAACGTCGAAAATGCTGTTCGTGTCGACTTTAACGCCGTTGTTATCGAAAATGTATTTCGCGAGACGCTCTTTGTTGCTCTTTTTGATCTCGGAAAGCTTTTTCATGACCGCCTTGTCGCCGGTAAACTTCATAAGGGCGGAAAGGTCCGCGTCTTTAATAAAGGAATCGCCTACGAGTTCTTTGATATAATCCGAAAGAAGCGGGTTCGCTTCGGCGAGCCAACGGCGGTGCGTAATGCCGTTCGTAACGTTCGTAAAGCGAGAAGGCGTCAGCTTATAAATATCGCTGAACACGTCTTTCTTTAAGATCTCGCTGTGTAAAGCGGAAACGCCGTTGATCGTATGCGACGCGTACAGGCAGAGGTTCGCCATACGGATCTCTCCGTACGCCATGATCGCCGATTTGCTGACTTTGTCCCAATCGTTCGGGAAGGCTTCCCAAAGGTCGATGCAATAGCGCCTGTTCATCTCCACGATGATTTGATAGATACGGGGGAGTTGCTGTTCCACAAGCCCTTGCGGCCATTTTTCGAGCGCTTCCGCCATAACGGTGTGGTTGGTATAAGAAACGGTATTGCGAACGATGTCCCACGCTTTTTCCCAGCCGTAACCGTACTCGTCGATCAAAATGCGCATCAACTCGGGGATACAAAGGGTCGGGTGCGTGTCGTTGATATGGATCGCCACGAGATCGGCGAAATTATCCAAATTCGGGTTGTGCCTCAAATGGTTGCGAACGATGGATTGGATCGACGCCGACACGAAGAAATACTGCTGTTTCAAACGAAGCATTTTTCCTTCCACGTTGTTATCCGCGGGATAGAGGACTTTCGAAATGGATTCCGCAAGCGCTTTGTTCTCCGAAGCCTTCAAATATTCGCCTTGATTGAACAAATGCATATCGAAATCCATCGGAGATTTCGCGCTCCAAAGGCGAATGCGGTTTACGGCGTCCGTATCGTAACCGGAAATATGCATATCGTAAGCGAGCGCGAGGATCGGCGTATAATTCTTTAATTCGACTTTGAGATTACCGTCCGTCCAGGTCTCTTCCACCCTGCCGCCGAAATGGACTTCGAAAGTCTCTTCGGGACGGGGCGCGAGCCAAACGTCTCCTTTTTCCAGCCATCTGTCCGGCATTTCCACCTGCCAGCCGTCCACGATTTTTTGCTGGAAGATACCGTAATCGTACTTGATCGAGAAACCGCAAGCCGGATAGCTCTCGCTGGTCAGCGCGTCCATATACGCGGAAGCGAGTCGGCCGAGACCGCCGTTTCCGAGACCCGCGTCCGGTTCGATCTCTTCGATCTCGTCGAGGTCATAGCCGAGGTTCTTTAAGGCCGCGCGCATTTTCTCGGTCAGCTTGATATTAAACAGGTGGTTTTTGAGGGAACGACCCGGCAAAAACTCCATCGACATATAGTAAACCTGCTTGTACTTGCCTTGGTGGATCTTGTTTTTGAATTCCACCCTTTGGCGCGTCAAGATATTTCTGACGACCATGCAGACCGCTTCGTACATTTGCGCTTTCGTCGCGTCCTTCGCGAGGATCCCTTGCTGCTTTTCGACTTGCGCTTCGATCAATTGTTGTAGTTCTTTTTCCGAATAATTTTTCATTTCAAGTAAAATTCTCCCGTCTTGATTATTTTATGAGTGATTTATATAAGTCCGCATAGCTTTTTGCCGAAGCAGCCCAACTGAAATCGCGGCTCATTCCGTTTTGAACGACCCTTTTCCAATCTTCTTTATTGTTATAATACGCGTCCACCGCGCGCCAAATCGCGCCGAGCATATCCTGCGCGTTAAAGGTTTTGAAAGTATAGCCGACGCCCTCTTTGGTTTCGGGGTTGAAGGGGATCACGGTATCTTTCAGCCCGCCCGTCTCGCGAACGACGGGAACCGCGCCGTAACGCATCGCGATCATCTGCGACAAGCCGCACGGTTCGAACTTGGACGGCATCAGGAAAATATCCGCAGCCGCATACAATTTGCTCGCGAGATCGCGACTGAAATTGATGATGACGCGAAGTTTATTGCCGTAGCGGTGTTCGAGGTCTTTAAGGCGCGTTTCGTATTTCCAATCGCCCATTCCGAGAACGACGAGTTGGACGTCCGCCGCGAGCAGCTCTTCCGCAACGGAGAGAAGGAGATCGAGGCCTTTTTGCGAAGTAAGCCTCGTGATCATCGCGATCAAGGGGCGCGTTTTTACGTACTGCAAGGAGATCAAGCGCAACACGCTTTCCTTGTTTACTTCCTTTCCGGACATATCTTTCAAACCGTACGGCGCAAAAAGCGCTTTATCCGTCATCGGATCGTAATCGCGAACGTCGATCCCGTTGATAATGCCGCTGATCTTATAAGCGCGGTTGCGAAGAATATCTTCAAGCCCGTACGCGTAATAACTATCCATGATCTCGCCGGCGTAAGTCGGGCTGACCGTCGTTACGCGGTCGGCGCATTCGATGCCGCCTTTCATATAGTTACAGCAGCCCGCGTACTCCAAAAGGGAGCGACGGGAATCGGGGATCCCGAGGACGTCGCCCGTCATATAGGAATCATATTGACCTTGAAACTCGATATTATGAATGGTGTAAACCGTTTTGATGCCCGAATAGATCGAGTTTCCGCGATAGAAGCAATCGAGGAACACGGGGACGAGCGCGGTTTGCCAATCGTTGCAATGGATCACTGCGGGGTGGAAGTCGATCAGCATCAACATTTCGAGAACGGCTTTGGAGAAGAACGCAAAACGCTCGCCGTCGTCGTAATGGCCGTAAAGTCCGCCGCGCTTGAAATAATACTCGTTATCGATGAAATAATATTTTACGCCGTTCGCCTCGCCTTCATAAACGCCGCAATATTGATTTCGCCAAGCGAGAGGAACGTACGTATAGGTCAAGAAGCTCAGCGTTTGACGCAGTTTGTCGGGAATATCGGCGTAAAGCGGGATCACGACGCGCACGTCCAGCCCTTCTTTTACCAAGGCTTGCGGAAGCGCTCCCGCAACGTCGCCGAGACCGCCCGTTCGAATAAAAGGCGCGGCTTCGGACGCCACGAACAAGACGCCCGTTCTCTTTCTCGGCTGACGGGGCTTGCCTTTTGCTTTTGCGTTTCTTTTCTTGGATTTATTCATACTTCTCTCCTTCCTATCTTATACCGTCTTGTCTTTTACGATAACGACGGGGTAGCTCTCGTAACCGCTGATCGTTCTGCCCGAACTGATGGTTACGTTTTTATCGGTGATCGCATAGCAAACCGAACTGTTCTCCATGATCTTTCCGTTCTCCATAATGATGGAATTGCGAACTTCCGCGCCGCGCGCCACCTTGACGCCACGGAACAAAATACTGTTCTCCACAAGCCCGTCTATCTCGCAGCCGTCCGCGATCAAGCTGTTTTTAACCGCGGCGTGGTCTTTGTAAACGGTCGGAACGCTGTCTTTAACTTTGGTGTAAATAATGCTGTCGCCGTAAAAGAGTTCGTCGCGCACTTGGGGATCGAGAACGTTCATGCTTTCGTTATAATACGTCCTGACGTCGTCCACGATCGCCGCATGGCTCTTTACCATATACGCGTTGATCTTGATCGAACCGAGTTGCTTCATCAAAATATCCTTTTCGAAATCCACGTGACCGCGCGCGTACTCGTGCTCCACGAGGGTCAAAAGCAGATCCTTTTTGATCAGATACACGTTTAGCCCGAGGGTCTTTTCTTCGGAAGACGGCGTTTGCGAGAAATAAAGATCTTTTACTTCGCCCCCCTCTTCTTCCACGACGAGGCGGCGAGAGGTCGTCGTCTTCGCGCGGTGAACGAGCATCGTAACGTCCGCCTTGGCGGCGAGGTGGTTTTGATACACCTCGTCGTAATCGATATTCATCGCGATATTGCTGTTTGACAAGAGCACGTACTCTTCCTGCGAACCGCGAATAAAGCCCTGTATCGAATAGATCGCCTCGATCTTGCCCTTATACATTTCCCTCGAAGAATTGAGAACGAAGGGCGGGAAGACGGCGATGCCGGAATTTTTGCGGTTGAGATCCCAATCGCGGCCCATTCGGATATGATCCATCAAGGAGCTGTAATTGCTTCTCGTAACGATCCCGATCTGGGTAATGCCGCTGTTTACGAAATTGCTGAGGGTAAAGTCGATCAGTCTGTACCTGCCGCAAAAAGGAAGAGACGCGGTCGTCCTATGGATCGTCAGTTCGTTTAATTTGTTTTCGTTATCACTTGCGAAAATTACGCCCATTACGTCGTTCATTTATTTGCCCTCCTTTACCATTTCAGCGGGAGCGACCGTCATAGACGGCGCGATCTTCGCGCCCGGTCCGACGACCGCGATCTGCCATTCCCCTTTGATCGGGGCGGTTTGTTTTTCGCCGATCTTCGCGCCCTCTCCGATCACCGCGCCTTCCGCAACGATCGAATGACGGATCACCGCGCCCGCTTTTACGACCGCGCCGGGAAAAATAACCGAGTCTTCCACCGAGGCGCCGAGTCCGATATAAGCGCCGTGTGAGATAACGCTTCTCTTTACGCTGCCCATCACCATCGCGCCTTCGGACACGATGCTGTTTACGATCTCCGCCGAGCCCGCCACAAAGTGAGGCGGTTCCGCGCTGTTACGCGCGTAGATCTTCCAAGAAGCGTCGTTCAAATTCAGGCCGCTCGCGGGATCCAAAAGATCCATATTCGCTTCCCAAAGGCTGGAAATCGTTCCCACGTCTTTCCAATAGCCGCTGAAACGGTACGCATAAAGTTTCAATCCGTTGTTCAGCATACGGGGAATAATATTCTTGCCGAAGTCGTTTTGCGACTTGGGATCGTTCTCGTCGTCGATCAAATACTGCCTGAGAACGCTCCAAGTAAATACGTAAATTCCCATAGAAGCGTTCGTGCTCTTGGGCTGCTTGGGCTTCTCTTCGAATTCGTATATGCGATCGTCTTCGTCCGTGTTCATAATACCGAAACGGGACGCTTCTTCGAGAGACACGTTGATTACGGCGATCGTGCAATCCGCGCCTTTTTCTTTATGCGCGCGGAGCATCTTGTCGTAATCCATTTTATAGATGTGATCGCCGGAGAGAACGAGAACGTACTCGGGGTTAAAGCGATCGATAAAATTCAGGTTTTGATAGATCGCGTTCGCCGTTCCCTTGTACCATTCGCCTTCTTTTCCCTTTACGTAAGGCGGGAGAACGTAAGCGCCGCCCGAGAGTCTGTCAAGGTCCCAAGGCTGACCGTTGCCGATATATTGGTTTAGCTCGAAGGGCTGATATTGCGTCAGCACGCCGATGGTATCGATATCGGAATTGATGCAGTTAGACAGAGGAAAGTCGATGATACGATACTTTCCGCCGAAGGGAACGGCGGGTTTCGCGACGTCGTGGGTCAGCACGCCGAGCCTCGTCCCCTGACCGCCCGCGAGCAGCATCGCCACGCATTCTTTTTTGTTTCTTGACTTCATTTTGCACCCTCCTTTTTCGGTGAGATTTTTTTGAAATAAACCGCGCTGTACGCGGGAATATCCATTTCGAGATAGAACTTTTCGCCGTGGCTTTCTCCGATCTTCGCGGAGAGAGAAAACGCGCCTCTTTCGCCGCCGAATTTCTTGCTCTCGCTGTCAAAGACCGCCTTGTATCTTCCCTTGTCGCGAACGCCGATCTTATAACCGTTTCTCGGAACGGGCGAAAAGTTGAATACGCACAGCACCGTTTCCCCTTTTTCCGAAATACGGTTAAAGGCGAACACGTTCTGCGTGTTATCGTCCACGACCGCCCAACGGAAACTATCGGGCGAAGTATCGAAATCGTAAAACGCCGGTTCGCTCTTGTAAAACTCGTTCAACGCGCGAACGAAACGACGCATATTTTCGTGAGCCGGATAGGAAAGGAGCAACCAATCCAACCCTTGCTTGTAGTTCCATTCGATAAACTGCGCGAATTCCCCGCCCATAAACAGCAGTTTCTTTCCGGGGTGCGCCATCATATAGCCGTAATAGGTTTTTAAGCTCTTGAATTTTTCTTCGTAATCCCCCGCCATCTTTCCGATCAGGGAAGCTTTCCCGTGAACGGCTTCGTCGTGAGACAAAGGAAGGATATAATTCTCGCTGAACGCGTACATGATCGGGAAGGTCATACACCCGTGCATATCTTTGCGGAAGAAGGGATTGGCGGAAACATACTTCAAAGTATCGTTCATCCAACCCATATTCCATTTGAAATTGAAACCGAGACCGCCGTCGTAAGGCGGCTTGGTCACCATCGGGAAAGCGGTGGACTCTTCCGCGATCATCATAACGCCCTTATAGCGAGACAAAACCGCTTGATTCAGCTCTTTGATGAAGTCGATCGCTTCGAGGTTATAATTGCCGCCGAACGCGTTCCTCTCCCATTCGCCGTCCTTTCTGGCGTAATCGAGGTACAGCATACTCGCGACCGCGTCCATACGGATCCCGTCGATATGATATACGTCAAACCAAAACATCGCCGAGGAGATCAAGAAGGAGCGAACTTCGCTCTTGCCGTAATCGAATACGACCGTTCCCCATTCTTTATGCTCGCGCTTTTTCTCGCTCGCATATTCGTATTGATACGTTCCGTCGAACTTATAAAGCCCGAATTCGTCCTTCGGGAAATGCGCGCTGACCCAATCCACGATCACGCCGATGCCGGCTTTGTGGAACGCGTCCACAAGCTCCATAAAATCGTCCGGCGTCCCGTAACGCGAGGTAGGCGCGAACATTCCCGAAACCTGATACCCCCAGCTGCCTTCATAGGGATACTCCGTTACGGGCATAAACTCAACGTGCGTATAACCCATCTGTTTCACGTACGGAACGAGCTCTTTCGCAAGATCGAGATAGGAATACACGTTCCCGTCCTCGTGACGCTTCCAAGAGCCGAGGTGAACTTCGTATATATTCACGGGCGCGTTATAAGGAGAATACTTTTCGCGGCGCGCCATATACTCCGCGTCTTTCCATTTATGGCGGAATTTATAGATCTTGCTCGCGTTACCGGGCGCGGTTTCCGTGTGCAGCGCGAAAGGATCCGCTTTGTAAACAAGCTTTCCGTCCGCTTGCGTAACGGCGAACTTATATTTATCGAAAATTTTAGGCGAAGTCAAAAAAGCCTCGAAAAAGCCGCCCTTCCCGCGCTCCATCGGATCGGCGGAAAGATCCCAACCGTTAAAATCTCCCACGACGGACACGCTTTTCGCGTTCGGCGCCCATACGCGGAAGGTATAGCCGCGCTCTTTCCCTCGAACGCAAGGCACGGGGCAGAACATCTTGTAACATTCGTAATTCGTACCTTCGTGGAACAAAAAAGCGGGATAATCGATATTTTCGGACATATTGCCTCCTAAAAAAAACGCGGTTATCGTCATTATAGCACAACGAACCGCCGTTTTTCAATAGTAAAACGCAAGATTTTTAGGGCAATTTGAGAAAAGTTGGTTTCCGATCGTATAATTAACCGAAAATCTCTTCCAAACGGGCTTTTCCTTCGGATAAAAATTCGGAAATATCCGAATATTCCGAAGATTGGAACGCTTCAAGGACGAAATCACCCTTGTAGCCGCCTTTTTTGAGTTTTTCAGCAAGAGAATCAAAGCGATAGCGCCCTTTTCCCGGCATAAAATGGCAGTCTTTTACGCCGTCTCCGTCCGAAAGGTGCGTTGCAACGAGGCGATCCATATAGCGCTCCGCCATTTCGCCGCTGTCATCACCGAACATAAGCGCGTGACAGGTATCATAACAAAAATAGGCGTTCTTGACCGCGCGGAACAATTCGTCGAAGGGGGCTTTCCCCGTCAGATTCTCGAAAGCGAGCTTTACGCCCTGCGCCTCGGCGAATTCCGCGATCTCGCCCACGTTATCGATCACGGCGGCATTTACCTCGGGCAAATGCGCCACGCAGATCGAAACGCCTTGCTCTTTTGCGGATTTGACGTATATTTTATGCGTCTTGACCGCTTCTTTCGCCCCGTAATACTTGTTTGCGAGGTAGGGCGCGTACTTGATGGGACAATGCGCGTAAGATACGCCGAGCGATTGCTCGCGCAAAAATTTGAACTGCTCGTACTCCGAGATCCCGCTGTTCGTATTAAAATCGCTGTGGCACCAAACCGCCACCTTTTCAAACCCTGCCGCTTTGATCTTTTTGAATCTTTCTTCCGCCGGCAAATCGAATCCGCAATAGGCGTAAACGCCGAAATCGTTCATGTTTTTCTCCTTCTTTCCCTTCCCTCGGCAAGGGGAAGATCTTTTTCATCGCGAAGCCCTTTTTTTGCGTCGCGCGACGAGATCATTATATCGTATTTCCGTCTTTTCGTCAACGCGTCCGCGCGCGGGCGCGCATTTTTCCTTCGCCCGCTCTAATCGAACAAATGCGGATACCCGAAAAGATTGGGAGCGGAGAATCGGGAAAGCGTCTCATACTCGCGAGAAAACGCACCGGCAAGCGCGTCGTACTTCTTGCGAATATGACAATCCGCCGCAAGGAAATCGGGCGCCACGGTCAAGGTGGAAACGAGAGAAAGCGTTTCCGCCGCGTCTTCCATAACGGATTTTCTCGAATAGGTGCTGAGGAAACAGCTGTTATCCGCGCCGTAGGTCGGGCTGACGCCGTACACGCGTTCAACGCTTCCGTAAGCCGATTTATAGGCGAGAGAATAGTTGTAGCTTTTGAGTTCGGATTCAAACGCGGAGCGCGCGGAAGACGAGGTAAAGTTATAGTGGAAAAGGTGGGTAAATTCGTGAAGCATAATACTAAAATAGCCGCCGTATAAAACGCCGCGTACTTCCGTTCCGAAGGTGGCGAACCAAACGCGATTCGCGTCGCTCGTAAGCCCGAGGATCGTTCCGCCCGAGCCGGAAGTAATGGATTTTGCCAGATAGATCGTAACTTGCTTTGTGCTGAGGAACAAAACTTCGCGCCAGCAGTTTTTCGGCATTTGCGTCATCGTGTACGCCAAAAAGTTCGCTTGCCCGAGGAGCGCTGCGGGATCGGTTTGCGCCTCCATTACGTAGCGCTTGCTCTTCGAGAGATTTTTATAGGGATTATACAGAGAATTTCCGTAATACAAGCCCACGCCGTAATAGCGGGATATTTTATCCGCCAAAGAAGAAAGCGTTTCTTCCCTTCTTTGATTCAGCGAAACGACCCGCCCGACGGACGAGGTAAAACCGCTGCCCGTTATGATCGTCGCGTCGATCGCGGGATACGGGATCCCGTTTGCGCCCGAAGCGCCGTCTTTCCCTTTGACCGCCGTAACGTCGCGCCCCGCGAGATATTCGAGAGAACCCGCCATTCCGCCTTTGCCGCCCATACCCGCGTTTCCGGGCAATGCGACGACGGTACAAGCAAACGCCGCCCGATAGGCGTGTATCGCCCTGCCGCTGTCTCCTCCCGCGCCGCCGTTTCCGCCCGCGCCCGAAAGATAGGAAATAACGTTTTGCGTGTATTCCGCGTCCGCGCCTTTGCCGCCCGAGATCCCGTTCGTTCCGCTCCCCGCGGCAGCCGTCAGTTTTCCGCTTCCTTTGAAGCTCAGCGCGTAGCCGCTGATCGCCGTTCCGCCCGAAGAACCGTTATAGCCGTCTTTACCCGAGCGCCTCTTCGCGATTTGCGATTCGTAATAAAAGCCCGTGTTCCAAACGCCGTCCACGATGACGTCTTCGCTATTCAAAGAATACGGACTGTCCGCGCGAACGAAGTTCTCCCCTTCGAGAACAATCTCCACGCTGCCCGAAGATCCGAAATCCAAAACCGTTCCGCCGAAGCCGTAAGTCGCCTCGGTCGCGAAATGCGAAAGCGTAACGGTGCGCTCGGGCGCGTTTCGGAAATAGAAACAAAGATTCTTATAGATCCCGTTCTGCCCGTCGTAACGTCCTTCGATCACGAGATCCACGACTTCGCGCGGCACGACCACCGTAATGCCGCCCGCTTCCGTCGCTTCGGGAAGGACCATCCAAACGCATTCGTTTTCGTCGGAGGGAGAAAGAGAAACGTTGCTCCAAGAAGAATACACGCGGCGGGAATATCTGCCGCTGACGGTAAACGCGATCTCGTTCGATTCCGTTCCGTCTTCCGCTCTTGCCGCGATGCGAACGGTTCCTTTTCCCGCGCCGTCTTTAACCGTTACGAACTCGCCCGCAACCGTAACGAGGTCTTCGCCTTCCTTTACGATATAACGGACGCTTCCCGCGTAAGTCGAGGGAGTAACAAGCGAAGAAAGGGTCAGGATCTCGCCGCTTTTCGCGTAAGAAGTGTTCCCCTCCACCGCAAGGTATAAAGAATCCACTTTCGCCGTTTCCACGAGGAAAGAGAGGGTCGAATACACTTCGTCGCTCGCTTCCAAAAGAAACACGATCTCATCGCCCGCACGGGCGCTCGCGTTTACGGTAAAGGAAGTTCCGCCGCGCCATTCCACGATCTCCGCCCCCTGAACGAGGGAAATACGAACGGCGGAAGGATCCGCCGCAGCCGGGAATACGGTATAAGAAAACGAGTGGGTTTCGGAGGGGCGCACCGTTTCTTTCCCGCCGATCGGCGTAATGGATCGGATCGCGGGATAGCCCACCGTAAAGGTTTCTTCCGCGCGCCGAGCGCCGCAAGACGCCGCAAGAACGATCTCTTTTCCCATTTCCGCGCCGGCGGAAACGGACAAGATCCCCGTTTCCGAATCGTACGACGCGATCGTCGCGCCGCGCGTGATCTCCGCGATAATGGGGAAAGAAGCGTTTGAAGGTTCTTTCGTAAAATCAACTCGGATCGATCCGCCCGGGGGGCAGGTTTTTTCATCCGCCGAGAGAAAAAGATTTTTCGTTTGCACGGTGGAAACGGCGAGACTTTTTACTTCGCTGTAAACACCGCCCGCCGAAGCGCGAACCGAGATCTCGTCTCCGAAATCGGCGTCCGAACTTATGATCAATTCGTTCCCTTCGATCGAACCGTTGCCCGAAACGACCTCAAAAATCGCCGTCTCACCCGTTGCGCCAAGCGGCAACACCTCCGCCGAAAGAGCGAGCCTTTCTCCCGCTTCCGCGCTTTCCGGAAGAGAGAAAAGAACTTCTCGAACGGGGCTGAACCCGATCGAATAGGTCTCCTCCACAGAGAGCGATCCGACGGCGGCGCGAAGGGTAAACTCGGAACCGGGAACCGCGTCTTCCGCGATCGTAACGACGCCGTCCTTAACGGCGGCGAACGCCTCGCCGCGAACGACGGTCAGCTCGAAATCTTTTTCCGAGTAGAATCGAACGCGCCTCTCCGCTCCCGTAAATACGAGCGAAGGAGACAGCGACCCTCCCGGAACGATCTCCCCTTCCAAGGAAATCCCGAGCGTAACTTCGCCGTCGCAAGCAAAAAGACTCGCCGCGCAAAACAAACACAATACTACGACGAGAAAGAAAATCGCTCGATTTTTCCTTATAAACCGTTTCATACGCTTATTATACTACTTTCTTATAGAGATTGCAGGGAAAATTAAAAAAACGTAATTTTGCGATCATAAAAGCGGCGCGCCGCCCGCGAAAATTTCTTTTTAACCGTATAATTCGCTTATCCTTGCGCATTCTATTCTCGGAGCGCAAGCTCAAAGGAGATAAAAATGATTACATTGATCGCTTTAATCATCACCATTATCGGCGCAATCAACTGGCTCGTGATCGGTATTTGCGGTTTCAATATCGTAAGTTGGATCACCTTCGGCAGCGCGATTGCGGCAAGGATCGTCTATATTCTCGTAGGCGTGGCGGGCGCGTGGCTCATCTACTTCATTTTCCGCAAAAAGGGAAGAGTGGATCAAGAGTTTCCCGAGAAGGAAACGCGCGAAAGGATCGGCGAATAATGGGGATCCTCGGTAAAGCTTTTCGCAAAGCAAAAAGCGCGATCGAGCGCGTTAAAAGCAAATTCGACAAGCAAGGATCCTATACCGGAACCCCCTCGGACGGGACTTCTTCCCCCGAGCAGGACGCGGACGATCTGTAAAAACCGCCGTGCTTTTTCGCACGGCGGTTTTTTTCTTTCGTTTATCTTTCCTCGCGGAAATAATTGAGGCCGAGCCCTGCCGGCGGTTGCGCTTTCCTGCTTCCGAAAATACTCGTAATGATCAAAACGACGATCGTTATGATGTACGGCAGCATTTTGATCAGTTCTTTGATGTAGCCCGCCGTTCCGGTGTTGATATAGTTCGGAGCCACGTACAACGCGCCGAACAAGATCGCGCCGAGAATACCGAGGTCGGATTGCCAAATCGTAAAGATAACGAGCGCGACGGCGAGCCAGCCGAAGGCGTCGATCGCGTATTGCCAATTTCCGCCGATATAATCCATAATGTAAAACAATCCGCCGAGACCGGAAATCGCGGAACCGATGATGGTCGAAACGTAACGATACGCCGTTACGTTGATGCCCGCGGCGTCCGCCGTGGCGGGGTTCTCGCCCACCGCGCGAACGTTCAGCCCGATCCTCGTATGGCGCAAAATGACCGCCACGGCGATCGCGAGAATGATCGCGAGATAAACGAGCGCGCCGTACGTTAAAAAGAGATTTTCGAACGCGTTCGGATTCGTCTTGGTTACAAAGCCGGTACGGAAGAAAATACTGACGGCGGAAAAGCCCGTGTTATTGATCGAGCTTCCGACAAAGTTCGAAAGTCCGATCCCGAACGTCGTAAGAGTCAGTCCGGTCACGTTTTGGTTGCAGCGGAGAGTAACGGTAAAGAAGCTGTATAAGAGCCCCGCGCACGCGCCGAAAAGCAAAGCGAACAAAATGGGGATAAAAACCGCGAGAAATCCGTTCATTTGCCCCGAGGAGGCAACGCTGTCCAAATAGATCCTGACGCCGAGAAAACCGCCGAGCGCGCCGAGGCACATCGTTCCCGGAGTACCGAGGTTCAAGTGTCCGGAACGTTCGGTCAGGGTTTCGCCCGTCGAACCGTACATAAAAATCGTGCTGAATCGAATCGCGTTATGAAGAAAAGATATAAACATTATTCAACCTCCCTGTTTGCCGCGACGGCCTCTTCGGAAGCGGCCTCCGCCTCCGGCAAGGTCGGCGCCTCGGCGGAAGGCTCGTCCGCCCCTTCGCTCGGGTTTTCCGTATCGGAAGAAGCCGCGGCTTTCACGGTTCTCTTTTTGAAGTTGATACGATAGTTGATAAAGAACTCGCATCCGATGATAAAGAAGAAGAAAATTCCCGTTATAACGTCGCCGAAATAGTCTTTCCCGATCTTAAAATCGGTAACGAGCTGCGACGCGCCTTGCTTTAAGAAGACCACGAGGAACGCCGTTAAGAGCATTCCGAGCGGATTGAAATGCGCGAGCCAAGCCACGAGGATCGCGGTAAAACCGTCTCCTCCGACGAGGTCTTTGTTTACGGTAAAGCGCGCGCCCGTTACGAGAAGCCAACCGGCGAAGCCGCAGATCGCGCCGGATAAAAGCATCGTTCGGATAATGACTTTGCGAACGTTGATCCCGATATAGCGCGCCGTGTTAACGCTCTCGCCGACGACGGAGATCTCATAGCCGTGTTTGCTGAATCGCAGATACACATACATCAAAACCACGAGAACCGCAACGAGGATCACCGTCAGCAAAAACTTTTGACCGGTCGGCGCAAGCCCCGGAATTTGAAGCAGGGGCAAATGCCCGAAAGGCTGATACCCGAGAACGCCCGATCCCGAACGCACCGCAAAGCTGATAAAGAAAGTAACGAGATACATCGCGACGTAGTTCATCATCAAGGTAAAAAGCGTCTCGTTCGTATTCCATTTCGCCTTAAAGAAGGCGGGGATAAAGCCCCAAAGCATACCCGCTCCGACGCTGCCGACGAAGGAGATCAAAAGGAGCAAGGGGTTCGCGATGGAGCCGCGGATATAAAACATACAGATCGCGCTGACCAGGCAACCGATAAGCGTTTGCCCTTCCGCCCCGATATTCCAAAATCGCATTTTGAACGCCGGAGTCAAAGCGAGCGCGATGCAAAGCAGGATCGCGAGCTTTTCGAGCAAGTTCCATCTGCGGATCGCCGTTCCGAACGTTCCGCTTCCCATCGACTTAAAGAAGCCTCCGAAATTATGCGTAAAGATCGTGGCGATCAAGCTACATACGAGAACGGCGAGAATGCCCGCGGAAAGGCGAATGATCCACTTTTGCGCGGTCGAAATATCCATTCTCTTCGAAATATGGAAAAGAGGTTCGTGTTTGAATTCCTTACGCATTTTCCGTTTCCTCCTTTTCCGTTTCTTCTTGTTTCTTCGTCATCATAAGTCCGACTTCTTCCTTCGTTACGCTCCTTGCGTCCACGATCCCCGCGACCTTTCCGCCGCTGAGGACGAGGATACGATCGGATAAAGCGAGCAAAACGTCCAGATCTTCGCCAACGAATACGACCGCCACGTTCTTTTCCTTCTGACGGTTCAAAAGGTTATAGATCAAATAGGAAGAATTGATGTCAAGGCCTCTGACCGGATACGCCGCCATAAGGACCTTCGGCGACGAGGAGATCTCGCGGCCGACGAGAACTTTTTGAACGTTTCCGCCCGAAAGCCTTCTGACGGGCGTCATATCGCTCGGGGTTACGACTTCGAGTTCCTGAATGACTTTATCGGCGAGACTCTTCGGTTTTTTCTTGTTTACGAATATGGATCTTCCCTTGCGATAGCTTCTGAGAGCCATATTGTCCACGATGCTCATATTGCCGACAAGCCCCATATTCAGGCGATCTTCGGGAACGAAGGAAAGCTTGATCCCGAGCTGCTGGATCTCGCGCGGAGATTTATGCTTTAAGTTGATGATCTCGTCTTCGTAAAAGAGGATCTGTTCTTCGTTTACCAATCGAACGATCTCTTTTTTCTTTTTGCCTTTGAGATCGACCTTTTCTCCGTTCGGATAATGGAAGAATCCTTCTTCCGCCATCGCTTTGATCTTCTTCAAACTCTTGTGATAGAACGTAACGGGCTTATCCTTCTTGGGGTTATGGAATATGACCTCTCCGTTTTGTACTTTTTGCAACCCGGCGATCCCTTCGAGAAGTTCCTTCTGCCCGTTGCCCGAAATGCCCGCGATACCGAGGATCTCGCCTCCGTTTATGGTAAAGGAAACGTCGTCCACCGCGCGTCTGCCATCTTTATTGAGAACGGTCATATGGCTGATAAAGAGGCGGGGTTTGGGATCCACGGGATCTTTTCTGTCTATATTGAGATCCACCTTCTTCCCGACCATCATTTCGGTCAGTTGCTTTTCGTTCGTTTCGGAAGTAAGCACCGTCGCGATGTGTTCGCCCTTGCGAAGCACCGCCACGCGATCGGAGATCTCCATAACTTCGTTGAGCTTGTGCGTAATGATAACGATGGATTTCCCGTTTTCGCGCATCTTCCTTAAAACGTCGAAGAGCTTTTTGATCTCTTGCGGCGTTAAAACGGCGGTCGGCTCGTCCAAAATAAGAACGTCCGCGCCGCGATACAATACTTTTATGATTTCGACCGTCTGTTTCTCGGAAACGGACATCTCGTATATTTTCTTACTTAAATCGAGCTCAAACCCATAGGTATCCACGATTTTTTGCAGGGTTTGCACTCTGTAACGGGAAAGATGGTTGAACTTCGCGTGTTTCCAAAGTTTGATCCAGCCAAGCGAACCCATATGGATCGCCGCGCGGGTTACGATGCGCGCTTCCTTGCGGATCAAATCGTCGTGTTCTTTGGAAAAGCGTTTTCCGCCTTTCTCGATATAGTCTTTTTCTTGCGAGCGGATCTCGCGAAATTGCTCGGAATATTTTTTTTGTAAGCGAGAGTATTCCTTTCTGACGCTGTACTCGGGCATTTTTTCGCCCAAAATAACGTTATCCGCCGCCGTAAAAACGTCCACGAGCTTGAAATGCTGATGGATCATTCCGATCTTATAGCGAAACGCGTCTTTCGGATTTTTGATCGTGGCTTCCTCTCCGTTTACGAAGATCTTGCCTTCGTCCGGATAATAAATACCGGCAAGCATATTCATCAAGGTCGTTTTTCCGCTTCCGTTCTCTCCGAGAATGGAAAGGATCTCGCCCTTTCGAAGATCCATCGTTACGTCTTTATTCGCAACGACTTTCGCTCCGAAAGTTTTGGTTATATGTTTTAGTTCGATCGCGATGGGTTTGTCCACGTCGATTCCTCCTGTCCGTAAAGCGGGTAAGGCGGAGCGCCGCGAAGCACTCCGCCTTAGGTTGTTTTTTCTTATTGGATTCTATGAATTACAAAAGGGTGATACCGTCGATGTTGATATCGAAGTAAGGAGCGCTGCGGCCGATGGACTCATAGAAGACGCCGTCGATGATAACGTTGGTCTCGGGAACGAAATCGCCCATATCGTCAACGTCCGCGACATACTCTTCCAAGGTCTTTCCGCCAACGGTGAAGGTGGAAGCGTCGAACACGTTGATCTTCGTGCTGTCCGTCGCTTGGAGCTTCGCCATTACTTCTTCCACTTTTTGAGCGGTGCCTGCCGCGGTCGCCGTCGCGCCGAACGCGGTCAGTTCAACGGAACCGGTAGCGATCGTGCCGCACCAATCCGCCGCGATCTTCTTGCCCGCTACGACGCAGTTGATCGCATAGGTGTAGTAAGGAGCCCAGTTGATACGGGAAGAAACGATGAAGGTGTTGGGGCAGGACGCCTCGGTGGAACCGTTGTAAGAAACGTTGGGAACACCGGCTTGTTCGCAAGCGGAAGGAGCGCCGTAAGAGTCGGCGTGTTGGCTGATCAATTTGCAGCCGTTGCTGATCAAGTAGCTCGCGGTCTCGCTCTCGGCAGCTTCGTCGTACCAGGAGTTCGTGAATTTAACTTGCATCTTAACGGTGGGGCAAACGCTCTTCGCGCCGAGATAGAAAGAGGTGTAACCGGATTTAACTTCCGCATACGGCCAAGCGCCGACGTAACCCATAAGAGCTTGGTTTGCCGTAATGGTTCCCGCCTGGATCATTTCGTTCAGCTTCATACCTGCGGCGACGCCGGCGAGGTAACGGCCTTCATAGATGGACGCGAACGCGTTGTGGTAATTCTGGACGCCGGCGGTGTGCGCCTTGGTGCCGGTCGCGTGGCAGAATTGAACGTTGGGGAATTCTTGCGCCGCTTGGAGCATAAAGGACTCGTGTCCGAAGGAATCCGCAAAGATCAGGTTGCAGCCTTGGTCAACGAGGTCAACGGCGGTCTCGTAGCAAGCGTCCGTCTCGTCTACGCCGCTCTTGATGATGACGTTCGACGAGGGAATGCCGAGCTCGGCAGTTGCGGCCTTGAACGCGTCGATGAAGTTCTTGTCGTAGGTGGAGTTCTCATCGTGAAGCGTGATGAGGCCGACCTTGATCGCGCTGATCGCGATGGGGGATCCGGCGTTCTCCGTTCCGACGGTCAGATCCGTCTTAACTCCGTTCATATTCAGCTGCTTGATTTCGGCGTCGCCGTCTTTGTTACAAGCGACCATTCCGATTGCGACAGCCGCGACGAGCGCAAGCGCCATAATGATGGTGATAAGTTTTTTCATTTTATTACCTCCCTGCCTTTCGGCAAATTTAATCAAAAACAATCGTTCCCGCGCTCATTTCTTTGATCCGCGCGAGAGAATAAACGGAGACGCCCTTCTTTTCGATCAGCGCCCTGCCGCCTTGATACTCTTTCTCGACCGCCGCCGCAAATCCGACCGCTTCCGCGCCCGCTTGGGAGAGAAGAGAAAGAAGCCCGAGAGCCGCGTTGCCGCTCGCGAGAAAATCGTCCACGATCAAGACTTTTTCGCCCGCGCCGAGATATTCTTTGGAAACGACGACGTTGTTCTCCGTTTTATGGGTATAAGAAAATACGGGCGAAGCGTACACTCCGTCCGATATGTTCAAAGATCTGTGTTTTTTCGCAACGAGCACGGGGAGCCCCATACACTCCGCCGCCGCAAAAGCCAAGGCGATGCCCGACGACTCCACGGTCAGGATCATGGTCGCGCCCGCGTCTTTGAATTTTTGCGCAATATCGCTGCCGAGCGCGGCAAGAAGCGCGACGTCCAACCGGTGGTTCAAAAAGCCGTCCACCTTCAAAATGTCTCCGTCTAAAACTTTGCCTTCTTTCAGAATTTTTTCTTCCAGTAGTTTCATAGCATCGCTTCGCTCGTCGGCCCGCAAAAGAAAACGAAAAAGCAAGTTAAAACTTTTAACTTGCTTGCCAATAACTACCAAAACCGCAACGCGATCGAGATACGCGTTACAGCTGACCAATAGTCGCACTTTTGGCTGTGCGGTAGAAACTCAAGGGCCATTCATCCTTGATTATATCGGCAATATTCTTTTGTTGGTTTTATTGTAATATATCTTTCACGCTCTGTCAAACGAATACGCGAACTTGCGTAAAATATTTTTTCCGAAATCTGCCAAAATTCGCGTGCGCGCGTTACTATAATATATTGTCCGAAAACGATCCGCCCTTCTCTTTCGCCGAATATTTTTTTCCGAATATTTTTTCCGAATATTTTTTCCGATCTTTCCTTCCCGTCTTGAAAAGCGCGCGAAAAAAGGGTATAGTATAAACGATCGGAAGGCGTTCCGATCGCGGCGCGTCGGCGCTTGTCAGATTGTGAGGTAATTATGAAAAAGTTCTTTTCTTTCTTGCTGATACTTTCCGTCGCTCTTTGCTTGATCGCGCTCGGCGGCTGCGCCGAAAAGGAGGCATCTATGCAAGAGGGAGAAATTACGATCCGCGGAATGATCGGCGGCAAAACGGCGATCAATCCCGCTTTCGACTGGGAAAACCCGAAAAACGACCCGTCCTTTTTTGTCGTGTTGACGAAAGAAGGCGATGACGACCGCTTGGAAGAAAGGGTAACGGAAGCGCATTTCGAGCTTTCGGAGAGTTTGGACGCCGGCGCGAAATATCGTCTTTCGATCAAGGGAGAGAAAAGCGGCACGTCGGCGGCCGTTTCCTTCGAAACCGCGGAGAGCGAGAGCGTTTCGCCCCTTTCCGCGGCGAGCATCTCCCTTTGCGACCCCTATGCTTCGCATATGGTGTTGCAGAGAGGGCGCGCGATCACCATAGAGGGAAAAACCCGCGCGAACACTCTCGTTACGGCGGAATTTCTCGGCGCGCGCCATTACGCAATTTCGGACGGCGAAGGAGCGTTTTCCCTTTCCTTGCCCCCGCAGGAGAAGAACAAAATCCCGTCCGATTTCGAGCTCCGCCTCTTGAAAGAGAAAAAACTCGTTTTGCAAGACGTCCTCGTGGGCGACGTGTATCTCGTCAGCGGTCAGTCCAATATTCAAAGAACGGTATTACAGTCCGACTGCGCGGAAGAAGACGTTTCCGAGGCGATCCGCCACGACGTCCGCTTCTTCAAAATGGATCTCGAAAACACGGCGAGCGAGCCGCTTGACAAGGTCAAAGGCGGAGAGTGGTTCCGCGTTTCCGAAAAGGGAAAAGAGTACGAAAACTATTCCGCGATCTCCTTTATGCTCGGATCGATGCTCGGGAAAGCGCTTTCGGAAAAAGGCGTTCCCGTCGGGATCGTTTGCGCGACCAAGGGAAATACGAACATCGCCTCCTGGATCGGCAAAGACTATTACGACGGCGATTTAGCTTATAAAAACGTTCATTATAACGCGAAAATATATCCCCTCAAAAACGCGGAATTTACGGGCGTCGTTTGGTATCAGGGATGTAACAACGCGGCGGCGGGGATCTCCTATAAAGGGCTCTTAACGGCGCTCCTTGCGAACTGGCGCGCGCTTTTCAAAAAGAGCGATCTCCCCTTTTATATCGTTCAGCTACCCGTTTATGACGGCGACAGCGGCAACCCTTACGACTTTTCCTTCGTTCGGGAATCGCAATTCAAAGTTGCCGAAGAGGACGAGAACGCCTATTTGATCGCCACCTGCGACGACGGCGACCCGGCGGACATTCACCCCGTCCATAAGCGCTATATCGCCGAGCGTCTTTCGAAATCCGTCCTCTCCACCGTTTACGGGGAAAACTATCTGCCGCAAGGCCCGACCTATCTCTCCCATTCCGTCAACGGAAACGAGGTTACGATCCTGGTCAAAAACGGAGACGGATTGACCTCGAACGGAGAGGCGATCCGCGGCTTCCTTCTCGCGGGAGAAGACGGCAAGTATTACGAAGCCGCCGCCTCCGTACAAGGCGAAACGATCGTGGTTTCGTCCGACCTCGTTTCCGAACCGAAATACATCAAGTACGGGTTTTCGAAGAGTCCTTTCCTGAATCTTTACAATAAAGACGGATTTTTGATGAGTCCCTTCCGTACGGACGAGTACAATCGCAATATCGATCTCCTCGATTATTCGGAAAACGCGAGCTACAACCGGCACCCGGACGGTTCCGAGATGAGCTATCGCGCGATCAACGTTTCGGGAGAAAGGGGTCTTTTGATCTCGAAAGCGGACGACGGAAAGGATTTCGGCTCGATCTCTCTTCCCAAATACGGCGCGATCGGGTTCGAAGAATGGGGCGTCTCCTTCCGCCTCGTAGGCAGCGGCTCGGGCGCAAGCGTCTTTTTCCGCATCGTGGAAGGATCGGGCGAGATCTGGGCGTACGAGATCAAGGACGACTTTACGGGCGAAAAAGAGATCACCGCCTCCACGCTCGATCTTATCTGCGTTTATAACAAAAAAGACGGGATCATCGATTATCAAAAGGTCGCGAGCGTCGAAGTTATGATCCGCGCGCCGCGCGCCGCTTCCGTTACCGTTCTCGGATTCCGTTTTGTGGACGTTCCGCGAACGGCTCCGACCGCGTTTTCCATCGAAGAAGCGCGAAACGACGGGCACGAATGCGTCGTTCGATTCTCCCAATCCGCTTTTACGACCCTTTATCGCGTGATCGTATCCGAGGACGGGGCGCATTTTGCTTATCCCGTTTGGGAAGGCGAGACAAACCGCAACGAGATTTCCTTTGACGCCTCGATTTTAAGGGACGGAACCCCTTATTTCGTACATGTCGTCGCTTCGAACGAACTCGGAGAAACAGAAGCGGAGAACGGCGGATTCGAAATCGGCGGCGTGGATCGCCATACGATCCAAACGTTCGCATTCAAAAGCGAGAGCGCGCTGCAATCCTTCGTAAAGAAAAATATGGCGGTACACGGCAATCTCGAACTCAGCCGCGCGGAAAACGCAGTAAAGATCGCGATTCGCGAAAAAGGCGATTGGCTGTATTGCATCGTAAACACAGAGCAAGGGATCTTCGCAGGTTACGATTCTCTCCGCTTCTATATGGATCTCGGCAGCTACAAAGGAAGCGGCGCGATCGTTCAGCTTCACGGCGCGAACGGCGAATATTACAGTTTCGACCTAAACTCCGTTTCCAAAAAAGAAGGTTATTTCGAGATCCCCCTTTCCTCTTTTAAGCGAAGCGGCATATCGTACGGGGGCGAAAGCGTAACGCGCGTCGCGTTCAATTTCATCGACTACGTCGGCGGCGAAAACGACTTCCTTCTTCTCTCCGACCTGGAACTCTTAAAAGGTTGATCCCCGGCGCGCGGATTCCCTTGCGAGAAGATCCCTTTTCGTGTTATCTTTATTTCGAGGGCAAGCTGATATGAATAAAACCGTAATCCGAAAATCGATCGAATATTCCTCTCTCGTTTTGATTTTTCTTTTTTCTTCGCTCGCGATGCGTTACGTCAATTATTTGACGCTCTTGCTTTCTTTGGCGCTCGCTGCGTCGGCGCTTTACGCCCTCTTTTTCGTTTGGGAGAAAGGGTCCGCTTTCCCGCGCGTTTTTAAGGGCGCGATCCTTTTCGCCGCCGCCTTGTTCGCCGTGATCTTTTTGATCTCGAAGCGCTACCTCTTTTATTATCTCGCTGAAATCTCCTTCTTTGCGTTTCTTATATGCGCCCTCGTCTTTTCTTTTTTGTCCGTTATTCGAATCGGATCGAAAAAGCGCGCGATCGGGATCGCCTGCCTCGGCGTGTTTGCGGCGGCCGTCCTTTTTATCGGCGGATTCGCGTCGGTTTCGCATCTTGCTTATCACAGAAGCGTCGGTTCTCTTTTGAAAGAAATGCGCCTGCGCTCAAACAAAATGAGCGACGAAGAAGTCGCCGCCTATTGGCAAAGCGTTTTGGCAGCGGGCGAAAGAGAGCCTTCCTTCGACCTTTCCAAAACGGACGCGGAAGTTCGGGAATATCGACTAAACGACCTGAAATATTACTGCATAAACGAGAATTCGGACTATGAAAACGTCTTCTTTTTCATCCACGGCGGATATTACGCCTTCGACGCCGGCTCTTCCCATTTTGCCTTCGTAAACGAAGTCGCAACGCAAAGCCGAACGATGGTCGTTTTCCCCTCTTACGCGCTTACTCCCTCTTACACCGTTTCGGACAGCTTTAACGATATGCTTTCCCTCTTTCGGAAGATCCGAGAAGAAAACCAAGGGAAAAAGATCGTCCTTTCGGGCGACAGCGCCGGCGGCGGTTACGCCCTCGCGGTCGCGGAAAAACTGTCGGACGCGCAACCGGACGAGCTGATCCTGCTCTCTCCGTGGGTGGATACTTCGATGTCGAACCCCGACCTTCTCTCTTACGAGGATCGGGATCCCTCGCTGACGATGGCGATGTCTCTCGTCACCGGCGCGGCTTGGAGAGGCGATCTCTCCCCGACCGACCCCCTCGTTTCTCCCCTTTACGGGGACGTATCCGACCTGAAAAACGTAACGATCTTCGTCGGAACGCGAGAGCTTTTTTATCCGGATATCGTTTTGCTTTACGATAAGCTGACCGAAAGATGCGTTCCGAACGTAAAATGGATCGAAGGGGAAAACCAAAACCACGTGTATCCTCTTGACGCCACGATCGAGGGGAAAGAAGCCGTTGCGAAAATTCTCGAAATCATAAAAAGGCGGGCTTAAAAATGGAATCGAAAGAATTCGAAAACTGCATTGTCATTCGGCTGGATCAAGGCGACGAGATCGCGAGCGCGCTCCTCTCCGTTGCCGCGGAGAAAAAAATCTCCCTTGCCTCTCTATCGGGCATCGGCGCGACGGACGACTTCGAGATCGGCGTGTTCGACCTCGAAAAGAAAGATTACGTGCGCTCGCGCTTTCTCGGCAATCACGAGATCACCTCGCTTTCCGGAAACGTTACGACAAAAGACGGAGCGCCTTACGTCCACCTGCACGTTACCTGCGCGGGCGGCGGCGGCAAGGTCGTGGGCGGGCATTTGTTCCGCGCGAACGTTTCTTTAACCGCCGAGATCTTCCTTTTCCATATAAAAGGAGCGGTCAACCGCAAACCGGACGACGCGCTCCGCATCAATAAAATCCATTTTAACTGAAAGAAAGTCTTGATCAATAGTTCTCCGCGTTGATCTCGAAATAAGATTGCGGATGGGCGCAAGTGGGGCAAACGTCGGGCGCTTTTTCCCCGATTACAATATGCCCGCAGTTGCGGCATTCCCATACTTTTACGCTGCTTTTTTCAAACACGGACGCCGTTTCGATATTCTTGAGCAAGGCGCGATAGCGCTCCTCGTGATGCTTTTCGATCGCCGCAACGAGGCGGAACTTTTTCGCAAGGTCGGAAAATCCTTCTTTCTCGGCGGTAAGCGCAAAGGATTCGTACATATCCGTCCATTCGAAATTTTCTCCGTCCGCGGCGGCTTTTAAGTTCTCGACAGTATCTCCGATCCCTTTCAGCTCTTTGATCCACATTTTCGCGTGTTCCTTTTCGTTATCCGCCGTCTTCAAAAAGAGAGACGCGATCTGCTCGTACCCTTCTTTTTTCGCAACAGAAGCGAAATACGTGTATTTATTGCGCGCCTGCGATTCTCCCGCAAACGCCGCTTGGAGGTTTTTCTCCGTTTGCGTTCCCGCGTATGGATTCTTTTTATTTTCGTTTCCCATTTTTCCTTCTCTCCCGTATCTTTATTTTTGCGCGCCGTACGCGCGCTTTTATCATAGCAAACGCGAGGTCCTGCTGTCAATGCCGCCCGCGGCGGAAGCGCGGCTTTGCGCTCGCATCAAACGAACATTCAACGTCAACCGCCGATTCTATCGCCCCTCGCGGCTCCCTATTCGAATCCCTTTCAAACAGACATAAATAAAAACGGCTTGTGCTTATCACACAAACCGTCTTCGCTCTTGGTGAACTATTTTACACCGTATTTGAATCTTTTTCTTAATAACTCTATCCAAAACGGATTTACTCCTTTTCAAATTCAAGATAGCCTATCATAGATCTTTCAATTCCTTATACAATTCCGGGATCGAGTTAAAAACGGTATCGCAAACGATCGTCAAATCTACCGTTCCGTAATCGTGAACGATCATATTGCGCATTCCCTTTATCGCCCGCCAGGGGAGCCTGTTATACTTTTCTTTGAATTCTTTTGAGAGCCTGTCGGTATTCTCGGATATTTGGATCAACCTGAAATGGATGGAGTCAATAAGCAGAGGGTTGACTTAGATATCCTCTTGCGTTTTCCCTTGGGTATGATCGATCATAAATTCCAAGTCTGCTATAATCTTCTTCAAATAATATTTATCGTCTTTCACGTTATCCATATATTTTTATCCCGTCCTTCAAAATCTCTTGTAACAACGTTGGGTTGTTTGTGAGTTGCATTAAGTCGAGTAGATCAACTTTCTTTTTCAAGTTCTCTCTTAAAAGTTCTGCGAGCTCATAAAAACGTAAGCCTTTTTCAGCCGTCGATATCAATAGATCCACGTCGCTTTTTTCCTTTGCTTTTTCTTTTGCATATGAACCGAATAAATAACAATACTCGACATCGTATCCTGCAAAAACGTCGGCGCAGATCCGTTTGATCTGCTCCAAAGAAAGGACGCCATGCGCCTCATCGATCAAACCGTATTCGTTCAACAGCTCGCAAAAATACCGTAACTTCTTTTCCGGCAACGCGGCTTCGTTCTGTTCATAGCGAACGAGAGATCGCCTGCTGATCCCGAGGATATCCGCGGCTTGCTCTTGCGTCAAGTGTTTTTCTAGGCGGAGCGTTTTAAGCATTTCCTCACCTCCGATCATATTATACCGGATTGCACATCAAAAATCAACGCCATTGTGCCAATTTGTCACATTTATTTTCGGCAGCATTGTGCCAATATTGCGCATTTTTATAAAAAGAGGACTCAACCGAATGGTTCAGTTGAGTCCCAAGTGGTGACCGCCTCGTAAGTCTAATAGAGCCACACTTTAATATTACAAAGTAATATTACTTTCAAAAAACAGTCAAGATAATATGTTATTTCACGAAATTTGCTTTTCACCTATGCCCTCGTGATAGAATAAAAACAAGGGCAGTTTTTGTCCTTTTTTATTAGGAGGGGAAATGGGCGTTTTTGAAAATCTTATCTATGTAAACGATAAAGGTGAAGTGGCTTCGCATATTTGGATCAAATGGATCCACGAAGGAACGAAAGAAGCAAATACAAATGCAGAAAAACAAGAAAATGTTTTGCTTGGAGAAACGACGCGACATTGTGCAAAGTGTCTGAACTTAAACGGCTGCTACTTCCCGCTTGATAATATGCCGGAACAACCGCTTCATCCAAATTGCCATTGCTATAAAACCATCATTGATAAACCGATCGCAGGACGAACGGCTCAAGCCGTTTGTTATATTCAAAAAATCAGAGATTATGCTTTTGTAAAAGAAGCAAAGAAAAAATTCTTTAATTCTAATGGATATGATATAATGGACTCGGAATACATCCGCAAAACGATCGAGGATGTCGCTTTGAAAAAATATGTCGGCGGCGATTTTAAACTCGGAATGCTTGACAAGCACGGACAAAGAATAACAATAAGAGTAGAACTGCCGGGAAGAACGGCTCAGGGAAAACCGCTTTCCTTTTGTACGGGGTGGATGATATACCCTGGCGGGAAAATCGTCTTAACTACACCGGCAACCGAATTGAGTAAAAAATGAGGAAATATGAAAGAATACGATGATGTAAAAGTAATTGTAGAAAAAGAAAGATATGCCAAAGTCGGCATCCACAAAGGAATGATCGGAACCATTCTTGACCCGCGACGAATCGAAGGCGATTGGCTCGTTGTTTTTGACGGTGAATTCAAGCAAGACGAGGATGGCACTTGGTACACCACGGACATCGAATGCGAAATCGCCGAATCGGATCTCATAGTAGTCAAAGAATATAAGGAACCGTGATTTTTGCATATTATACACGCCAATGGCAAGTGCAATAGAAAGAGAATAGAGGCGTTTATTGTATCGTCTTTCACGTTATCCACATATTTTTATCCCGTCCTTTAAAATCTCTTGTAACAACGTTGGGTTGCTTGTGAGTTGCATTAAGTCGAGTAGGCGGCTTGACGGAGCACGGACAAAGAATAACAATAAGAGTAGAACTTCCGGGAAGAACGGGGCAAGGAACCACTTTGACCTTCCATACGGGGTGGATGATATATCCAAACGGAAAAATCGTTTTAACCACGCCGGCAACCGATTTAAGCAACAAGTGAGGCACGCAAATGAAAGAATACGATGATGTAAAAGTAATTGTAGAAAAAGAAACGTATGCGAAAGAGGGTGTTCACAAAGGAATGATCGGGACTATCCTTGACCCTCGAAAAATAAACGGGAAATGGCTTGTCGTTTTTGACGGGGAATTCAAGCAAGACGAGGATGGTGCCTGGTACACAACAGACAAAGAATGCGAGGTTGCCGAATCGGATCTTATGGTAGTCAAAGAATATAAGGAACCGTAATTTTACATAAAAAATTTCGAAAATATCGGGAGAATATAAGAAAAGGATTTTGACTCGCTTTATGGGCGCGTCAAAATCCCGAATGGTGACCCCTTCCGATTCCCCGTCTGTTCCGCCTACCCGCTGAAAAGGCATTTTAGCCTTTTCACTTTGCTTTGCAAAGCGCTCGTCCCTCGCGGCTCCCTATTCGAATCCCTTTCAGACAAGCGTAAATAAAAAACGGCTTGTGCTTATCACACAAACCGTCTTCGCTCTTGGTGAACCGCTATACACCGTAGTTGCTCCACATCTTAATATTACTATGTAATATTAAATCGGATTTTTAAAACCCCAATATTGATTTTCTTTTCGATTTATGATAGCATTTGTATAGAAACAAAAGAAGGAAATGATTATGGCTTTTCAATACAAAGAACAGGTTAAATATGTAACCCCCCAAATAGATGAGCTAAATGAAAAATTAAAACAACTTGATCAAAAAAACAAAATCAAACGTGCTTTTTTCAAAAAAAGCGAAGCTCTCCAGACGACCATTGCTGCCATAATTATAGCTGTTGATTTTTGGATGTTTGTTTTTGCATTTTCAAGCATTGGCTCAAGCGGGCAGATTCACACTATGCACCCCGCAGGAAAGGCCATTTTATTTGTTCTTTCCTTTTTATTGCTGCTTGCATCAATAGTGTTTTTCCGATGGTCAATAGAATCAAAAAAGGATAGACCCATCATAGAGAATCTTGAAAAACAACTCATATACGAAAAATCCCATCTTTCCGATAAAATTAAAGTTCAATACGACGATGGTGAGGTCCATTTTTATGACGATGGTCAGTATGTAAGTGATGGGGAAAGTTGTTTGCTCGTTCCCGATGGCACGATTTATCACTACTATATGGGATGTTTTATCCATTGGAAACCGGAGCAACAAAAAACTGTTTTGGATAAGGGATGGCTCTTTGTCGATAAAAAACGTGCAATTGAAGAAGGTTTCAAGGAATGCAAATTGTGTGCAGAGAACATTAAGCCGGACAAAGAAAAATACGAACGTATGCTTGCTTCACCGGAACACGAGGTTTTCAAACTGATTGGTGCCTCCGGTGAGGAATGCCAAGATAATTTACGCTTGATTTATAATGATCCGGAAGGGTACGTAGGAACAATGTTAACTTGCAATAATGTTTCTACGACCGAGGATAAAGAAAAATGGCAAATTTATGACAAATACGGAATTTTGCGGGTTGGATCACTACCGAAAAAAATAATCGACAATTACCCTTACTATTTGGGGCGAGCATACATTTTTATAAAGGAGATCATTGAGGACGAAGAAGGCTTTTTGACTGCATATTGCTACATAGATATGCGTCACCATTCATATAAAATGTGGAAGTTGATATAAGAAAAGACTAAATTTTTATATTGTCGAGAATGGCTTGTAGGCTATCCTTAAGCGGGATCAGTGCTTGATACGCGGCACGTATCATTTGATACAGATTTTCGCTTTTTATAACATAACACGGTCCGCCAACCAATGTGCCATTCCCATCGAAGTCCATTATATCGGTCATTTCATCCAAGCAAGGAATCCCGTGCGTTTCGGCTGTCCTAATTTTAATGACATCCTTATATGCTTGATTATTAGATAAAGCAAGGCTCTGCTTATGAAAAAGCTCCAGCCTGTTATCGTTTGTCGTGAGGGGCTTCACTTTATCAAGGAAGTTTTTATCCCCCCTTTTTGGCGTTATCTCATACAACGTGTTAATCACCGTTTTGAAATTCTCTTTAATGCTATAATATTCCGAACAAGCTCGAGAGCATTCTCTCCGAAAAAGAATCTCTATTAAAGTGCGCTCTTCTGATGAGTTTTGATGTTCTAGCATTTCTGCAAAATACGCATAAATAGACATTATGGATAAGTCGGCGGTTAGCAATTGATTGTTTATCCGCCTAATGACTTCGCGCACTTCACTATTTCTCTTCTTGTTTTGTTCCAACTGTTTCTCCTTTAAACGAGGATCGCTGAATCGAAAAACAGGATCTTTCGAGGGATTGTTTTTCTTAAAATCATCCATCTTTAAACGCAAGAATGAAATGTTAAAATATTGATCTTTTGCTAGCTTCCTCGTTTCTGAATCAAAAGTGATAATATAATCAAACAAATTATAATCACTAAACACGCTTCATCTCCTCCTTTGGATGCTTTTTGCTACTAATAATAAAATCCCAGTTGCTGTGGAGCAACTGGGGTTTCAAGTGGTGCCCCCTACGGGATTCCCCGTCTGTACGGGCCTACCCGCTGAAAAGGCGTTATAGCCTTTTCACTTTGTTTTGCAAAGCGCTCGTCCCTCGCGGCTCCCTATTCGAATCCCTTTCAAGTGAACGCAAATAAAAAACGGTCTGTGCTCAACACACAAACCGTCTTCGATCTTGGTGA